>Ga0265298_10001675_pt1 | contig 32596 bp, 46 predicted proteins | sample AusTroGonzalo_MG_3_FD_193486 | JGI IMG/M metagenome (GOLD analysis project Ga0265298, IMG submission 193486) | Bovine rumen microbial communities from tropical cattle in Woodstock, Queensland, Australia - Gonzalo_01 | ecosystem: Host-associated > Mammals > Digestive system > Stomach > Rumen ... | reverse complement strand
ATCCGTATATATAATCAGATGTATTTTCGCTTGCAAAGATATATAAAAATATGGAAATACAAAAATATTTTGGGAAAAATTTGGTGGTTTCGAGAAAAATTTGTAATTTTGCAGCAGAAAAGAGCGTGTATAAGGCCGTTTTTGAGTCAATTTGCGCGAAAGTTAAACAATAGGGTTTTCCCTACCATAGAATAGGGTTTTCCCCTTGATATAGTGCAGAAAAATGAGTATATTTGCAGTAGAAAACAAGAGATAAAATATATAATTAATTTAAAGGATTTGAATATGAAAAAGTTAGTTTTGAATATCGTGATGTTGCTGGCAGCCGTTAGCGGTTATGCACAGGTGACAGTCCAGGAGCCGGAGTTTATCAACAGCTACTGCATCCTGACAAGTGAATCAACCTACGATGTTTTGCCGAAGGAGAACGGCGACATCCAGAAACACCAGAATAAGGTGAGTAAGTTCGCTAAGATCGCGGGAGCCGCTTCCCGGATCGGTGGAGCCGCTGGTATGCTCGGCGTGGCGACGGCAGGATCCGTTTCAGGTGTGATGACGGGTGTTCGCGTGATGGGAACCGCCTCCAGTATCGGCAGCGTGGCAAGTGCGGCAGATGTGCTGGCAGGTGTAGAGGGAATGGATATCGTGTTTGACGGCGGTAAGTCTGCCTATCAGGTGAAAACCAATGGTGACATCAGACTCCTGATCAAAGGTGAAAACAACGAGGCTGATCCGATGGAAATGTACCGTATCGTCCGCTTCGTGAAGTCGAAGAAGGACAGGCGCATCCAGTGGACGCAGTTTGAACCGGCACTGTTAGGCAGCGAGAAAGCGCAGAAGGCGGGCTATGTGACCTTCGAGGGTCATAAGTACGGCGAGCAGTCCTATCTGCTGACCATCCCGGCCTCTGAGGTGAAGAGCGGCGAATACGGCATATTCTACATGAGCATCATATCCGCATCGGTAATACCTGTCGGAACATTCAGCGTGAAGTGAACTATAATCTCTCAATAACATTAAAAAAGTGTAAGTTATGTATTATCTAAAGTATCATTTAATTCAATTACGACTATGACTATTCTGTTTTATCTTTTCATGGCGATTCTGGGTAAGGCTACCCTGACTGGCTGGGCACACGACGCGGACACCTACCGCCGTGACCGTTAAAGAGGTCTTGAACCTTGTGCAATTCGGTAGAAAGTTTATAACCAATTAAATATAGGCGCATATGAAGACGTTTATGAAATGGCCGATTCTGCTTTTGATGGCCGTAGTGACAATGTGTTTCTTTACTGCCTGTGGTGGTGATGACAAGGATGATGATCCGAAGTACGAGAAGACCGAGGTAGGTATTCATCGTATCACGGTGGAGTTTGGCGAGAATATTGCCGGACTGGATGCAGACATCTGGGTTACAGCCGTAGAGGGAGTGGATGGATATAGTGACATCTTTATGGATGGCGTGAAGGTCAACGAAATGCCAGGCGCATGGAGTAATGCCGACGAGAGTCCGAAGATTCAGAACTATGACCTGACCTCTTCTGCTGACTGTAACCTGATGACTGCAACGATTTCCTTATATGGTAAATATGTGGAAGATGTTGTTACCGTCACCTTAAAAGGCTATGTGAACGGTGTGCAGAAGAATATGAAGGTAATCGAATATAAACCCGGTGAGAGCCGTAAGACGATTTCCTTTGCTGCTGACGGTATAGATTTTGAATATTGACGGATGCCTGTACCTGTTATCAATAACGCGGTGGCTCTTACTCTGGAGAACTTTCAAGGTTCATGGGAGAATATGGAGCGTTTCTGCCTGTCTTTACAGCGCAGACAAAAGTCGTTTATAGACTGTAACCGTAGGTTGATGAAGGCTGGTAAGATTGATTTTGACGAATACGAAGAGATATGAGAAAAGACGTTGATCCGAAAATTCTGGAGGCGGCTAACGCCTATGTCGGCTTTTCGCAGGAGGTGGACGAGGATATTGCCACCACTATGAAGCGTAACGGCTTCGTGGACGGTGCCGTCTGGCGGCAGGAAAGTCTCTGGAAAAATGCCCAGGGTGATGATCTCCCGGATATTGACCGTGAGGTGATTGTGCTGACGCGAGCGGTTCCAAAGGATAATTCCTCTTTGAGGGTGTGCTTCGGTCATCGTCCTGATCCAAAAGGTTGGGACGGGAAGGATATCTTTACGGGAAAGAAACGTCATCATGACGTGCAGACCTATGATAAGGGTGGCTGGAATATGCCTGATATTATGTATTGGCTGGACTTGAATCTCCCAAAGGACTATGACGGTAACAAAACATAAGCTGACGGTTTGTAAGGCGAAGCCGGAAGAGTTCAAGAGGGTGAGGGGTTTTGTCAACGCAATGGAAAACCTGCTCGATACCCGTAGCTTCTTCGATGCCGAAGAAGACTGGAAGGACTGGCCGAAAGGTGATCCTGACAGAAAACTGATGGATAAGATCGTTAAGGAGCTGGATGATGAAGCGAGTGATAACCGTCTGGTGGTCTATGAGTTTATGAAGCGTAAATTCAAGGAAGCTAACTACGGCGGCAGTATCGGACGCATCCTGTTCAACTGTGAGACGCTGATACAAAACTGCTGTGATCCGAAACTGGATTATCTGGAGTTTAAACCCTCTATCATGTATGCACAGCGCGACGCGCTGCTGAAGGTACAGAAACAGATTTTCTCTGGCGAGAAAAGAGGACGCTCTTCTGAGAGTATTCTTAACTCGTTGAAAAAATGGATTGACAAACAGATATCGGAGGATGATTAAGTTCTTCCGGTGATAACACAAAGTAATACGGTATGATAAAGCAGGATATATATCTGAAGAACGGGACACTGTTTGCAACGGGCTACAACCGCATCGTCCACGGTGGACGTGGCGATTATGTGGAGTTCGAGCGTGACCAGATAGTGCCGAAACTCAGGTCAAAGTTCGGAAACAAGCCGACCGATGACCTTGATGTATATTACTGGTGGCTCGTGCCTGAGACTGACCCTGAGACAAAGGTATATTTCCAGAAGAAAACGGTCAAGTATGCCGACTATAAGGTTGGTAAGTATTATGTTGATCCGTATCTTCTGAAGGATTTCAAAGACCCCGAACAACTGTTTAACTATTGAAGGGTATGACTGATAAGGAATATATTGACAAGGCGTTTGATTTTATCGTCGAACAGCTTGAGGCCGATCCCGGACCTGTGTGCGAGGTGTTGCACCAGATACCTGAAGAGGCAGATGTCTGTGCGCGTGACTGTCAGAACCTTGATCATTTCTGTCTGCTCAGATTCTTCAAGTATTACAAGAAGAAGGATTGAATATGGCTAAGAGTTTGGAACAAATGGCGAAGGAGGTTGCTGTCGAGAAATTCAGAACCTCCCGCGACCAGGAGGCCGCGAAGATCGCCGAGAACTATTTCAAGTATGGCGGCAAGGCCGTCATCCGTGAGATCGAGCGTGTCATTAACACGAGGGTGTTCCCTGAAGGTGATGATACCATTCCCCGTTTTGATCGTATCGTGGCTTTGATTGCAGAACTTAAAAAGACTGAGGCATGACCGAGACGACTTATAAGATTCTGAAAGCCATCGAGAAGGGAACGTATGACCGGGGAATAGATGCCAAGGCTGTCGCCCTGACACTCTGGCGTGATGACCCGGAGCATAACTACCTCTTTACCGCTTGTAGCAACCAAGGTAACGGTGCTTGCAGGGGAAAGAAAGCCTGGCTATGTGCCGGTAGTCTGGTTGGTAAGCTGCGTAAGCGGGATCTGGTGACGTATGACCGTCATTGTACGGGCTACGTCCTGAAGCAAGCCGGGCGTAACGCTCTGGCCGAGTATGAGAAAAAACATCCTAAAAACTAAGATATATGGATAAGATAGAATATCTGGAGAATTTCAATTCCCTGAATGAGCAGATAGCCGCCTTGAAGAAGGCTTATCTGGAGGCTCACCAACCTCTCCCTGTGGGAAAGCTGGTGACGGTAATGGAAGGCGACCGTGTTCATCTGAAGGGTCTGCTAAAAGGCTACCACCTCTATGATAAGGGTGGTGTCATCAGTTATGTGATCGCCCCGCTGACAAAGAACGGTACTCCTCATAAGTCGTGGGAGCGTCAGTATAGTATTGATGATCCTTATTACAAGGTGGTGCTTGGTGCAACGGTATAGAAATATGGGTGTATTGAGAATCATAAAGTTCAGGGGAAAGCACATCGAGACTGGTGTGTGGCTTTACGGCAGCCTCTATGATGATGACGGGGAAATGTATATTCTCCCGAACTTTCCCGGCTCTGCTATTGACTATGAGGACTATCAGGTCGATCCGAACACGGTGGGCGAATACCTTGGGCGTGATGATGCCGACGGCAAGCCCCTCTATGAGGGTGATGTCTTTACCGTTGGCGGCAAGTACCCGAAGGTGATACGCTATATTCCTGAATGGCACTCCTTCTGTGTGGCTAACCTCGATACAATTACCGATCCTCTTACCGCACGGTGGTCCGATGTCTGCAAGTATCAGCAGCCAGCCCCGAACTGGTGGAATGACTTCAAGGATGAAATCAGGATTATCGGTAACGAATACGACAATCCGGAACTGGTGAAGGTTAAGCAACTTTAGCTATGCGGTGCCACTATGAGAACGTCGAAGGTGTGGGAAGGGTGCTGATACCCGGCTGTTGGCCTGTTGCAATATCAAATGACATGGATATGTGTATTTGTCATCCTACAACCTACGCGGCCTTTGAGCGCGAAAGCTATCAGAAGGAGGTGAAACGCCTGAAGGGTATCATTGAGGAACTGGAGAGGGAGAATAATTTCTATGCCGACCTTCTGGAGAAGAGCGGCGTGACTGTGAAATATAAAGAAGAAGAATAAGATATGAAACAACTCTGGGATATCATCAGAATCATCGAGAAGGCTTTGCAGCACAACGATGAAGGTGTAAAGGCTTACGCCCACCGCCTTGCGACGAAATACTGTCAGGAGGGCGACGATAGCTTTGCTGACTGCATCCTGTCCGCTATCGGCGAGAAGACCGTGCCGATGGCGACGATGGATGAGAGTGGAGATCAGATGACTCCGAAGGTGGCCGTAAAATTCTTACGGCAGATATATCCTTACGGCGGTCACAGCTGGCTGGATGACCAGCGCACCCGTGCCATTGAAATGGCTATCGACGTGCTGGAGAAACAAGAGGATGCCCCTGCGGAGGAGCCTGAGCTGTTTGCGCGTCTGTTAAGTCACCATGACGAAACGGGAATATTCCCGTTGAAGAAGGTGGACCGGGTTTTTGAAGGTAAGCCTACCGACCCTGATCTTCTGACGGTGGTACTGAAAGACGGCCAGCGTCATTTCTGTGACGAGGTGGAGATAACGGAATAACTTAAAGAGATATATAATATGAGGTCAATCTGGATAGCAAGGGATAAGGACGGCATAACCTTCGTACACTTCAGGAAACCACATCTTGAAGGTGACGGTGTTTTCCGTGACGGCGGGCAGACAATGGTGTGCCGTGTCGCACCCGAAGAAGACCTGTTCCCTGAGATCAAGCCCGGCCAGATAGTGGAATACCGTGCCAGGGTGAATGATTTCCAGAAGCGGCAGGAGATAGAGGATTTCAACATCGTGGATTTCTGCCTTGAAAACTACTATAATAAGACGATTGCCGGTGGTGTTGCTCTGGATCAGCCTTTCAAGGAACTCCACGACCGCTACGGCTGGAAATACGCGGATATTCACGATAAGTTCAAGCGGGAGCTGGATGCCCGTGCGGACGTGCATATAACGCGCACTTCTGACATCTTCGTGAAGGGTGCTGAGAGGAAACAGCTCCCTATATATAATGGCCAATGGTATTCACACCTCTATAAAAGAAAGGATTGAGAATGAAGATACAGTATATGAGCGACCTCCATCTGGAGTTTACGCTGAATCAGGAATATATACATGATTTCTTTGAAGGCGAGACAGGAGATATTCTTCTGCTGGCAGGTGATATCATGTACCTGAAAGACTCCATATTCATTCGTCGTCGTTTCCTCACGGAACTGAGCCAGAAATATTCTCAGGTGCTGATCGTTCCTGGCAATCACGAGTTCTATGCCTATAACGACATCAAGGCTTATGGCGACTCCTGGCAGATAGAACTTCGTCCGAATATCCACTACTACTATAACAAGGTGGTGCATATCGGTGATACCGATTTTATCCTCTCTACGCTCTGGTCAAAGCTCGACCCTCTTCAGGAGAAGAGAATCCAGCAGGGTATGAGCGATTTCTACCAGATAGGCTATGATGGCGAGTGGCTGACACCCCGGCATTACAACGAGGAACATGAGAACTGCGTCAGGTTTATCCGTGATGCCGTAGAAAAATCAACGGCTGAGAAGATCGTGGTGGTCACCCATCATGCACCGTCCCTGCAGACGGTTGCGCCACAACACCAGAACAGTATTCTCAAATCGGCATTTGCCTCTGACCTCGAAGATCTGATCAGAAACAGCCGTATCGACTATTGGGTGTATGGTCATAGTCACACCAATATCGACTGTCAGGTGGGGCAGACAAAAATCATCTGCAACCAGCTCGGCTACGTCTCTTCAAACGAGCATCTTGGGTTTAACTATAACAAATTATTTGAGATATGAAGTCCGTAGAATATATCATCGATAACGTGGACGGTTCGATCTCCCTGCATAAGGGCGACCGTCTGGTGAAGAATGACCTCGCCGACAGTAAGGGTGAGACCATCGGCGTACTGACAACACGGCTGATAGGAGCCATTGAACAGCTTCGCAACGGCGAAAGCCTGCATATCACATTCACTAAAATGGAATAGTATGCAGGAGCTGTGCAATGAACTTAACAAACACCTCCCTTGTAAGAACCAGGAGGATGTGGATGCCCTGACTAAGCTGTTACAGGACGGTATCGACGACGACCCCGATAAACATATCTACTGGAGCCGTGAGATATACATCGACGCTGGCATGAACGAGGACAAATGTCTGAATATCCTCATTCACAGTCCAAACGTTATGTTCGTACCGTCGGAGGATCCCGTGGAGCATCCTGGGATAGTGGTGAGATATAAACATGAGGTCGGGGTTAAAAATATCCCTCCCGGCGTGTTATACAACTGATAAATTTAAATTGATAACTTATGGCCAGACAAAACCGTACATCACAAGAGCTGCCGATCCAGTTTCCTAAACTGGACTACACATTTGCAGATTTCTTCTGCGGCTGTGGCGGCTTCTCTCTGGGATTTATCCAAGCTGGGCTGAAATGTATCTCCGCGATGGATATCAGCCCGGAGGCTTTGGCGACGTACTGGTATAACCTGTGCTATAAGACGTGGAGCCACCTGTGGGTGGATCAGAACAATACCAAGGCCATCAACGCCATCAGGAAATGGTCTAACAATGGTGAGACGCAAAATTTCCTGTTCCCGAAAGGCGTACCTGACAACTGGCTCGAAGTACCTGAGCCGATGCCGTGCCTTAACCTCTTCTGTTACTCCATATTGGATATAGAGCCGGAGGAATGGATGGAATACTGCGGTGTGAGACCAGGCGACATAAAGATTTTTATAGGCGGGCCTCCCTGTCAGGGTTTCAGTATGGCCAACGAAAAAAGGAGCGTGTACGACGAGCGTAACCAGCTCCCGCTTCGTTACCTTTACTACGCAAAGGTGGCCAAACCCGACTACGTTCTGGTTGAGAACGTTCCCGGCCTGCTGAGTCTGGGGAAGAAAAAAGGAGAGAAAGAAGGCCCGTTTGTCAGGTGGATCCGTGAGGCGTTTGATGATGCCGGGTATGACATGGAATATGCGGTGCATAACGCTGCCGACTACGGCGTACCTCAGAACCGTCACAGGGTGATATTCCTCGGAATACGCAAAGGTGTCACCAAATGGTCACTTCCTGAAGGGTGGTACGGCGAAGGCCCCGGAAAGATACCATACCAGACGGTCATGGAGGCCATCGGCCACCTGCCTCCCATCAGGGCGGGTGAGCAGTGGGGAAAGGATGTACTGCATCCTTACGGCCTGAATAAGATGGACGGCTATGTCATCTGTCCCCGTTGCCTGCAATACAACAGAGAAGAACGTGCTTCCTGCGTACACTGCGGATTCCCGCTGGATCAACCCATCAACGGCGGTGTGGTCCGGGTACCTGGCTTCGGAACGCTCGTTGACACGAAAAAACCCGTTGATAACGAGATGATGAGGAAATACAGTTTATTGTTTAATATAAAAGATTAAGATTATGACAGAACTAAGAGACTTTTACAACGAAGAGGATCTTGATAAGATGCTCTATGAAGGTGAGATTACGCATCTCCAGTATGTACAGCATCACTCACAGCAGATGAAGGATGACTTTGAGGAATTTTGCCGCAAGAACAACCTCGAAGAGAATGAGGAAGCGGCCAATAAATTCAAAGACCATCTGCTGAAGAGTGAGGAAGAGGCACATACCGACCTGATCGACTAACGGATATTCAGCCAAATCCTTCTATATGAGAATCCCGCCGCGAGCGAAATGCCGTGACGGGGTTCTTTCTTACTGTACTTTCTCCCAAAGGGTGTTTGGAACATTGTTAAGGAAGAGATCAACGCTCTTGAATCTGGGATCAAGTGCCTTAACTTTAAACTCGTTGGAATTGTCAGCAATAAACTGAGCAATCTGAGAGTTTACTACTCTTACATTACCGTAGTCAACAAGAAGTTGACCATACTCACGCGAATACTTTTTAAGCATCGCTCTGATGAACTTGTGCGAATCAAACTGCTTCGGAAGTTCACTGATAATCTTAATAAATAAATCCTTATTCATAAAAATTACAATTAAAGGTGAATAAAAAACCCCGGCCAACCCGTGACCAGGGCAAAACAAATGAACTAAAGTGAATCAAAATCATCATCTGTGAAATGATCGGTGATGTTCGGCCTCCTTCTTTTCCTTGTCGGAGCCTTGTTTCTTATCTGGAGAATAATGCTGATCCTCCCCGTCAACGATACCGTCGCCATTGATATCTACACCGGCAGACTGGCCATCTTCCCGGAGATCGATCTTATATTCCTCTTCACGCCTTTCTTCCTGTCTATCCATGACATTCTGCCAGGCTTTCAGCTTTTTCAAAAACTCCTTCATAGTCCTATAATGACTTTTTTGCCGTCCTTGATGTAGATACCCTTTTTGGGATTGGTGACGCGCTGGCCAGACAAGGTATAGAAATACCTACTGTCTGACTGCTTCTGTATCTTTGCGGGAATGATAGCAAGAGTTGGATCGGGATAGCCCCGGCCTAAAAGTTCGTGGAAATACGGATATTGAAAGATGGCTCTCAGGGAGTGACGGGCTGACTTAACGGCAGACTCCTTTTCTCCGGTGGTCATATTACAAACCCACGCCATGTTTGCAGGATCCTCTACGTCCTCGGTGCTTGACCAATACCAAACGGAAGTATCGTTGTTGGTAATGGACTTGACATTATCGCCGGAGGTCTTCATCTGTTTGAGCATCCTGTTAATATGATAGCTGGCGTTTTGCAGAAGCATCGCCTCGGCTACACTCGGAGCATAGAAATTTGCTCCTTGCTTGTTCAGGGTGATCAGGTAGTCGCCAATCGGCGAAGTCCAGGAGTGCGTGAAAAGACTGCTATTGTCAATGCCGTCATACGCCTTGGTGTCGCAACTGGTTCCGAAATTATACGGCTGGGTAGAACTGAAAGCTACGCTGCTTTCGTTGGTGTTCACAGCCAAAACGGGATGCCTGTCTGTCTTCGTGGCGAAGATCAGCCCCGTCGCTTCAATCTTCATGGTGTCCTTGATAATGAAATAATCCTTCATGGTGACAATCGTATCATTGTCACAGATAAGGTATTCATTGAACACCAGAGGATCTTGCGGCTTATAGTCACCCCTGAAAGCGGCTTGGTCGCAATACAGGAAAGCTCCGATATCTGATGCCTTTTCTGCACCTTTCACGTCAACCTTTCCAAGGTTCTCGCAAAGGGCAAAGGCGTAAGCATCTATCTCCTTCACACTCTCAGGGATGGAAACCTCCTGAAGATGCTTGCACTCATAGAAAGCGTATGAACCAATTCCCGTGATTCCTTCCTCAATGACAACCTTTTCAATCTTGTCACGGAAGTTCCACCAGGGAGTCAGCTTTGCATCCTCCTCCTTCTCGGCGGCACGGGTGAAGGCAAACTCATCTTCGGTTTCCTTATCCGTCCAATCGGCTGTTGCTACGCTATAGGTGATAGGCGTGAGGGTGTTCGGGCTGAAAGGCCCCTTGAACTCAAAAGTGTAGATATAACGCTTGTTCCTGTCCCAATTAGCATGGAACGGGAAATAGATCGCGCTGCTCTCATCGCTGCTGAGAATAACGTCACCGTCCTTTTCCAGCCTGACACGGAGTTTCAGGTATGCGCCTACGGCGGGTGCGCTCGTCATACCTCCGGCCTTCAGCTCGTCGGTATTGGTGGCACTCCACGCATCGGTGCGCTGTGGAAGGAGATACCAGACATTCCTTTTCTCGCTGTCTCTCTTCGTGAGGTCGAAAGGAACGCCTGCGGTGGCGTTTTTGCCCTGTTCCCACACGTTTGCCTCCAGATTTTCACCTGCCAGTCTGTAAACGGCTGGGTCGGCGGTATTGACATAATTCTTTCCTGCAAAGAAAGAACCGTTGCTATCGTAGGTCAAAGCACCCTTGCTGCCAATGTTTCCAAGGGTGATCTCCTCAATCACCACCTTGGTAACGGCACCGTTGGCGGGGAGCTTGCCCTTAAAGACTATCTGGGATAGTGCGTGACTGAAATCATATTCCACAATACCGTCGTTATCATATTTGCCTATGTCGCTGGAAGCGGCAAACAGAATATCCTCCTGATCAGCTGCATCAGTAGGAATGATAACGCCCGTAGTAACGGAAACGTCAAGACTCGTTTCGTCCTGTTTGACGGTATTCTTAACGATACTCTTGGAACTGGCAGGTGCTATGGCCACGAAGTTCATGGGGTTCTTCGTCCAGAACTGCTGCTGGCCATACGTCCACACGTCATCCATGCGGGTGACGGCCTTTCCCTCAGAACCGGAAACGCCGAAGGTTAAACCTCCGTCCAGGGCATCGTAGCCCCACGTCTGGAAATTACTGAAGGACATGATATCGGCAGAGGCATCAAAGCCGATACCGATTGGGATGGGGTCAAGGATCTTTCCCTCACCCCTGATATAAAGGGTCTTGGTGGACTCCTCAAAGGTGTAGCTCACATTCGGGCCACACTTCCCGGTATTGTCGGCCATGGCCGCTACCGGAAGCACCATAAGAAATGATAGTAAAAGTTTTCTCATAAAATCATATATTTTAATTAGACACAATCTTTCTTCTTGCTCCATTCCACATACTTGCGTAACTTCAGGCAGTATTTACCGTTGATGCAGTTGCGTAACTGCTCACAGCCCTCACAGACGTGCGTAGTGTACGGCATCATGGGCGTTATCGGCTTAGTCCGACACTGTGCTGCTCACGACGCTCGCCAATGGCGAGACCGATGGCTTCATCACGCACGTCATCGATCCACCTGTCAGGCACAAGTTCCTCTCTCATCTGCTTGCGCATACCCTCCACGAGGTCGCGGAAAATAAGCTCCCGTGATACGTGTTCGGGGAAGAGGGTGGTGTATCTTTCAAGGGCTGCTACGTGCGCATCCGTAAAGGCTGCATCCCGTGACTTATCCTTTGCACGTTCCATAATGGCGGCCTTGGCCTGCGGGATGACGATATCATTCCTGTCTTCGTCCGTCTGGATCCAACGGTAGGCCCTGTTAGTCATAATCTCCGATAACATTCCCTGCTTGCCGTCAAGCGGCCAGTTAAATGTCTCGTTATTGCCCTTGCGGGCTTCAGGGCTGTGGGGATGCCGGAAGGTTACCGTTCCCTTGTCTAAGTCAATGGCGGTAATCTCCAGATCATTGTCAGAGCAAAGGCGGTCAATCCTGAACCGGCTGCCGACGGTGATCCCGGCCTTGGAAAGTCTGTCCTCACGCTCGGCCCGCTTCTGCTGCTGTATGTAATGCTCGATAACCTGCTTCGGTGCCTGCTCGAACTTGATGATAGGGTCGATGAAATGCAATTCTCCCTTATCATCCTTGATACAGTTATCTCCCCACACGTCAGTGAAGGAAACATAACCGTCGGTGTACCAGAAACCATCAGGAGTAAGCTCAAAGCCTCGCTCCTTGAACCAGTCCTTGATCTCCTGATCAGTGGGCTTGGTAACGGTATCAATGAAAGGCTGCTCAAAGGCAAAGCGGACACCGCCGCTGGCGGGATCCTGGCTCACTCCCAGAAAGCGGTAGCCTACGTCACCGAAGAAATGATTATGGATATGATGCTCGTAAAGAGCGGTATAGGGATTGTCTTCTTTCAGGGACACATACGCAAACGGATCTTTGAACTTAACAACACGGTTGTTTGCGCTATCAAGGAACACAACGCTCTCGCCACTTGGCTTGGTGTTGCGGTTCCCGAATGATTCCCAAATGGTAGATGGGATGTAATCGCCTACCTTCTTAGCGACGGCGATGAGTCGGCCTGATTCTTCGCATATCGCAGATCTCGCGCCTCCCAGTTGATCGTGAGGCGGTTCAGACTGTAACCCTTCTTCATACACGAAAGTATCCCAGCGGCGATCCAAGGTCGGTCTACCGAGGGTTTCGACTGCACGAAGTCCCAGGCGTTCATACCCTCCTGAAGGGTGGTCTGCTTCAAGGTCTGCTCCTGCTCTGCTGTTATTGCCTGTGCCATAATTATTTACTGTATCTTTATTATGGTGCAAAGATACAAAAATATCCTGAGATATGCAAGCAATTTGGGTATTTTTTTGAGGTCTTTTCTCTTCCATAACTGTTAAATAATTATAACACAATCAAGTTCGGTTGAAACTCACGAAAGATAGTCACCTTTCTCCATAAAAGCACTCATCACGGAGAATACCGCCGTGGCTGCAAGGATCACAAAAAGGATAATATTCTGTATCATAAGCACCTGAAATTAACATAACAAATTAATCCACCACTTGTTTTTCTTCGTCTTCATCGACTCGATAAAGTCATTGATGGTATTCGTAGCCTGCTGGAGCCTGCTCACCTCCTGTCGCAGTTCCTCGACCTCTGCAGATGCAAAGTCAAGGACTGTCTGCTGGCCTTTCAGGTCAGGATTCTCCAGTCGGCGAATCAGCTCCTTGACGCACCAGACAAGCATACGGTTACGCCTGCCTTTGACATTCTTAGGCATCAGCGTCTGAAGCATGGGATTCCTCAGCAGCTCATGGAGCTGGTCGGAATCCTCCTGGGAATACACAACGTGCTTGTGCTTTCCCTGCTTCTTAACCGTAACCTCCTCCCTGACGATATTCTCATCAGGAAAGAGGTTGCTGTTGTTATCTCTGGGTGCATCCATATCACTTCTGCTTGCTGATCCTGCAACCGGTGGTCTTATACTCACTACAGTAAAGTCCGAAGGGGCCTTTACGGATGGTTCCCTTACCGCAGATCGGGCATTTGTCGCCCTCCTTCACGGCAGCATTGGAATACACGGGCTTCACGTCACTGTTCTTCGCGCTGCTCTTAGAGCTGCTGCCTGACCGATGTGAAGAGGAGGAAGAGGAGCCGGAACGGCTGTAACTCTTCTGGGGTTCCTGTGCATACGAGGTGATCTGACGGCCAGAAGAATCGGCCTTGACCTCGTTGATAATACTCTGGAGCTGTGCGCTGAGTTCATCCATGAAAGCCTCCAGGGTGAAGGTGCCGCGCTCGATGTCGCGCAGCTTCTTCTCCCACTTACCTGTCAGCTCAGGACTCTTCAGCATCCTGACATGGATGGTCTCAAGCAGGGCGCGGCCTGTCTCGGTGGAGATGAGCTTCTTCTTCTCACGCTTGATATATGTGCGTTTCAGAAGGGTCTCGATGATGCTGGCACGGCTCGACGGGCGGCCAATGCCATTCTCCTTCATCGCCTCACGCAGGGTCTCATCCTCCACGAACTTACCGGCGGTTTCCATCGCCTGAAGCAGGGAAGCTTCGGTATATCTGGCGGGCGGGGTGGTCATCTTCTCCTGAATGGATGGCGTATGGCTGCCGCTCTCATTGAGGGTGAAAGCGGGAAGGATGGCGTTCTCGCCCGGCTCCTTCTGCTGGTTCTCATCCTCCTCATCCTTCTGCACCCTGGCATACACCACCTTCCAGCCCTCGTTGATGACCGTGCGGCCAGTGGCCTTGAAGTCCACGCCGCCGGAATGTCCCATCACCGTGGTCTGGTTGTAGTCGAAATTGGGATAGAAGATGCTGATGAAACGGCGGCAGATCAGGTCATAGACCTTGCGCTCATAATCATTGAGGGAACTGAGGTTCCCCGTTTCACCCGTAGGGATGATGGCATGGTGGTCGGTAACCTTGGAGTTGTCGAACACCCGCTTGCTCTTGTTGAGCGTCTGCCCGGCCAACCGGCCAGTCAGATCCTCATAGCCTCGGAGGTTCTTCAGGATGCCTGGGCATTTGGGGTACATATCATCCGTGAGGAACTTCGTATCGACACGGGGATAAGTGGTGAGCTTCTTCTCATAGAGGCTCTGGATATTCTTCAGGGTGCTGTCGGCACTCATGCCGAACTTTCGGTTACAGTCCACCTGTAGGCTCGTCAGGTCATAGAGCTGGGGCGGTGCCTCGGTGCCGCGCTTCTCCTTGATGTCACGGATGAAGAACTTACTGCGGCTGGCAGCCTCCAAGTAAGACTGGGCTTCATTTCGTGAGTTGAAGCGTCCCTTGGTACAGGTGAACACGGCATTACGATACGTGGTCATCAGAATCCAGTAGGGTTCGGGCTTGAAATGCTCGATCTGCAAGTCACGCTCCACAATCATCGCAAGGGTAGGAGTCTGCACACGTCCGATGGAGAGGGTCTGCTTGTAGCCGCCGAACTTCAGCGTATAGAGGCGGGTGGCGTTCATGCCAAGGAGCCAGTCGCCTTCGGCCCTGGCCTGTCCTGCCTTATACAGCGAGTCGTAGTTGCTCTGCGGCTTCAGGTTGCGGAAGCCCTCACGGATGGATTCTTCGGTGAGCGAGGAGATCCAGAGACGCTTGACCGGGCATCTGACACCGGCAAGCTCCATCACCCAACGCTGGATAAGCTCACCTTCCTGGCCTGCATCACCACAGTTGATGATGGTGTCGGCCTTCTTGTATAGCTCCTTAATGACCTTGAACTGCTTCCTGACACCCTTGTCATCGATCAGCTCAACTTCGTAACGGGGAGGGATCATGGGCAGCACGTCCATGCTCCACTTCTTCCATGTGTCACGGTAGCCGTCGGGGGATTTGAGCTGGCACAGGTGGCCGAAAGTCCAGGTCACCTGATAGCCGTTACCCTCAAAGTAACCGTCCTTCTTGCTCCGTGCGCCAAGGATCTTGGCAATCTCGCCAGCGACGCTCGGCTTTTCTGCAATACAAACTATCATGTTCAAAAATTTTTGATTGATAAACCATTTGCAAAGGAAAGAAATATATTTCTGCGGGCAAAATCTGTCACTTAAAATCTCTTGATTTAACAAATTCAAGACCCGAAGGGCCGATTTTAAGGGGTTTTGGCCCTGTTTTCCGTTGCTCGTGGCAGCTTTTGACAGGTGACGGGTGCTGACCATCCCGCTCAATCAAACTTTGATATCATTTCAACACACTTTTTTCACCAAAATATGCAGTATTTCGCCCTAAAGTGCAACATTTAGGGGTGTTAGGGTCTTGAATTTGTTAAATCAAGACTTTTATTTTGAATATTTTGGTTGCCAAAAAGAAGAAGCATATCTTTGCAGCACCGTTTCGGATTCGCCAGCGCGACCCTCCGGGGCGGCAGACTAATCGTATAATAATTAATAAGGTATAAGCAATGAAAGCTGTATTCAACATCAAATTAACCGTAGAAGGCCGCGATGTCGTCACCAAGGTGGGTGTCGCCGAGGGCCTGGATGATATGGAAATTACTTTGTTGCAGAATGTCCTTCGTTCTATTGCTGACACCCAGAAGAGGGTGAAGCAGCAGATTGACCGCTTCTACGGCGCTCCCGAAGGCACGGTAGATAACTCTGAGACGGCTGATTTAGAGCCTAAAGAAGAAGCTGAAGCAGGAGCAGTAGCACCCAAGACCGAAGAACAGGAGTAATCCATCCAACCATCCGAAGAATGAGAAAAGCTAATTTTCGAATTATATCACTAACACTTACGTCTTTGTTTGTGTGTGCCAGCGCCAGCGCACAGGAGGCTGAAAAGCTTTCTGTGTCGCTGGTTCCCGACGCGCAGTATGCCGTGGCCACCAACAAGTTCAAGGATAACTGGGAGGTTTCCTTCGGACTGGGCGCAACCACGTTCTACGGCAACCAGGAGGCGAACATGGATCTGTCACGAGGACTGTTCCAAGGGTTCCGCACCTCCGTGGGCGTAAGTATGTCAGTGGCCAAGTGGTTCTCACCCGACATCGCCATGCGCCTGAAGCTCAACGGCTTCTCAGGCAAGAGCATCCAGTCGGCAGAATCCGATTCAAACAGCGTCAAGTATGCCTCGCTGCAGGCCGACGCTCTGTTTAACATACATAATATGGTAAAGGGCTACGACCAGGCCCGCTTCTGGAACTTCATTCCATACGCAGGCGTAGGCTTTGCCCGTAACTTCACCCATAGCCGTAACACGCTCACCTTCCATGTCGGACTCCTGAACACCTTCCGCATCACGGAACGCCTGAAAGGCTACTGTGACCTGAGCTATAACCTCGCAGGAGGGGAGTTCGACAATATGGGTGTGCGCACCAACAAGATCTTCACCAACCGCGATACGTGGATAGGGCTGGAGGTAGGTGTCACCTACGAGCTGGGAAAGAACTCTTGGAAGCACATGGTTGACCTCGATGACGTAGAGGTAGTGCCCTGGCAAGAGACTCAGCGCGAGATGAAACGCCTGCTTCGCTCCAACAAGGGCCTGAAGGAAAAGGTCAACTATCTGGAGAACCAGCCCAAGCCGGAGCCGGTGAACACCGTCACCACCGTCACGCGTATTCCCGACGTTTCCATCTTCTTCGAGATGGGTATCGCCGACCTGAATCATCGCGGACAACTGGAGAATATCAAGAAGCTGGTGAAGATCGCACAGGAAGAGAAGCGTATCATCACCGTAACAGGCTTCGCAGACAGCCAGACGGGTAATGAGCTGCTGAATGAGAAGCTGGCAGCACGTCGTGCTGACACCATCGTCAAGGAACTGCTTGAGATGGGCGTGGATTCTCATCAGATAAGGATTGTCAACGGCGGCGGCGTGAACACGCTCGACATCGTGCCTGCCAACCGTCGCGTCGTGGTTTCCCTGGGTGGCCAGTACGCTGACCCGCAGGTTTCTGAATAGAATGTTAGTCAAGTATTTTTTCATATAATGAATTGGTTAAAAGATTGTTGAAAATCGAAAGAACTCTCTCGGCGGGGACATCCGTGAGGCCCTTCCCGCCTTTTTAAAAAGACATTCCTAAATTTCCACATATATGACAAAGACGAAGTACATACACCGCTCGCTCAGAGGTTTCGCCGCAGCAATGATGCTGACGGTCTCAGCCACTGCTATGGCACAGCAGTCGGAGCAGTCAGGTGTGTTCACAAACAGATTCGAGGACAACTGGGAAGCGTCGTTCGGCCTGGAAGGGCTGGCGTTCTATTCCAGTAAGGAGGAGGGTCTTGACCTGTCGAAAAGCCCGTTTGAGTCTTTCCGCTCGAACTTCGGCGCATCACTCACCGTAGGTAAGTGGTTCACTCCGGAGATCGGTCTGCGCACAAAGGCATCGGGATATTGGGGAAAGGCCATCATCGGCGTAACACCGGAGGAGAACTCCATCAAGTTCTTCGCCGTTCAGGAGCAGGCCATGTTCAATCTGCTTAACATCATCAAGGGCTACGATCCTGCCCGCAAGTGGGAACTGGTTCCCTACGGTGGCGTAGGCTTCATCCGTAACTGTACCCATAATGAGAACTCCATCGGTGCAGGCTTCGGTATCGTCAACAACTACCGCATCAGCGAACAGCTGAAGATCCACACCGATCTCGGCCTTACCTTCGCAGGCGACAACTACAAAGAGGACGGCATCGACAACGTCATGGGACGTTACCACTGGTTCAGCTTCGAGGTGGGCATAGCCATCAACCTCGGACGCTACAGCTGGAGCCGCTATTCAAACCGCAAGTCTCAAAAGATGCACATGAGCCGTGTGAACACCTCATACGAGAAGGTTCAGAAGAAAAAGAACGTAGAGGTGGATCTGACGAAGGTGGTGGCTGACGCTTCCGTTCCCGAAGGAATGGTGATGATCAATCGCGGACACCTCCGCATGGGTCTGGAGAAGGAAGACTCCCTTTGGGGCTTCAATGCTCCCGTCCGTGACATCAGCGTCGATGACTTCTGGATGGATAAGACGGAGGTGACCAACGCTCAGTACCGTGCCTTCATCAAGGACATCTGCGATTCCATCATTGCGGAACGTCTGGAAGACCCGTACTACGGCGGCGACCGAAAGAAAGTGGAAGCATCGCTGTATATCACCAACCCCGTAACGGGTGAGAAGAGTATCGACACTCGCCAGATCGTCTATGTCTATGAGGTGTACGACTATGCGGAGTCGCTGAAGCGTAAGTACCGCATGGATCCCCGTGAGCGCGTCCTGAATACCGATATTGAAGTGGACGAACAGGAACAGGTGTGGATCTCGAAAGATACGGCCTATGTGGATAAGAACGGTGATATCGTCCGTGAGACGATCAACCGCCCGATGACAGGCCCATACGACTTCCTGAATACATATATTGTGGCTGTCTATCCAGACACCACCTGCTGGGTGAATGATTTCCCCAACTCCAAGAACGAGATGTACTCCAAGTACTATTTCTGGCATCCCGACTATAAGGACTATCCTGTTGTCGGTGTCACCTGGGAGCAGGCTAACGCCTACTGCGCTTGGCGCACGGAGCGTATGCGCAAGCAGATGGGAGCCACCTATAAGAACGAGCAGCCGTTCCGTCTGCCAACGGAGGCAGAATGGGAGTATGCAGCGCGTGGCCGTACTCAGAATGAGTTCCCGTGGTCATACAAGAAAGCCGGTGACGGCAAGGGCCTGTTCTTTGCGAACTTCATGCCCGATGACGGTAACTTCACCAAGGACGGTAACATCATCACCTCCCGTGTGGGTGTCTATCCGGCCAACACCAACGGCCTGTACGACATGGCAGGAAACGCAGCCGAATGGACTTCGACGCTCTTCACTGCCGCAGGCATAGAGGCGATGAACAACATCAACCCACAGCTGACATACAACGCGGCCATAGAAGACCCGTACCGCTTAAAGCGCAAGTCAGTACGTGGCGGCTCGTGGAAAGACTCTGAGAGTCATATCCGCTCGGCATGGCGCAGTGCGGAGTACCAAAACCAGCCGCGAAGCTATATAGGATTCCGCTGTGTGCGCAGCGTAGCCACCACACCGTCGGAGAAGACAGTAGTAACGATCACTAAAAAGAAGAAGGACTAATATGAGTAAGCATAGTAAACTCAATATCGTCTGGCACCTCCAGAACTGGATGGACAGCGTGGCAGGACAAACATTCCTGAACTACGCCTACTCATGGGGTGCGTCCATCGTCATCCTCGGTGCGCTGTTCAAGCTCACCCACATGCCGTCGGCCAACTTCTGGCTGTTCCTCGGCATGGGAACAGAGGTGTTCGTGTTCTTTATCTCTGCGTTCGACCGTCCGTTTGACAAGACACCCGACCGCGAGATTGCAGACGAGGACGGCATGGTGACTACCGTCGTAGGCGGTCAGGTGGTGAAAACCAACCGCATGACTCCCGGCCAGATGCCCGACGGTGGCCTGCTGGAGCTGCTTAACACCCGCTTGGCAGAGCTGGAGAAGATGAACAAGCGCCTGCCCGACGGTCAGGAAACGGATGAGATACGCAAGGTACTCACCGCCATCCACCAGGTGTACCAGCAGCAGCTACTCAAAGTCAGCTCACAGCTGTCTTCTATCCATGAGATGGATGAGAAATTTAAGATCCAGAACGCCTATCTGGGCGAACTGAATAAGATATACGCGAAGATGATCAAGGCCGTCGGCGGCAAGGTCATGCCGGAGCATGAGGAAAAGCCTGCCGAAGAGCCTGAGACGAAATAAAAACCGAAGAAGAGTATGACGATCAAGAGAAGACCTGTCACGCCGCGCCAGAAGATGATTAACCTGATGTACGTCGTACTGATGGCTATGCTGGCCCTCAACGTCTCTTCGGAGGTGCTGGACGGTTTCAACATCGTGGGCGAGAGCCTGAAGCGGACCACCACCAGCGCGTCGCAGGAGAACCAGGTCATCTATAACGCCTTCGACGAGCAGATGCAGTCGAACCCCACCAAGACAAAGGTGTGGTATGACAAGGCACAGGAGGTACGCCGTATCAGCGATTCCCTCTATGTGTTCGCGGAAACGCTCAAAGGGCAGATAGTACGCGAGGCCGACGGTGAGCCTTTCGACGTGCAGAACATCCGTAATAAGGATGACCTGGAAGCCGCACCACAAGTGATGCTGGCCCCGGGAACAGGAAAAGGAAGCGATCTTTGGAAAGCTATCAACAGCTACCGCGAGAGAATGGCACTAATGGTGGCAGACCCCATCAAGCGCAACACCATCATGCAGAACCTCTCAACAGACGTACCGGCGACAGCGCAGACAAAAGACTGGACGGTCTATATGTTTGAATCGATGCCTGCCATCGCAGCAGTCACGATGCTGTCAAAGCTGCAGTCCGACATCCGCTACGCGGAAGGGGAGGTGCTTCACGAACTGAAAGCAAACATCGACATGAAGGATGTGCGCGTGAATAGTCTGGATGCCTTCGTCATCCCTAACGCCAAGACCATCGTAAGGGGCAACCGCTTCACGGCAGACATCGTAATGGCAGCCGTAGATACCACCCACATACCGGAGGTATATATAGGCGGTAAGCTCACAGAGCTGAATAACGGCAAATACGATATCGTCTGCTCGAAGACTGGTGACTTTACGCTGGCTGGCTGGTTAGAGACTATGGGTAACGACGGTGAGAAGATCCGGCGCGAGTTCTCGCAGAAATATACGGTCATAGACCCTACGGCCACCGTTTCTGCCGACCTGATGAACGTGCTGTATGCGGGTTATGACAACCCGATAAGCGTCAGCGTTCCTGGTGCGCCTCTCACGTCGGTATCGGCAACGATGACAGGCGGCTCGCTCCGTCAGACGGCTCCGGGCAAATATATCGCCAAGCCGTCAAAGCCGGGGCAGGATGCAACGATAACGGTGTTCTCGAACAACTCAGGCACCAATCAGCAGATGGCCACCTACACCTTCAGGGTAAGGAAACTGCCTGAGCCGTCGCCGTACATCGACATCAAGGATGAGCAAGGCAACCCCGACCGCTTCCGTGGCGGCGGCATCGCCAAGTCAAAGCTCATGGGTGTCAGCAGCATCGGAGCTGCCGTGGATGACGGCATACTCCACATCCCTTTCAGGGTGCTGTCATTCGAGGTGGTGTTCTTTGATAACATGGGTAACGCCGTTCCCATAGCATCCGACGGTGCTGACTTCTCGAAGCAGCAGAAAGAGACCATCAAGAAACTCGGTCGCGGAAAGCGCCTGTATATATCCCGCCTGACGGCCATCGGCCCCGACGGCATAGAAAGAAAGTTGAATACCTCCATGGAGGTCATAATAAGATAAGAATATGATTAAAAACATTATTCTATTTGTTGGTGGATTAATTATAGGATTCCTACTCGGTTTCTTATACATAAAAAGCGTGTCCGCTGATACGACCAAACCAGAGGCTCCACAAACAACTAAGACGGAAAACATCGATGTTGTTAAGCCAAATGAAGACCTCACCCTGTTCGATGAACCTGGTGATGTGGTAGAAGATACTAAGTTTAAAGTTTTTCAGGCATTAGACAAAGGCGTAGCCTTGGCCTCTGGCTCTAAAAACTATATGACAACTTATCTTCTGATGGTGGAAGGAAAATATTTCTATGACAACGAAGTAGTCAAAACTCCACAGAACAAATTACCTGTTCAGGTTGGAGTATTCAAATACGATTCAAACGGCGGCACTAAAAGAACCGTGCCGGTAGTAATGTTTATAAATAAAGATTTAAAATGAAGAAGTTCACACTCATAACAATCGCCGCAGCTTTGCTGCTGGTAGGCTGCAAGGGTAAATCCTCGCAGACTGAGATGCCTGACATCACCTCAGATATGGTCATGGCCGATATGGTGAATATCGACGAGATTGAAGAGTGTGAAGCCATCCTGGCCGATTCCTCACTGATGAACGGCACAGGAGAGAAGGCATGGAACCAGAAGGATAGCGGACTCATCCGCATCAAGAACGGCGATAAGTATTATCTCCGCATGAACACCAAGGAAGGCAATGTAACTGCCGTTACCTACAGATATATCGACGAATAAAGAAAGGATTGAATTATGAAGAGAAGGATTTTCACCATCGCACTGCTGGCTATGCTGACACTTACAGCGTCCGCACAGAATACCACCACCTTCCTCGGCATCGCCGTAGAGGGTACTAAGGCTGAGATGACCAAGAAGCTGCTGGAGAACGGAGCCGTCAGAGGAAAGAACGGCCTCGAAATAAGCGGTATCGATGATGTTCCTTATCTTATCAAGATCCACACACATCGCGGCAAGGTGTACCGCCTTTCGCTCATCGAGAGCAAGGGAACGGAGGATGTGAGCCTCGCCATCGCCAAATACAATGCGCTGCTGGACTGGTATAAAAATTCGCCCGACTACGCTGAATACGAATACAACCGTCCCGCAGACGGCTCGGACAACCTCAAATATGAGAGCTATGTCCACCAAGGCGTTTACTATGCTGAGTTCTTCCAGCAGTCAGACCCCCAGCTGTATAACCGCCGTGTGGGCTTCCAAATCACGGATGCCTTCGGCGACTACCGAATAGAACGTATGTATGATAATATCTACAACATGCCCAAGGGCAGATAAATATATAATCCGAATTATGAAACGACTTTCAATCGTATTACTGATGGCTGCCTTTGCCGCCGGTGCCTGGTCGCAGAACCAAGTCACCCTACGGCAGCAGAACTTCCCCACAGCCCTACCGATGGTAGAGGACAATGTGGAGTGGCAGCGCGACGTTTACCGCGAGCTTGACCTGCACGACGACCGTAACGCAGGGCTGTACTGTCCCGTCGAGCCATCGAAGATCCAGCAGGGTCTTTTTATGAAAGTGTTTCAGCTGGCGGTGTCACGCATCATCCCCATCTACCGCTATAACATAGACGGTAATGAGGTGTTCAACGATGCTACACGCGCAGACATCAAGGATATTCTGGTGAACCACCAGATATTCTTCCAGGAGGAGAACGGTCAGATCATCGTGGATAAGGATGACATACCTGCCTCGGAGGTACTGACCTACTACCTCAAAGAAGGGGTGTACTTCGACCTCACCAACAACTCCTACCGCATCCGTGTGCTGGCACTGTGTCCGGTCATCATCGCGGAGGATGAGTTTTCAGACGAGCCGGTGAGATACCCGCTCTTCTGGGTCGAGTACAAGGACATAGAGCCACACATCAAGGATATTCCCATCATACCTGACTACCGCAACGGTATGCTGCGTATGACGATGGCCGACTACTTCACCCTGAATAAGTACCACGGCGAGATCTACAAGGTAGCCAACGCCTTCGGGTACACTCTCAGGCAGAAATTCGATAACGACTCCACTCTGAAGAAAGAGCAGGAGCGTATCGAGAACGAGCTGAAAGCCGTGCGCAAGCCCACGTACAACACGTACTACAAGCCTGCCAACCCCACCAAGCAGCTTCCGGAGCGCAAGCCCCGCCGCCGCTGGCCATGGCAGAAGAAAAACGTGGCAACTGAGCCGGAGAAAGATTCGCAGAACAACTAATATATTATTCGCATGGAAAGATCGAAGAGAAACCAATTTCCCAGGCTGCTGGTGCTTCTGATGGTCACGATGATGACCTTCACATCCAGCCGCGCACAGGAGATATACCGCATGGAGTCGAACCCTGCGGCAGTACAGCTCCGCACAAACGGGCTGTATTGGCTCGCCCTGTGTCCGAATGTCGGCCTGGAGATTCAGACTGACCTTGGACTGGCCTTCCAGCTGGACTACGTTGGCGCGTGGTGGAACAAGCCCTCCAAGAACCGTTTCTACTCCAACTACGGCTTCCAGACGGAGGTACGCTACTACCTCGGCAGCCGTCAGAAGGAAATGCCATACACAGGGCATCACCTCGGAGCATACTACCAGATGCTCACCTATGACTTCGAGTTTGGCGGCACGGGCTATCAGTCCAGGGATCTGGACATGACGATGGGCGGCGGCCTCTCCTACGGCTACTCGTTCCCCCTGTCACGCCGTTGGTCACTCGACTTCACCCTCGGACTTGGGTATTTTTCCAGCAAGTACCTCGTATATGAGCCAGCACCCAACTGGGAACCTGTTCCCTATGCGCCGACAAACTACAAGAAGCTCACCTTCTTCGGACCTACAAAGGTAGAGGCAACGCTGGTGTGGAACATCAATCGTAAGAACGACAAATAAAGATATGCGCCCTATGATGAAGAAGATATTGCACGGCACTAAAGCCGTTATGATAGCAGCCCTGGGGCTGATGCTCACGGCCTGCGAATATAAGGATCTCGGTGATTTCGGTCGCGGGAAAATCAAGAAGATTCCCGTCACCCTGCACTTCGACTGGCAACAGGTGGATAGCATACCCAACTCCATGCGTGTGGTATTCTATCCTGATGACAAGACGAACTACGCCCAAGGCTATACGTTCTTCGACGTGCTGAACTGCGACACCACGATCCAGCTGCCTGCCGGTGGCTACAGCCTCACGGCATGGAACAATGACTGCGAACACGTCATCGTGTCGCACTTCTCAAAGCAGGAGGCCACCTATGCCACAACGGGAAACTACTCACCCCACGGCAATGTGAACATCCCGAAGGTGCTGGATTCCCTGTACCATGACCAGAAGGTTCTGGACTATCCTGACTATATGGTACACGCCAACCTGTTCAATTTCCTTATAGAGGAGAACAAGCCGAATCAGGTTATCTCTCTCACACCTGACTCAATGGTGGTCACGGTGGAGGTGAAGCTGCACGGCATAAAAGGCTTGGAGTGGTGTCAGAACATACGCGGAGCCATCAACAATGTCGCTGGCAAACGCTATATCGCCTTCGACAACCTCACAGAGGATAAGGTGGCGATCATGTTCGACGCAGAGCCGGTACAGCAGGATAGCATGGTAGTAGCAAAGTTCTGGGTGTTCGGCATAGAACCGACCGACCTCTCACACCTCGAACACAAACTGGTGATGTTCTTCTGGATCACAGGAAATCAGGTGTTCATACCGATAGATGTCACGGACATTATCGCCAATGCACGAAAAGATGATACCTACGTGCTGATCGAAACGCCTGACCTCGACATAGATCTCGGTAAGTACGTCCGACAAGGAGAAACGGGTATCATCGTAGATGCCGAAGACTGGGAGGAAACAGAAGAGATCACCCTCAGTTTCTAAGAAGAATGAGTTTTACTCAATTTATAATTCACTTTAGTATTAATTTAAATTTTTACAATTATGAAGACAAAGTTTATTGTAATGGCTGCTATGGCAGCAATGTTCTCAATGGGCTTCACAGCCTGCAGTAACAACGATGATGAGCTGGCCAATCAACAGATTGCCGAAGCTCGTGGAATCGGCTTCAATGTTGCCGGTGAAGGTAATGTCGTAACTCGTGGTTACGCTCTCAATGCCGCCAATGTAGGCGCTACTCTCCCCAACTTCCAGACTTGGGCTTATGATGCTGTCTCTGGTGGTCAATACATGGGTGTTTCCGCAACCGTTGGTCGTACCGTCAACAACGCTGACGCTAACTCTGATGGTGTTTACGAGAACTCTTGGAGCTATACCCCGGTTCAGTTCTGGCCAGTGAACGCCCTGAACTTCGTGGCACTCGCACCCAACGCTCCTAACGGCGTGACTGGCAACACTGTTGCACAGGATGGTACGTCTAAGGACATCACTCTGACAACTGCCGTAACTCTGTCAACGACTGTTTCTGATCAGGATGATATCATGTTCGCAGAGGGTGATGGACTGACCGCCGCATCAAGTACAGGTAATGTACCCTACACCTTCAAGCACGCTCTGTCTCAGATTGTGTTCAAGGGTAAACTTCCTACCAGCGGCGCTGTGACCAAGGTTACTATTGCTGAGATCACTCTCGGTAATATCGGTAAGACCGGTAATCTGGTTTTCGACAACAACGGTACCTTCTTCGGAGGTGCATCACAGATCACTGCTTCTACTCCTTCTAAGTTCACTTTGAGTGCAGCTGAACTCGAAGAGGATGAGTGGGACGTAAACGGTGTAGGTGCAAACGCTACCGCAGGTACAGCATTTGATCTGACTGTAAGCAACAATTCTACTTTGAAGAACGCTTGGATGCTTCTGCCTCAGACCGCTGCTGCATGGGTTAATAGCACGGATGCAGAACTGAAAGCCGGTGGTCTTTGGGATGCTGTTGGAAGCGCAAACGACGAGCCTGCTACTGGTGCTTATCTGAAGATCCGCGCACAGCTGGAGAAGGACGGCGTGGTAATCCTCGGCAGCGCAGAGTCTGACGCTATCTACATTCCTCTGAATGTAAGCTGGGATCGCTCTAAGAAGTACATTTACACCATCGAGTTCAATGGTACTTCTGCTCTGACTCCTATCACTTTCAGTGTAGCAGCTCAGGATTGGACTGACGCTGATCCTCAGCCTGGTCAGATCGATATGTAATCTAAAAGAACATTGTATGTCTTTTGGCTAAATCAAGCGGTGGGTGCAACAATAAGCGCCTGCCGCTTCTCTTTTTAAAGAGAGCGGAGCCGAAAGGAGATTAGAAATAAACGGCTCATTGTAAAAGTGCATGTTCTCCTTTTTTATCGGTAACGCTATTACATAGCCATCCAATCCGTACTTGACCCCTTTTAGCTTGCAAAGATAGGGTAAACACCGGAGCCGCCAATCACCTTATCGGCCCTCCGGGTTCGGAAAGAAAATTTGGCAGCAGCCTTCCACAGATTATGCTAATCTGGGTATTCCGCAAAATTTATCTTCCCTCATCGCTTGGCTTGCTCCTCTTTAGTTGGTGTTTCCTCCTTCTTTAAAAGCAAGTAAAAGGCTATACGGATAATGGATGTACCGATGACATAAAAAAAAGATCACATGGACACAATGAGACTTGAAGATAAAGCAAAGGCTACCGAAACCGGAAACCCGATAACTTTTGAAACGAGCGTGTCCAGAGATTCATAGATACAGTAATTACTTAAAATATAATTGTTATGGAATTTATCAAGAACATCGACAAACGGAAGGAACTCGCGGAAATCGTCTATCAGGGCTACGGCGGTCTGGAGGACGACGAGAAGAAAGAGTATGAGAACGAGGTGGGTGCTGCCATCAAGGGCTATACCACCGCCATGCGCGACATCGCCCAGATTCTGGTCAACGGCGACTGCGGCCTGTGGGGTACAGACTCCACCATCGGCGTACTGAAAAACTATATCCTCTCACAGATGAACGGCAAGATGAAGGCCGGAAACCTCTTCCGCTTCGCTGAAATGCCATCCACCACCATGCTCGGCTACATCCAGACAACGGTGAAGGCAGAACTGATCCGTCACCGCTGCAATAAGGATGATGCAGAGGATATCATAAAGGTATTCATCGAGAACCCGGCAGAACGTCAGGATATCATCGACGAGTGGGAGCTTGAAACCATCCGTATCTGCGAACACTGTGGCCGCCTGATGTATGAGGGCTATCTCGTGGATGACTGCGAGTGTTTCTGCTCAAAGAACTGCGTGAAGGAGGATAAGGGCTGGAGCGAGGCAGAGTTTAATGAGGAAATCGCCAACGCTGACAGCGACAACGCTACTATCTATTGGACGAAGTGGGAGGGCTGAGTTATGACTAACACTAACCATGTATATGACAATATGCAGGCTCGGATGGCCGGTACGGGTAGTTTCAACACTATCCGTACTGACCTGAACCTGAAAAAGACCTTCGCACAACTGCGCGAACAGGCTTTCCGTCTGGCTGATGCAGCCGATCCGGAATGGAAATCGCCCAGGGCTATGCGCATCCTGGCCATCTATATGCAACTCGGCAAAAAATATCTTTGGTAAGACGTAACATTTCTGATTATGACCATACTTAATATAAAGTTCAAGAGTAATGGCGAGACCGTCAAGAAGACGGCCATGTTCAAGAGCATCGGTAACAGCCCCGAACTCAGCAGCTCAAAGAAGAACGATGCCTATGATGCCAACATCGAATTTTATACCGACGGCTATTGGGTGATTCTCTTCGAGGCAGAAGCAGGCGTGATGTATGAGGTGCAGTTGGAGTATGACCTTGACTGTCACCAGCCGACACTTCACCCCATCAAGGCTATCACTTGGCTGGATGACGTGATCGATGACGTTCAGACTGTGGAGATTAAGGTGAAATACACCTGAAGAATAAAGAAGAATAAAAGAGAATAAAGAAAGATAAAAGCTATGGCAACGACTACGAATAGCGGGAAGATGACACCGCGAGAGTATAAGAAGCGCCTGCGGGAACTGAAGAAAGCCGCGAGGTGGATAAACCGTGACATCGACGAGGCACTGTATGAGATAAACCGTCGTATCATAACGGGCTATGATATCAACGAGACATCCCGGAAACTGGCCGTTGACCGTGCCTTTGAGCGCGTGACGGAACTCCAGCGTTCCCTGGCCTCATTGTCCGTGACAGAAATAGACTATCCGACAATTAAATAACAGTGATTATGAAAGAGAAAATTATCAAGACAAAGAAACACTGTCCGAAGACCTTTGAGAGGGCTTTCGGTGTGCGTGAGATTGCAGAGAAGATGTGGGGTGAGCTGAAAGTGGCAGACTCCTTCCTGTATCTCTACCGTCGCTTCGGCACTCCGTGCCTCGACACCGACGACGAGTATAAGATTGCATACCAGTATAATTTCTGGTACAAGGGCCTGTACTTCATACTACACGGCCATACGCCCGAATTTGTCTATCTGGATGCCTATTTCCCGAAGAAATACCTGCGCTTGCAGATCCAGCGCTATCACGCCGACGTGCGCCCGGTATTCGAGAGAGCCTATAAGGACGGTGTTCTCTGCTATCCTTGGAACTGCGGCTTTTCCCAGATAGGCACCTCGCTCACGAAGGAACAGCACAAGCGGTACTCCGATATGTTCGACAAGGAGGCAATGGCTTTCTTCTCCAATGAGGATTATAAGTGGCTGTGCGCCTACTGCGACAAAAAAGAGGAAGAGCTGACCCCGGAAGAGAAAAAGAAGGCCAGCGACATGATGGAGCCGTTCTATACCAGCCTGTTCACGAAGTTCAAGGCATGGGCAGGCGAGGATAAGAATATCCGTTACCTGTTCTGGACACATCCCGACCTCCGTTATCTGCCGGAGGTTGAGAAAATCGTGAAAGAGTTCTGTAAGGAGCTGCTGAAATACGAGCCGATCCGCGACTGTGACATCAACATCCGGGGCTGGAAGTGATTTATTCTATAAAAATAATATAGATATGAGTATCTTCATCAACACCGACATGAACCCTGACTGGGAAGACCAGGAGGTGCATCCGAGCGGGGACAACGCCACCACCGGAAGCGGCGACCAGACGGGTTTCTTCGAGAAGCTGAACCGCGAGATCCGCTTCGACTGGATGGAAGTGGCGAAAGCCCGGCCTCCAAAGGAGGCGCGGCCTCTGGCGGCAGGGCAGCATATCAAGGTGAAAGCCCACCCGTCGGCACCTACAGGTCACGAAGAGTTTCTGGCCCTGTGCAAGAAGATGGGACTCGACCCGAAGAACACCCCGACGGGCAAGCATCAGGTGAAGCGTAACAGCAAGGAAAAGAAGAATAACAAACGTAAAAAATAACACGACTATGACCAAGAAATTAGTGATAACGCCTCCTACACCGGAGGAACAGCAGGCAGCTCACGAGAGCTTTATGCGTTACCTGCACGAGAATCCTAATAACTTTTCGTACTGGTTCCCACATATTAAGAACCTGACGGAGAAGGGTATCTCAATCCCTTATTCCATCATCATACCCATCCCTGAAGAGGTGTATAAGGCTTTCTTCCGTGAGGAGGAAGGGGATGCTGAGAAGATCGACCGCTGGGTGATGGACATCGTATCGCCGACGATCGCCGTCAATCCGCTTCTGAATGGCCGTAAGCTCTTCATCAAGAACGGCACCTTCAGCAATAAGTTCGACTTCTCGAAAGCCTGCCTGATAGAGGATGCCCGTGACGAAGAGACACTGATACGCCATATCTCGAACATCATGTATGATTCCTATATGCACGAGACGGACGGTTATCTGGAGTTGGTGGTACGGGAGTTCATCGAGCCGGAGGAGAACACGCCGACCATCTACAACGGTATGCCGCTACGCTGTGAGGCGAGGGTATTCTATAATTTTGACACCCATCAGCTTCTCTATGCCGTGAACTACTGGGACTGGAACTACTGCCACGACGGGATCTGCTTCGCCCTTGGCGGTGAGCGCAAGCCCGACGCGGACACCTACGAAAAGGCATGGCCGCTGCTGGAGTTCAAGACACGCCACCTGTTGCGACAGCATCAGGAGAAAATTGAGAAGGCCCTGGCCTCCGTCAATACGCTCCATGTACCAGAGGGCTATCCAAATATCTGGTCGGTGGACTTCATGCTGGAGGAAGAAAAGATATGGCTCATTGATATGGCCGTAGGCTGGAAATCGGCCTATTGGAACCCCGAAAAGGCGGGTTTAAAGCCTAAAAACGGCTGATTTTATTATCATATATATAAAAATATGAAAATAATTGCCGAAAAATTTGCGGGAACCAAAAATTTTTTGTAATTTTGCATCAAGTAATACAGATATATGATAATATGATAATATAAAATATGGATAGGGTTGTTCATTTCCATAACGCCGTCAACGGCCAGCTGACCCTCACGAACTGCGAGGTGCATATCCACCATACGGCAGATCAGGTCATCGTCAACTTCGGACGTGTCATTAATCACGGCTCCGTTGACATGATGATCCGTAACGGCTCAGTCATGCAGGATGGAAATGAAGAACCAAAGGTAGTGTACCGCGACCGCATCGTCAAGGAACGGGTGTTTGTTCCTGACATGGGAAACAAGCAGGCCATTTCCGACTTGGAGAGCGAGAACCGCCGCCTACAGAGCGAGGTAGCCCGCCTGCGCCGGGAAGTCCAGCAGCGGCCTGTGAAGGAGGTGGTGAAACGCGAGGTGGTACGCTCCTATATGAAGGATCCGAAGAAAGACCGCCAGATACGTGAGGCTTGCGACGAGATACGCCGTCTCAATGAGAAGCTGGAGCGTATGAAGAAAAACTATCTGGGCGAACCGGCAGACCGCATCCGCGAGCTGGAGGCAGCTCTGGCCTACGAGAAGCAACTGCGGCAGAACATGGAGGTGCGGAAGAACCGCCGCATCCGTGAACTGGAAGAGAACGTTGAGGGCTTACAGGAAGCTAACCACAACCAGGCACTCCGTATTGACCGCCTGACACGTCAGAAGACGGTCACGCCCAAGCGGAGCGAATACTGTCCTACGGACGAGGATCTGAAGTTTATTTCTCAGAACCTGCGCCTCTTTATCGGACACAATGAATTGAATCCTGAAGTATTATAAAACTATATCGTTATGGCAGACATCATCAAACATACGGAAATCGTCGGAGCGATGCAACCTACCAATGAGAAGGATTTTCAGGTCGGCTGCTACATCGTTGACAACCATGCCGAGAACCTTTTCATCATTACGAAAAAGGAACTCCATGAGTACCGCAACGGCGAAAAGGTGGACTGGTTTTCCTATGAGGGTATCAACCCTATCACCTTGGAGAAGGACGGCGACCGCCGCTCTTCCTCTATCAATGAGCTGAACAGCTACTATCATGTGTTGGAGGGCGATCCCACACGTCTGCGCGACATGGCACACCGTATCATCCATGAGGGTGCTTCGGTGGAAGACTTTACCGAGTCCAGCGACACGTCGCTGATGGCCTTGGGAAACAAGCAGTCGCTCGTGGCACTGCGATCTCAGATCGATGCCGCCCAGAAAGGCGTGACCGTCATCAAGAACTACTGTAACCTCATGCACTGCCAGATGATGCACGAGATAGAAAAGAAACTCTCCAAGGTACAGGGTGTGGTGGAGAAGATGAACCGCGAGATCAAGAAGCTCGATTATGTCATCCAGACCATTGAGACCTATGCCGGTATCAAGGAAGAGGTGCTGACGCTGATTTCCGGTGAGCCTGCCCC
>Ga0265298_10001674_pt1 | contig 32602 bp, 32 predicted proteins | sample AusTroGonzalo_MG_3_FD_193486 | JGI IMG/M metagenome (GOLD analysis project Ga0265298, IMG submission 193486) | Bovine rumen microbial communities from tropical cattle in Woodstock, Queensland, Australia - Gonzalo_01 | ecosystem: Host-associated > Mammals > Digestive system > Stomach > Rumen ... | reverse complement strand
CTTCGATCTGGTCGCCGCTGAGATCGCCCCAGTTTTCCGGCTTGCACTTGTTTTCGAGAACATCGCGGACGAGCTGATCTACCGTGTCGTTCTCGCCCCATTCTTCCGTGTTTTCGTCGCCAGACTCAGCCCAGTCCTTCATGTTCTGGTCTTGAGATTGCGGCTGAGAGTCGGACTGCTGAGGCTTGCCGTTTCCTGCGCCGCTTTGGCCGTTCTGAGGCTGACCTTCGCCTTCGCCGTCAGATTCTCCGTCCTCTTCAGATTCGTCGCCAGAACCGCTTCCTTGACCGTTCTGCGGCTTGTCGTCGGAATCCTTCTTGTCATCCTTGTCCTTCTTGCCGTTGCCGTTGAAGGGGTTCGAATCTTCGTCGGAATCCTCGTCAGAATCATCTTCATCTTCGTCGCCGTCACCAGCGCCGCCCTGAGACTTTTGATCTTCGTCCTTGTCTTGGTCCTGATCCTTACTGCCCTGACCGTTCTGGTCTTGCTGGTCCTGTTGATCTTCGTTCTTACCCTGACTTCCGGACTGTTCCTGTTGTTCTTCTTGATCTTCTTCGCCATCACCTTCTTGGTTCTGGCTCTGTTGGTTCTGCTGATCCTGTTCCTGTTGCTGTTGCTGCTGATTCTGAGTGAGCAGATCGTAGACGTTTTCGAAGTACCAGTCGTTGTTGGAGATCTTCTGATGAAGATGTTCTTCGATGAGCTTCTTGTTCGGAACGTCCTTTGCGAAGAGATCGAGAATCTCCTGAGGAGCGCCCATGATGAACTTGGAGAGTTCCTTAGCGTTGCAGAGAGCAGTAGAAGCGATGAAAGCGTTCTCGCCGACGAATTCCTTGCCGCGAGTGCAGTGATGAGAGATGAAGCGGTAGAGCTCGATAACGAGGAACATGTTGAAGGCGTGCGGTTCGATTTCGCAGATCCACTTCTCGTTATATTCGAAGACTGGAGTGATGTCGGTCTTGCAGCAAATTCTGATGCTCTTGATCTTGTTGTTCACGCGCTTTGTGAAGAGAGCGTAGAAGTTGATCAAGTTGGGCATGAAAGCTCCCATGTAGTCGACAGCGTTGGCGAACTTGAGGTCGATTTCCTTTTGAGAGTATTCTATCATAATTGGTCCTTTTGTTGTTTACATGGTAAATATAGGCATTTCTGTGAGATTTCTAAACCCCTAAAATTGAGAAAATCTTAATTTTTCTGTTTACAATTTGCAGAGAAAATCCTATATTTTACTCGTAAACCAAACAAAAGGACCGCTTCTATGAGAGACAACCGCATAATCTACACGAAAGCCAAGATCGCTATGCTCGACATCGACACTGACAACAAGGGCATGATGGTCGCATGGAACTTCATCCGTGGCAAGATCGTCGCTTCTAAGTTCTTCTCAATCGTATTTCAGGATCAGTCAATTCTCGACGATCGCGGAATCGGCGGCTTCTTCACAACGAAAGAGTTTGTCAACATCCTCTACATCTCGAAGGACTATCTCAGAGACGGAAAGCTGCACTTCAACGACAATCGAGCTATGGCAGTCTTCCTTCACGAAGCGTCCCACTTCCTTCACTTCATCTCGAACATGGGCAAGTACACATCTCAGCTCGCTAAGGATCTGAACATTCCGACTGCCCAGATCTGCTCTCGCAGCAACAAGGAGCGCTACTTCGAAGAACGTGAAGCTTGGCACCTCTCCAACCAGATGAACCGCATGTTCCACATCGGAATTCAGGACGAGATCGATCTAGCGAACACTAGGAACATGCTCTTCATGTCGAGGCAGAACGGAATCTGCAAAAAGAGCGTCAATGAGATAAACACACTCACTGACGCTATGAAAATCGAAGATTTCGACTTCAAGAATCTCTAGAACTTGGATCTCAGGATCTTGCAGTCGAACTCTTGGTCGAAGAATAACTGTCCGTTATCACGGATCATTTTCTTCTTCCAGTCCTCATCACGGCCAGGAATATCACCCCACGTGACTTTCGTGCGTCTGAATCCGTTTCCAGGCGACTTGAGCCAGAGCTGATAGAACTCGTTCGCTGTTCCGTGCGGAGTAGATGTGAGGATCATTCCGGTGTTGGTAGTCGAGAAGACTGGGAAGGTGCAGGCGATGAACTTCGTATCCATTCCTCCCTCATGGCAGAATGCAGCCTCGTCAATCCAGATATAGTCGAGTGATCGGCCGTGGATCCATTTGTCTGAGAGTGCGCTACAGCCGATTCTTGAATGATTCTCTCTGAACTCGATCCAGCTCTTCGAGTTGTGCTTCAGTTCAAAACGAAGATGCTTCGGAAGATTAGCATACATCTCACGAATCTTCTGCATGATCTCTTTAGCTGCAATCTCCTTTCTAGAGAAAATCCAGAGATTCTTGTCGTTGTGGAACATCGCATACCACAGGAAGAAGATGGCTACGACAGTCGTCTTTCCGGTCTGACGAGCAGCCATGACCAGATCTCTGCTGTTGAGAGTCATCGTGAGCTTCTTCAGGAGTCTCGCCTGCCACGGATATGGCTCGAAAGGCTTGAGACCCTCGGTTGTGAGTATCATGCACTTCTTAGCGAAGTAGAGAATGTCATTGCGGCATCTCGTGATGTCGTCTAGCTCTTTTTGAGCCTTCTGACTAGTTACGCCTTGTATAATGATTTTTACAACTTTTCCCATTATTGCCTCTTAGTAGGTTTGTCGATTATTTATCTGAGGCTTCTATGATAAATACTATATGAGCATGGACTATACAAAGCTTTCACACGAATCGATCTTGGATGAATGGAACAACCGCATCCTAGCAGACGAAAAGTACAGAAATTTGAGTCAAGCGAGCATCTACGCTTACTTCCAAGAGATGTTCTCTGGCGTCATGGATATGACGAACTACTACATCCAGAGAACCGCCGAAGAGAACTATCTCGACACAGCTAAGCTAGACTCTTCCATCATCAAGCTCGGAAAGAATCTCGGCTATCAACCGAAGAGAGCAGTTCCTGCTGTCGGCAACATCTCTATCGAGCTGAGAGGACCTCTGCCTTCCACTGTTCAAGCTGGAGACACTATCTGGTTCAACAACGAAGATCTGAAGTTCACGTTCAATGGACATGACTTCATGCTTGACGCTTGCTACTCATATACTCTCACAGAAGCTGACGTTAGAGACGGCCAGAGTCCATCATGGCGCAAGAAGATCCTCTACGCAGTGAACGGATATGAGACACAGCAAGACGGCTACATTACGCTGTCTGGAAAGGTCAGCGCTACTGCATCTTCAAAGCTCAGATACATCAAAGTTGTTCAGGGAAAGAGAGCCGTCAAAGTTCTCGATCCAATAACGTACTCTAACAAGATCGGAAAGCAGTATCAATTCTATGACATCGACGACTTGAGCTTCTCTAACTGGTATGGAATCAGAGATCCGTTCGCATACGTCAACGGAGAGTACAGCAAGCAGTATGGAATCACGAAAGTTGGAATCGGAACTGACCAGAAGTCAGCATTCCAAGAAGACAGTCTCTTCTACATCGAAGACGAGGCAGTCGAGCTCTCCAAGGCGTTCAAGAACAGAAAGAAGTCTGAGTTTGGCGCAGATCTCAAGGTCTGCTGCATAAGATCGAACTACGACAAGACGGTTCGAATCTACTTCGGCAACGGAATCGACTCATGCCCTGGCCTCACGAGCACAGACCAGAATCTCTACGTTCAGTACTTCCAGACAGACGGATCAGACGCTAACTATCCGAACGCAGTCGGATCAGTTCTCTCAGCGCAGGGCAAGATCTACGCTTCTAGAGCTGGCAGCGTCACTAACATCTCCAACTATGTCACCTTCATGTTCGAGAGCGCTGTCCACGGCGGAACTGACTTCGAGAGCAAAGAGAGAATCAAGATCAACTCTAAGATCTACTTCGCATCTACTTCAAAGCTCATAACTCTCCCAGACTTCATGTCCTATCTGTTGACCATAACAGATCCGATAAACGTGAAGCACGCTATCGCTTACGGAGAGAATCAGCTGGAAGACTTATCAGGCGAGCACGACGCAGGAAGAACGAACATCGTTCTCTACACTCTCTTCTCAGACATCTACCGAGAGGCTAACGGACTCTATCGTCCGATCAACATCTTCGACGAGAACGAGGACATCTCTAACTCTTGCCTCTACATCGACTACAACACTTACATGCAGCACCTGTTCGACTTCGTGTCATTCCTCATCTACCCGAAGGGAACGACTTCTGATCAGTACTTGGACAGATCCACTTTCGGACAGTGGGCTGCACAGATTCGAGCTGACGCAGAGCCGAGAATGATCATGAACTCTAAGCTAGTCAGCCTTCCGCCAGTCTTCCACTACTATGATGTGGTTGGCGACATTCAGGTGGACAGACACGTTGACATGAGCAAGTTCAAGGATGAGCTGGAGAACTCACTCTATCAGTGGCTAGCCGAGAACACGACTTTCAAGAGTCAGATCTTCAAGTCTGACATCTACAACAAGATTCTTGAAAATCCAGGAGCCAAGAGAGCAAACATCGACATCAAGGTCTCTGAGCTGATCAAGGGCTCTGCTAAGACGTACCGCTTCGAGCCAGGGTCTGTCAAGACTAACAAGAACATCTTGATTCTCCCAGAGCAAGACATTCGAGGCACGACGATGGAAGACATCTTCTACGGCATGGAGGGTCGTGACATAACCCTTCAGGTCATAGACGGAACAAGCTCATCTAGCAACTTCAGAATCGAAGAAGTCAGCATCGATCCAGACAACGTGTACCTCTCCTTGAGCGGAAACCCAAGCGTGAATGACTCCTACTACACCGACATCACGTTCGAAGAGGATTCATTCTTCACTAAGGGAAAGATGACAGACACATCTACCAAGATGCTTGAGCTAATAACTGAATGGATCGACAAGAGAAAGATCGTATCTGGAACATCTGATCGTCCGATTGAGCTACCATACAAGATCGACTTCAGCAAGGACAGTAGAGAAGATGACACTACTGAGATCAACATGTCTATGGGACGAAGAAACGAAGAGGTCGAGACGAACACAACGACGATCTCTAAGACGATCCGTCTTGAGACCTTCCTCAGAGTCGGCGCTAACAGCACGAGCTACCTCGAGAACTTGAGTGAGGAAGCTTTCTACTTCGCTCTCAGAGACGCTATCAACTCAGGAAGCATCACATATCAGGCAGCTAAGCAGAACTTCCAGTACGTCTATCCTCTGCTCAAGCAGATCTTCGACGACAACATCTTGGATGACAACAACAACATCGTAAACTTCACATCTGACAGAGACATTCCGGTCTTGAGATTCAGATTCAGATACACATACGCATAGCGAGAGAATATGGCAGAAGTTTGGAAAAGCAAAGATCTCACAGTCGAGCTGGGTGCAACTGACATAGCTGGAGTATACAATCTAGCTATAAAGAGCCCGTATATCGAAATTCGCGATCCGGATGGTAACCCAATCCACAACAGAGTTGTGGAGAGATCTTTCGGTATCTCGAAAGTTCCATACGTAACTGATCATGGCAGTACCGTATATGACAGATACATGGAGATATACAAAGAGGCTATTCCTGAAGGCTATGCAGACTACTGCTTGCATGGCTATTTCGCTTCGTGGGCAAAGAACATCTCTTTCGATAGAGACTCTGGCTGTAACATAGTAACCAGAAACTGGACGGTCAACAAAATTTTCAAGTTGAAGAATATGGGTGCTGGATCTGCAAGTTACGACTTCGACGAACCAAGCGACCAGGGCATTCTGACTACTGGAGGATTCAAAGTCTACTGGGAAGACAATCATCCGTGCATGATGGTATACAACACCGAAGACGGTGAGCTTTTCGACTTTATTCTGAACTCTTCTAGTAGAGGAAGGACTGTGTCCTTTTATGGAAAGAGCGGAGTTCTCCACACATACATCTACAATGACGGGTTGGGAGATTTCGAGATCAACAACAGAGATTTCATTCAGAGTAAGTTGGATAGTGGCTACAGACTCGGTCTGTTCGGTCACTACACTAAGGGCTCGACTACTCTTCCGATTGAATCTACAGTTCTTCCAGACGGTCTACCAGACGACATCACAAGCTACCACAGTCTAAGAGCTTACGCTTTCGATCAGCTGTCTAAATATCAGATTTACGAATCAGATGTCGACAACATCTACGTAGCTCTCTATCAAAGAGACGGTGACGACTGGGTGAGAGTTGAAGAACAGATCCCTATCAGCTGGTATCTCGACCTCAAAGATGTTAACGGAGTACATACGGCCAGTATGTACTATGCTGAATACGGAAGCACGACTACAAAGACTGGATCAGATATTCCAAGAGAATTCTTTGATGAGGATCTCGAAGTTAGAATGGATCCCTTCAGCGGCTATCCACAATTCCAGATAGGCGATAGAACCCTCGTTCGCTTCAACGAGCGCATAACTCCGTTCAACTCTTATATTCCATACGATAATGTCACAGTCGACAACTACGAAAAGGTGAGCGACACCGCTATTCAGTTCGACGTGACAATCAGGGGACTAAGCGTAAGTGAGCTTGATGTGGCTACGACGTTCAACAGCACGGTCAAGTCTACCGAAGTCCGCTCTATGAGAAGCTACCTGAGAAGCACTGCAATACACGATCAAGCTATCTGGTTCGACTATGGAGACGGTGAGCATCCATACACTGTTGATCAGATAACGCCTGGCGCTATGGGTAGAGTTAGAGACAAGGTCTATCTAGAGTCAAATGACAACGTGAGAATGTATGGTGGCTGGAGCACACAATACGACTATCGGGAGTATATTGGAAGACCCAGACTATGTCTTGGAATTCCGATGTCTAGCGACAGTGCCTTCTACCCGTACATAAAGAAAATTACGCTTATAGCTCCATATCAAGAGCATCTTGAAGGCGCTATCAACATCACGAGAAACGGAGATGCGGTCGGATCAGTAGAAGTAGATCAGCTAGACTACAGAGCTAACTTCACCTACGAGAGAATCAACAACGACGTGGATGTTGATGCTTCTTACTCAATAGTGACTGAAGTAGAAGAGGACGGAAGACTTAGACCGCACTTCGACACTACCAATGCTACTCTGAAGGCTAGATTCTACGATCACACGAGAATCAAGTTCGCAGACAACAGCGGAATGGAGATCGATCCAGCAGAAGCACTCAAGAACATGACGATCAATGTCACTGAGTGTCTCGGCGCTAACAGAAAGTCAGTAACCTTCAACATGGCTACGAGAGAGATACTCATAGACGGAGTGGGGACTGGTGAGACCTGCGACGATTTCATCTTCTACGACACGTTCCTTACCTACAACTCAGAGACACAGCAGTATGAGATGAGCATCTACATAGCTGCTAGATGTGGATTCAGCAATGAAAAGGGATTCAACGACTCCATCGTCACTGTCACATACAACAGCGTCAGAGACGGTGAGGTGATAGGAACTTCTACGCTCAAGTATAGAACCGTCCTTCCGCCATTCATCCTTCAGGGAGTTCCGTATAAGCAAGATCCAGCCGAGGTCGACTCAGTATTCCCGAACGAAGCTGAGAGACCTGACATCGGATATGATCCTGACACTGACAGCTATGTTGTCAAGAGCTACACAGAGAATTCGCAGGTATACGACAGAGACTTCTTCTTCGCTGCTCGACAGAGAAACGCAGACATCGAAGGCAAGCCGCTATACCTCATTCCTACGAGCGGATTCATCACGAGAGAACTCGCACCAAATTACGAATTCTCTGACTGTGATGCATATCTGGTCAACAAGGCAACTGAGTCTAAGATCCGTCTCGAACAGGAAGACATGACCGTTCACGAGAATGTCGATACGGTCGAGGTATTGACACAGCCAAATATCACATACTGCGGAACATACAACGTGGTAGAATGGACACACCGAGTAGAAGCTCCAGATAGAGGATTCTACAAGAACGTAGCGACGGTCTCCGCTGCAGTAGTGGAAGTATAAATAATTAGTAAAAGAGAAAAGTGTATAGGAGATAAACACCTATGGCAGCAGAAAATGATATGAACGTGTTTACGAGCGAGATCGACACATTCCCTGACCTCGCCAAGAACTATCTGTGGGAAGCTACGCTGATTCCTGAAGAGGGAACTCCGCTAGCTACCCTATTCAAGCAGCTCGGCGGAACGAGACAGTTCACCCTCCGTTGCAAAACCTCTGCTCTCCCAGGAAGAACGATCGAAGGTGAGCTTGAGACACACTGGCAGGGATCTAAGAAAGTCTTCCCTGGCAAGACGAAGATGGACGGTGAAGTCACCCTCAAGTTCGACGAGTTCCAAGACTGGAAGACGTCTCACATGCTTGAAGCTTGGTTCGCGTTGATTCACAACAACGACATCAAGATGGATGGTGGAGCTTCATCTACCTACTTCGACCAGAAGACTGGCGCAGCTGTCTCTAACTACATGAGAGACTATTCTGCTAGAATCAGAATGGTGTCTCTTGACTCTAGACTGAGACACAGTAGCTCTCACGACTACGTGTACTACTACTGCTGGCCGAAGGACATGCCGCAGACATCTATGGATCAGGAAGCTTCTGACAAGGTCCAGCGTGAATGCACGATCAGATACTCTACATACCAAGAGGTCAATCCGGAAGAAGATGGAGAGTAATCAGGAGGTCTAGATGGCAGAGAACAGCAATCCAAGAACGCCAAAGCTCTGTCAGCACCGTGACCCGTATGCTGACATCGGAAGGCTCGAGAACATTCGAGCCCTGATGGCTTACATCCTGAGACAGCTTGGCGCTCCGAGAATATGCGTAGAGCTGACAGAAGAGCAGCTTCTCGACGTGATCGGAGACTCCATCCGCTACTTCTGGAAGTACTACATTCAGGGTCACAGAGAAGACTACTTGGCTTTCGAGCTAGTCCCTGGAATGACACACTACAAGATCTGTCAGGATCTTGAAGAAGTCGTTGACCTCGAGACATCCTCTTGGCTCGGTTCTGTGGACAATCTTCTGACTCCAGTCAACAACATGATGGTGAACCAGTTCCTTCCGTATGGTGGAGCTAAGTTCTCATCTACCTGTTACGGCACTGCTGACTATGGAAACATTCTCGGCAACTGGGACGCTACGCTAACATGGCTCGAAGAAGCTAAGATGACCTTCGGAAGAAAGTACCAAGTTAAGTACATTCGTGAAGAGAAGCTTCTTCTCGTCAAGCCGACTCCGAGATACCCGACAAAATGTCTGTTGAGAGTCTACAAGAGAGAGCGTGTAGAGAACATCATTCAGGATCCGCTATTCCGTGAGTTCGTCGTAGCGAAAGCTGGATGGCTCTGGACGCTCGGTCTCAGAAAGTACACGCTCCAGTTGGCTGGTGGTGGTCAGTTGAACGGCGACTCGCTCGCAGCTGACTTCAAGCAGGACATCAAGGACATCAAGGAGAGAATCGATCTAGAGACTCCTGTCAACGAAGTTGTCGTAGGATAATTCACAATTATGGACTGGAGAGAATCCAGTCCGTTTTTGTGTTTAGTGATTTTTAGCAGATTCCGTAAGTCGTGCAGATCGCGTAGACGCATGCATCAGCATCTTTTCCAGCCGAGTAGAAGTCGCGGATGAGATCTTTAGCCATTTCCATGTGTTTTTCGGCGTCCGACTCGCAAGTTTCTACATCTGCCATGAGAGACTTAAATACTGCTTCTTTGTAGTCTTCGAAAGGATTGTGTTCTGCGCCGAGATTAGATTGTGCCATTGTGTTACCTCTTTTGTTTTACAAGTAAAATATAAGAAAATCCAAACATTTCGTAAAGGCTATAAATAAAAATGTAAAAGAATTGGAGTAAAGAGTATGGCCACACCAAAGACAGTTGAAGGAATTGATTTGCTTGTCCCGTCTCAGTGGGACAGAGAGACGATCGCTGATGGCGTATGGTTGAATTCGAACAGCATCGAGCCTATCTTCCACAACGACTCGGCCCTCGCTTATGCAATCGCAAAGAGCAGCGCTGCTGTGATGTCTAGCGCATCTAAGATCTACTGGGAAGATGAAGGCGCTAAGAGCGTAAAAGATCTGACTTTCCGAAACGGTAAGGGAAGTGCTTTCGATGCTGAGTTTGATGACTCTACAATTGACGCTCACATGGTGATGCCTATGTTCGACGACAGCGATCACGATGAGGATAAAGAGCTATGGTTCGGATGGAACAAAGACAACGGATTCGACTTCTACGACGCTGAGCACATCAACTCTGGCTGCAAGAATCCAGATGTCAGCGGATCCAACTACATCAAGGTAGAGAAAGTAGCAAATCAGGACGGACACGACACGTACTCAGCCTCACTGATTCCTTCCAGATTCAGATCAATGAAAAACGATAGTGATCAGGATGTCGGAAATATCTTGATCCGAGAGAAAGAAGTCGGAAATGAGAAGTGGATCGAATTCTCTGCAGGCGCTCCAGCTCAGGGTGGCGGAAGCACTATATGGGAGAAGGGAGATGGTTCGTCACAGGGTTCGTCTAGTGATACCCAGAAAGACATTAGATACTTCCAATGGGAAAACGAGGTCGAGGCAGTTCGTGTTCAGACGAAGAATTCAGAGGCCGAATGGCCGATCTATTCCAGTTCTGATTACGATTTCGTCTGGCCGAACAAATGTGAAGATCACAACGACGATGCGCTGTTCTACTACAATCCTAGATCCGGAGAGCGTAGATACGGCTGGATCGACGCATCAGCAGTATCGAGAATCTCTATAGGTGTACCAGCATACAACGAGAGCATTCTAACAATCATCTAGGACGTATATGAGCATCGTAAGCAATTTGAATCTTTACGAAAATGGTGAATTCCTTCCTAGAGTTCCGCTGCTGTGGAATGAGAGCAAGGGATCCTTTCATCTGGTGACTGCATCGGTTCTATACAAATGCGGTGGTTACGAGGGTGTAGGCAGTACTGCATATAACCCGTCGCCAGAGCTGGACGAAGTTGGATTTCCGACTAGCAGATCAAGAACGACCTCGATCATAAGCCACTACTTTTCTCTATACAGAGGACATAGCTATGGCGACATGTCAAGTGTAAACTACATAGAGATCGAGGCAATCGGTTATACAGATGACGAATCGATAGGACTTGAGCCTAACACTATAGTAGATACTTTGGGTGGACAAGGTATTTCTCTATCCATGTATTACAGATTCATTTTCAAAGACGGAACAATAGGGCTTGCACGAAGAGCTACTTACGACTACAATAGCCATAATTGGAAAGTATATCTCACGAATGAAGAGAAGTTCAAAGGTTCATATATCGAGTATGCTATGTATGGAACTGACAATCCAGAGTACTTCACTCGTGGATTTCACATAGGAGCTGAATTCCCTGGGTATGGTAGTTCTCTCGCATTCCCTCCAGTCAATCTGGAAGAGAACGAGACCAAATCTGACAATAAGTTGAGCGAAGTCAGAATGCTGAAAATGTCAGATGCTAGTATGTATATCAACAATGGCGTCGTGACATTCAGTGACGGAGGCTATCGCCCGATAGATCTGCCGAGCAGCTTTAGCCGTAGAACTATCGGAATAGGAAGAACGACTGGAGATATTCCGACATACGACACGATAGAGAGAACATATCTCTATGGCGCATTGTCTTCAAGCACTATTAGACATCCAATAATCTATGCAGGCTATAACCATAGCCACACTAACGATTACTACGACTTGGACGAATGGTTCGCCAAGGGTGGTTCTAGCTCTGAACAGCATAGATCAGATTTCCATAACAAGTGTCCATACTCTACTGGATTCGCTCCTTACGGAAATGATCAGAACATTCGCTACACAGTCGGTGGACTCTTCAAGACTGATATTCAGCTCAACCCAGAACCCGATATCGAAATAAACGCTATACTCGGCTATGGAACTTCAGACTATGACATCTATACCATAGCTGGAGAAATTCAGACTACAAACTGCAAAGAGCTATTCCAAGACAAATTTGGAAAGTGGTACTACTATTTCGAATGTGATCTTGTTCAGAGTAGCGGAAATGGCGAACTGAGATCAATAAGTCTGCCCTTGATAACTTACAAGGGCCCCTCAGATAATCTCACGCTGAATTATATCTCTGCGTTTGTAACGATCCGCTAGTAAGCTCTAGTTAGTAAGCTCTAGTTAGTAAGCTCTAGCTACATCGTCCAGATTTATTAGATCAGTGTAAGCGAGATTGTATGAGTTGAAGTAGTTCACAATGTCCTGATCTTTCTCAGTCTTGAAACTGTAGAGCGCATAAGCAGCAGAATAGACATTGTTGCCGACGATGATCGGCTTGTTCATGTTCGACAGATCAGAAGACTCGTCAAGAGATATGTCAAGCTCTTCTCCATCCAATTCGATGCTCAATCTAGTGTCCTTGACATAGATTCCATCTCTCTCGAAGTGGAGATCACTGAGGAGAGTGTTGAATGTCTTGTACTCGCCCTCCTGACCACCAGAAGTTCCCTTCCAAGCAGCTATGATGTCTTCCACCTTAGTCTTGCAGTACTTGTAGAGAGGAATGTTAGAAGCTTTTCCGGTCATCAAGAACTTTCCGATTCCCTTGATGTGACCAGCGAGATTCAAGCAGTCTGTCGTCGGATGAACATTTGACGGATTCACGAAGAGTCTGAGACCGTTCTCTAGCTTATTGCAGATGTCAGTCAGTTCTCCTATCTTGCCCTTCATGAGAGAGGTGCACATGGCCTCGTAGTCAGGCTTGATGATCCAGTCGTTAGCCTTTGTGCAGTATAGCTTCACCTTGTTAGTGAAAGCCTGATAGTATGATCCAGCAGTCTCGACGTTCGTGCACAGCTCAGTCTCGTCGAGCACACAGCTGAACATTGCCTTGAGCTGATTGAGGAGATCGAAGACTCCCCAACGCTTGAGAGAATCCAGATAGTATCTCAAGAACTTGTAGACTGCATCCACTTTCTTTCTGAGCCAACGGATCCACTTGTTTACCTGCGACATGAAGCTCTGGAAGAGACCAGTGATAGCGTCAAGCGAGAAGTCTAGTGAGACGCCAGAACAGATCTGCTCCTTGAATCTCTGGAAGTCCTGAGTGATTATGTGAAGCTCAGTCTGAACACGAGTGTATCTCTCAGTTCCATCAAGTCCGAAGAGTCCACGAACAGCTTTAGAGAAGATAGAGTCAGGATTCAGGAGATAGTCACGGAAGAATTCACAGTTGTAGAGGTTCTTGCACATCTCAGAGTCGGAGAAGTCTCGTATCCAGAACGCTCCCAGACTCTTCATAAGCGATGTCACGGCTGATCGTATCACTTGAATTATCGGATCAAGAATCTTCCTGATCGACCATAGCGCCAGCTTCACGATTCCGTAGATCAGATCAAGAATCTTGTCAGCAGCTGCTTGCGTCACTTCGAGTGCAGCTTTCAGAGTCACGAAAGTCTGGTAGATGTAGGTGCAAATGATAGTGGATACGTTCATACTTGATATATATACATTATAGGGTACTTTATGGCGACTGACTTCAATGCGGAATTCAACAGGATCTTCGGCGCTGGCGGATGCTCCGTAAGCGGATGGAACTGGAACAATCCAATTCCGTTCGATGGCACAGACGAAGAGAACTGCTACGCTAACGAAGCAGCCCTGATGTCGTCATTGACTTCTGAAGCATACAATCTGTTCGGAATCGAAGTCGACTATTACATCAAGCAGATCTCTACTATGAGAGATAGACTTCTCGGCGAGGATCCGCTGGAGAACATAGTCAGAAGATTCAGACTATCCGTCTACACTGCTGACATTCCAAACATGCAGAGACAGTATCAGCTTCAGGGCATGCTATACGAAGAAGTCTTCGAAGTTCAGGCAACTATAGCTCACTTCAGTGAAGCTTCTCAGTATGACTACAACAGAACTTCTGCGCCATACGAGATCTACAAGCCGAAGATCGGCGACATAATGTACTTCAAGTACTCAAAGAAGTACTACGAAATTATAAACGTGAAAGACTTCGCGGAAGGCACCGCGTTCCTCGGCACTCCGGTCACATACACATTCACACTGAGAATCTGGAAGAACAACCACGAGGACGTGAACATAACTGGAGAAAATCCAGACAACATGCCAATAGCGGACTTCACATCTCTAGCAGAGTCGTTCGACATGGAGAACAAGACTTCCGAAGTCACTTCACAGTGCGACCAGCTAGCTATCAACGACTGGCTCAAAGAGGACGACCAGAAGATCAGAAGATATGAGCCTAACGATGAGCCGCCTGAAGTTTGCAACCAGAAGCGCAAGTCTGACCCGTTCGATCCGTTCGATGGATGGTGAGTGATATAAATAACTAAAATAGAGGTATAATCTATGGAATTCGAAAAATTCAGAGCATTGAGAAAGGAAGATCCGAACTACAACCCGCTGATCTTCGAAGACGAAATTACAGGTGACATCTCCGGATCAGTCGCAGCTCCTGCAGCTCCGGAAGCCTCACCAGCCGCAGATCCTTCTCAGCCGCCTGCACAGGCTAAGAGCCAGATGGGCAGCTTGATCGCTGAGTACTTCGAAAAGGGTCAGGATCCTATCGACTCTCTCGATGGTTTCGCTAACGACTTCGCCAACGAGCTCGCTAACTACCTTCAGGAAGAGTGGATCAAGCCGGAAGACTTCACTGGTCGTGATGACGCTCTCGCTGACTTCAAGAAGGCTGTCAAGAGCATCACGGATGCACGCCTCGTCAAGATCGCAACTGCTATCCACGACGTCGGCAACCAGCTCGCTAACGCAAAGAACAACGCAAGAAAGAAGAACCCGTCTGCTTAATCTCTAGTGGAGAAGTAAATGGCAGAAAACGACAAGAAATTTCCGCCTCCGCCGCACGGAATGCCGTATCAGTATCCGGGCGGCCCGTGGCCTTCAGTCTTTCCTCCTCACAAGAAAGAGGATGGCAAATGGCCGAGACCTCCGATGCCCTGGCACAATGACACTGAGCCAGTGGTTGGAGTATATCCGTGGGAGAACTGCTGTGAGGATCAAGATCCTTGCATGTGCGTAACTTCAGCAGATGTAGAGAAGTGGGACGGAACACACAATGTGCTTTCTGCAAACTCTGCTTACTGGGGTGGTGACTATGATGACTCTTGGAAGAGCTCTGCTGGTCTATGGCAGGGAGCTTCCGAGACGGTCAAGACTCACTCAGCTTACTGGGATTCTGCTTGGTCTGTCGCTAGCGGATACGATCCGAACGCTCTCAATCCGATAATTTCGATTCTCTCTGGAACTAGCGGATTCCTCCAGACATACTCTGGAGAGCTAGAAATTCAGACAAAAGAATGGATCAAGGGCAACGGAACGACTAAGAATCCGATCCAGCTGTCTCAGACGGCAGTAGAACGTCTCAAGAATGTTCAAGAGCTAGTGACACAGCTCTATGGCGGCGCAATCGATGAGAAGACAAGAGCTTGGTTGAAGAAGAACGACCTTGACGAGTTCATCGAATGGTTGAAGGCTCTCGATGCCCTGATGTTCATGGTTGATCCGAACATGATCGACTACGCTGAGATCATCAAGGAGATGGATCCAGACATCACGAGTCCGAGCGCTAGCATTCTCGGAGCTTCTGGTGGTGGCATCTTCATACAGCTGAACAAGATCTGGGCTATCCTGCGCAACATGGAGCACTGGGTCGTAGAGACTACTCGTGAAACCGTTGCTCAGTGGAATGACTCGGCTGACAAGTGGAACTGGACATTTGATGCAGTCAACACCTCGGCTGACCGTTGGAACAAGACGGCTAACTCTGCCAGCTTCTGGAACTCTGCATGCAACATCGTCGGTGATCACTACGAGAACTGGAACGAGACCTACAACATAGTCAACAACAGCTCGATCAACTGGAATTCAGCATACTCGGCTATTGTCAACTCTGGCGGATATTGGAACTCCGCTTACAATGTAGTCAACAACAGCTCAGTATACTGGAACTCTGCTTATAGCGCTATCGTGAACAGCGCTCAGAGCTGGAATGAGACTTACAACATAATCAACAACAGCTCTCAATACTGGAACAGCGTCTATAGCGCATACGTCAACTCAGCATCTTACTGGAACAGCGCTTACACCAACATCGAGAACATCGAGAACAACTCTGCCTACATCTGGAACGACGTATACAGCATCGTCTCAGCTAACTCAGGTGAATGGGGTTCTCAGGACACATCTTGGAAGACCTCTGCCGAGAAGTGGGAAGCTTCTTACAGCGCAGTCGCTAAGAACTCCGCTTTCTGGGCTAGCGGATCACACGAGACATGGGAATACGCAGCTGACATGACGCCGCAGAACGCAGCTCAGTTCAATGCTCCCGGCGTCTTCTACTACAACGAGAATTAGCTATGGCAAAAGAATACAAAGATCTAAAAGATTTCCTCCTGAAAGAGTCCACTGTCTTCGAGAAGGAAGAGGATACGAATCCTCTCTTCTACATCTGGGCTGTAATGAAGAGCGTCAGCGGAAAGACTGACGAAGAGATCAAGAGCTCACAGTCACTCAAGGCTCTGTTCAAGAAGCTCAGAAAGTTCTGCGAGAAGTACAAGAGCAACACTAGCAAGCTCAAGAAAGAGTACACGCCGAGCGAGTTTCTGCTCCGTTTCCACGGTCAACCGACAGACAAGATGAGAGAAATTATGATGTGGTCTCTCGACATGTTCATTCAGAGCATGACTAAGGGAATCCAGTCTTTCAACGACTGGCGTGAGATTCACGACGACTGGAAGGCGTTCTGTGAATCAGAAGAGGTGCAAACCGTTCTCTCAGAATCTTAAAAAGTGTTTTCAAAGTCTTGTATAAATAACATAAAGCAACATTAGAAGGATGTTAAATCATGGCAAAAAAGCAAAAAGAGACGCTTCTAGGCGAGGATTTCCTCTCCGACATTCAGCAGAAGCCAGCAACAGCTGCAGAGATCGCAGGTGCTCCTGAGGCTACAGCAGCTGAAGAAGACGACTTCGCTGATCTCATCGGTGGTGAAACTCAGAAGTCTGAGACACAAGAACCGAAGGCAGATGACGGACTGGCTGACAAGATCGCATCCCTTACGGACATCGTTACAGGTCTCGCCACTTCAGTTCAGAAGCTGAACGACACGGTTGGCAAGATGCAACAGACAGCAGCTCCTGCACCAGAGGCTGCTCCAGCTGAACCGGCACCGGAAGCTGCACCAGCAGAACCAGCTCCAGAAGCGGCTCCAGCACCGGAGGGTGGATCAGAATCGGCACCTCCGAACATTGATCTCGATCTCGACAACGCTGCTTCTCAGGGCACTGATGAACAGCCGCCTGCAGAAGGTGGTGAAGCTGCTCCGGCTCCAGCACAGGGTGAACAGGATCCCGCACAGGAAGCTAACACAGAAGACAAGCCGAACGAGTCTGCTGAAGAGAATTACGACGACCTCATGACTCTCGACGAGTCTAAGGCTGGCGATGAGCAGATGTCTGAGCTCTATCGCGCTAACCGCAAGGCTGGCTGCAAGCTCAACAGCAACAGCGGAACCGTCATCGGAATCTTCGAGTCTGGAAAGCTCTACAAGCTAGACGGATTCCTTCAGACTATCGTTCACGGAAAGATCCGTGAGAAGATCGAAGCTGCTAAGGCAGATCTCAAGGCTGAGTTCCTGAAGGAAGCTGCAGCTATGGGCGAGATGCCGAAGGAAGAGCCGGTCACAGAGAAGAAGGAAGAGTCTGAGAAGAAGAATCCGGAAGATCGCATGGGACTTCTCGACATGATCAAGAAGGCTAAGGCGGCCAACAACGCTTACACAAAGCTTGACGACGGCACCGAGTGCAAGGAAGGTCAGTGCGACAAGAAGTCTGACGACGACAAGGACACTAAGAAAGACGACGACAAGAAGTCTGAAAAGGATGAGAAGGATTCCAAGAAGGAAGACTAACTGTGATGAGCGATACTCAGCTGGGTGCTCTCAGAGTTCTAGAAGCTCTTGATGATGGGGAGACTGCTTACACAGTCAACCTGTCAAATCCAGTATGCCCTTGTTGCGGCGCTAAGTTGATCATTCAGGACGACACGCCGAAGGGACAGAACGAGGAGCTCAACACAGAGCAGTTGGATGAACAGTTCGCGGATCCGCAAGTCATCATGCCTATGATAAAAGAGGTAGCTATGGACCTGATAGGCGGCTACACTGACTACTGCAGAACAGCCAGGCTAGATGACCAGCAGATCGCAACAGCGCTGTGCTATCCACGTGATCCGAACTTCTTAGACGCTCTCCAGCGCAAAGCTAAAGAACTTAAGTCAATTTTCGCTAGCGCATACGGACTGCTCGTTCATGAGCAGATAATTATCCAAGATTTGCGTGAAGCGATCAAGAAAATCGTTACAAACGGAAACAAGTCCTAGCGACTGTATAAATAACAAAAAAGAGGTATACCACCATGAAATACACAGAAGAACAAATCGCAGAAGCCATCAAGGTCGCTGAGGAACATGGTTTTGTAGTCAGCGAATCTACGAAGGCTCCGGCTCAGGAAGCAGTGAACGAATCCGAGAAGACTCCTTCTCAGGAAGAGATCAACGAGGCTGTAAAGGTAGCTCAGGCTCACGGACTTCACGTCATCAAGGAAGACGGCGAAGAGCTTCCGGCACCTGCAGGTGACACTGGCGCAACGGCAGAGACTGGCGCTGAGACTCCGTCAGAAGACGACGGCGAGCTCATCACCATTCAGGTCACGAAGGCTGAATTCGAAGCTATCAAGTCTATCATCGACAAGGTAGAATACGAATCCGACGAAAGCACTGCTGACGCTGAACAGGCTGCTGCAGTTGTTGGCGCTCTCGACAACGAAAACGTCTACACTGCTTATTCAGAAGCTTAACTCCTTCTAAAAGCGAAAAAAGGTGACTGGTGACAACACCAGTCATTTTTGTGTTATAAATAACAAGAAAAGAGCATAAGCTAAACAGGTCAGAAATATGAAATGGACTAGCAAGAACGCTGGATATTGGTTCAGCAGCGACAACACTATCATCGAGATGTACAAGAAGAGATTTCAGGCTTTCTTCTTGTATATGACTGAGAAGGGCGAGAAGCTCAAAGAAGTCGACATAGCTCAGCCGAAAGCGGAAGATCTTCAAAGCGCATTCGATGGAGCAGACGACTTCATCAAGTATGGCGACATGGTCGAGGCTGACGCTGCAGTCCTTACATATCTCATGGGCTGCACTAAGGAAAAGAAGCTCAACTACGAAGAGTTCGACAAGTACGTCAGAGACAAAGAGATCGACGAGAAGTACATCGCAGAAGCCAAGAAAATCGAACTCTATGACAAGTGCCTGAAGAAGTTGAGCTCTCTGCAGGAAAAGGGAGAACGAGAAGCCAAGGCAGAGATCAACAAGGGTGGCGCTATCAACTTCAGCAAGAGCGACGCTGAGCTTCTATCTTCGACTCTCGGAGAAGAAGAGACTAACGCTGCAATGAACACTACCAGAAAATACGGAAACTGGAAGAACGTATCAGGCAGCGGCGCAATCGAAGACTTCACCAGCTCCAAGGAAGGCGCTGCATTCTGGGGTCAGGGAAAGTACAACGGATCTATCAAGGGCGCTGTCAAGGACGTGAAGGACAAAGCCTACGAAACTGTCATGGGCTCTACCACGAACATTCTCACTGCTCCGCTCAAGATCTTCTTCTTCGGTCTGCATGAGCTTCTGAATCCGAACTCAGTGCTGAGACAGACCTGCATTCCTTGGATGAAGAAGGAAGTCAAGAAGATCAGAGACAGCAAGAAGCTCAAAGAAGAGTACAAGAAGCTCGGAGTCGATCTCGACAAGATGGGCGCTAAAGAAGAAGAGACGCCAAACGTCGAAGTCGAGACAGAAGCACAGACATTCACTAAGCCAGTCAACATCCTTCAGCGTGAGCTAGCGAGAGGATATGACTTCGAGAAGGATCTAGCAGAGGTTCAAGTCAAGAAAGAAGAGAAGCCAGTCAAAGAGGCAGAAGAGCCACAGCAGCAGACTCAAGAACAAGATCTTGACAACCAAGCTCAGGCTGGCGACGAAGAGAAGGCCGAGAAAGAGGAAGAGAACAAGACTAAAGAAGTGAAAGCCGAGATGAAGGAGATTCAGGAGAAGGTCGCTAACGTGATCCTTCGCTACAACTGTCTCATCTACATCATGATGCGCGCTTTCGCTGGAACATTCGGCAACAACAAGGCTTTCGAGGCATTCTCATTCCATCCGTTCACTATCGCTAAGAAGCCAGAAGAGAAGAAAGAGGAAGAGAAGAAACCTGAAGAGAAACAAGAAGAGAACATCAACGCATTCGACAAGCTCAGCGATGCAGACAAGAAGCTTCTCAACTCTCGCTTCAAGGTTCAGAATCAGGAGCAGCTCACAAACCTCTTGAAGAAGAACGCTCCTCTCGTCAAGGCGAGCTTAAAATCACAGATGAGTCCCGAGGGAATGAAGGCAATCGGACTGGGTGAAGCAGTCATAACTCTGAAGGACTGGGCAGACTCTTATTTGTTGGAGGCAGAGAATGATCAACCTGATCAAGGGAACAATCCTGATGCTAGCGCTAATGCTTCTGGAGAAACTCCAGCACAAGCACAGCCTGCTAAGGAAACTGTAGAGACTTACCTGATGAAGCTCACCAAGGGCGCAGATCAGTGGATCAAGCACGACAGAATGATGCAGATTCTCATTATGAGAAATCCTGATCTCAAGCAGGAAGTCATTCAGGACGCTAGATACTCTACGTTCTTCGTCTACGTCAACCTTCTAGAGAAGTTCCTCACAGAGTATCAGCAGTACATCCAAGCAGTCGAGAGCAACCCGAATTTCGAGAATTTCAGAAACTCTACGATCAAGATGAGCCAGATCAAGGATCTAAAGCTTCAGCAGACGACCTTGACTCTCCAGCAGGGAATTCGCTATCTCTTCCAGAACGTCGTAAGAGACAAGGGACTCAGATCACAGCTGATGAGATCTATGGCTCCAATATGGATGTTCAGAAAGATCACTAACATTCAGCAGTTCCTTACCATCCGCAACATGGACTTCACTAACCTCAAGAAGTTCATTACGCAGGTTCTTCCGAGACTCCAGAGAGTCCAGAGAGACCAGCAGGTCACAGCAGAGATCAAGGCTGACGCTCTAGAGAAGCTCTTTGGCGAGAAGGGTATGCCGTTCGCCTATCACAAGGTCGATGACATAAATCAAAAGCCAGCAGAGCCGAAGAAAGAAGAGGAACAGAAGAAAGAAGAGACGCCAGCAGCGCCAGCACAGGCAGAAGGAGCCAATAAATGAAGTCATTCAAGGAATTCCATAAGCTAAACGAAGCAGAGCCGCAACAACAGCAGCAACAGGCACAGCAGACGAATCCTGCTAGCACACCTGAGAACCCTACGGCTGCTCCGAAACCGGCTCCACAGCCAGCTCCTGCAGCGCCGCAACAGCCAGCACAGCAGTCTCAGCCAGCTTCGCAGGAGACGAGAAATGCTCTAGCAGCGAAGATCAAGCCTCAATACGAAGTCGCTAAGGCAGTCGTTGAGGGAATCCATCAGGCATTCCAGAACGACTGTGGAAAGGTCACCAAGTATGACGCTATGGGAAAGCAGATCAAGCAGTTCGAAGCACAGATCAGAAACGCTTGCAAGACAGCAATCTCCATCGTAGAGCAGTCGCACTTCGATGTCCACAACTGGGACAACTGCTCGCCGAAGTCATACAAGGGCATCACGCTTCACAGCGACAGAGACATGGACATGCTCAAGCTCTGTGCAGCAATGATCGTATTCTACAACAGCCTACTGGGGAAGAACTGATGAGATACATAGTCGAACAGATATTGAACGAGCAGCCTCATGTCTTTCTCGACATGGACGCTGAGAATGACGAAGAGAAGATCTGGGACTTCTGCGCTGAAGACAAGCCGAAGTCTTGGGTCGTCCAGTTGATCAACCTCTATGCGCTAAAGAAGCTCATCACGCTGAACAAGCGCAAGAACCAAGAGCAGGTCATCTATCTATCGCCAGAAGAGATCGACGCCTTCACGAAGAACCTGTCGTCAGATCCGTTCTTCATTACGCAAGCGAAGAGCTGCATAAAGGGGCTTCTCAAAGATCAGAAGTTCAAGACCGTGAAAATGCTAGACAAGTTCCTCCCACAGGAACTGAAGAACAAGCTAGAATTAAACTAAGGAGCACACAATGGGAGTAAGAATCAGAACACCATACAGCAGAAAGCCAGAACAAGAAAAAGAGCCAGTCCACGAAGAGACTAGCCCTAAGAAGAAAGCGTCGCAGCGCAAGGTCACTGAATCGAGTGACGAGAATACAGCTTCTTGAACTCGTCAAAGACCTTTGACTTGTTCTTGATGTCTTTGCTGTCGTCGATATACTTCTTTGCGAGATTCAGCATAGTTATCTTAGATGCGTCTATCAGCTCGGTAGACGCTCTTTCTGTGCGCCTCTGGTAGTTTGGATTGACTGGGTATGCTGGTCCGTAGCTCTCGACCTTGTCCAAGAAGTCCGTCACCTTCGTCATGTACTTCGAGTCTTCCCACGAGATGTCCACGTCGATGATGTGTCCCTTGATGAAGGATTCTGGATCCTTCGGCATGTTGGGATAAACGATCTTGCGGTACTCGATGCAGGACTCGTTCTTTACGAACTCCAGCTCTTCTGTGTATGTGTCGAGAATGTAGAAACCCTTTTCCTCGATCTCCGAGCGATTAAGCTGGTATGGAGAGCCTAAATAGGTTAGTTTGCAATCATTCTGTGTAGTTTCCGAGTGAATGTGATAGTGGCCCGTATAGATGTGTTTCCAGTGCTTAAACAGCTCTTCTTTGTCGAAGCCTTGCCCTGCACGATTGTTGAAGATGTCCATCTTTGCGCCGAGGACATCAAGATGTCCGAACATGCGAGTTATGCCATAGCTAATGTCGAATTCCTTTTCGACGTTGTTTCTGAACTCTTCATAGTCCGTCACCCAAGGCACGAGGACGGTGTCGTGATCCTTTCCAGTCTCGCTGCATTTTTTCTGGTCAAGTCTCATTCTAACTGGCTTGTCGATGATGCACACATTTTTTATGCGGTCAAGAACAACCATCGAACTCACATCAACCGAGTTCTTGTAGTAGAGGTCGTGATTACCGAGAATGATGTACCAGATCACTTCTCCTTCGTGTCGCTTGAAGAAGTCTATGACTCGGTTTACCGTGAGAACGTTTACGGCGTGCCTCGTGTCGAACAAGTCTCCCAAAACGAATATCCTCTCGATACCTCTCTCTTTGCAGTTCTCGACCAACTGCTCCATGAATGCGAATTGAGAATCCTGAAACTTTCTGTCTGAGTCTTTTACACCGAAGTGCAAATCGCTCACTAGCGCTACTTTGCTCATTCTAAATCCTTAGTGTAGATAATCTGAAACATTAGTGTAAATTTTGCTGAACACGCCGACTTTTCTGACATTCATGGTCTCGTATTCTATTCCATTCAAATTTAATTCATTTAGCTTGTGAGAAATTAAGTACACGCCGAGATCACCGTCTTCGTGGAGCATCTCTACGAGCTGCTTGATGAAGGCGTTCAAGCCTTCAGTGTCAATGCCAGTGTCGAAGATCTCGTCCATGAACAGGATCGAGCACGACCAGTTTGACAGCTGCTTTGCGATGTCGTAGAAGGTGAGAAGCATAGCGACGTTGACGCGTGTCTTCTCGCCGTTTGACAGAGCGTTGTATTCCATCTCTGACTGACCCTTAGTGATCGTGTACTCAAGCAGATCATCGAAGATCACTTCGTGCTGTAGGCCGAACTTCTTGATGTACTCGTTCAGCTTAGCGTTCATAATCGGAACGATCTCCATGAAGAAGTACTTCTTGATTCCAGAGTCAGACAGAACCGCCTGAAGATCCGCATCCACTGCCATCTCGTCAGAGATCTCTGTGAGACGCTCGGAGACGATGCCGAACTGGCGCTCGTATGAATCTAGCATCTTCTGGCTCTCGGTCGTGTCGTGGGTATTCTCTTCCTTCTTGATGGCGTCGATCTGGTTGTCGTCGTAGAGGATTCCGTCAGTCGAATTCTTTAGACCAGCCTCTTCTAGGGTCAATCGGACTTTCACTTTGTCGTAGAAGTCCTTCGCTGCGGTCTGCTCCATCAACTTCGACTCAACATCTTTCAGGACCACATTGCGAACCTGATCAAGCTTTTTCTGAGTATCTTCTAGCTCTTTCTGGAGTCCGTCAAAGTAGCTGACGGTATGCTCAGAGCAGAGGTCCGTTCCACAGACTGGACAGACGCCCTTGTCTCGGTTCGACAGCTTCTCTTTGAGCTCGTTGATCTTGCATTCCAGTCGGACGATAGCAGTGTTGCACTTCTCCTTCTTGGTCTGGAGGACGGAGATGTCGTTGAATTTTCCATCGATCTCTTCGAGCTTCGCCTTGCACTTTTCGATGTTGCTGTTGTGCTTCGTGATCTGCTCGCCAAGCTCTCTCTGGTGCTCTTGAATCTTAGCGATTCTGGCAGCCTTGTTCTCTTCGAACTTCTTGCTCTTCTCGTTCGCCTCGTCGATTATTCGATTCATGTTCGAAATAGAAGTGACGAGTCCGTCCTTAGTGGCGTTGTTGGTCTTGAACTCGATCTTGTTGTTCGAGTTTCTCAGCTTGACCTCGTCCAGCATATCGGCGATTGCGCCGAGTCCGAACACAGTCTCAATCAACTCTCTTCTGTCAGAAAGGCACATGTTGAAGAACGGAACATTTGAGATAGCGCCGATGCACATCACGTTCTTGAACAGAAGATACTTGATTCCGATGAGCTTGTCCACTTCCACCTGATTGAGCTTGACAGAAGAGAGCATATCGACGGTATCGCCGTTCTTCGTGATCTCGAACTTCTTTGGCTTCTGACCGCGAGCGATGATGTAGTGGTCATCGCCGAGATCGAAGTCGATCTGAACTTCCATGTTCTTGCGGTTGGTCAAGTTGACGAGTGACTTCACGCTGATCTCGCGATAGGGCTTTCCAAAGAGCACATAAGAGATAGCGTCGACTACTGAAGATTTTCCTGATCCGTTTACTGCGTTGATGATGTTGAGCTTCGAATTGAAGTTTATCTCAGTCCATCCGTTGCCATACGACATGAAGTTGCGGAATTTGATTTTGTTGAACTTTACATACATATACAGGTTAAATATACAATTTTGCGCATTTTGAACATTTTCGAGCAGAGGGGTTTAGATTCTCTCAGAGAATTCCTATATTGTCAGGTAAACTGCATCAAGGACTGTGAAATGTTTGCGATCTTTATCGAAATTACATATAATGGCCAGAAATTCTATAAGCTGGGTGAGCCCATACGCTTCGAAGATAACGAAGTCGACTGCAAGGCGTTCATAGGGAATCCCGACCACGAAGATCTGTTGAAGGATCCGTTGATGCCCAGCACCGCTACTGCTGAGTTCGTTTACGAGGAATGGAGTCCAGCTAAGTTCGCTAACTACCAGCTAGATGTGATGGATCGTCTGCGCTTCCTACTCAGAATACGACGTGAACAGCGATATTAAGGGTTTACAAAATCGAGTAAATTACCTATATTGTGATTGAAAGGAGGTTCTAATGGACTCCAATAAGAAGAAAGAATTGATGGAAAACATCAAAAAGTATGGAGAACTTTGCGCTGGTGGGAAGAAATACACGGCGCGTAAGCTGCTAGAGAGCATCGACAAATCGGTGCTCACGGATCGCGAGCAGTTCTTCAAATACTTGGAGGAAGCATGAAAGCCGAAGATTTTGCGAAATTCAAGATCATGGCAGAATCCGATGTGCAGCTGCCCGAGAATCCAGACGACATTCTGAAGAAGAACATGTTGATCCCTAACCTCAAGCAGAAGTACATCGACGCATACAGACAGCAAGTGGCAGTCGTGGCTACGCTCGAAACAAAGCTCGAAGAAGCGCAAGCTAGAGCACGACAGAAGTTGAAGAATGACGGATACGCATGGACTGCGAAGGAGATGACTGAACAGTGCTCTATCGATCCAGAAGTCGCCAAGATCAACAAGGCGCTAATCGAACAGCGCTACTACATGGGCTGGCTCGAAGAGACTAGCGCAAACATCACGTCGCTGTCATTCTCTATCAAGAACTGGATAGAGTGGAAGAAGATCATCTCAACCAACTTCTAGGAGGAAGGATGTCCCAGAGAGGCATAAACATTGTCAAAGACAAGATCGAAGATCTTGAGCTCCTCATCTACGGAATCGATATGCGCATCTACTACGGCTGCGGAGATCAGATCCACCTGACTCAGAAGAAGCAAGAGAAAATCCACGAACTCGAAAAGCTCAAAGCTTTTCTATCTGACATTGGAGGTTAGGAAATGAGCGAAGGAACAACTTCACACGTTCGCAAAGCAATCATGCGAACCAAAGAGCACGATCCAGAATACTTCAAGAAGTGCATCGAACAGCGACTCATGTTCGGAAAGGGAAGCTTCTATCTCTACACGGATCCAGCAGAACTGGAAGAAGAGCTGATGAGAGCTGTCTGGTGCAAATATGACCATCCGAACATCGCTCCTGGCTGCCACGGCTACATCACGTACTCTCAGAGACTCTCTGGGTACATCGGTCTCGTTCCTCTCGCTATGGTTCCCGCTGACACGAAGTGCTATCTGAAAGATCCAAAGGGTTGCGGAAAGCTGTCTCTCTGCGTGAAGCCTCTCAACGGCGACATGTGGCCAGTCAATTACACAGTTCTGATCACTGGTGACGACGGCTATGGTCAGTGCATGTTCACGTTCCACCCTGGAGATCCGATCAAGCCGTCTACCTTGTCTGCTGACGGCAGCAATGAGCTCGGTCTCAAAGTCGGCGACGTGATTAGCGCTAAGAGAGCTATCGAACTCGGATTCAAGCACGCTAAGATTGACAAGACACTATAGGAGAAATAAACATGGAACTTAAAGATACTGAATATAAACTTAAGCTCACAGAAGAGTTCATCAAAGAAAAAGGTCTCACTTATGAACTTAACTGCTTCATCCAGAAGAAGCTTGAAGAGAAAGCCGAAGAACAGAAGAAGCTGTCTGTCGGTGATCTTCCTTTCGATTTCGAAGGGCATTACAGCAGGGCATGCTACGAATGCTCAGGAGACAACTTCAACGAGAGTGGCTCTTTCGCTCACGTATTGAGAGATCGCTTGTACTATGCCATAGACCCGAACACGACAGACAAATACTACAAGCACGCATTGGAAAATGAAAAGGAAAAGTACGTCAAAGTCACAGAAGTTCTCACTGAAGAAGAGATCAGCACTGTTCATCAGCATTTGATGAAGTTCATCAACCACGACAATAACACGTTCGACTACCATCTCACAGACAAGTTCGGATTCACGGACCGCGTTCCGACTGATGACGAAGTTCTGGAATGGCTGAAGAGTCTCTACATTGAGAAATGTAACGTGAACGAGTTCAAGGAAGAAGACTTCGTCATGGACTTCTAAGCCTTCACGTTGGTGTTTCCGCCGTTAGTCGGAGCACCTGTTACAAAGCAGGCTGGGTGGGCGCACACTAGACTCTTCAGTGTATTTCTTCCAAGATTGACATCGCCGAGGACGGAGTTGATGTTCACGTTCTTCTTAGCATCGATGTTCACTTCTCCGTTAGCAGTCAAGTTGAATGCGCCCTCAAGCTTGACATCCATGTGAGCTGGTTCAGGATTTCTGAACTTCAACGACATGCCCTGCTCTATCGTGATAGATCCGTCTGGGTCTATCAACATTTTCAGACCAGATCTGTGGACAAACTTGAATGTGCCGTCAGATCTGTTTGCTGTCAAACCATCACCATCATCAGTCTTGAACAGAACCATCACGTCTGGATAGTCTAGATCGTTCGTAGCCTCGTCTAGAATAGAGTCTCCTGGCTTTCTCATACCAGCGAACGAACGGATTGCAACCTCTACTGGGTTCTCTACCGTGATCATTCCCTCATAGATCGGCTTGAACGGATCACCGTTCTCGAAGTAGCCGCGAATGACAGCATCAATCTCAGGGATGACGAGATTAGAGGTAGATGCTCCCAAGTACTTCTGTTCTGGAAGAGCCCACGGAAGAAGAGTGTCCATGACGTCGTCGTAGAGACCGAAGATTCTGACGCGAACACGACCCATCTTGAGAGGATCCTTGTTGTTGATCACCTTTCCAGTCCACTTGTCTTGGAACTTCTTCGGATCCAAGTCCTGAAGATTCATACCTCCCATGCCGTCATCTTGGGCATTGGAGTAGATTCCTGAAAGTTTGCTCTCGTCTGACATCATTTCTTTCCTTTCTGCATTGCTTCAGCTTCTTTCTTAGAAAGCTCGTTGACAATTCCTATCGTCAGCTCTACTTCGTTGTATGGCATATCGTCTGTGAGAACGATTCCGCAGTACTTGCTGACCTGTATCTGGTTCTTGATCATCGTATACATCCTGACCTTGTTGAAGAGATTGTCGTCAGAGATGTTCACGCCCACTCGCAGCTCTTTTCTGCACTGAGTGCAAGATAGATCAGCATAGCTGAGAATTCCGCACTTAGCGTCGTTAGCGAGACGACGGAGCTTAGCGTAGTCAGGTGCCAAGAGACCCTCCACGGCGTCCTTCATCTCGCTGTCAGTTCCTCTGAGTATCTGGTCTATGTTAGTCCAGTTGAGAATGTCGTCGACTTCTGGATCTCCAGTTCTGTGCACTGGATCGTAGAACTTCTTGTAGACTGAGCTGATCTCTTCGTCTATCCCCTCGACTCTACAGGTTCCAAGCTTCGACTCTGTTATTCTCTTCACGTGGAGATCAGACATCTTGAAGTCGGACCTCACTCTCGCACCGCAGAACGGACATGTGAACTCTGTCTGGTAGCCGTTCGAGAGCATGAAGGTGTTAGTTCTTATGTAGAAGATGATAGAGAGTCTGTCCATCGCTAGAACGTCAGACAGCTCCATGTTGTCGAGTACCAGAACACGCTTAACCAGATCGTTGACCATGTCGTGCGCGTTGTTCGGATTCATTCCTGACAGATACTTCAAATCTCTCATGTTCAAGCATCTGAATCTCATAGAAGCGTCAGGCGGATATTGCTTTCCATAGCTGGGCAGCTTGCTGAACTCGATCTTCCAGTAGTTTGGTTCTAAGTGCATCAGTTTCCTCTATAAATAATATATAGCCAAAGGAGAACACATGGTAGAGAGCAATTGGAAGAGTGACGGATATGTCCCTGACAAGCACGGGTTCTGGAAAGCTACTCTTGACGACAGAGGAGACTTCGGATATCCGGTCGGATATTACTACGCTGACACTCTCAGAGCAGTGATGATAGCAGTCGGAAACTTCTTCAACGACTTCTATGTCATTCGATATGACGAGAACGGCTATCCGAGAAAGAGAATTCAAGTTCCGTTCAAGTTCGGACCGAGAGCTAAGTCTCACGACTTCAGAAGAGAGCAAGAATCTGGACAAGAGTACGTGATTCCTCTGCCGAACATGTACTACAAGATCACGTCGTTCCAGTATGACAATCTGAGAGCTGCATCCTCTAACGCCATCAGAACATGGTATGAAGACTATCTGGTGAACAAGGGAGTCGAGGAGAGGGCCGTGCAGCTTCTCTGGTCAGACACACAGCCAGTTCCATACAACGTTGGAATCGAGATCACGGCTAAAGCTGACAAGCTATCCGATCTGTTCCAGATCATAGAGCAGGTCACTTCACGATTCAATCCAGACGCTTTCGTGTTCATCAAAGAGTTCTGGTTCATGAACATTCGAAGAGACGTGAAGATGAAGCTGGACAGCGTAGACATCTCCTATCAGGATGAAGAGCCAGGAGAGCAAGCGAAGAGAGAAGTCGAAGCTAAGTTCACAATCACTATCGAGACATGCATGTATACGAAGATCATGGATGGCGCAATCATCGACCAGATCATCGCTACGCTCAATCCGTCGATCGCAGTCTTCAGAGCAGAGACAGCAGAGTTCACCCTCAGCGGAACATCTGGAGAGAATCCAGAGTTCTACTTGGACAAGAACGCTGCTCTCAAGCATCCTCTCTACACGAACGGAATCATCAAAGAAGTTGGAGCATTCAAGGACGATCCGAATCTCGGAGTCTACGAGCCTACTGAGGGTCACGAGCACGAGTTCTTCTCGAACAGCCCTGGCTACTGGACATTCACTTCTGCTTGGACAGCAGAGCACGCCGACAAGTACAAGTCAGTCATCGGAATCTCTGGAAACTACGCTGGAGATCCGAACACTTACGACAAGGATTCACGCAGCTATCAGGGAAGCCTCACAGACCGCTACGACTTCGCTCGGCTGTCGAAGGACGAGGACGCTTACACCAACTCTGGCCGCAAGGACTTCCTCAACAGCGACAACGAGAAGATCGAAGCATACTGGTTCTCTAAGCACGAAGCCGAGATAGCTCCGTAACGACGCATAAAGCCGGTTTTTAGACGGTTTAAGGGTTGCGTGGTATAGTTATACCGTAGAGGCCGTAAATCGTCTAAAAACGTCTATAAGCGATAGATTTACTATAAATAACACATAAAGCACAGAGTGAGATATGGACGACAGCGTAAAGAAGCTAGAAGAACTGAAGAATGCTGCATACGAGATCGAAGATGCAGTGCTTTTCAGCGCTAACGAGATCAAGAAGGCTATCCAAGACAGAGGATCTAGCCGTGAATACGGACTAGCCTCTGTCCAAGTCCAATACGCTATCACTGAGTCAAGAGACATTCTGAGAATCATGGATGTTCACTTGGCGGACGGACTCGGCAGAATCGAAGCTCAGGTCTTCAGAAACAACATCACGATGATCAACGCTACGCAGCTCTTGGCTGACACTATCGCTAAGACAGCAGACAGCAACACAGATCGTGTCGTAGTGGCGTTCAGTGATCTTCCAGTCCAGAAGACCGTTCAGAACACGCCTATTGCGGGAACTCAGGAGCTAATTCCAGAGGAACTCGAAAAGAAGCTCGGTCTCGTTCTCGACAACGCTGCAGGATTCTTGAAGGCTTGGTCGAATCCAGTGAATGTCGGCGTAGCTCTCGCAATACCCATCATAGCTGGAGTTGGTCTGATCGTCGGTGGAGTGGTAGTGATCTTCAACAAGCTCGTTGATGCCGTCGTAGACATCTCACACTCTGTCCGATCTATCGCAGAGGGTGGTCTGAAAGGTCTAGTGTTCGGACAGAGCGTTCCGACTGCTCCAGAGCCAAAGAGAGAAGCTCCGACTTTCGACAGCACACCGATCGTCAAGTCGATTGAATCCTCAAGAAGTTCGATCGTTACTCCGCTCACGGGAATTCTCACAGCAGTTAACGCGATGAGCGCTAAAGCTGAACAGCTCGGAATGAGCTTGAAGTCTCTCGACATCGGAAGGGACGTAGCAGACTCCATCGAGAAGATGAACGCTGCGATCCAAGACAGCACGAGAAGAATGAGCGCTATGCTCGTCTCTGCTCCGCAGTCAGACAACATGACTGGAGCACAGGTGAAGGAACAAGCATTCCAGAGCGAAGTCATATCTCTTCTCAAGTCTACACTGAACGTGAGAATCGAGGGCTACACACAAGACAATCAGAACGGAGAGATCAAAGTCGATGTCTTCGCTGAAGCTGTGAAGCCTCTCGTAAGAGGTCAAGAATCTCTCAATAGGATGCTTGACAGCAACTTGAGAAAGCTCGTAGAAGCAGTTCACGAGCTGAAGAATGTTCCATCCGCTAACGACAGAGTTACAGAAGTGAAGGACACTGTGAACACAGAGATGAGCAGCGCAGCTTCTGACTACATTCTGTCTGAGACGAAAGAGATCAAGAGAGCGCTCCTTGAGTTCAAGTCGAGCTTTGACGCCTTCAAGAACTTCTACCAGATAATGAACAAGACTGGATCAAACGAGAGCGGCTCTGACGGTTCTAAGATTGCTAACCTGAGTGGTGACTGATGAGCGAGAAAGAGATAGTATTATGGGACAATAAGCCCAAGCTTGGCGTTTTGAGAATCGAGCCTCTCAGCGACGAGGCTAAAGAGAATCTCAATGCTCCGCTTCTCGCTTACATCAAAGAGTTTCCTAGATTCTCCTACGGAACGGACTGGGGCAACTGGGACGCTTCTAACTCTCAGTGGATCACTGGAAAGCTTAAGACTTTCGCTGGTGGCGGAGACAGCATTCCAGCACAGATTGTTCAGATGTTGGGAGGTCCATACTACAATCCACCGATAATGACAGACAAGTGGACGCAGCTCAGCGCACAGCTCAGCAAAGATGCATATCTCGACTTCGAGTTCGAGCTCGTCGCATATCCAGTCATAAGAGGCGGTGTCAACGGAGCTCACGTGGAGGGTCTTAGACAAGACCGAGACAACATGAGTGAAGTTCTGTCCTTCCACGGCTACGAGATGAGCAACTTCTGGGACTGGCTAGAGCTCGGAAAGAAGTGCATGATGCCAGAGAAGTTCTCTACGAAGATTCTCAAAGACAACATTGACGGAATCGTTGACAACATGAAGG
>Ga0265298_10001673_pt1 | contig 32613 bp, 20 predicted proteins | sample AusTroGonzalo_MG_3_FD_193486 | JGI IMG/M metagenome (GOLD analysis project Ga0265298, IMG submission 193486) | Bovine rumen microbial communities from tropical cattle in Woodstock, Queensland, Australia - Gonzalo_01 | ecosystem: Host-associated > Mammals > Digestive system > Stomach > Rumen ... | reverse complement strand
GTGGTGTAGGTCCTTACGGGGAAGCGGTGGGTGCTTTCATACTGGTAGTGGGTGGTTAATGAGTCCTGAATTCCACTGCCGGTACTGACCTCACTTGTGAGATTGCCCCAGAGGTCATAGGTGCGGTCTGTTGTAAGGTGCATCGTCTGATCCTGCGCGTTTTCTATGGTCTGGATCACAAAGCCGCGGCTGTCATAGGTGTAGTCGGTTATCTGGCTGAAGGGGCTGTCATCATCAGTATGATACTGGGTGGAGACGATTCGCTGGGAACGGTAGGCTCCGCCTACTTTATCTGTGGTATAGTTCTGGTACTCGGTAAGGCGGTACATGCCTGGGGCGTAAACGACCTGTTGGCTGGTTATGTATCCTTTTGTTATATCGTACTGATATGTCGTGGTTACGGTGTTGCCATCAAGGTCTGTCTCTTCGGTTTGGGAAGGGTGTGCAAAGTATCGTTTCCTTCCCTTGTCCACTATGGTAAGGGTGCTGATACTTTGGGATGTGCGGCCGTCTATTGTGGTGGTTGTCTTGGTGGATGTGGGGACAAAGAAGGTGTTGTCCCAGTTCAGTATATCAGTCCTGGTGTTTATTCCTAATGTGGTGTTATGCACCTGGGTCGAGGTGAAGCCAAGCAGGCCTTTTCCTTGCAGATGGACTTTGAGGCCCTCATATGAGTAACGGGTGGTGAGATTGCCGGCGGCACCGTTGCCCTGGACGGTCTCTTTTACTACGTTGAGGGGTAAGGTATAACGGGGTGTAGGATAAGGCTCCTGCGTACCGCGGGTATAGACGGTGTTGTCTGTAAGGGTGGCGTAGGTTATGTTGGTGGTGGAGCCGTAATCTCCGGTTATGGAGGTTACTTTGCCTGATTGTGGTGTGAGATTGATGTTCTTATAGATATGGAAGTCATTTTCACTGATTTCATTTAGGCAATCATAACCAAGATTCATCAATTCAACATATCCATCACCATCAAAGTCAGCTGTCAAAAATTTTCTACAACAAGCATCTTCTTCCTTATTTGAGGTTACTTGTTTCTGTAAAACCAAAGCATTTCCTGTTGATCGCATCCATAACGTATATGTTTTATTGAATACGCCCCACTCCTTATATTCTCCAAATTTAATTTCTGAGTATTTATCATATACCGCCTTTGTTATGACCACATCATCTTTTCCATCACCATCAAAATCCAATACACGGCAATGAAATTTGTCATTATCTCTATCTGTATATGGATGTTCACTAAAACTTTCTGGTAAAGTACATGCAAGTTGCGTAGTGAACGATCCGTTCCCGTTATTAAAAACAAAATACCATAAACTTGATTCAGAACTGTTTGTTAAAAGATCCAATAAACCATCGCCGTTGAAATCGCCAGCAGTTATCATCCATTCATTGTCAAATGTGAGACTCTGTGGAGAATATGAATCCGAAAAAACTGATGTAAGTTGGCCACTCCCCCACAATATTTTATAACCTTGTTCGCAAATAACCAGAAGATCTGGCATACCATTACCATTCATATCTGTAAGATATATCTGTTTAGGCTTAAAATCTAAAGATACTTGAATATCTCTGATGGTCTTAAGCCTCTCTTCGTCAGGTTCTCCATATTGTTCATTTAATTTCATTATACGAAGCCTGTATTTACCATTTACATTCTTGGTTTCCAGAATAATCACTTCATTCATACCATCATTGAAGACATTACCCGTTGTAACGAGCGGCACATAAGGTCCGTCCATATCTTCAATTGTCCTACCTTTCACAATGTTTTGGCCGTACACATCAAGAATCAGTTTTCCGTAATCATTATCTACGCCATCATAGTGACATAACAACAATTCATTAACACCGTCACCATCCATATCCACAATAGAGTTTTCCTTGTTGTAAGTAATGCCAACATTCATAAATACGCCGGAATGCAATGTAGTATCATAGCTATTGGGTTGTTGGGATGTATGATAAAACAAATCACCCATATATTCATCAGCATAGAAATACTCTACTATTGTTTGATCTCCGACAGGACCTACTGCAACAATATCAGGCAAACCATCTCCATTTATATCACCAGCCATAAAAGTCTGGTCATGAATATCATATGTTACGCTTGAATTCAGATTCGAGGGATGTCCAACCATCGTAGTTATGGCTGTTTGAGAAGCCGGCGGGAGGTATGACCACGAAAATTCTGTAGCTGGGAGAAATTCGTTTTGTCCGTTTTTCACACTTACACTTATCGGACGTGAATATTTGCTACTACTTTCGTCGCTGGTTGTATCGTAGTTAAGGATATATGCGCGGTATATCTCTTCATTTGTCTTACATGTTATGGTCTTGAGACGGCGGTCCATAGTTCCCTGCTTTCCGTCAAACTTTATGGGGAGGACATCACTTCTTGTCTCATATGAAAGCTGTATGGAGTTTAACTGGGAAGCATATGCGTCGTTAAGATTGGTTCCATATTTAATCATGACAGGGTACATATACAGACAGGACTGATCCTGGTCATATTCCTCATCGTAATAATACTCCATATAGTTTCCGGTGGGTTGGATGGCTCGGTCTAGATACCATGCGAGTATCTTTGTTGTTCCGTTACTGTAATACTTCTGAGAGGCACTATACCAGTATATCATACCGTCACTTGTCTGGACCTCAAAACGGATGTTATCCGGGGTGTTGGAGTATATATGTGTGATTACGTTTGTGAATGGGTCTGACTCGGGATTATAAAGTGCGCCTTCCTCTCCTGCTGTATAGCCTTCAGCTAATATGAGGCGGCTGCCGTCCAGATAGAGGGCATCATTGGCGGTGTATTTTATTCCCTGGGCGGTGCCGTCATGGTAGATATCCTTGGGACCGCGGGTGATGGCTGAGATTCCGGACAGGCTGGTGCCGTAGCCACAGAGCCCGTTGCCGGCCTGGCTGTTATACACTATGGAGAGTTGGGGCTGGAGACCTCCTACTCCTAGGGGGACTTCTATAGGTATGCTGTAGGTGGCGCCGCCAGTGGGTGATACGGCGAACTGGCCGCCCATCCCGCCTACAGAGGTGGAGGGGTCGGTGCTGTAGGTGGAGGGGATGGTGCTGTAACCGTAGTCTGATGATGTGTTGCCGGTGATGTTGACTTTGATGATTCCGTCTGTGGTGTTGCCTTCTGATACTACGTAGTAGGTGCCGGCTGAAAGTTGTTTCTGTATGAATGCCTGATGGGTGTCCTGGCAGTGGCTGGGACCGTCGTAGTCATTATTGGATTCTATCTGGTTGCCATTGGAGTCCAGAAGTGTCATGTAGGTGTCCTCCAGGGTTGAGCCGTCATGGGTGATGGTGACGCTCATAGGTTTATTTAGCGTGAATAGGTGGTAGACGTCACGTGTTGTTTGGCCTGTGTATTGGTTGGTGTATCTGTGGGTGTTGACGGTTTCTGTGTAACTGAAATCGTTGGAATGTGATTCGATTATGATAGGAAGAAACTTGAAGTCTCCTATGTAAGCGGATTGTATTACTGTGATTATATTGGTTGTTATGTTGCCGTTCTTGGAGTAGCCTTCGGATACTATGTAGTAGGTGCCGGCTTCAAGCTGCATTCTGATGTATGCCATATGGGTGTCGGAGCAATGGCCTTCACCTGAGTAGTCATCATTGTATGCTATGCATGTGCCGGATGCATCAAGCAGGTGCATGTAGGTGTCGGCAAATGACGAGCCTTCATGGGTCATGGTGACGGTGGCAGGATCTGTGAGAGTGAACTGGTAAAAGACGTCTTTGGTGCTCCTTCCATTATATTGGTTGGTGTAGTTATTGGTGTTGCGGGTGTCCTGGTAGGTGATGGAGCTGGATATGGTTCCAACTATGATGGGGTCGGTCATTGTATCGCCTTGCTGGGCATGGGACATGACAAAGGGGAATGACAGCAGGGCTGCCAGTAGTATTTGGCGTTTCATAATTGTGGAGCTATTGAGTTTATGGATTGGTTAGTGAATTGGGATGGATGTTGGATTGAGAGACCTGATGGTTGCTTTATTTCTTGATGATTTTCCAGGTGGTGCTCTGGTCTTTAAGTTTGATTATGACCAGGTATATTCCGTCGGCGTAATTGGTTAGGTCCATCTCATTGGTTATGTCCAGGGGTTGTATATGTTCAAGGACGGAGCCGTTGAGTGAACGTACTGTGAGTTCGGTGTCAGTAAAGTCTTCTATGCCGGTTATGTCTATCCTCAGTTCTCCTTCTGTGGGGTTGGGGTATATGGCAATGCGGGCAAGTGAGAGTGAGTCTAAATATTTCTTTGATTGAGCGGATTTGCTGTTTGAGGCTCCGCGTGTAAAGACTATCTCGCGCTGGCTGTCTGTGCGGTTACCGGATGCGTCATAGCTGTATGTGACTCTATCGGCTAGAGCGCTGGCGCATAATGTGAATAGTAATAGGGCTGAGGCAATGGGGCGGGCATGCCCGCTTGGACTTGGTTTTCTCATACACGTTGGTTATTATTGGTTAGTAACTATTGGCTGGAATACTCTGTAAGGGTGTTCCGTTGCAAACGTATGGAAAAAGAGTGGATGGTATTAACCATTTACTGTTAAAAAACAAAAAAAACATCCAATTTGCATGGACGGTTTGTGGGCCATCTAGGGCTTGACTGCGAAGCTTGTTGAGGACCCGCAGGGTCCGAAAAACCTAGGACCCTTGGGGCCTAGGGTCAAGCCATCTGATAAAAAAAACACCGTCCAAAATCTTTGGACGGTTTGTGGGCCATCTAGGGCTTGAACCTAGGACCTCCAGATTATGAGTCTGTTGCTCTAACCAACTGAGCTAAAAGCCCGGAGAAAGAATCATCGGCCCTGGGCCGACTGCTTCATTCGGGTGCAAAAGTACTTCATTAACCCGAATTTGCAAAGTTTTGAGCCAAAAAATTCCGTCGCCCCACTTATCTTGATTACTTTTGTAATCCAAAAGCAAGCCCGTATGACCATACCCGATCCGCAAAACACCAGATACGCCGCCACGATAGGTTTCTTTGACGGAGTACATCTGGGGCACGTACACCTGCTGCGCCAGCTTATGGATGCCGCAGCCAAGCGCGGTCTTAAGAGTATGGCCATCACATTCCCGGAGCATCCGCGCCAGATCCTGCAGTCTGATTACCGTCCGCGCCTGCTCTCCACCCCGGAGGACAAGATGAAACTGCTTGAGGCAACAGGTATTGACTACTGTTTCCCGCTCCATTTCACCACGGCTCTGGCCGCGATGGATGCCCGCAGTTTCATGACTGATTTCCTGCAGAAACGTCTGGGTGTGGATATGCTGCTGGTAGGCCATGACCACCATTTTGGACATGACACCAACCTGGGCATTGATGATTACAGGCGTATAGGCAGTGAGATTGGCATGGAGGTAATTCCGGCCGATGCATTCCTGTACAAGGATTCACCCATAAGCAGCTCCCGCATACGCCGTGAGCTTGTAGCCGGAAACGTAAAGGATGCTGGTGAGATGCTGGGATACCGATATACCATAAGCGGCACCGTGATACACGGTTTGCAGAACGGCCGCAAGATGGGATTCCCCACCGCCAATCTGGGTCCCTACTGCGAGTTCATGCAGATTCCGGCCGACGGCGTCTATGCCGCTCTTGCCACTGTTGACGGAGAGACATGGCCCGCCATGCTCAACATAGGGTTCCGCCCCACGTTTGAGGGTAAGGCCCGCACCATCGAGGCCCACATCCTGGAATTTGACCGGGACATCTATTTCCACGAGCTTACACTGGAATTCGTGGAGTTCCTGCGCCCGGAGCGCCGTTTCAGCTCACCCCAGGAGCTGGCTGCACAGCTTGAGGCAGACCGCAACAAAGTTAGACAAACCCTTTAAGCCACCTATATGGAGAAAATCAAAAAGACTCTCGTTACCCTGGGTCTCTGGTTGGGATTCCAGCTGGTAGTTACGGCCGTATTCTACGCCATATCCATCTTAAGACATATTGATTTTGATACGTTGGTGGCACCTGCCCTGCTCATATCCGATGCACTGATTGCAGTTTCACTGATTGCCATCAGATACTGCAAGGTAAAGGATATGTTTACCCTGATTCCCAAGGATGCATTCACCATATCGGTAATAATGGCTTTAAGCGCACTCTTTGTGGTGGACATGCTGTCACAGAACCTGGACATACCAGATCTCTTTGAGGATCAGTTCACGGAGATGACCAAGACGCTAAGCGGTTTCCTGGGTATCTGTATAGTAGGTCCCATAATGGAGGAGATCATGATGAGGCGTGTCATCATGACTGAGATATCTAAGGCTACCGGCCATGTGTGGTGGGGAATCATCATATCGGCCGCCATATTCGCGGTCATTCACGGCAATCCCATACAGATAGTGTTTGCCCTGCCCGCAGGAATCATATTCGGCTGGCTCTACTACAAGACAGGCAGCCTGACAGTACCCATATCGATACACATCATCAACAACACCATATCATTCTTTACCTTAAAGTACAGTCTTGACTTTAAGATAAACATCTCCACCACCCTGGGTGTAACGGTATTCCTGGTGCTTGTTACAATAACCCTCTGTTCAATAGTCTGGCTGAACAGATTCTACTCCGGTAAGGAGGAGGTTACAGAGCAATAGTAGTTCCTGTAAGTTTGTCAAGAGACTCGGCCTTGGTAATCAGGACCGATGACACTCCCGCCTGCAGTGCGTTGAAAGCGTTCTGTATCTTGGGAATCATACCGCCGCTTATGGTACCGTCCTGTACCAGACGCGGAAAATCATAGTATGATATATAGGGAATCACGCTGTTGTCATCATCCTCATGCATGAGCACACCCGGTTTCTCAAAGCAGAATATCAGGGTTACCTTGAACAGGCGTGCCAATGCCTTGGCGGCCTCACCGGCTATGGTATCGGCATTGGTATTGAGCAGCTGGCCCTTTCCGTCATGTGTGAGCGGAGCCAGTACGGGAACTATGCCCTTCTCAATGATCGATGCCAGGAACTCGGCATTCACCTCCTTGGGGTCACCTACAAATCCGTAGTCAATCTCCTTGACGGGGCGCTTATCGGAGCGCATCACGTTGCAGTCTGTACCGGTCAGACCGATGGCATTTATACCCTCGGCCTGCAGTTTGGCTACGATGTTCTTGTTTACCAGACCGCCGTAGACCATAGTCACAACGTCAAGCATATCGGCATCGGTTATACGGCGTCCGTCAACCATCTTGCTCTCTATGCCCAGACGGCTGGCCATGGCTGTTGCGGAACGGCCTCCGCCGTGTACCAGCAGTTTCTTACCGGGTATGGCCTTGAAATCAGTGAGCAGACGCTCCAATGTCTCGGGCTGCTCAACAATCTTGCCGCCCACCTTTACTATGACAAGTGACTCTTTCATATGGTCAGTCTTTATTAAGATTCAAAAGGTTTTCAATGTATTCTATTGTCTCAGCTATCTGGTCACGGCTCTCCAGACGGTCACCGGGGCAGATGTACCGGGCCCGCAGGTATCCCGGCTCACGGCGCTTGGTCTCGGACTCTATGAACAGGGCCAGCTCATCATCGGTCTTGGATGCTATGAGCGGACGCTGTGAACGGGCGGTCTTGAGACGGCTGAGCAGGGTTTCATTACTGCATTTAAGATAGACAGTCTGTCCCTGAGAGAGCATGTAATCCATGTTATCGCCTATGAGTGGAGTCGAGCCGCCGCATGATACAATCACGTTGTCAAACTCACCCACCTCACGCAGCAGACGGCTCTCAATCTCACGGAACCCCTGCTCGCCGCGTGTAGCGAATATCTGGCTCACGCTCTTCATGAAGCGTGACTCTATATACTGGTCCAGGTCTATGAATGACACCCCCAGATGCGCGGCCAGAGCCTTGCCCAGAGTTGTCTTGCCGGCTCCCATGAAGCCCATCAGAAAGACCCTGACCATACTTACTTCTTGGTCTTGAATATACGGCGCTTGGGAGCTGAACCGGTCTTCTCAATCTGGCGCTTGATAATCTCCTGGCACTCCTCCTCAGTGAGTGTGGTGGGATCAGAGCTCTTGGGAATCTTGTAGTTGCTTCCCTGATAAGCTATGTAAGCACCGTAACGGCCGTTCATGATCTCCATGTCAGGATTGCCAGGGAATGTCTTGAGCACCTTCTTGGACTCACTCTCACGCTTGGTTACAATCAGCTTCACTGCCTCGTCAAGTGTGATGGTAAGAGGATCGGCCACACCGCCTATGGATACATAGAACTTGTCATGACGGATGTAAGGACCGAAGCGGCCTGTACCTACGCTCACCTCCTGGCCCTCAAACTCACCCAGTGTACGCGGCAGACGGAACAGCTCCAGAGCCTCATCCAGTGTGATGGTCTCAATGGTCTGGCCCTTTTTCATCTGCGCAAAACGGGGCTTGTCCTCATCCTCGGCGCTGCCTATCTGTACGATGGGTCCGTAACGGCCTATCTTAACTGATACAGGCTTGCCCGATATGGGATCGGTACCCAGGATACGCTCGCCAACCTTGTGCTCGTTCTTGAGCGTCATGGCGCTGTTTACGGCCGGGCTGAACTTGTCATAGAAGGTGCTGATTACGCTCTTCCACTGCTTGTCACCCTCGGCTATATCATCAAACTCCTTCTCCACCTGGGCGGTGAAGTTGTAGTTCATAATATCAGGAAAATACTCTATCAGGAAGTCATTTACCACCATACCTATGTCTGTAGGTACAAGCTTTGACTTCTCTGTTCCGTAAACCTCAGTTACGGTCTGCTCCTTTATCTCACCGTTCTCCAGACGCAGCATGTCACACTCGCGCTTGCTGCCCTCAATATCCTCACGCAGCACATACTCACGCTGCTGGATGGTGCCGATAGTAGGAGCGTATGTTGACGGGCGTCCTATACCCAGCTCCTCCATCTTATGTACAAGAGCGGCCTCATTGAAACGCTGCGGATGCTGTGTGAAACGCTCAAATGCCGATATCTGGTTAAACTCCAGGTTCTGGCCCTTCTTGAACTCCGGCAGGCCCTGTACCTCCTGTGAATCGGCCGAATCATCATCACGGCTCTCACGGTAAACGCGCAGGAAACCGTCAAACTTGATTGTCTCGCCGGTAACGGTGAACTCACCGTCAATCTTGGGTGATGTGATGGAAACAGTGGTCTTCTCTATCTCGGCATCGGCCATCTGGGATGCGATGGTGCGTTTCCAGATAAGCTCATAGAGACGTTTCTCAGGGGCTGTACCGTCTATTGAGTGGTTCTCCATATATGTAGGACGGATAGCCTCATGAGCCTCCTGTGCGCCTTTGGCTTTCTGGGTGTACTGACGGCTCTTTACATACTCGTCACCCATGGACTCGGATATCACCTTACGGCATGAGTCTATGCAGAGGGTTGACAGGTTCACTGAGTCAGTACGCATGTATGTGATCTTACCGGACTCATACAGACGCTGTGCAAGCATCATGGTCTGCATTACGGTAAATCCGAATTTACGGGTTGCCTCCTGCTGCATGGTCGATGTGGTGAACGGGGCTGCAGGCAGTTTCTTGAGCGGCTTGGTGGTGATGTCCTTTACCTTGAACTCTGCACCGTTGCACTTCTCAAGGAATGCATAGGCCTCTTTCTTGGTCTTGAATCGGCCGTTATACTCGGCGCGGACCTCACTGCCGCCTTCCAGACGGAATGTACCTACTACGCGGTATGAAGCCTCGGGGACAAAGTTCTTGATCTCACGCTCACGCTCTACTATAAGACGTACGGCAACAGACTGCACACGTCCGGCAGAGAGTGACGGCTTAACCTTACGCCACAGGATGGGTGACAGCTTGAAACCTACTATGCGGTCCAGGACACGGCGTGCCTGCTGGGCGTATACCAGGTTGGTATCTATATCACGCGGGGTCTCAATGGCGTGGAGTATGGCGTTCTTGGTAATCTCGTGGAATACTATACGTTTGGTGTTCTCAGGCTTGAGTCCCAGGGTCTCAAACAGATGCCAGCTTATGGCCTCTCCCTCACGGTCCTCATCGGATGCCAGCCAGACCATCTGGGCTTTAGCGGCTGCGTCCTTGAGTTCGCTTACAACCTTCTTCTTATCGGTAGGGATCTCATATATGGGTTCAAACGTGTCTATGTTTATGCTCAGGTCCTTTTTCTTGAGATCACAGATGTGTCCGTAACTTGACATTACCTTGTAATCCGGTCCCAAAAACTTCTCGATTGTCTTGGCCTTGGCCGGAGACTCAACAATTACCAGATTTTTCTGCATGATATTCTATTAATGGTTAAGCCCTAAGGGCGCGGCAAAAGTAGAACAAAAAACAGATATAGAAAAGGTGGAAAGAGATAAAATATTCACTCTTTCCACCTTATTAATTATAAATTAATAAAAAAGACGAGCTGCAGGGGCCAAAGGGGACGGTTCTTTTTGGCCCCTTTTTTGAAATTGGGGCCAAAAAGAACCGTCCCCTTTGGCCCCCTTTGGTCATTCAAAACCTGTAGGTAGCGCCAACAATTACGCTAGGCTTTATAGCGCGGTACCCTGCATAGTAATACCAGTCGCCTCCCGCAAGACGGCTGCCCGTAAGATAGAATGACAGGTTGGGGCGGAAATCATAGTCAACCGTAAGGGCCAGGTCATTGATCATGGGCATACGCTCACCCGCCTGCTTGCGGAATGTCATCATGCGGTATGTGAGCATGGCGTCCAGTCCCGGCATTATATTCACCTTACCGAACAGCGATCCGTCAAACACCGGCTTGAATGCCAGGTTTCCGGGCTTATAATGACCTGTATATCCGTTGATTGTCATGTCCATCTTAACCTGGGCGCGGTCAGCGAACTGCATATCGGCATCCACACGCAGATAGAATACATCCAGTGCTTCCTGATCCAGCATTGAGGATACTATAAGACTGTCACTTACGGTCTGGAAAAGCTCATCGGCAGTATGGCGGTAACCTCCCTTACCGGAGAGCGTGAGCCATGTACCCTGGCTGTATGATGCGCCAATCCATGCGTCAAACAGAGTGTAGCCGTCCTTAATGCGCTTGGCCTCAGACCAGTAAGGTGACAAACCTGCAAGCGTGCGCATGCTGTTGTCAATGATACCACCGGTAACGCCCGATGTAAGTCTGACACTCTCATTTACGCTATATGACGCGGTTACCATGGGTGACATGAGGAACTTGCAGCCGGCTCCGTTACGGAAATCCAGGTTAAGTCCCAGGTTGGCATCCAGGTTACCCCATGAGTTCTTCCAGTAGGGAGTGATGGTGACGGCGGTAAAATCTGAGTAGTTGCAACCGTACACGCCCTGCCAGTCATACGCGGCACTCTTCTGGCGGTATTCCAGTCCGCCTATACCTCCAATTGCACGGACAGGCATTGAGATTCCGGCCTCAAGACGCAGCAGGCGCTCACTGTTGTCCCTTCTGGTACCGGCCAGTTTAAGGCCGTTACGTGACAGCCACTCCATTCCCAGGCTGGCATGCCACTCTATGCTGTCAATCTCTCCGGCACCCCATACGCCCAGGCTCTCACGGCCTGTGTTCTGCATCAGCTTGCTCATATCCTCCATGGCGGGAGTAAGGGCTGTACCGGGTCTGTAATTGAAATGGGAGTGACCCAGCGATGCATCGGCACCAAGGGTGAACTGATCAAAACGGTGTGAGTAATCCACATCAAGATCACCGTTCATCATCCTTGATTTCCATTTGCCGTCAGGCTTGGTAGCCCAAGCATCCATCAGTCCGTAGACCTTGAGCTCATCACGGTCCGATATACGCCAGTTAAAGTCCAGCAGGCCGTCATGCACGTTCCTAAGGCCCCAACCAAAGCGTACCAGACCCTGGTAACGGGCCACGGTTACATCATCCGAGCTCTCTGAGAACGCGCCCATGGGAGCACGCTTGAGGCTCTGCATGGGATTGGGCTCGGTAAGGTAGCTCACCTGGGCAGCCTTGCGCTCCGATACCGGTTTCTGCGGTACCGGCATTATCTTCTCTGTCTTGGTGACGGTGGGGTTATATGCGCCCTCAATGGTCAGTGACCTGGAGGGGAGTCCGTCCTGTGCATATGCTGCCGTACAGCATACAGCACCCAATATTGCCAGTATAGTATTTCTCATCATAAATATCAGTCAAGTCTGTCTTCAATCATCTGTGCTATATCATCACTCTCTGTGTAGTTGGATTTAAGTGAAAGCAGGTATTGGCGTGCCTCCACATCCTTACCCTGTGACTTGTAGATGTCACTGAGCAGTATAAAGCTGCGGGCCAGCCAGTACATGTGCGGGGTGCCCTCCTTTATGAAATCCATAACCACCTTCTCAGCACCGGCGGCATCACCGCTGTCAAACAGCAGCTGGGCAAGCAGGTAGTCAGCCTCGGCACCATACTGTGAGCGGGTATCCTTGGAAAGGTCCTCCAGCAGCCCACGGGCATCACTCCTGTGGCTGCCACCCAGCAGAGCCTTGGCCTTGCGGTATTTGACCTCAGTAATCTGGTCGGCGGGAAGCTGTGCCTGCAGTGCCTTATCGGCATACATGAGCACCGCATCATCCTCATCTATCTTTCCGGCGCTGCTTACTATGCAGTAGAGGCTGCGTCTCTGGCGGTCCACATTGGTGGTCTTGTCATACAGGCGGATATAGGTGTCCATGGCTGTCTCCCAGTCACCCACTGACCATGCCATTGATGCCGCATGATCCAGTGCGCTCTCCGAGAAACGGCTGTTCTCATTGGCGGCCACACGCATAAAGCTCTCATATGCGTTGTCATAGTCATTCTCCTCCTCAAGCAGCAGGCCCTGATAGTACCAAGCATTTGTCACAAAGGCACCGTTGGGGAACTGAGCCAAGTAATCCTTGAAACGGGCCTTGGCATCGGCTTTCTGACCGCGGCTGAACAGGCCCTCGGCAGCGGTGTACATGAGTGAGTCACGCTCTGTGGCTGCAATGGGAGCCGCACCCTGTATGTTCTGGGTATACTCAACATATGCATTCACGTCACCCTTCTCCACGTAGATGGATTTGAGGTCAACCAGCGCCGTACGGGCCTCATCACTGCCGGGATAGTTGGCAATGACCTCCTTATAGGCCTTGATGGCATCATCGTAGCGGTCAGTCTGGTAGTAGATAAGGGCGGTCTCGGCTGCGGCCTTACGTGCCAGGTCAGTTGACGGGAAATCACTTATTATGCGTCCGAACACCTTCACGGCCTGCTCGGGTTTGTCAGTCTGCTGGTAGGCGCGTCCCTCCTCATACAGGGCCGATGCCAGATAAGCCGATTGCGGATAACCGTCAATGAGACGCTCCAGATCCTGAATCTTACCGTTATAGTTACGCTGCAGGCCGCTTACCAGAGCTATCTGGTAGAGTGCATAGTCTCCAACTGAGCGGTTCAGGTTGATTGCCATGCTGTAGTACTCCTTGGCCTGGTCATACTGGCGGCGGTAGAACATGCAGTCCGCAGCACGCAGGCTTGCATCGGCCACGATATCACTGCCCAGTCCGGCACGTGACGATGCCTCTATCACATTCCTCATATAGCGGTATGACAGGTCATACTCCTTACGGTCAAACATCATGTAACCCATGGCGTAATTGGCCAGTCCGTTACACAGCGTAACCTTATTCTGGGTGTATGCCAGATAACGCAGGTAGTCAGTCTCGGCACGTGACATATCGGACAGTCTGTAGAATGCCTCACCGCGCCAGAACGTGGCCTCAAGAGCCAGGTCATGACCGTAACGGTCCAGCGCTATCACCTGGGTGAGCAGGTCCGGCACATTGTCATACTGTCCGGCAGCCATCAGGTCCATAGCCTTGTTGTAGAGCAGCTGCATCTTGGCTGCCAGTATCGAGGCTCCGGGGTTCTTGATCTTGTCTATCGATGCCAGTGCCACATCATAGCTGGTGGTGCTCATATAGACATCCACAAGGTAACTGCTTACCTGGTCGGCATATTTTGAACCGGGGAACTCATTGAGGAAACGCTCAAATGACGTGACGGACTCAGCAAACGGTGAGTATGACGTCTCATGGATTATCATGGCGTAGTTGTAAAGGGCCTGCTCCCTGACTGACGGATTGCCGGGCAGTGAAGCGGCACGCTCAAACCAGATACGGGCCAGATTCTTGTCCTTCATCTCCAGTGCTGCCAGACCTATATGCAGGGCTGCGTTCTGTGCCATCTGGTCATCGGCATCGGCCACCTTTGAGAGATACTCAACGGCACCCTCCATATTGCCGGTGTTGAAACAGGCCAGACCCAGCAGGTACATGTCATGACGTGCATCGGCACTTATATCCTGGGCCACATAACTGGTAAGCAGATCTGCGGCCTTGGCGTAATCACCCTTGCGGTACCAGTACTCACCCAGTATGCGCTCGGCCTCGGCCTCAAGCACGGGATCATCGCTCTCGCTTACCATCCTCTGGGCGGTCTCAAATGCGGTCTTGTGGTCACCGTTTCCCTGCAGGTCGATATCGGCCAGATAGAGCTGTGCCTCACCGGCATGGGTGCCCTCAAGTGAGTTTTCAAAGCCCTCACGTGCCTTATCGGTCTTGCCGTTCACATAATCCACGTATGCGTTGTAGAACACTATGTCATCATCCTCATCGGGAGCATCTACCATACGCTCCAGTATGCTCAGCTGCAGGTAACCCTCCTGGGTACGGCCGCAACGTATCAGCGATATGGCATTATGGCGTACCAGACGGCGGCAGTCGCGTTCATCAAGCAGCAGCGGGTCACACTCATCAAAGCACTCTATTGCCTCCTGATACTCATGGACCGAGAAGTGTGCAGACCCCATAAGAGCCAGCATCCTGTTGTTATATATGGACTGCGGATACCTGCTCATGAACGTCTCAATGGCAGGCATAGCGGTAGTCAGGTCATGCTCGGCGGCAATGACCACCTGCATGAACTCAATCTCCTCTGTCTTGACCGGGCTCTCCGGTACGGCAACCTTAGCCCACTCATCCAGCACTGAGCCGGCAGCGCTGTAATCACCCTGGCTGAACAGGGTACGGCACTCGTCCAGCAGACGTGACCCGGTATCGGTAAGACGTCCCTGGGCAGCCACATCCGTGCCAAGTCCTGCTGCCAGCAACAGGCAAGCGGGCACAATAAATATCTTTCTCATTCTGTCAGAATTGTTTCTTAAACCACATATCCAGGGCGCGGTTCTCGGCAGCCTCCATGATTGCACGTTCACCGCGTCCCTTGTCATTGATGCCGCACAGGTGCAGCACCCCGTGAATGATCACTCTCATCAGTTCCTTATCCATAGACGTACGGAACTTGGAACTGTTACTCTCTACAGTGTCCAGACTTATGTACATGTCACCGCTCACAATGCCGGGCTCACTGTAATCAAACGTAATGATATCGGTATAATAGTCATGTCCCAGGAACTGGTTGTTGACCTCAAGTATACGCTCGTCATTACAGAATATATAGTTCAGGTTACCCACCTTACGGCCGTCATAAGTGGCAGCCACGGCGGCAATCCAAGCCTTGACCGCCTTCTTGTCCAGACGGGGCAGCTTTACGTTTTCAGTTATGAACTCTATCATGATATCTGTTTGGTTATGCAAAGAAAAGATATGCCAGCAGTATGGCAGCCAGTATTCCGGCCAGGTCGGCCAGCAATCCGCAGCCCACGGCATAACGGGTATTCTTAATGTTCACGCTGCCAAAGTATACCGCCAGTATGTAGAAGGTGGTATCAGTTGAGCCCTGGAACAGACATGCCAGACGGCCGGTAAACGAATCCGCTCCGTATGTGGTCATGGCATCGATCATAAGGCCGCGGGCACCTCCGCCTGAGAGCGGTTTCATGAACGCGGTAGGCAGGGCTCCCACAAACTGGCTGTCCAGTCCGCATTTCTCAACACACCAGCCTATTCCGTCCACCACGGCATCCATCGCTCCCGATGCACGGAACACGCCTATGCCCACCAGAATGGCTATCAGGTAGGGTATTATCTTGACAGCTGTGGTAAAGCCGTCCTTGGCTCCCTCCACGAACGCCTCATAAACGTTGATTTTGGCCTTTATGCCCGATATCAGGAAACCTATTATAACCAGCATCAGGATTATGTTGGCTGCACTTGTGGATACTGGTCCAATCTTTACGGCAGGGAGTTGTGAGAATCCCCAGATTATCAGCGCCACGATAAGGCTCAGTCCGCCCACGAACGCAATCAGCACCTTGTCAAAACGGATCTTCTGCATCAGGCAGGTAACCAGCAGTCCCACCAGTGTTGAGAAGAATGTAGCCAGCAGTATGGGGATGAATACATCGGCCGGCTGTGCGGCACCCATCTGAGCGCGGTATACCAGCACGCTTACCGGGATTATGGTCAGGCCCGATGTGTTGAGCACCAGGAACATTATCATGGCGTCCGATGCCACCTCCTTCTTCTGGTTCAGCTCCTGCATACGCTCCATGGCCTTGAGTCCCATCGGAGTGGCGGCATTGTCCAGACCCAGCATGTTGGCTGCGATATTCATGAATATATGGCCGTATGCCGGATCGTTCTTGGGCAGTGAGGGGAACAGACGTGAGAACACCGGGCTCAGCCAGCGGGCAAACGTACCCACCAGTCCGCCTTTCTCACCGATTTTCATAATACCCAGCCAGAGTGACAGAACTCCGGTCAGTCCAAGTGATATCTCAAAGCCCGTCTTGGCCGATGAGAAAGTAGAGTCCATTATATCCTGGAACACACTTGCATCTCCCATGCAGAGCCGTACCACAGCCACTGCAAATGCAATAAGAAAGAATGAAACCCAGATCCAGTTAAGTACCATACGCGTCCCTTGTTATTTGCGCGAAGATACCATTTTTTACGCGGACTGCGAGCACGCAGCGGGGATATTATTCAAACTCCACCCGCAGTATCAGCAAATCGCCGTCTGACAGGGTGTTACGTGTCATGTAGCGGGTGATTTCCTGATATAAGGATTTAAGCCTGTCGTCCAGTATTCCGACATTGCATTTAAGTACCTCGTAAAAGCCTTTTGATATGCGACAATAGACACTCTCTCCGTCGGAGTATGATGGAATGAGGTAATACATGATGTTTTGCCAGACATCAGAGGAACTCGCGGCCTGAGGATTCTCTTCAGAAAGGTAATTATTTGGTGGGAATGACCTGTACAATATCTTCTCTTGTTTGTCAAACAGGCATTTCTTTGTTCCTCTTGAGAAATACTCAAACATGAGGTAACGACCTGTCTCCGCCAGGCTGGAGAACCCGTATTCATAACCCTCCTTAGTCAGTTCAACTGCAAAATCCAGCGCATTCCTGTACTCACCTTCATATTTGCTATACACGCTTGACGGGATGGGATTTACGGCCACGAACTCAAATCTGGGGGTAAATGATCCGTTTGACAGCGAATAGATGGTATAGTCATGGGCCATGATAAACCTAAGCGAGTCCTTATAAACATAAGATGCGGGAGTCAATCCAAAGGATGCCGAGTTGTACTTGAAGAACTCATCCAACTTCAGATAGCTGTCTGTCTTATTAAGGTCCTTATCATACACGCTTACATAATAATCCTGGAATAAGGAGAGTGCAACAAAACTATCCCCTACTCTGTAAAGAAAGTCAGGATAATCAACAAAGGTCCATTTAGAGACATATTTGCCGTTACTGTCATAAGCTATGAGGTTACCTTCAGCATTATCAAAACAGTAAACCTTATCATCCACCGCGAAAACGTTCTCAACACCGTACAACTCGCCCGGACCACGTCCCTCGATTGAACGGTCAACCACCTTCTTGCCGCTCTTGTCATACATAAGCAGGCGCTTGCCGTGTCTGTGTACAAATGCATAACGATCTGTAGATTTGGTCATCATACTTTGGTTTATGAATGACCATGATACATCCGTATCAAGGTTCACCAATGATATGGATTTGATTTTCTGTTCCACTGGACCGGAATCCGTGCTCAAATCAATACGGTCCACACCTGTTACGGTTTCAACACTCTTTTGGCCGCATGCCGCAAACAGGAGTGACATTGCCACGAGCAACTCTTTTCTTTTCATCTCTTTCTATTATTCAACGGTAATGACTGCCGATGTGGTGGTAGCGCGGAAAGCGGGAGCGTAGAGGCACTGCATCACGGCGTTTCCTACGGTGAAACGGCCCGGTTTCTGTACGTTCACCTCATACTCGATTACGTAACTGCCCTTGCTCAGACGGTCAATATAGAATACCGTACGGGTATTGCCAGGAGCTGCATAATAACCTATGTCATCACGCCAGTTGTAGATGTATCCGGCTCTGGTGCTTACAGGCTCCACTGCCGCGGCACGCATATCGGACAGTTGCAGGTACTCAAGGTTACGGTCTGTGGTAAGTTCAAACTGAACCTTAAGCAGGTCTCCCACATGCAGTTTAGTTCCGGACTTGACCTCCTCAAGACGGTCTCCCTCTGATCCGCGTATTACACGCCAGATGGTACGCTTAAGCTGCATTCCGTTCTCAGTATGCTCAATCTTGTCCAGATTCTCGGTAAACGAGCGGTAAACGGCACCCCAGCTTATGCCCGGGGTATTGCTCTCAACCTTTATATCGGCCTTGTCACGTCCTATTGGGCCGTCCCAGGTCATGGTGGTGTAACCCGCCGTTGCCTTGGAATCCGATGCACGCAGCGCATCCTTTCCTACGTATATGGTGATGTCCGGATCAGACTCCAGCTGGACATCGGAACCTGTAGCCATAAGTGCCACCACTGCGGCGGCTGTTGCGGCCGATGAGCACCAACCGGTGGTCTGACGCTGTTTGAGCAGCCAACGGGCGGCCTCTACGGCCTGGGGCTTGTTACCGGTGGCAAGCAGGGTGCGGATAATGAGTGACTGAGTCTCAATGGGAGCCTCATGCCACAGCAGTCCGCCCTCATTGTCACGCCAGTAACGGCCCATCTCATCGCTGTAGAGAGAGCGCTCCAGCAGTGTGGCGGCTATATGCTGTGCCTGCTCATTCTTACCCTCACGTGCCATAAGCAGAGCCAGCTGCGCACGGAACCAGAGGTTCAGGTCATAGGTCTCCTTTTTATCGGCCAGACTCATGTAATAGTTGTAGCTATCACGGGTGTCTGCACTGAACTTATAATCCCTGTAATAGGAACGCATCATGAGATAGCTCAGTTCACTGTAACCCAGAGACTCAGGCTTGTGCTCCGCTTTATACAGTTTGTAGAAGTATCCGTCCATAAAGTCAAGAGCCCTCTGTATCGTCTCTTTCACCCGCGGAGTGACATCCAGTATACCGTTCTCAATAAGCAGACCGAATCCCTGCAGTATCTCATCGGTGACATGAAGGCTTGATGATCCGTCCTCTATCCAGGGCCAACCGCCGTCGGCTATCTGGGTGTCCATCAGTTTTGTGATGGCCTGCTCCAGGGACTGGGCGGTCTCTTCATCTGACAACGCGGTTGCCAGATTGCGCAGACGGTCACGCTCACTGTTGCTGTTAAGCAGCCACGGGGTCTCCTCAAGCAGTGTGCCGGTCAGTTTCTGATTCTTTTCAAGCTGTGTCTGCCACTCCGATGCGGGCAGTGCGGCCCACTCGTCAAGCATCTCACGTATTGCCGGGTACCGGGAGCTAAGATCCTGTGATATGGCGGCACCCATAAGGCTGTGCATGAGGCGCAGGTTACTGGGATCATCCACACGTATCATTGAAGGCAGAGCCTGGATTGCATACCATATAGGCATGGAGCTGTACTCAAGGGTAAGTTGCTCATCGGCCATAGTGGTGGAACGGGGTTTGTCAAGATCGGCAAAACGGAAGGTACGGGTCTCATCACCGTTGTTAAAGAGTGACAGAGCCTGGGTTACCTGTGTGCGGTTGGAGAGCACGGGAATGGTCTCCTCCATTCCGTCACTGTGACCCTTGGTACTGGCAGTGAGCCTGTAGGTCACGGCGGTAAGTCCGGCAGGCACCTTAACGGTAAATGACGTGCCTGTGCTGCCGCCGGCAGGTATGGAGACACTCTTCTTCAGAGCCCCCTCAATGATACCCAGAGCGCTGCCGGTTACGGCATCGGTGAAAGTGAGTATGACATCGGCCTTGACCGGCTGGTCAGTAAGGTTGCTCACCTTGACCGTGAACTCCATTCGGTCACCCTGACGCAGGAATCTGGGAGCGGCAGGCTCAACCATTATCTTCTTGCGGGTAACCATGGTGGTGTCTACGCGGCCCGAACTGAGAGAGTCAGTGAATGCTATGCCCTGAATCTTCCACTCTGTAAGCAGCTGCGGGGCACGGAAACGGTATGTGGCAGCTCCGGTGGAGTCAGTAACCATATACCCGAACAGACCTGTGGGATTAAGGTCGGAACGTATACTTACGGACTCCTCTCCATCGGTCTTTACTCTGACAGTTACTGCCTCAATGGGTTCTTCGGCCAACATCATATCCGACATACCGCGTACACTGCCCTGGATGGAATTATCGGACCCCATCACTTCCATGTCAAGCACTGTCGCCTCCAGTCCGTCATCTATTCCGGTCTGACGGGCCAGGTCACTCTGCTTGTCATAAGCCTTGACCTTTCTTATCATAGCCGCCGTCAGTTCCACCAGACTCACACTCTTGGGATTATAACGGAACGGATCTATAAGAGTACCCGTAACGGCACGTTTACCCTTATATTCATATTCCTGACCGAAAGAGTGATGCCACGGAACATATTGGTTGAAATAGATATGTCTGTTTTCCAGCATGTTCCAATATCTGATATATGTCGATCCGAACGGCTGGAACTGAATGCGGTTCACTCCGTAAACATCCAGCGCACGGTCATACATATCAACCATTACGGCTGCCTGGACCGGATTGCCCTGCCAATCGGTGACACGGATCTTCCACTCCTCATCCGTATCAGGCTCCAGCTCGCTGCGGAATGTCTCCAGTTCCATCCTGAGCTGACGTTTCCTGTCAGGAACCTCAAACTCATATCTGGCATTGGTCACTACTCCTTCATAAAGGATGCAGGTAGTGACAACGAACTCTCCTATCAGTTCATCAGTTACCGGAATCTCAATGGTCTGCTGGCGGCCGTCACTTACCAGCATGCCCTGGTCATACAGGCCGTATTTGTTGGCAACCATATAGTGTATTACCGCACCCTTACGGTTGCTGCCCAGTCTGATCCTGGCTGTATCGCCTGGCTCAACCTTACTGCCACCTGCCTGGAATCCCCATAACAGTCTGTTCTGCGGTACAAATCCGTAATCATCCTCACGACACAAGACGAATTCGGCTGTCTGCTCACAGCCCTCTGCGTTTGCCGTTACGCGGTAGACACCTGACTGCAGTCCGTCAAGTATCAGTTTTGATGATTCCCAGTCATCCTTGTCAAACGGAACCACACCCTCAAAGATGATCTTCTCAATTACATCCTCACCCTTAAAGTCAAAGTCATAACGCGGGAAACGCTCCTTAAGGTTCTGGTTATCGGCACTTGCCTTCAGTTCCTTTACTGTCTTGTTATAGTGTTCATCCTTAAGGATCTCAAACGGAAGCGGCAATCCGGGAGTCTCAAGCCAGCTAAGCCTGCTCACTTTAACGTTAATGCGTGCCGATGACAGCCCGTTGTTATTTTCAAAAATGAAATGGAAAGTATTCTCACCCTTGCTGTTCAGGGCACCCTGATTTGATGATATTCCGATATGACGTTCCGGTTTCTGGTCGGCATCGAACCTGGTCTGAGCATCATGCGTCTCACCGTTGATATCGGTTACGGATACCCTTACCTGAACATGGCTGCTGTTATTAATCATCCACTCTGACGGTACCGTGACATTGAAACTGAATGAACCGTCAGGTGCCGTATGAACCTCTCCCGCTCCTATCCTTATATTACCCCTCTCATCAGGTATGCAGAACGGGTGACATGAATATGAACTTACACCGGCATACCACCTTACGGTTGCTCCGTCCACAGGCACACCTGTGTATGAGATGACATTACCTGTAATGGTGACAGGCTTATCATATTTTACCTCATCGGTGCAATTATTGAGTCTTACCTCAAATTTGGGCTGACGGAAAGATTCCACATTGATACTTACGTATCCGTCAAAATCATAGTCACTGTCATCAACACTATACACTTCTATGTCATATCTGCCGGGCCTGCAGTTGGCAGGTATCCTGAAAGAACCCTTGAAAACGCCCATACTGTCAGTGACAAGGGAGTCAACACCCTCTTCCTCACTCTCGGCTGCTTCAAATTCGACCTCAAGTTTTACTCCGGCCAGGACATGGCCCTTCTCTCCATCCTTTGAATAGGCCACACCGCTGTATTGGATCATATCTCCGGGCAGATATGTGTATCGGTCAGTATAGACTTTGACAAACTCACGGCTTGGCATATCGCTTATCCAGGGAATGTTGAATGTCTCATTACCCCTGTTTCCTTGTGCCTCAAGCTCAATACGGTAACGGTCATTTTTCATACCCTCAATCCTGATTGAACCGTCAGCTCCGGTAATGCCGCTCGTAACCATCCTTACCTGCTCATCCTGGTTGTTGATTTTCCAAACGGAATATTTGCAGTCCGGGACAGGCTTGCCGGTACGGGTATTCACGGCAACTCCGCAAAGCGTGCCGTTATCTTGTACCATTTTCATGAACCTTATGCCGTTGCACTCCAGATACTGGTACGATATGCAGTCTCCGCTGTTAAAGTACGGACCCGTGGATGCCATAAGATAGTAGCACCCCTGCATAACGGGTGACATGCCGAATATAGCGTTATGCTGCAGATAATCACCCGGATCATTCAGGCTCATACTCCACTCCACAACCGCATTGCATTGATTGAGTTGTGACAGCAGGGTAACCTCATCAATAATATTGTTCAGTCTGCCGGGAACCTCAACAATCTTAAAGTAGACAGTCTTGACATTGGTATAATACAAGCGGGCTATATTGCGCTCTCCCGGCAGCAGGTCCTGCGTGAGTTCTATCCTTATGTCCTTGTGCTCAATCAAATCCTTGATGCCCATGCACTCATACGCGCCCTCGCTCTTGGGCCATTTCTTCTGGGCTGCAATGCAGATGTCACGGGCCTGACGCCGCATATTCCGGGCCTTTTCATCGGACATTCTAAGAATGTTGTCCTCAATCTTAAGGGCAGCCATACTGTAAAGCATGGTGCTGAACTTGACCTTCTTTGAATAGGACTCTGCAAGCGCAACCGTTCCCTTGAGCCACTCCTCATCATTGCGGTTCCACTCATGGTCTGTGTCCAGATAATCATCAAGCACCCTCATTCGCCTTATGTCAATGGTGCAGCGGATATCGGGTTTGGCACCGTAATTGTGCTGGATAAGACGCCTCAGTACATAGAACTGCCACAGGTCCGGATCATCGGGGGTAAGGTGACGGGTAGCCTCCAGATAATCCTGCATGGTGCCGTAAAGGCGGGGGTCATCAAAGAAAGACCTCTTGCCCAGTGTCAGGTCAGTGTCTGTAATGACCACCATAGCGTTGTCCATAAGCATATCCACCAGCATGGGACGCAGTTTCTGGCCGGCCTTGTTTCCACCCGGGAAAAACTCCAGGTAGTATCCCGATGCCACATCACCCGCCATGTTTATGGACTGGTCCAGATGGTAACAGATGGTATCACATATCATCTTAGGTGTCCAGTGCTCCAAGGGCGGATCTGCCTCATCGGTAGATGCATTGTAACTGTAGCCATATCTGTTCCAATACTCCATGTATCCCTTGGCCAGGAATGCATGGCAGATAGCCTTATGTTCCTTTACCCTGAGTTTGGGCAGGAGTGTCTTGAACAGCTCTATTCCCGATTTGATGCCGTCTTCGCTGAATGTCTGCTCCATCTGGGTAAGATATGCGGCACTCTTAAGCATCTCGCGGCCGTTATTGTCCTTGGCCGCCATGTCCCAGATGTTATTGATCTCTTTTGCAGCACTCTCCGGAAGGTCCTCTTTAACAAACTTTTCCACCTTCTTCCATGCGCGTGAATACTTATCCGCGCTGGCAGTCGCAGTAGTCAGTGTCATAATGATAATCAGAAACGATATTCTCAAAAGGTTTCTCATAAGCTCTCTGTATAAAAAATGTACTCTTTCTGGTTTTTGGATATAAAACCGGGAAAGAGGCAAAATGCGTCCCCGTGCGCTAAATAAAATTACTCGAACAAGCCGCCCGGCATGGACTCGTAGCGGGAACGGCCCAGGTGCTTGTAGGCCAGATCCGTCACCTCACGTCCGCGTGGTGTACGCTTGAGGAATCCCTCCTGGATAAGGAACGGCTCATAAACATCCTCAATGGTTCCGGCATCCTCGCTAAGTGCCGTGGCAATGGTTCCTATACCCACCGGACCACCCTTGAACTTGTCAATGATGGTGGTAAGGATGCGGTTGTCAATCTCATCCAGTCCGTATTTGTCTATGTTGAGCGCCTCAAGGGCTATATTGGCTATTGAGAGAGTTATGCGCCCTGATCCCTTGACCTGTGCAAAGTCACGCACACGGCGCAGCAGGGCATTGGCTATACGGGGCGTTCCGCGGCTGCGACCCGCTATCTCAGCAGCAGCATCCACGTCACAAGGTATGCCCAGTATACCGGCAGAACGGAGTATGATTTTCTGCAATGTCTTGGCATCATAATACTCCAGATGCATGTTTATTCCGAACCTGGCACGTAACGGAGCGGTAAGCAGACCGCTGCGGGTTGTGGCACCTATCAGGGTAAACGGATTAAGGTCTATCTGTATGCTTCGGGCGCTGGGACCCTTGTCAATCATGATGTCTATGCGGTAATCCTCCATAGCCGAGTAGAGATACTCCTCTACCACGGGCGACAGGCGATGTATTTCATCGATGAAAAGGACATCTTTAGGTTCAAGTGAGGTAAGGATACCTGCCAGGTCACCCGGCTTGTCCAGCACCGGACCCGATGTGATCTTGAAGCCCACACCAAGTTCATTGGCAATGATGTTGCTCAGGGTTGTCTTACCCAGTCCGGGAGGGCCGTGCAGCAGGGTGTGGTCAAGTGACTCGCCACGCTGGCGGGCCGCCTCGACAAAGACGCGCAGGTTCTCTACAATCTTGCTTTGTCCCGCAAAATCATCGAACGTCAACGGACGCAAGGCGTTATCAAGTTCCTTGTCCGAGTTGAGTTGCTGCTGTCTTATATCAAAATCCTCCATTTACTTTATTGCTGCTGCAAGCTCGTTTGCATTAATCAGAGACTGCTCGCCAGTCTCCATATTCTTGAGTGTCACCTTACCCTCGGCCAGCTCGTTGCTACCCACGATTGCTACGTAGGGAACTGCGCCGGCATTGGCGTATGACATCTGCTTCTTCATCTTGGCGTTGTCGGGATAGATCTCGGCGGGGATGTCATGAGCGCGGAGCTCGGCCAGAAGCTTGAGGCAGAACTGAGCCTCATCATCACCCAGGTTCAGGAACAGCACCTTGACACCGCTCTGTGCCTCCTTGGGATAGAGATCCAGCTGGTTAAGGACGTCATATATGCGGTCTGCACCGAATGATATGCCCACACCGCTCACACCCGGAAGTCCGAATATGCCGGTAAGGTTATCATAACGGCCGCCGCCGCTTATGGAGCCAATCTCAACATCCATGGCCTTCACCTCAAAGATTGCTCCGGTATAGTAGTTAAGACCACGTGCCAGGGTAAGGTCAAGCTCCAGCTGGTTCTTAAGGCCCAGCTTGGTTGCACCGTCCAGAATGAAACGGCACTCCTCAACGCCCTTGAGTCCGGTCTCACTGCCGGCCAGCACAGTGGCTATGGTGTCAAGTTTATCGCTGTTGCTTCCGCTCAGCTTGATGATGGGCTGCAGTTTGTCAATTGCATCCTGCGGCAGGCCCTTATCGGCCAGCTCGGCATTCACACCGTCAAGTCCTATCTTGTCAAGCTTGTCTATAGCTACGGTAATATCCACAATCTTATCGGCCTGACCTATCGACTCTGCTATTCCGGCCAGTATCTTGCGGTTGTTCAGCTTTATGGCAACCCTTACGCCGAACTTGCTGAACACCATGTCTATCATCTGTATGAGCTCAATCTCATAGAGCAGTGAGTCACTGCCCACGACATCGGCATCACACTGATAGAACTCGCGGTAACGGCCCTTCTGAGGGCGGTCGGCACGCCATACCGGCTGTATCTGGAAACGCTTGAAGGGGAACTGCAGCTCCTCACGGTGCATCACCACGAAACGGGCAAACGGGACGGTGAGGTCATAACGGAGTCCCTTCTCGCAGAACTTGGATGCCAGCTTAAGGCTGTTGCGTGACAACAGCTCCTCATCGGTCAGGCCACTCATGTAGTCACCTGAGTTCTGGATCTTGAACAGCAGTTTGTCACCCTCCTCGCCATACTTGCCCATCAGGGTGGAGAGGTTCTCCATAGACGGGGTCTCTATCTGGCTGTATCCGAACAGACGGAATACGCTGCGGATTGTATCAAAGATATAGTTACGGCGCGCCATCTCCACCGGAGTGAAGTCACGCGTGCCTTTGGGAATTGACGGTTTCATTGTATCAGCGTCTTCTTGAAGAATAAATCATTATGTAGTAAATGAGTGTACCCAGTGAACTTACTGCAGCAACCACATAGGTGTATGCGGCGGCCTTGAGTGCATCACGGGCACCATCCATGGTGTCACGTCCAGCAACAGATGATTTCTGCAGCCAAGCCAGTGCGCGGCTGCTGGCATCGATCTCAACCGGAAGGGTTACGAAACTGAACAGGGTGGTCATGCCGAACAGCACTATTCCTGCCAGCATCAGTGCCGGGAACACCTCAATCACGAATATACCCAGTATCAGCACCCAGGTAACTATCTGCGATGAGAACTGCACCACGGGTACCAAAGCCGAGCGCAGCTTTACCGGGGCATATTGTGCGGCATGCTGTACTGCATGTCCGCATTCATGCGCAGCCACTGCAGCAGCCATGATGCTCCTGCCGTAATAGACATCGCGGCTCAGGTTGACCGTACCGTCCACCGGATTGTAGTGGTCAGTGAGTTTACCTTCCACGCAGGTGACCTTCACGTCACTGATGCCGTGACTCTGGAGCATGCGGCATGCTACCTCATACCCGGTACTGCCGTCACGGGTAGGAACCTGGGAGTATTTGTTGAACTTGCGCTTCAGGTTACCCTGCACTGAGAAACTGAGGATGGCTATCACAATGAACAGCACCCAGTAGAAAGCGTAGGGAGAAATTGTTGCGCCTGCAGTAGGATCCATTATTCGCGAACGATTGTCTGGTTACGGTCAGGACCTACTGACACAATGCTTACGGGAGTCTCAAGGAACTCTTCCAGGAATGAGATGTAGTTGTTGAACTCCTCGGGGAACTCATCCTCATCATGAACCTTGGTAAGGTCTGTCTTCCAGCCTGGAAGCTCCTCATAAACGGGCTCTACGCCCTCGCAGTCAAACGGGAACTCATCAGTCTGTGTGCCGTCGGGCAGCTTGTAAGCCACGCAAGCCTTGATAGTGGGGAATACGTCAAGTACGTCACTCTTCATCAGGATCAAGTTGGTAACACCGTTCAGGCGTACTGCATAACGCAGGGCAACCAGGTCAACCCAACCGCAGCGGCGGCGACGGCCTGTTACTGCGCCGAACTCCTGACCGCGGTCAGAGAGCTTCTCGCCATCGGCATCAAACAGCTCTGTGGGGAACGGACCGCTACCTACACGTGTGCAGTAGGCTTTCATGATTCCGTAAACCTTACCGATATTGCGCGGAGCGACACCCAGACCGGTGCAGGCACCTGCGCAGATGGTGTTTGATGATGTTACGAACGGATATGAACCAAAGTCTATGTCAAGCATTGTACCCTGGGCACCCTCGCAGAGGATGGTCTTACCCTCACGCAACAGGTTAGCCACAAAGTGCTCGCTGTCCACGAACTTGAACTGTTTCATGTACTCTATACCCTCACGCCATGCCTTCTCAAGGGGAGCCAGGTCATACTCAAAGTTCAGGCTCTTGAGAGTGCGCTCATGGGCTGCGCGTGCGGCTGCATAACGCTCCTCAAAGTCAGGACGCAGCAGGTCACCTACGCGTACACCTGTACGGGCTACCTTATCGGTGTATGTGGGGCCGATGCCACGACCTGTGGTACCAACCTTGTTTGAACCCTTTGATGCCTCCAGCGCACTGTCCATAAGACGGTGTGTAGGCAGTATCAGATGTGCCTTCTTGGATATGAGCAGACGGCTCTTAAGGTCTATGCCAGCAGCCTCAAGTGCCTCGGCCTCAGCCTTGAAGAGGGCTGCATCCAGTACCATACCGTTGCCAATGATATTCTGCTTGTTACCCTGGAATACACCTGAAGGGATGGACTTGAGCACGAACTTCTTGTTATCAAAGATAAGTGTATGGCCGGCGTTGGGACCACCCTGGAAACGGGCTACTACATCATAACGCGGAGTCAGCACATCCACTACCTTACCCTTGCCTTCATCACCCCACTGCAATCCCAGCAGGACATCAATCTTTTCTGTTTTCATTTCTTGTCTTTATCTTTTTTGTTCAATCTATTCTGTTTTCTCTTTATGGCTGCCGAGCACTTGCTGCACAATCCGTACACGGTAAGTGACCAGCCTGCCATGGTAAACCTGCGCTTGCGCATGCTCTCAATCTGACGGCGTACCCCATCATCGGTAACATCAGTCACACTGCCGCAACTTGTGCAGGTAAGCCTTATGGTACTCCTGTTTTTCCAGCACTTCTCATACCGGACCAGACCGCTAAGGCATATCTTTCTTACCAAACCGGCATCCTCAAGCAGTCCCAGGCCGTTGTACACCGTAGCGCGGCATACCCTGAAATTCTGCCGGGACTCCATTATCTCCTGGAGAGTCTCAGGAGTGAACGGACCATCGGTCTGCAACACTGCATCCAGAACGGCTCTGCGCTCGGGAGTGTTTCTGAGATTCTGCAGACGCAAATGCTCTGCCAGCATCTCACGCATCTCCTGGTTCCTGTCACTCATCCCTCAGCTACAAATCCCAGAGCGGTTCTGGCCGCCTGGGCGCACATCAGGTCAGAACCGTTGATGGCGGCCTGAGCCTGGTCTTTCAATTCCTGAACATAACGCGGCCCCATCTCACGCCCTGCGCGCAGCATATGAGCCAGCGTAAGGAAACCGCAATATCGGGCCATGCTGTTATCCGAAGCTATCCAGCGGAAAGCCGCCTCTGATGCCCCTTTCATCCGGCTGAAAAGGTACATGCTGCATACCTCAGCCAGGTCAGGATACTTTATCTGCTCTATCCAGAGGTCTGCCAGATCCGTCTGGAACTGCTCCTCAGGGTAGATAAGGGCTGCAAGAATCCTGCACTCGCGGATATCCTCTTTCCAGAGCTCAACCGCAAGTTCAGGATCTTTACCCTGCTCTGATGCTATCTGTTTAAGTCCCGGCAATCCAACACCGAAATTAAGCTTATAACCCATGCCGGCCTCCCTCATGTCTGCAGAGGCTATGCCGTTCATGTTAAGTCTCAGTTTCTGCTTAATATCAAGAATACTCTCCCGGGCTGTCATTATAGTTCAGTGGCGTCTAAAAAGTTTATTTGGCGAGATGGCGTTTCTTGAACTGATGAGGGGCCTCGCCCTTCTCCTTGAAGAATGCCGCATAGAACGACTGGCGGTTTGAGAACCCTGACATCGTTCCAATCTCCTCCATTGTCTTGTCCAGGTAACGCTTATCGGTGAGATAATGCACTGCGTCGCGTACTCTGAATTCATTCACCAGACTGGAATAGTTCATTCCGAATCTTGAATTGATCACGGCCGACAGGTATCTGGGATTTGTATTCAGATCCTCGGCCAGCTGCTTTGCGGAATAATCCGGATCGCGGTACTTTTTCTGTGCAACCACGATTGTCAGGATACCGTCATACAGCTCATCAGCAAGTTCTGCACGGATAAGGCCCCTGTAACCAGCTTCCTTTTCGGCCTTTTCCCTGATTTTGTAAGGCTTAGTGTTAGTTTCCATAATGTAAATTTACGTCACAAAATAAATGATTTTCCCGCAGAGTACGCACGCGCAAACGTCAATATTATTTAAAAAAGGCACAACTGCCTGAACATGACTTCCAAACCATGGATTTTTTGTAATTTTGGCATCAATACACCTACCCCCTGAATGATAGACCAGCTCACAATAGAAAAGATACTCGATGCCGCCAACATTGTTGATGTGGTATCGGAATTCGTGACCCTGCGCCGCCGCGGTGTCAACTATGTGGGACTGTGTCCGTTCCATAACGAGAAGACCCCATCGTTCTATGTCTCTCCGTCCAAGGGGATCTGCAAGTGTTTCAGTTGCGGCAAGGGCGGCAACGCCATCCATTTCCTTATGGAGCATGAGCAGATGTCATTCCAGGATGCTGCCGAGTGGCTGGCAAACAAATACGGGATTCCGTTCCGCAAACGTGAGCTCACCGAGAGTGAGAAAGCCCTGCAGAACGAGCGCGAGTCACTGTTCATCACCAATCAGTTTGCGCTGGATTATTTCAAGGACACCCTGCTCAACACCGACAAGGGCCGAGCCATAGGTCTGGCCTATTTCCGCAAGCGCGGGTTCCGTGATGACATACTTGAAAAGTTCTATCTTGGTTACTGTCCTGATGAGCCCGATTCACTGGCACGTACCGCTCTGGCCAAAGGCTACACCAAGGAGAACCTGATTAAGACAGGACTCTGCTACGCGAAAGACGACAACGGAGCCTTGCGTGACCGTTTCCGCGGCCGCGTGATATTCCCGGTCCACTCCATATCGGGCAAGGTGGTGGCATTTGGAGGCCGCATTATGAGCGCCGAGTCCAAGGTAGCCAAATACGTGAACTCGCCGGAGTCAGTGATATACTCCAAGAGCCGTGAACTCTACGGACTCTATCAGGCCAAGCAGGCCATAGTACGCAAGGACCGCTGTTTCCTGGTTGAGGGTTATGCCGATGTCATAAGCATGTTCCAGAGCGGAGTGGAGAACGTGGTCGCATCCAGCGGCACGTCGCTCACACCCGGCCAGATACGTCTGATACACCGTTTCACCAATAACATAACCGTGCTTTATGACGGTGACAAGGCCGGAATCAAAGCCTCTCTGCGCGGCATTGACATGCTGCTGGCCGAGGGTATGAACGTCAAGGTCCTTCTGCTGCCCGACGGCGAGGACCCCGACAGCTTTGCACAGGGCCGCGGCGCCACCGCGTTCCAGCAGTACATTGACACCCATCAGGTGGATTTCATCCGCTTCAAGGTGAACCTGCTTATGGAGGATGCGGCCGATGACCCCTACAGCCGCAGTGAACTAATCAAGAGCATAACACAGAGCATATCGGTCATACAGGATCCTATTGTACGCTCAGTTTATATCACCGAGTGCAGCCAGATAATGAAGATTGATGAGCGTCTGCTCATTAATGACGTGAACCGCCGTCAGCGGGAGCAGGCACAGGCCGCCGCACAGCCCACGCGCCCGGCCCAATCACCCGATGAAAACGGACAAAATCCTGAGCCCACAGAGGTGGAAACAGATAATCCCGACGCTCCCGCAGAGCCCGCACCCGAGCCGGAGATATCGGCCGAGGATAAGCTGCGTCAGGATATACGCGCGCTCAAACGTGAAGGTCTGGGCCCCATGATGGAGAAGGAGCGTCTGCTGTCACAGCTCATTGTAAGATACGGCGGCAAGGTGATGTGCACCTATCAGGATGAGGAGGGTCAGGAGCTGGATATGACCGTAGGCCAGTTCATAGTAGGCTCACTTCAGAATGACGGACTTGAATTCCGCCATCCGGTCTACAAGCGTTTTGTGGAGATTATGGCAGAACATCTTGAGGATAAGGATTTTAATTCCCAGAAGTTCTTCATGTCCCACCCCGAGACATTCGTAAGTCTGACCGCTGCCAGCCTCATGGAGGAGCGCTACCAGCTAAGCAATATATTCAAGGACAGCAAACCCGCTGATGATGAGACGCAGCTGCTCAAGCTGACACGCCATATCATGGCCGATTACCAGATGGAGGTGGTTCGGCTGGAGATAAAGGATGTGGAGAAAAAGATCCAGGAGGCAAAGGCCGATGAGCTGGCGGAGTTGCAGAGCCGGTATCAGCAGCTGATTATGGCTCGCGCCCAGCTGTCTAAGGAATTGGGGGAGCGGATTATTAATCTGTAAGTTTTTGTGATTTTTGTTGCGCAGGTGCGGGGGTATTTTTACTCGCACCGATGGTGCTCGGTATTTTTTGGCTTTCTTGGCCCGTAAGGGCCTTGAAAGCCGCTAGCTGGAAACCTGTCTGCGTATTAGAAACAACCTTTTTTTAGTTTGGGGCGGCGACGCCCCAAACCCGCTGCATTCCATTTCATTCCATTCCGCTCTGCCGGCCTTCCAGGCCGGGTAAAACTAAGACCTCGCTAGCTTTGCTCGCGAGGCCTTAGTTTTACTGGGTGCAGTTGGAAACCTTCTGCTGATTAGAATCACGCACGGGGAAACCTTTGTGCCCCACGCAGGTGCGATAGTATTGTTTAGATT
>Ga0265298_10001672_pt1 | contig 32628 bp, 41 predicted proteins | sample AusTroGonzalo_MG_3_FD_193486 | JGI IMG/M metagenome (GOLD analysis project Ga0265298, IMG submission 193486) | Bovine rumen microbial communities from tropical cattle in Woodstock, Queensland, Australia - Gonzalo_01 | ecosystem: Host-associated > Mammals > Digestive system > Stomach > Rumen ... | reverse complement strand
CGGTGGTCGCCACGAATAGCAATCTGCGCGATATTCTCCAGGACCATATCGGAGACCTGCTGCTCGAATTCCTCCTCCGATTCCGCCGCGATGGAAATGAAGCCCGCCTTCGCCGCGTGCCGGATCCGCTCGCCGATAATCTGCCGCGTCAGCTCCTCCGCCGTCTGCCCGGCGGCGAGCGCCGCGTCCTTCTTCGCGTAGATCTCCGCAATACGTTTCGCCGTGCCCGCGTTGAAAACCACCTTTCCGGCTGCCGCGATGGACTGCTTTTCGAGGTATGCTTCCGAGAGGCCCTGGGCGGCTGACAAAAGCGCAGCCTGCCTCGGCGTATAGATTGGGTTGCCGTTCTCGTCCGTCTTCGTGATATTCTCGATATACTGCGCGCCGCCGATCTGTGCGCTCATAAGCGCATAAACGAAAGCGCTTGCCGCCGTCCCGACCGGGCCCGTCAGCTTCCCAAGATTGACCGCTGCCGTCCGCGCCATTTCCGGCAGCATGATCGGCGCGTTTTCCGCTGCGCTGCCGATGACGCCGCCCAGGAGCGAACCGGCGGAAGAATAAGAAAACTGCGGCGTGTTCCGCAGCTCGTTCGTAACCCAGAGAATATCATTGATTTCTTGCGAGGTCAGTCCCTCGTTGCTGACGAGGCCCCGGAGCATCGCCTTCGCTCCGGTGTACTGGTTGACGAGCTGCAAACCGCCGCGTTTGATACCGTAGCCGACCGACGCCGCGAAGCGCTCCCCCTCGCCCTGATAAATGTCGTTGATGGTTTGGAGCTCCTTCGCGGACTGCATGACCATGACCGCCGCCGCCGTGCCGTGCGCTTCGTGAATATCCCGTAAATAGGGCATGGCCTCATAGACCTTGTCCATATCGACGTGACCATTCGCGTCCGTGGCAAGCGCTTCCTGCCGCTTGATTTCCTTCGTCAGATTCCAGGCTTTTTCAAAGATTTCTTTGTTGCCGATGGAGTTCACGTCCATGCCGGTCTTGTCGAAAATCTCTTTGCCCTTCTCCGCCCAATCGTCGGCGGAATACATATACTGCGCATAGAGGGACGTGTCCTTTGCCTTCTCGTGCAGTTTGGAAAGCTCCTGCCCCAAGTCAACGCGGCCGCCGTCGATCAGCTCCGGAAGGTTCGTTTCCCCGCCTTCCTCGTCGGCAAGTATACGCCCGGACGCTTCAGCAGCGTTGACGCCGTTCGTCCATACGCCGGGCTTTTTCGGCTTCGCGGATTCTTCGAGCGCATTATTCATCGAGCTGCCGAGAATAGGATTTCCCGCGTCATCCGTTCCGAGGTCATACGTCTGCTGGTACTCGCTCGGCGCGTAGTTCATAACATCGTTGAATTCGTCACGGTTACGTTCCGCACCGTTCGGGGTTTGGCGAATAGAAACAATATCCTTGCTGTCCAAAAGGTTTCTGATTTCATCGAAGCGCTCGTCTGTCATTACTCATCACCTTCGCCATTAAAGATAATATCCTTCGCATATCCATTGTAGTCGATGATTTCCATCAGCTGATCGGCGGAAACACGGTAGGCTCCGGTAGCCTCACCGTTCTTATCCAGCAAAGCGATATTATAAGTTCCATCTCCGTTATCGGATCGCAGCTCTACCCTCTTACTTCTCAACGCTGCCTTGCTTGTCTGAACAACGGTGTCACGGTCGAACCATCCTTCATTCTTCTTGGTGACGGATACCGTCATTCCTTTTTCCACCGCCATATCAATCACCCATTGCTGCGGAGGCATTTCACCGTTATGCTCATGCTGATAGTCTCTGATCTCTTCCATAGTGGCGGATTTAATGTTCACCCACAAAGCGCCCCAATAGGCTGAATCTTGATTCCCCAAAATGGATTTCACCGCATTACTGATGCCCGTCCAGTTATACGAATATTTACCCTCGCCCTTTTCATATTTAGCCAGATCTTCTATCGCGCTTTTCTTTGCGCTTGGGGTAAGCGAATCGTCTTCCATGACATAAGAATTCGCTTCGTCAAGTGACATCTCCCCTCGATCCAGGGCGTCTGTGAGTTTCATCATATAGAGCGGATCCGTCTGGCTGCCGGACCGGCCTCCGGATCCACCACGAGAACCACCGCCGGACGCCGCTCGCGCAAGCTCTCGTTCTTGCGAACGTATCAATCCGTTTGCCATGCGCTGCGCTTCAACGTAAACATGCGGACTGTACCCTGCTGCAAGCTGATCCGCGAGCTGGCTCAAATTACCTTCACCGTTCATTGCGGCTTCCGTGAGGGACGTTTGGATGGATCGAAGGGCGCTTCTTTCGACAACGATTTCCTCGTTTGCCCTTGCCTGTACCATGCGTTTCAATTTTTCCGCTTTCTCCGGATCATACGCGCTGGAAGTTTGATTGCCGTCCTCCAAGGCTTCGCCGTGATCGCTGAAATGAATGTGTCCGCCGGTAGCATGTTCGGAGGGATGCTCGTATTCGTCCAAAGCATAAAGGCCGTATTTTTCACCCTGCGCAATAAGCCAGTCTCGTGCCTCTTTGGAGTTTTCGAGATTATCGTCTGCCGTGTCGATTGCTTGACCGCTATCGTGCCAGCTGCTTCCGTCCCCGTTCCGTTTCATCGAGGTTATATGAAGATGCTGACCATATTTTGCGTAATAATCCCGATCAAGAAGACGAAGTTTTTTCTCCGTCAAATCATTCAGATTCGTATCGGAAACACTGCCGCCAATCTCATATCCGGCTGTTTCCGGAATTTGTATGGAGCCGCCCAGACCGGGTTTCACGGAATCTTTCCCGTACATCTGGTCTATCACATCAAACGCCTTGCCCAGGTCAATGCTTCCGTTTGCATCACGGCAACGAGCAACAATATCATCGACGGTCTTGAAATTCGATTTAACTTCCTGCTGTTTGTGTACGCGTTCCTTTATGGCTAAATAATCTTTAGGCTGAAGGTATTGCTTGTACTGCTTCAAAAGCTGCTCCGCTTGATTATAGTCGCCCATACTCATAGTCATTTGAATCGCGTCATTGACAATCTGTCCGTCAACGAGGCGTTTTTGTTCTTTAGTTTTCTCGTCGCCCCATTGTATGTAGCGGCTATCTATGAGAGCGTTCGCACGATTTAACGCGCCATTGATGGAATCAATACTGCTTCCGCCATCAATCGCAGCATTTCTGCATTCCGCAAGCTGATTATTGAATTGCGTCTCGTGATAGGCTTCGGTTTGTGCCAGTTGATATTTGGCTACGTGATCGCGCCTCGTGGCGTCATCGCGCATGGTGTACGCATTAAAGGCTTCCGCGCCGGTTCCCCAGCCGATATATCCGCTGTATTTCTTCTTTACCTCGCCGAGCACGTTCTTTTGCAGCTTGTCGTAGTCCTCGGTAATGTTCAGCGCTTCGCCTTCTTTTTTCTGGAAGAGCTGCGTCATACCCTCGGACATAAGTTTGTTATATTCCGAATTGGCCTCCATAACTTTCCCGTCTATGGCCTTCTGCTGCATTTCCAGCCCGATCTTCGCCATCTGGCCGAGAGCCTGCCATTGCTCGCCGCCGCCCTGCGGGCCATAAACGTGCAAGTCACGGCTCACGCGCTGCTGTACGTTGTCAATGTTATGCAGCGTGTTTGGATTGACCGCCGGTTCGTATGTGGAGAATTTCATGTTCTTTCACCTCATCCAAAGGTAAAGTAATTCTTATAATTGCTTTGCCCAAGTTTCCATCCACCAGTGATACCGGATGCACCTGTGGCCGTGTTATAGTTCCATGAATAACCATGCCCCGCATTTGCTGAAAGCGTGCCGAAGTTTGTCTTGCCGCCGGATGATGTGCTTGCAGACGAACCGCTGGAACCGCCGCCGCCAAACATTGGGACGATGCTCGCAGCCGTGCCGAGGATCGTGCTCGTCCGCAGCGCGCTGATCTGCCGATCCGCATCCGCGAGAACATTGGAAGCTGCCGTGCGGTTGTTCGCCGCGCTCGTCCGGTTGTTCTCCGCCTCCCGCAGATAATTCGACTGCTGCACGCGGGAATTGTAATTGTCATTCCGCTGGTTGCCGAGGAGCGTCATTTGATCTTGCCAGTACGCCTCCTGCCCGCTCGACAATATATCCATAGCAGAGCCGGACATATCGAGACCGGCGGCCCCTGTCTGCGCCCGGAGTTTTCCTTCGGCAAGGCGCTGGCGGGCGCGAAGACGCTTCGCCTCCTCGCCGTACTGGTCCGCAATCTGTTCCTGCTTCTTCGCCTCGACTTTCGCTTCCTGTTCCCGGAGCTTGGCATTGTACTCGTCCGCCTGTGCCTGCGCCCTGTACATGGACGCCTGGCTGTCGGCCTGTGCCTGGATCTGCGCTTTCTGCGATTGATACTGCGAATAACCGGAGAAAATGGATAGCGCCGCCCCGATGCCCGCGATTACACTGCACATGATTCTTTCCCTCCTCGGATATAAAACCGGATAAATTTCTCCCCGCCGATCGTCAGCGGCTTCCCGAATTCCGCCCCGCACCATTTGAGCCAGCGCTTCGCCGGTTCGTTGAAATCCCCGACGGCGTTCCAAAGGATCCCGTGCTTCTCCGCCCAGGTCCGCACGATCCAGCGCGACACCCGCGCAAACTCCGTCTCATAGGGCGCTATGTCATCGGTGGCCATGCACCAGATCAGCCGCCCCGGAAGATTCTCCTCCGCGCGTTTCCCGTACAGGACCAGCGGCTCGTCATTCGAGCCGATGACGCGGTAGGCTTCCTCGGAGTTGAAGACGCTGTCCACGATCGCCATATACGAACTTCCTTGATGCGCTGCTTCCAGCTCGCGCCTGTCCGACGGCCGGAGCCTCTTCTCGAAAGCGTCCAGCCAGTCCCAATCCTCCGCTTTCATTTCGGAGACCGTAGTCGCGATAGGTTTAATTTCGTAGTCCGCCCGTGCCACCAAACGTCACCGCCCTTATGATTGCCGATACCGTGAACGGGTACGGCTTGTCGTGCCGGATGAACACCCGACCGTTTTTATTGAAACCGCCCGCTGCCATCGTGACATTGAGATCGCCGGAGTAGAGGACGTTCTCGCCCAGCTCCAACCGTCCGACGTCATAGATCATTTCGTTCAGCGTGCTTTCGTCCGGGCCCGCCTCCCCGCCGAAGCTGTTCGTCAGCCGGAAGATGGCGGAGGTCACGGCCTTTTCCCTGCCCTGCATCGTGCCGGAGTTCGTCTGCGTCTCGAAGTTCGGCTGTTCCAATTTCATCGTGTACGGAAGCCCGACGACCACATTCTTTGACGCTTGCGGAAGAGTTATCGTTCCATCTTCCACCGTCAGCGGATCGAACAGATACCCGTCGCCCATCGCGAGGACCTTCTTCCCTTCCAAATGGGAAAGCCCTGTGATTGTATCCGTCGCAGAAACGAGGGAATACCTTTTCGCCGAATCGAGCATTATATAATCCTGCTGCGTTCCCGTTTCCGGAGTATAAGCGAATCTCTCGATATATCTTTTCGTGCTGCCGTTCACCGTGCGCTTCACGACGACATAGACGACGTCCCGGTTCCCCTCGCTGACTGCGCACACGGATTCAATTTCCCCGTCCGTCACGATATGCGACCAGCCGTAGACTTTCTGTTCGTAGAGATAGGTCAGCGCCAAGAGCATACCGTCGCCCCGCACGAAATAAACAAGGCTGTCCGGTTCCTGCGCATAGGTGCTGTCCTTCAGCTCATATCCCCGGATCAAATGCCGCACCAAAAGCGACAAGTCCATGCCCGCATAGCTGTCCGTGTCGTAGCTGTACCCCATATCCCGCACGATAGATCCGCGCCGCTGGACGTAAACGATACGGTTGCCGGACCGGATCGGGATCACGTCATTCGCGCCGTATGACTGCTGGCTCCTCGGAGATATGCTCGTAGGCGTGACAGTCTCCGAGCCGTCGATGGTCCACTCATTTCCCTCGGTTAGAAGTATCAGGTCATTGCCCGCCACCATGTGCGTGATCCGGTAGGATTGCAGCGAGAGCAGGTCAGCCGTTACCGCGCTGTCGTCAGTGACAGTGCCCGCCTCTTTTTCCACGCCGAAGTTCTCATAGTCCCCGGTCTTCGACATCCATACCCGCTGCGGGTAGGCGTCGCTCCCGGCGAAGCATAGGCGATCCTGGAAGAACGCCGCGCAGGAAGGATAGCCGTCCACGCTGTCCCATGCCGAGAATTTCCAGTCCGCCGTCGCCGTCGTCGCGCCCAGCCGTTTCTTGACTATGGCCGTGGCGGACGTCCCGCTGCTGACGGCAGTGATCGCCACATAGCCGGTATGCGTATAGGAATGCGCGGAAAAATCGCAGGTGCAGGTTCCGCTTGTGGTCGATACCTTGACGCGCATCAAAGTGTATTCGTCCACGTTGCCGCTCTCTGTCGGGTTGTAGTCCTCGTTGCCGGTATAGCGCCGCTCTTCCAGCCACGTCGCGCCGTTGTCCGTGGAGCTCTCGACGATGACCGTGCCCTTCCATGTTCCGTGCGTGATCACTTTCCACGTGTCGCCCACGCCGATCGCCGAGGACGTCCCGCTCGTGATGGAGACCGACGAGCCGCTGACGCGCTGCGAAAGTTCCATCCAGGAGCCGACGTCGGTCGCCTCGAAAAGCGACGCCGAGGCGGTCAGCGTGATAGTCCCCGTTGTTGCTGACGGCGTGACCTTCAAGGAGTCCGTCGGATTCAGGTCGCCCATCGGCGGCTGGATCCAATTCATGTTTTGGATCTGCCAGCTGCTCTCACTGTACCGCAGGATCTTCTTGACCGGGTGCCGCCCGCTTGCGATATAGAGCACGTCCACCGATTGCACGAACCGAAGGTTCGGAAGGTCCGCTGCCGTGTACGGCGTCGCCAGCTCCACATTGAGGTACACACCCTCGCGCCATATCCGGACATAGCCCACGCCAAATTCGAGGAGATAACTCAAATTGACATTGAACCGGAACGAATACAAGAGAACTTTCGAGGCCGATGATTTCACCTCCCCGCAATAGACGAGACCGGGGCGCTTCGTCACCGCGCCGTATGGCCGGATGATCGCATTCTCCGCCTGCAAAAGCGCGAGCTGATACTTGTCAAGATCGACGCGGCTCGCCACGTCCGGCGAAAGTTCTCCGCCTGTGAAGGCAGGCTGGATTGCATAAAACGCGTTAGGCCCCATATCAACCGAACCTCATTTCCGCATACTTCTTCGGCCACTGTGGCGTTTGTTCACGTTCAAGCGCCGCTTCGACCTGTGCTTGCTGCAAGGCTGCCTGCATGAGCTGATAATTCGTGTTCATCATTTCCGCGTTGCCGGTGATGACCATCGCCATCGACGCGGCAAGATAACGAGCCAGCGCCTCGATGAATTCCTCCGGCATTTTCGCAACCTCGACGACGTCCTCCGTGTACTCACACCACGCGCCCTCGACGTTCGTGCATAGAACCTTGACGCCGCCCACCGTCGCGACGTCGTATTCGTCACGGTTCCATTCCTTTCGCGCTGCATCGTCCTCCGTGAACACGAAACGCATGATCAGGCAGGTCGACGGATACCCATAGACGAATTCCCAGCCGGGAACCGTTGACGCAGTGAGCGCGAGTTTCTCCGTCCGGCGCGCGAAGCCCCAACGATATGCCCGTAGGAGCATCTTCCGGCAGTGGTCATAGTGCATCGCGCACTGCTTCGCTTCCTCCGTGTTCTGCGTCAGTGACGTGATGCGCCCTTTAGCCAGATAAGCCAGGGCAAGATTGCAAATATCTGTCGATGTCATAACATAGCCTCCCTCCTTTTTTCATGCGTCCGAACAGGGGCCGGGCGCATGAAAAAGAGGCGGGAAGCCCCGCCTCTGTGGAATCTTATTTATCCCAGGGAATATCGTCGTCGTTGACAAGGCCCGCCGTGATCTTGCCGTCCGAGAAAGTGCTCTGCGCGCGCAGACGCAGGAAGCCCTGGTTGCCGCGAGGAACTTTCGCCGAGAAGGTCGGGTGTTTGTCGTCGGCAAGCGTGAACGAAGAGGTGTAGGTCTTGCCGGGCATTTCCATGAGCGTGAAGGACGTGGTGAACGTCTTCGTCTCGCTGGTATCCAGGAACAACGTCACCGAACCGGCACCAGCGTCCTTGGTGATGTCCGCCACGATGTGCAGCGGATCGCTGGCCTCGCCCTTGCCCACGTCGAGCACGTCGCTCGTGATGGTCTCGTTAGAGAGCGCTTTCTTCTTGAAAAACAGGTTTTCACCGTCGAAAATCATAATGATTGTCCTCCTTCCTTAAGCCGAAGCCGGGCACGCCGTCTCGGTCTCGCTGATCGCGTCGCATTTCTGAACCAAGATGCCCTTGAAGTAGAGCTGCGGCATTGCACCCATCAAGGTCTGCTGCGTAACGAATACGTTCGTCTTGTCGTTCAAATAGCACTCGAAGAAATCATAGAGGCTGTCCGAAACATAGAGCACGACTTTCTTGTCGCCGTTCTGCAAGTTCTGGATCCGATTCTTCGTGACGGTCAGCTTGTCCATGAGCGCGAGTTTCTGCGCAGAGTTCAGGCCGTTAAGACCGGCGACGTTGATGTTACGCAGGAGAGCGTTCGAGCGGATATTCTGGACCGCCAACCCGCACTTCCACGTGAAGAGCGTCGCCAAGCCCTGGTATTCGAGATTGTCGGAATCCAGGACGGTCTGCTCTCCGAGGTCGCGCATTTTGAGACCCGCAAGCGTGCCCTCCGGATAGATGCCCACGGTATTCTTCTGTCCCCAACCGATGAAGAACGCGGTCGTGTTGGTGTTGCTGCCCGGCGTACCGGCGGACAATACCTGATACCCGGCCTCGCCCTTCTCGCCGCCGTAGGTGTTATAGCGGATGCTGATTCCGTTGAAGGTCCCCGGCTCCGCGCTGGAATCGCCATAGAATGCCTGCTCCGCCACATAGTTGCTGAAACCCTGGACAAAAGCCGCGTCCTCCGAAGCACGGAAACGCTCCTTGTCTTTCTGCAACGCAAGCAGCTCGATGTCGACGACGCTGCGGTCTTCGAGGATCATGCAGGTATCCTGGACCTGCTTCGTGCGGGACTTGCCGCGCTTGACGCCGCGGTTGATCATACGGATGGACGGCGTCGGGAGCATAGTCCGGACCGTCGTCACATTACCGGTTTTGAGATTGCCCTCGATCCACGGGATGTCCTTCAGGATCGGGTTCGACTGTTCCAGCGCTTCGACGATGAACGCCGTCGTGCCGTCAGGGTTCAGGCGCTTCCTCATGTCGGAGAGGGTGAGCGCCTCGCTGCCAAATACTGCCATGATTCATTCCTCCTGTTCAATAATCCGAGAAGTTCGTGTTCGGATACCGCGCGGATTTGCTTTCCGCGGCGGCCCCGAAACCCCTGAAATTGTCCTCGCCGACGAGGTTGCCGATCATGGCGAATGCCCGGATCAGCTCGATGCGGTTGCCCGCGCCGGTCTCGTTCAGCGCTTGGCGAAGGCCGGGAACAATTTTTTCCACGGCCTCGATGCCGGTGCCCGCCGCCTGCACGGTTGCGTCAAAGCTCGCGCCGAGCTCCGTCTTTGCGGCCGACGCCCAGCCAGCTCGCTCCTCTGCAATCGCCCGCGTCATAGCGGCGATGCCTTCCTGTGCGTACTTCATACCGTAGGCCGCGAGTTTCTGCGCCTGCGCTCCGGTAAGCCCCGCCTCTTTTGCTACGGCGGCATACGCGGACGCTGACGCCTCGTCATACGCCATGCCCTCCGGCACCACGCTTCGGAAGTCCCAAGCCGTCTGATCCTCCTTTCCGCCGAGGATTGTTCCCGGCTTTTCTGCTCCTCCCGCGTCCTTGCTTTCCTGGTTCTCTTCCGAAGGCGCGGCGCCCGCAAGCGCGTCTTGCTCGCCGCTGCCGCTTTCAGCAGCCGCAGCAGCCTCCGCACCGCTCCCATCGACTTCGCCCCCCTCATCTCCGAAAAGCTGAAGGTCAAAGTCGATTTTCATATCCGTCATGTTATCGCTCCTTTCCAGTTTTGTACCTCGCCATGAATTGCCCGTATTCCATTTCCGCTTCCCGCCGCGCTGCATCGCATACGCCGCTTTCGTCGAGAACGGAAAGGGCCCGCAAGTTTTCATAGAGTTCCAAGCCGACGCGCCGCTCTCCCTCGGATACCAGCAACCGGCTCATATCGCCGTCCGGTATGGTCGAGCTGAACACGTGGCACCGTTCCAGCATCCGCGAAATGAACCACCGCCCGCGCTCGTCCGCCAAGAGATAGCGGAGAGCGTTTTCGTCGCGCCGTGCTTCCTCTTCCCGCAAGTGCTCGATTCGTCTCGCCTGCGTCTTGTCGGTCGTCATAACCTACCTCCAAGCCCCAGCCTGTCCATGCCAAGCATCTGCGCCAGCGCAGGATTGCCGTCATTCGCGGCCTCCGTCATATTTTTGGCTGCCACCGTCGCCGGGACCGCCAGCTGAACAGCCGCCGCCGCTTGCGCTGCCTGCTGCTGCTGTGCCGCCGCTTCCGCTTTCTGCTTCTGCATTTCCTCGTACTCGTCCTCCGGCCTGCGGATCGCCGCCGGTGCGCCCAGCATATCGCAGTATTTATCCACCGCGGACGGCAGATCCAGCTTGTCCATCGCCGAGGGATCGAACTGCGCAATCTGCGCAGCGAAGCTGACCGCCTGCTCGATATTGACAAGACCGGAGAGCTTTTGCGCTTGTGCCAAGGGGCTTATGTACTCGATCGTGATTTCCTCCTGGGCGAGCACCTGCGCGAGCTCCTGGTCCTCCGGTTCGGGAAAGACGTTCGCCCGGTCCAGTATTGCATAGACGCGCTCGATGATTTTCGACAGAAACTCGAACTGCATCCGCTGGACCACCGGCCCCAGCTGCTGCATTTTCTCCTGCGTCCTCTCCATGACTTCTCTCGCTGTCATGGTCTGGTCCATGCTGTCCAGCATGAGGAACAAGTCCGCAGCATAGGCGCGCTTGATCCTGTCCGTCAGCTCCGTGATCTTCGCCTGAAGATGGTCGAGAGCGACCGACACCTGGAAGAGCGGCGTCACCGGGTTGCCCGTTTGCGTGATCGTGTTACCGCCAGGAATCAGATTGATGCCCTTCATGGCCGTCTGCGGATCCGACTGCACCGGAGGCTTGACGCCGAGCTCGACCGCCGTGAGGTAGTCTTGCTCCAAAAGCTGAAGCCCTTTCGCGTCGCCCTCGGCGAACCAGCCGGGGCCTTTCCCGTAAGCCGCCCCGCCCGTGACGAGGAAGCGCCCCGTCGGGACCGGGAACTCGTGGAAGCCGCCCACGTCCAGCCATTCATTCGCCTGGCTGCCTTCGCACCAGTACACGGAAACATAGGGAAGATGGAACTTGTCAATCCGTCCCTTCTCCCGCGCCCGGTTCGGCATGACGAGCCAAAAGACCTTGTGCCGCTCCGAGTGCGCGGATTCATTCTCGAAAGCCACCTGAAGCGTCCGCGGCAGATTCTCGACGCCGAACTTGTCGGCGAGCTGCCGGAGCGTCATCCAATACTCCCTCGCGAACGTGTTGATCTGGCCGTCGGCGTCCACGTCGAGGAAGTAGGTCCCCACCGTGAACGGGATGAAATGCACGCCCGTCTCCGCCGAAGCGAAAACGCCAAGCGGCGCCTGCCCATACGCGAGCTCCAAATAGGAGCTGTGGATCGCATTGTAGAAATTGCTCTTGTTCAGCACGTCGTTCAAAATATCCAATCTCTGATCCAAGAGCTCTCCCGCGCCAGGGACGTCCTGCAAATCACGGTTCGCAAACGAGAGCCGGAACCATTGCCGCGATTGCGGCGTCAATCCCGACATGATCCCCGCAGCGAATACCTGGTTCGCCGCCCATGCAGCCCCGTGATAGATGTGGTCGTCATGACGCCTTGCCTGTTCGGTCTCGTCCGGATTATCTTCCAGCTCCCCCGTATAGGGAAGCTCATAGTCCCGGATTGCCCGCCACCGGTCAAGATACGGCAACCGTCTTTTTTTCAGGCTCCCGATGATCTCGTCACACTCCCGGCGTTTCAGTCCGATCTGCTTGGCGCCGTCGTTCGCCGTAATCAGTGGGGGCGTTCTTGCCATTCCTGCCATAAGTCCTCCTTATCCGAGCGTGTTCCGCAGCGTCGACATTGCATCCGACATACCGCCGAGGATAGTCCCCCGGTCAACGGAAACCGCGTTCGCGTGCGCGCCGCGGCGACGCCGCTGCTTCTCGACTGCCGCCCTCTCTGCCGACGCCGATTTTGTCACATCCGATACAGAGACCGGCGTGGGCGTCGGATCCGGCTGCTTCTCCGGCTCTTTGTAGACGTACTCGACGCGAGTACCTCCACCTCCACCACCGCACATAACCATCGCTCCTTTCAAAACAGTTTGTAGTTTGTATTGCTTCGCGAGAGGCGCTTGCTTGAAAAAGCGCCCTGCGGCATTACCGGGAAAGCAAAAGTCAAGGCGAGGCTGTCCGCCGTGTCCGGGCTTTTGCCTATCTTCTCTTTCACCTTGTCTTTCGGTTCGAGCTGGATCTTCCCCGCGGGCGTGAACTTGTACTCCACGATCGAGAGCTCCGATTTCAAAACCGGCTCGTTCGGGATCGCGCCGCCCGCCTTCATCCAATCCCGAAGATTGAAATACATTTCGGCGCGCTTGTTCAGGTACCGGTCGTCGAGCGAGCCGCCCGCGAAGTTGACCTCCGTCACCGCGTAGCCGAGCTGATGCAGCCGGTCGACGACGCCCGCGCCCATGTTCCCCACGTCGATGAACACGGCGTCCGGCTCATATTGACGCATGGCGTCGATGACGCGCTCCGCCACCGCCATCGAATCGAGGCCGCGGAAAGTGTGCTGCCGGATACAGTGCAGCCCGCGCCGCGCCGTGATGACCGTCGAATCGTCGCCGAAGCGGGCGACGTCCACGCCGAGGACCATCGGCTGGCCGCGCACGTCCTCCTCGGTCAGATTGCGCGGTGCCGATTCCGTCACGAGGTCGATCGGGATCACGATGTCAGCTGCCGACGCCGAGAAATCACAGAATAGCTCCTGCCGGATTGCCATGTCCGTCATATCGCGCTTCATGTCCTCGACTTCCTCTGGCGGAAGGACGCCGGATTCGTCGACGCGGTACATGCAGGAATACCAGGTCGGCTCCCGCTGCGCGCGCTGATACATTTCATAGAATTGATTCTGCCCGGCGGGCGTCCCGATGATGACCGCCCAGCCTTCACGATCTGCGAGCGCGGGGCGGAGCACCTCGTCCCATAGCTCGCGTTTGATGTTCGCGTACTCGTCGAGCACGACGCCGTCGAGGTAGATTCCGCGCAGCGCGTCCGGATGGTCGGCACCAATGATATAGATCCGCGCACCCTGCCAGCCAGCCTTCTGCGCCGGGAATTCGACGAAGAGCTCCGATTCGTTGATCTTCATTCCAGGGATCACGGAAGTATAATGCTTGACGTATTGCCACGCGATAAGTTTCGCCTGATTCCTGTATGGCGCAACGTACGCGAAATTCGGCGCGTCACGCTTGCACATGACCGCCATCTTGATCAGATGATTCACGCTTCCGACCGTCTTTCCGAATCTGCGGTGGCAAACGAGCACGCTGAAACGGTGGGATTCGAGCGCCGGGTGAAGGACTTTCGCCCAAAGCGGGCGGGGCTTATAGGGAATCACGATCCTATTTATCGTTGCCATCACCGGCGCCCTCCCACGTTATGACCTGGATCGCGCCACCGTCAGCGCCGGAGAGCTGCGTCTTGTTGATGTACAGTCCGTCCATCTTGTTCATGGTGTCGATGGCGCGGATCCTGTCCTGCGGTTCCTCCATTTTGCTGCGTGCGATTTCCGTCAGCACTTGGCGGCGTTCCTTTGCGTCCATGATCTTCTCGTCCTCCAATTTCGCGCAAAGTTCAGCAATTCGCGCTTGCACGTTAGCATTTGTTAGCATTCTTGAAGCATTTGCGCGCGCCGTGTTATCACTTCGCACGTCGTAGCCCGCCGCTTTATACGCTTCCGTAGCGTTGCCGCAGCGTGCAAATTCTATACAAAATTTTTCCTGCCTTTCCGTCACGGCAATCACCACACTTTCATGCAAATCAAAAAGCCGCTGCGGAAGAAGCAACGGCTTTCGGGGAAAGGAGAAACCCCAATGAAAAGAACCTTTAAGAGGAGGTCGGGCGGGGCGCTAAATTTCACGCTGCCGCTTATAAGTAGGATACCACAGATTTTCGGAAGTTATACCGAGTATAAGGAAATTCTCAAAAAACTTTTATCAGCTGCGCTTGACATGCGCATTTGACTTCATAGTCCCTAATTCTTCGGAGAACATCGCTATAAGTCTGCTGCGCTATGTGAATCTCCTGGCACGTCGAGACGTAACCATCGCCCTTATACCTGCGGCGGAAAACTTCTTTACGGATCGTGTCACGCCCGCACCACTCACGGACCGCTGAAATAACTTTCAACCATCGCTCCGGCCACTCCACCGGACGCCCATCTACATCCACCTCGCGGAGCTCGTCCGCCAGCCGGATCGCAATCGCTTCCGTCGGCTTGGAAATGGCGGATCCGCCTCCGGGGATCTCCGGCTGACCGAAAACAGAAAGACGCGCCTCCTCGACAGCTTCCGCAATCTGCTTCTCGTGACAGATCATATACTCGATCCGTCGGACGTTCCGATCTCGTGCCCTGCGCTGCTGCATTTATCAGCCCTCCTGTCGAATAGCCTTTAGTCTTTCATCCTCCAACACGGACGCCATCATGCAGCGCATAGACGCGTTGATCAGGTGTTCTTCACTCCGGTCTCCCTTCCGGAACATATTCAGATGCCGGATCGCTCGCGCTGCGTGCTCCTCCGGCGGGATTTCCTTCCAGGTCTCCCCCGGATGCTTCTTCGCCCCGGCGGTCAATCCAGCTGCCACCTTGTCCAGCCATCCGGCGTCAATATACCGGTATTCGTTCTCCTCCTGGTCTTGCGGATATTCCATCAGCATCGCCTCGGTGTCCATTTCAAAACTCATGATTACATCCTCCCCCTCTTGTTCAGCCAACGAAACGCGACCATGAATAACTCGTTGAAAATTAAAACCACCAACAAGAAAGCGCATACAACAACGCCAAAAGCAAGCGCGAAAAGGTCCTTTGCGTCAATCACGACCGGGATCCCGAATATCGTGAAACCTTCAACACCCATTATTTTCCCTCCCCCAGCTCGTACCTCAATCGGTCGATCTCTTCCTGGATCTCATGACGACTCATGTCCTCCGGTAGCTTATGCCATCGGTCGAAATAATACGCCGGATCCACTCTCGCCTTCGCCCGCAGATAACAAAAATAATCAAGCTGCGCTGCCGTCGGCTTGCGCCGTTCTCGTTCCCGTGCCACATTGTCCCACATACGACGCTCCTTTCAACCCACGATGCACCTTCTCGATCCTCGCTTTCAATGCGTCCATAAGCCGATCCTGTGTGTCCGCTTTCTCCGAAAGTGCAGCTGCGACGTCCTCGTCCATGCCACCCTCGACGGCAAGCAGATGGATGAAGACTTTCTGCGTCTGTCCCTGCCGGTGCAGTCTTTTATTCGCCTGCTGGAATAATTCCAGGGACCAGTTCAGCCCGAACCATATCACCTGATTGCCGCCGTCCTGAAGGTTGAGGCCATACGCGCAGCTCGCCGGATGCGCAAGCAGGACGTCGACCTCGCGCCGGTTCCAGGCGGCGGCGTCTTCCGCCCCGGAAAGCTGCCGGACGCGAAGACCTCTTCCGGCCAGCGCCTCGACGATCCTCTCCCGGTCATGCTGGAAGTTGTAGAAGACCAGCGCCGGGGATCCGGCCAGCTCGTCGATCAGCTCGACGAATGCGTCCAGCTTGCAGTCGTGTACGTGCACCGCCTCATGCGCTCCGTCGTACACGGCGCCGTTGCAAAGCTGCAATAATTTCCCGGTAAGGACAGCCGCGCTTCCGGCGTCGATGACCTGCGCGTCGACCGTCAGCAGCATATCGCGCTCCAACGTGTCGTATGCCTTCTTCGCCTTCGCGTCGAGACGGACGCGCCGGATGTCGGTCAGGCAGTCCGGCAATGTCAAATAGTCTTCGGCCTTCATGCTCACGCATATATCCGAAAGCCGGTTCCAGATTGCCTGCTCGCTGCCGTTCTTCGCCGCCCAGGAAAAGATCCTCGTCTGGTCCCTCTTGTCCGGCGTGAAGTACCGCTCCCGGTAATGCGTGATGAATTTCCCCAGCCGCTCGCCCCGGTCCAGCAGATAGATCTGCGCCCAAAGGTCGATCAGCCCGTTCGGCGCCGGTGTGCCTGTCAGCCCGACGATACGGGAAATATGGCTGCGCACCGCCCGCATCGCCTTGAACCTTTGGGCCATGTGATTCTTGAAACTGGAAAGCTCGTCCAGGACGACCATATCGAAGGGCCAGTCGTTCTGATAATACTCGACAAGCCACTTCACATTCTCGCGGTTGATCACGTAAATGTCGGCCGGAGTGTACAGTGCCCGGATCCGTTGCTGCTGGCTGCCAAGCACCAGGGAAACGCGAAGCCCTTTCAAGTGGTCCCACTTCCCCGCCTCCGTCGTCCAGGTCGTTTCCGCCACCTTCTTCGGCGCGACGACAAGGACCTTCGCGACGGTGAAGCGGTTGTACCGCAATTCTTTAATTGCCGTCAGCGTGATCACCGTCTTGCCTAACCCCATATCGAGAAAGAGCGCCTGCGCGTCGTTCGCCAAAAGGCGGTCGATGCAGAATCTCTGGTATGGGTGCGGCTTAAACTCCATGCTCTCTCCCTCCCCAAGTCGCAAGGAACATCTTCGCTTCCTCGATGCCTCGGACCACGGCCACATGATGGCCCAGCTTCCGGATCCGGTTGATCTGGATCTCCTGCATCCGGGAAAGTTTCCCGTTCTCCGCTTTCAGCTCAACGAATACCGCCCGCCCATCAGGCCACAACACTAACCTGTCCGGCACGCCAACATTCCCCGGTGACGTGAACTTGTACGCGATGCCCCCCTGCCTTCGGACGCCATCCCTCAAAAATGCCTCGATCACTTTTTCTCGCACAACTGTTCGCCTCCAACAAGCAACCTCGCGCGCGTATATAGAGTACACGTAATTAGGCGTTTATACTGTATATTTACCTAACTTTTACTCTATATAGAAAAGTATGTTGCTTTTGTTGCCTAATTATTATAATGTAGTGCTATTACTGAATTTTGTTTGACAACGAAAACGCCAACAATCAGAAATTTTTTTGTTGCTTTGTTGCTTTGACTTTTTGATTTTGGCAACATAGGCAACAAACTCATGTTAAATATTGTTGCTCTGTTGCAATCGGCGAAAACCCCTTTGTTTTCCGTAATCGTCGCCGAAATTTACAACTCCGGACGGTTCCCAGCCTTCCATGATTTTCAGCACATTGTTGATTCTCATAATTTCTTTTCTCGGTGCCGCTTTCGTGTACTCTCCCAAAAGCTCGGACCATATTTCCGCTGCGCATACCCGATCGCGCTCGACAAGTTTGTCATCCGGAATATCCATACTGCCGCCCCAAAACATTTTCCGCGCTGACTTCGGCCACGTCAGCCAGTCCGCGGGGATTTTCCGGTCAACGAACTGCTCGATCATGCCTTGCAGCGAATCCCGCTCCGTGCGCGCCCGGCGGCGTTTCTCCGCTTCCTCCTCCATCTCTTTCGACAGTATCAGTGATTCTCCCATCTGCCAGCGCGTGTATGCTTCCGCCCACACCTGGCCGATCTCCTCCTCCGTCAGCTCCTCGAACAGGTTCTTCGCTGCCGTCGTGACGCCTGCTTCTATTGGAAGAAAGCGGCGGTTTCCAGTCGCGTCGAATAAATATTCGTCGTCGTTCGTCGTACCGAAGAAGACGCATTTCCGCGGGTGCTTCTCGGTCTTCCTCGCGTATGCCGCCCGGTAGTGGTCCTCGCAGCGCGAAAGATAGCTTTTGATTTCCCGGACGTCGGTCTTCCGCATAAGGTCGAGCTCGTCCACCTCGACGATCCAGATTCCTTGCAGCATCTCGGCGGCGTCTTTTCCTTCAAAACTCCGGATGCTGTTCGTGTACCATGCACGCCCCATCATGCGCAAGAGCGTCGATTTTCCGATGCCCTGCGGCCCGCGGATGACGGTCATGGTATCGAACTTCACGCCCGGCTCTTTCGCCCTCGCCACGGCTGCCGTGAACGCTTTCCTCGTGACCTCTTTCGTGTACGCGCAGTCCTCCGCGCCGAGGTAGTCTATCAGCAAATTATCGAGCCGGGGTTTCCCGTCCCATTGCAGCCCGTCGAGGTAGTCCGTGACCGGGTTGTACTTGTTCTGTCTCGCCGCGAGGATCAGCCCGTCGTCGACGACGTCGCGGCTCCTGAACTTCAGGATCCTTTCCAAATAATCACGGATCCCGGCGTCGTCTTCCTCTTTCCATCGGAAAGGACCTTCCTCGTTCGCCCGCCCGCTCCAAGGAAGCGGCGCGATGCCGAGGATATATTCCGCGAACTCGTCGAAACGGACGCGCCCTTTGAGCGCGGGATCGTGCATCACGACCGTCTCCACGTTCTTGATCGTCTTCTCCGGCTTGCCCGTCGTCGGCGAGAGCTCCAGGAGCTTCGTCCATTCGACGTCGCTCTCCGGGTGGATGCCCTGGAAGGCTTCCTGCACCTTGTCGTACCTCTCCCGGTTCAGCGTTGTTGAGACAGTCGGATCCGCTACGGCGAACCGGCAGGCCGCTGTGTATGATGGAAGTTTATTGATCGGCGTATCCGGTTTCGTCTCTTCGTCGAGGCCGCCGAACTTGTGCAGCCGGAGGAGGTCGAACGCGTTGACGAGTTTCCCGCTGCATGGATCCGTCGCGTGATGCGAATAAAGAAACTTGCCGCCCTCGTAGATGATGGCGCCGCCCGTCGTCGTGCCGCCCGCATAGGTGAAGCGGTCGTCCGCGCCGTCCACCGGCGAATAGACGCCAGGAATAAATTTATCCATGACGTCATAGACGGAATACGTGCGGCAGAACGCGCCGATGACGCCCTCCTTTTCCGCTGGATCCTGCTGCGCGGACGCGAAGACTTTCTGCTTGTCCTCGTGTCCAGGAACCTGTGGCCACTCCCGCCAGTCGTGCCAGTCCTTGTACATGGCGAGGATGCCATCTGCGCTGACGGGCGGCTTGTCGCCATAGGTGTACACATACTGGCCGTCCGCGCATACGCTCGGATAGTACATCAGACGGGACGGCTCGAAGGTCGTCGGATCGCAAAGATTCATTCCGATCAGGTCGGCCAGGGCGCGGGCCAATGGCTCGTATTCCTCCGCCGTGACGCTCCGATCCGTCGGAAGTATGACGCGGAGGCGCGGCTTCGCCGGTTCGTGCTTGCGTGTCGAATAGACCACATACGCGCATCCGAGACCTTCAACACGTTTCAGGACGTCGTCCGTCCCGCCTGTCGGGATCGCGTCGAGGTCGAGGGTTATGAGGTCGCGGGCGGTCACGTTCGCAGCCTTCCGGCGGCCGCCTTTGAGGCTGCCGCCGACGAATCCGCCCACGTCCTTCAGTTCGTCTTGCTTTGCTTTCGGCATCGTGAGATAAGTCCGAAGTGCTTCCTCTGATCGGACGGGCGTGCCGAGGCGCGCCACGAAGTCGGACCAGAGGATCGTTTCCTGTTTCCATAATGCAGCCTTCCGGCTGCCAGCCGTCGATATGTGAATGCTCCTGTTGAAATTCTCCATAGGGCATTACTCCTTCTTATAATAGGGACCAATGAAACCGTCAGCGTCCAGCGGAAGACCGGGCGCCCATGATATAGGATCTGTCATCAAACGGACGACGTACTTTAGATCGGCTTTGTCTTCCGGGACGTCAAGAACAACTTCATCATGGATGTGCATGACGGTGTCGAATCCGTTCACGTGCATCCGGAAGAGAGTGACCGCGAGGCAGTCCCTCGCCACCGCCTGGACGATGTTCTCCGTCAGTTTCCCGCCGTAGGTTTCCAGCCGCCCCCAGACGTGCGCGGTGTTCAGCCCGTCGTAGGTGATACTTTCAAAACCTTTCTTGTTCAGCTCGATCTTCGGGCTTGGGTAGAACAGTTTCCGCCCGCTCGGAAGTCCAATCATGAGCATCGAAGGATCGCCGGGGGCATAATCGAATGTCGTCCACCGGTCCGACAGTTTGCAGGCGCCTTCCCTCGAAATCACGTGCCGCACCATATCCTCGACCGCCCTCCAAAAGCCGACGATACGAGGATTCGCCTCGCGCCAACGTGTCACGATGTCTTGGAGTTCCTCTTCGGAGAGGCCCATCTTGTCCGCGCCCATCGTCTTCAGCGCTCCGACGCCGCCTTGGTATCCAAGGGCCAGCTCCGCGATCTTCCCCTTCTGCCGCAGCTCCGCGTTCCGCCCGTGCTTCTCCACCGGCACGCCGAACATTTGCGACGCGCTCTCGCAGTAGATGTCCTTTCCCTGCCGGAACGCTTCGAGACGCCATGTCTCATTCGCAAGCCATGAGATAACGCGCGCTTCGATGGCGCTGAAATCTGCCACGACGAAAACGTGACCGGGCGCCGGGATGAAAGCTGTCCTTATAAGCTGCGAGAGAGTGTCCGGGACGTTGCCGTAGATCAGCCGGATTGCGTCGGTCTTCTTCTCTTTGACGAGCTTCCTCGCCGTGTCGAGAGATTCGAGGTAGTTTCGCGGAAGGTTTTGGACCTGAACGAGCCGTCCCGCCCAGCGTCCAGTCCTCGCCCCGTAGAATTGAAGGAGACCACGGACGCGCCCGTCATCGCAGACGGCCGCCTTCATGGCTTCATACTTTTTTATCGAAGTCTTCCCCAGCTCCAGCCGGATCTCCAAAACACGCCGGACTTCTTCCGGAAGGTTCTCGTCCTTCAGTAGATCGGAGACAGTGGCTTTCGTCAGATCAGGAATATCTTTATCGACCATGCACGAAAGCCAGCCCTTGATCTGCGTCGGGCTGTTCGGATTATTGAGCGCTGTCAGCTGCTTCGCTTCCTGCATCAGCCTTGCGTTCACTTCCGTGGAACAGGCAATCGCCCCATCGACAAGCTCTTGGTCGATGCAGATGCCGTGACCGTTCGTCCTGACGTCTAATTCCCATTCCTTTTGAACGCTGTCCGGTACTTCCCATGCAGCGAGACGCCGTTCGACTTCCATCTCGGTGACGACGTCCTGCTTGCAGTATTCCTTGAATAGTTCCCACTTTTCCGGCTCGTGTTCCGGAAGCGTGCGGTCCGTGTCCCAGATCGTGCCCTGCATCCCGCGGGCGCGTTTGTTGCAGAAAAGTTTGATCAGTGCTTTTCCGGTCGAGAGTTTCTTTTTGTCCTCGGAAAAGCCCATAGCCTTTCCGATGGCGTCAAGTCCCGGAGGGAATCCGCAATAGCAACCGTGCAGCATGACGCAGCGCCATTGATCTATCGGAAGCGCATTGAATTTCTGCAAGAGGCAGGTCCACTCGAAAGCCGCGTTGTATGCGTACTTGATGCAGTCCGGATCGAACAGCTTTTTCTCTATGTCCTCCGGTATCTGTTCCCCCGATGCCAGGTCGACGATCTCGACCGGGGCTTCGTTCAGACTGTACGCGAACAGTAAAATATCGAAGTCGTCGGACTGCACGTATTTGTGCAGTCCGGACTTCGTGATGTCAACGGAAGAGAAAGTCTCAATGTCTATGTGCAGGCGGTCTTTGCCGCCGCCCGCGTTCATGCCATAGGCGCGCCGGTGATCGGGTTGACCGCCGGAGCTGCGCCCATCGGGATGTTCGCGAAAGCATCCGCCGCCGTGATCTTCGATCCGAGCGGTTCGCCGTCCTTCGCTTTCATGAGGCAGTTCAAAGCGCAGCCGATACCCTTGCGGCCGTTGCTGTTATACGGGAAGAAGGTCACGTTCACGTACGCGTAAACGCCGGAATAGATCTCCGATTCGTTGATGATCGGCTGGCGGTTCATGCCGATTACTTCCGGGCGATTCTTCGCCGATGCCGTGAAAACCCAGTGGCCCTTGCACTCCTGCCCGAAAGGCATGCCGTCCGACGGGCGGACGCCGTCGCCGTCATATACCGGGATCGCTACCACCGGCGGAAGCTGTCCGCCGAAAGTCTTGGCGACGCCCTGCTGCTTCGCCGCTTCGATGGCCGCGTCGATGGCTGCCTTCGTGTTCGTGTCGGATTTCGGGACGAGGATCGTGGTCGAGTATTTCGGCGTGTCGTTCGCGCTCCTCGCGTACGGTTGGAATACGTGCTCGTAAGAAAGTCTTGCCACACCCGTCGTAACGTCTCTGTTTGTCAATGCCATTTTTCATTTCTCCTCTCAAATATTCTTGAATGCTTCTTCAGCAGTGATACCTTTGATTGCTTCCCTCTTGTCGTTCTCCGGCACGAGCGTCGGTTTGCCCGGCGGCGTCTCTACGAACGCACCCGCGACGTCGGCGAAAGGCTTCTTTCCCATTACTTTCTCGATGGCCGCCAGCGTCAAAGGCTTCCGCTCGTAGAGCATCGCTTCGTCGACGCCGCTCTCGATGATTGCTTTGAACGCTGCATCTGTGTCGGTGAACCTGCGGACGCTCCGGCCGTGGACTGCTTTCCATCCGGGGATCTCCCCGCCGTCGAGGATGGACGTCAAGGAATATTCTTGCACGTCCTTCGCCCACGCGGCGAGCATATCCGCCTTTTGCAGCGCGTCGGCCAGCTCCTCCGGCGTCAGCGTCGCGGGCGGCTTCTCCGCCTTTACGATCATGGAGAATGCTTCCTCCGCCCTCGCCCGGCAGTTCCCTTTCAGCTTGCAGAATTTGCAGTGCTCCCCGGGTACGAATTCGCCCTCGCCCTCATAAGCAAGCTGCGCTTTCGGCTTCACGACGTTTTCGCCCCAATCTTCCAGATCCTCCGTGCGGACTTCCCATGTCGATACGTTGTCGATGCGCGGCTGCACGATGGAGATCCGGACCGTGAGAATCTCATACAGGAAGTTGTATTCATGCAGCGCGCCAAGCGCGTATAACATCATTTGCGCATTTCGGATCGCCGAGACCGGGACACCCTTGCCATATTTGAAGTCGATCACGTGAATCGTGTCGCCACCGAGCAGGATGCAGTCTGCGGTTCCGTACCCTTGTGGGACGATATGAGAGAAGTCAACCTTCTTCTCGATGACGACGTAGGGCTTTTCCTTGTACTCCATCGCCGCGCATTTCACATAGTCGAGGTATTCGTCGGTGTAGCGGAGCATTTCGTCCTGGTACGTCGGCGCGCCTTCGTGGAAATACTGCGGATCCTCTTTCAGTTTCTTCAGGCGGTTGCTGAACGTCCGCGGGCCGATGCCTTCCGTGAAATATTTCCGGAGCTTCAGTTCCGCTATGGCGTGCGCGAGTGAACCTTCCGCAGCGTAGGGACTGCCAGTATCGGGGATGTTCTCCGTTGCCCTGGCGCTCGGTGTGCAGGCCAGCCATCGCGCCGCGCTGGACGCGGAAAGCAGCGCGTGCTTCGTCATATCTTCGCCCCCATTTCCCGCAGTTTCGTGGCGAATGCTCCATACTGTTCTTTCGGGAGCTGCACGAGTGACGGAACGCCGAACGATTTGAGGAGCTGTTGGAGCTCCGCGAGCTTGCCTGTATCCATGAGGCCGGAGGCCGCAAGCGCGAGCTGGTCTTGCGTGTATGCCTGCGCCGTCGTCGGGACCGTCGGGACCGGAGCCGGAGCGGGCGGAGTGGTTGCCACCGGAACGGCAACCGGCGCAGGGGGCGGCGTCGGTGCCGATACCGGGGCGGGCGCCTGTTCCTGCGGTACAATGGCAGGAGCGGGCGGCGTATCCTGGACGTAGGCCGGAGCCTGCGCCATAGGCGGAACACCTGCGGCTTTCTCTGCGGTCACGCAGAACGCAGCCGTGATCGTGTTGGCGATATTGTCGAGAGCCTTGCAGAATTCCGGCGTCGCCTCGATCTTTATGTTCAAAGTGAAGTCCATTGATAATTCCTCCTCAAAGGTATATAATGATTATGTTGAAATTTCTCCTTCGGCCTTGGCGTGTTGCAGACGTCAAGGCTTTTTCTTTATCCGGTGCCCCTTCTGCTTGTTCGCGCCGAACATAGCGCGGCACCGTGCGCAATATCTCGGCTGCTTTTTTCTGTCCGGCTCGAACGGGATTTCCCGCCCGCACCGGCAACGGTTCAGTTCGACCATGCACAGATCATTGCCTCCTCAACTGTCGGGCAGTACTTCTCGGCTTCCTCCGGATCCAACTGGCTGCGCCGGTCGGCGTCGCAGAAAATCTCGATTCGCTCCTGCATTCTCTCCTTGTCCGTCATGATTTCACCTTCTTCCTTTTCTGCTTCTGCATCGCCAGCATGGCGACATACTTTCCATAAGACATTCCAGCCTTGCGGGCCGCTTCGTTCAGGTTCTCGATCTGCGACACGCGGGGCTTTTTCTTCTTCCTTTCTTTCGCCATTCCCTTGAATGGGCTTGTCTCCCGCTCTTCCCGTTTCCTGTGATACGAGGCAATGGATTGTTCCAGCTTTGCCGCCGCCCGGCAGTCGCCGCAGTATTTCTGATTGGATTTTGTTTCTTCTAAAACGATACCGCAGCGGGCGCAGCGTTTCGGTTCCTTGCTTTTTGCCTTGGCTCTCCTCGAGGCTTTCCTCATCAGCTCCGCGTAAACAATAGGCTTGCAGTCGTCGCAGTATTTCCGGTTAAATTGCCTCGCGTCGGTCAGTACGACTTCGCACCCGCAGCGCTCGCATTCGATGACCTTCGGCTCCGCCAGCGTCCACTTGCTCTTCGGCTCGATCGGATAATTCCCGGCGTCGAATGCTAATTCTTCTTTTTCTTTGGCCCGGTGCCGTTTCGTGGAAACCTTGAACATTTTCGCCGAGCACTCCGGGCAATACTTCGCGCGTGCCGCCTTGCTGTTGACGACGACTTCCTTCCCGCAGATCGCGCAGGTGATAATCTTCGTGTGTTCGGCCTGCGTCTTTCCCTGGGATCGTCGCGCGTTCTGCTTTTCCAGCCGGACGAAGTACGAGCAGGGCGGGCAGTATTTTGTTCGTGGCCCGGTCGCCACCGTCTCGCTTCCGCATCGTGCGCAAGTGATTACTCTGGGTATCATGCTTCACCTCCTCACATACGCTTCATGATGTCCCTGATCATCGCCGTGCCGGAGTCCAGCGCCACGTTGATGACGTACTTTCCGCCGCCGACGAAGGTGGCCGTCACGGTCTCCTGTTCCCCGTCATACTTCAAGGAAACGAGGTCCTGCGCGTTGTATGTGGCTTGCAGGGTAGCCAGGAGCAGGTCACATATTTTTTGCTTGTCCTCCATTCTTCTTCACCTCCTCAAATGCTGATCAGCGTGTAGTACGTGACGAGCATGATCACGAGGGAAAGGCCGATGCCTAAAGCGGCAAGCACGAACGCGAGGCCGGTCAAGCACAGGAACCGGATCAGCATATCCAGCACCTTCACGCTGTCACCTCCCTTTCCCGCGCTTCCAGGACTTCATATATGTCCTGCCCGATATGGTCCCGGATAAATCTTGCGAGTTCGCTCTTCGGCACGCGCTTGATCTTGCGGAAGGCCAGCGCGTGAAGCAGTCCGGCACGAATCAGCTTTGCAGCGAACAACCGCCCGGTTCCAAGCCTTTCGCCGACTTCCTCCAAGGATAGAAGACGTTCCGCGTCATCCGGGATCAACTTTTTCTCCGCCTCCGCCATGCTCTCACCTCCTAACTGACAAAGGGGGAAGCATTTCCCGTAGGGAAATGCTATGATACGTTAGTATCATATTTTCGATTATTTGCAGGTATTTACAGATATTTTCTGTTTATGGTGTTGCGTCCACTTAACCATTTGGGGATAATAAATCGCCTGCGTCAATTTCCAAAGCTCTCGCCAATTTAATGATGGTGGTGTTGGTGGTGACGTTCTGCGCTCCGGATTCTAACTTTGCGATAGTGACGCGAGAAACGCCGGACTTTTCCGCGAGTTCTTCTTGCGTCATCTTCCTTTCGTTGCGCAGAGCTTTTAAGGTTCCCATGCCTTCACCTCGCTTTCATTTTGTAAAATCCACTTAACACATTTACAGTATAGCATGGCGGTATTTTTTGTCAAGTCCACTTTACAAATTATTTTTCTTTTTGTATAATTCACTTTACAAGGGGAGTGAATACCATGACATTAGGGGATTTGATTCGAGATTACCGAGAGCGAAATGATCTATCCTTGGAAGACTTCGCCAGACTTTCGCAATTAACGCGGCCCTATATATGGATGCTTGAAAAGAATAAAAATACCAAGAACAATAAACCTATAATTCCGTCATCTGCCACATTAAAAAAAGTTGCCGTAGCTATGAAAATGCCTGTCGGAGCTTTACTTGAAGCCTTGGACGAAAACTATCCGGTTCGGCTCGAAACAAAAATAAGCCTTACGGCTACGGAGCGCGCGCATATCGAGAAATATCGTGCGCTCACTGACGAGCACAAAGAGGATATAGACGCGCAGCTCAACCATTTATATGAAAAGGATCGGGCTGATCGCGTGAAAAAAGAATCGCCGAGCTCTGGGAAGGGCGAGGCTGACGCAGGATAAGGAGGGGCGAATCATGGCATATATAAGGAAGCGCGGGGAGAAATGGTATTACACCATAGAGACCACAGACGAGAACGGGAAGCGCAAGCGCATCGTCCGCGTGGGCGGCAAGACGAAGCCGGAATGCGAGCGCGCCTACCGGCTGGCGATGATCGAGAAGGACAGGACCGGCCGGATCCATGACGCGCGGAAGATAACCCTCTCCGATTTTCTCGACCAATGGACGGAGGAATTCGTCGAGAAGAATTTCCGCGAGAACACGATCAGGACGTACAAGGCGGCCATCACGAACCACATAAAGCCCGCCCTCGGCTCCTGCGTGATCGGCGATCTCACGCCGCGGGGATTGCAGAAGTACATCAACACCACGTCGGAGGAGTACAGCCGGAGCACCGTCACCGTCCTGCTGACCATACTGAAGCGGAGCCTCGGTTATGCCGCGAATATGTGCGGATACCTGATGACGAACCCGGCGCAGCCGGTACAGCTGCCGAAGCATCAGGCGCCGAAGAAGACGACGCACATCTTCAGCGCGAAGGAGCTGGCCGCCATCTTCCGCCGGTTCCCCGCCGATCACCAGTGCGGCCTTCCGGTTCTCCTCTCCTATCATACGGGGATGCGCCTCGGCGAGTGCCTGGCGCTCTCGTGGGACGACGTCGATATGAAGGGAAAGACGCTGCGCGTTCATTCCACTCTCGTCGGCGGGACCGTGCAGCCGATCCCGAAGACGAGCTGCTCCGTCCGGGAGATTCCCTTCGGGGCGAAACTCCATTCCATTCTGAAAGCCGCCCACGCGCGGCAGTCGCAGAACCGGCTTCGGTACGGCCCTACCTATCAGCAGACGGAAAACAATTCCATCTGCATCTGGCCGGACGGACGGCAGGTCGACGCCGACGCCATGCGATACTTCGGGAAATTCTGCAAGGAACAGTTCGGCGAGGGATCCTTCCACTCGCTCCGGCACACCCACGCGACGATGCTGCTGGAAGCCGGGGAGGACTTGGAGCTCGTGTCGAAACGCCTCGGCCACGCGAACATGAACACGACAGCGAAGATATACAGCCACATCCTCGAAAAGCGGACCAGGAAGACCGTCGCCCTGCTCGATCAGATTTTATAATTTGGTGCCGCGAAAATTCCTCCGGCACCAACGGCGGCACAAAAAAGCCCCTACCCCATGCAGGAGTAGGAGTAAAGCATAAGTATAAATTATCGGAAGTAATGAAAATAGGTGAAAATGTTTGCAAATGGTTGTATCTGAAACCCCTTGAAAACACTGGCTCCAATCGGAACAAAATATCTTGATTGAAAATATTTGCAAATGGTTGAAAATGTCTTTTTTCGGCACCACCGGCACCAAAATGGCACCAAAAAATACCCCGGCTTTCGCCGGGGCTTTTTGTTATCTTGCGGCGGCCACGCCTGCCGCTATGAAAAATAATGCTTCCCAAATATTTCGTTGCGTCCGGAGCCGCCCTTCGGTTTTATCGTGCGCTGCCTCGGACTTCTTGAAGGATTCGCTGGCACGCCTCAACTCTTCGTTGGCAGTCCTCAACGATGCGTCGAGCTGCTTCGTTTCCGCTTGCAGCGCGGTCAACTGCGCCCGCAGCGTTTCCAGTTCCTTCCTCGATTCTGTCAATGATAACGACGCTTCGTTCAAGTCCAGCGTCGATTCGTTGAGCAGTCTCAATAGCTCGTTGTTGTTCTCCGTCAGCGCGTTCAAGTGCTCCTCTAACATCGTCAGCTGCGTTTCGCTGATCGTGTACGTCTGGCTCGCGTAACAAGAACCAGCAAAGCCCGAACACAGCAAGAAGGCCAATACCAATAGAAACATAGTACATATTTTTCTTATCATCCACATATTGCACCCCCATCGTCAAGAATAAGAACCAAAACTTGACTATTTTGGTTCTTATTCCAGTTTAAGAACCAAAATTAGATTATGGATTTATTTCGTATGTGTAATCGTAGGAATGGGCGCCGAAATATATGACGCCCTTCTCTTCGTCAATATGATGGTACCCGTCCGGGAACGTCACGCGAAGCGATTCATTCGGGCAGCGGCTTTCCTTCAGGATGCTCCGGATCTTCCGTAGCTCATTATCGGATAGCTGTGTGATACTCTTTATGATCATACCCGCACCGCCCATTCATCGGCTTCGTTCCGATACCAATTTGCTTTACCCGTAATCGTTCCGTTATCAAGAAGGGCCTGCAGATTTTCGCCTGGGCAATCTGTCGCCATCAGTTCACCATGCCCGACGATATGGTCCCTGTCAGTAGGAATGCCGTATTTTTGGCAAAGATACGCAATCAGCATAGCGCATTTTTCAACCTGTTCATCTGTCGGATCGGCTTGATCAAAATCGCCGGACAGGTGGATCCCGATAGTATGATAATTCTCTCCATAAGCATGAGAACCTACCGCCCACTCCGGTCGCCCCATTTCAATCGTGCCGTCCTTACGAATAACATAATGATATCCGATGCCGAGCCATCCGTTTCCTTTATGCCAGCCATCGATCTGCTCCGCACTTGCGTCAATATCTGCTTCACCGGTATGGTGAATTACGATCATGTCTGTCGTTTCGCGCTCGTCCAGTTCATCTTCATCCCACTTTAGGCCCGTGTCCTCAATGTTTACTGTAAACAACATATACTTTTCAACTCCTTTTAAGAATAGCCCATAGAAAAAGCCCGACGGGCGGCAATAAAAAATCCCCGCGATAGATTTATCACGGGAGGTCTTTTTCGTCGCTCCACGGGCTTCCTACGAGGTCATTATTTTAGTGTGTCCCGTTTTTTCTCCAAAATCTCATGAAGTTTTTCCGCTTCCTCCACTCCGGCGTCTTGCAGGTTCTCGACGATACTGATCAGCTCCGTTATGGAAAGGTAGCCGACGAGGAGCACGACGCCCCAGGCAGGCTTATCCATGACGGCCATCGTGTAGTCGATCAGTCCGCCCGCGAGCGTGACGGCGAAGTACACTATAATCTTTCCGAGGAACCTGTGCTTCATCGCCTCTGATTTGATGTATCCGGCTTTCCTCGCCGCCGGGATGCTGGTCACGCATTGCCACAGCGTCGGGTTTTTCCGGCGTTTCCGTTTTGTCAGATACTCTTTCGAAAGAGCGATCCATTTCGTCACGAGGTCGATGACCACAAGGCCGACGAACGCGAGGAGAAGTTGCGCGTGCATCGAGCAGGCCACTCCTATGAATGCCCCGCCCGCGAGCTTGACCGCCCAATTCTCTCCGAGGTGTCCGACCGTGCCGGTCATGTTTTGGTATAGTTCCGTGAAGTCCATATTATTCGCCCTCCCTACGGATCCGAATTGTGACGCGCGTCGCAATCATCGCCTGCGTGTCCACTGTTGCATCCGTGTCCACTTTCCAGCCGAGATTGATTTCCCTCCGGATCGTGTACCCGTAAATTTTGCAGATCGGCGCGGATGAAGCGTACTGCCATGCGCTGTCCAGCCACCACATCGGGACGTCCTCATGGGAAAACTTTGTGTCGGCGTCGCTCTGATCGACCTTCCAGCGGATCCCCGGCAAAACGCCGAACACCCAGAACGTCCAGCCATAGGCGCAGTTTCTCGTCAGCCAATAGCAGCGGCAGATATAGCGTTTTATCCGCTCCATGATCGTCCAGTCGTGATCAATGCAAACGGTAAACCAGCGTGAACGTCCTACCGCTGCCAGCTCCGGAGGCGTGTCCACATATTCGGCGTAATGCCTGCCCCAATCATAGAGCAGAAAATCCGGCAGCTCCTTCTTCTCGGTCACGTCGGAAGGGTTGCAGCTGTTGTCCCATGTCTGCCAAAGGGACAGGAAGCCCGGAAGCTCCCCGTCCTCATCACAGAACAAAAGGACAATCGGATTCGTTATGTAGCACAGCAAAGAGACAAGCAACGACAAAGGCGCCATAAAGAGCCATTTAATCATTATGCGTCCTCCAATGCCCTGCGAACCTCTTCTTCAGTAAAGCCCATACGCCAGAAGTCGCTTCCAGGATTCTGCTTGTATTCGACCTGCATATAGGTGGTGACGTCTTCCCCGGTCTGCGGATCCGTCGAATGACGTTCCTCGACGCGATGCGTTTCGTCGGTGATGCCCTGCGCCGGGCTGGGGATTTCATGGTCGTCCATCCACCGATACCGTTCATCAAGGAGCCGTTGCCAGTACGGTTTCCATTGTTCCGCCGGGAACTTGGCCTTGATGTAGTAGTAATCTTCTTTCGTGTTCAGATGCTTCGGAAAACCTTTCATTTTGCACACTCCTTTAAGTTAATGTTAGCCAGTGATTTTTCTCTTCGATTGTCGCAATATATGGAAGTTCGTCCTCCGTTGCTTCGAGCTGTCGCCGCAGGAGAGATGACGCCGTATAGCAAATATACTTCGAGCCGTTCTGTTCAAACTCGATGCGCAGCGCTTCGGAGTTTCCGCCGTTCCCATATTTTGACTGGATGATCGAAAAGCCTGTGATGATGATTTCTTTGCCGATGACTTCGCTGATTTTCTTTTTCTCCGCCCATGCTTCACGCTTTGATGGCGGCAGATCAGAAAATCTTTTCATGCTCACGCTATCGCCTCCACTTCAGCTGTCAGTTCGTCCAGCCGGAGCGCCATTTGTAAGTTGTGCGTATTGGCGTGTTTAAGCCAACCTTTGGCGCTGGCCAACTTTCCGATAGCCTGTATTTTCGTGATTTTCCCATGCTTCAGCTCCCACGGAATAACTTTCAACCTATTCTTGATCCGCTTTGCCGTGGATTTCCGAACGAGAATTTTTCCATCCGGGAAGTGCCGGTATCCTAAAAAGTCAATTCCGTGTGCTGTCGGGTACAGGTATTTTTTCGAGAGTTTCATTCCGAGGATCAAAACAGCAAACGCCTCAACCTTATCGGCGAGGCGTTTCAGTTCTTCCTTGTCATTTCCAAAAAGCAGGAAGTCGTCACAATAGCGGATATAATCCCGGACGTGCAGCCGATGTTTCACGTACTGATCCAAATCATTAAGATACAGATTTCCGAACCATTGGCTGGTAAAATTCCCGATTGGGACGTTCCGGTCTCCTCCGACGCTGCTGATAATATCCTGGAACAGCGCAAGCACGCGCTCGTCTTTGATCTTTCGCTGGATGACTTCCATCAATCTGTTGTGTGGGATAGATGGGTAAAACTTGGAAAGATCGAACTGACACACCCAGGTATTTCGACGTGTGAACTGCATACACTTCTTGCTTCCGGCGTGTTGTCCTTTCTTCTTCCGGCACGCATACGAATCAAATATAAACATGGCGTCCCAAATGGGCGCGACGATATTCATGATCGCATGTTGAATGATTCTGTCCGGATAAAAAGGAAGGATGAAGATTTCTCTTTCTTTTGGCTCGTGAATAATTTTTACGGTGTACTTTGATGTCGTGAAGGTTCCATCTATGAGCAGCTGCCGGATGGCGTCGAGTTTTGCCTCCTTGTCTTGCTCCACTCTTTTGACGCTATCCTGCCAGGTTTTTCCTTTCCTGGCTTTCTTGTAGGCCAGCTCGATGTTCTCCGGTTCGACGATCTTCTCGAAAAGTCCGCCGTGTCTTTTCATAAAATACTCCCCCGAAGTTTCGGTCTCCCTACTATTTCAGAGAGCCACCCTTTTGCGTGTTTTCCCGAAGGACGGCTTGCAGGTTCAGCCGTTTGGGTTTCGACTTTGGACGTTTTTTCAGGTGGTACGTTCAATGATTCCCAACGTATCGGACGTGCCGCGGGCCCCATAATTCGCATTCAGATTCAGCGCACTGTTATTCCAATTCGACGCACGGGAACCGCAGTTCGCCGCATTATTCCAATTACCGCCGAGGAGAGGACGACACGTAACCTGCAACCCGGAGAAACCGTTTTAGGACGGTTTTTCTTTTATCATAAAATCACCTCATAAAACGCGGCCGCTGGCGCGGCCGCGTCGTGCTTCGCGCCCGTATTCGACGCAGTGCTGCGTGCAGGAACCGGTTTTCGCGGCGTGTTAAATAGTCCTACGATACAACGGCTCGGACGCGCCGCGGGCCCCAGCATT
>Ga0265298_10001671_pt1 | contig 32634 bp, 17 predicted proteins | sample AusTroGonzalo_MG_3_FD_193486 | JGI IMG/M metagenome (GOLD analysis project Ga0265298, IMG submission 193486) | Bovine rumen microbial communities from tropical cattle in Woodstock, Queensland, Australia - Gonzalo_01 | ecosystem: Host-associated > Mammals > Digestive system > Stomach > Rumen ... | reverse complement strand
GTAGGCGGTTTCAAGGAAATCATCTTCAGCGTAACAGGCGAAGGCGTCTATGGAATCCTAAAATACGAATCTGGTGTTCACCGTGTACAGCGTGTTCCTGCTACAGAGACACAGGGACGTGTTCATACCAGTGCCGCAACTGTAGCCGTTTTGCCAGAGGCAGAAGAGTTTGATGTAGAGATCAACGAGGGCGCCATCAAGTGGGATACATTCCGAAGCAGTGGTGCCGGTGGTCAGAACGTAAACAAGGTAGAGTCTGGTGTCCGCGCCCGCTATATGTGGCGCAACCCCTTCACCAACGAGGACGAGGAAATCCTGGTAGAGTGTACAGAAACCCGAGACCAGCCCAAGAACAAGGAACGTGCTCTCGCGCGCCTGCGCACATTTATATATGATAAGGAACACCAGAAATACCTGGACGATATAGCATCTAAGCGCAAAACCATGGTTTCTACTGGCGACAGATCTGCCAAGATACGTACGTACAACTACCCTCAGGGGCGTATCACAGACCATCGCATTGGCTATACCATATATAATCTGAATGCCTTCATGGACGGACAGATACAGGATTGCATCGACCACCTGATTGTGGCTGAGAATGCAGAGCGAATGAAGGAAGCAGCGTTGTAAAGTTGAAAGTTTACAGTTTACAGTTTACAGTTTAGAGTTTAGAGAAATGACTAGAAAAGAATTATTTGAAAATATAAAGAAGAAGCAGAGTTTCCTCTGCGTCGGTTTGGATACAGACCTTAAGAAAGTTCCTGAGCATTTGCTGAAGGAGGAAGATCCCATCTTTGCCTTCAACAAGGCCATCATTGATGCTACCGCTCCCTACTGCGTAGCATACAAGCCCAACTTGGCTTTCTATGAGGCCTTCGGTGTAAAAGGAATGATTGCCTTCGAGAAGACAGTCAAATACCTGAAGGAGAACTACCCCGACCAGTTCATTGTAGCTGATGCCAAGCGTGGAGATATAGGCAATACCAGTAAGATGTATGCCCGCACCTTCTTTGGCGAATATGATGTAGATGCCCTGACGGTTGCTCCTTACATGGGAGAAGACAGCGTTACGCCTTTCCTTGACGGCTATGACGGGAAATGGGTTATCCTGTTGGCACTGACCAGTAACAAGGGGTCTTTCGACTTCCAGCTTACAGAGGACAAAGACGGAGAGCGTCTGTTTGAGAAGGTTATCCGTAAGAGTCAGGAATGGGGAAACGATGAGAACATGATGTACGTAGTTGGTGCCACACGTGGCGAGATGTTCAAGGACATCCGCAAGGTAGCCCCCAAGGCATTCCTGTTGGTTCCTGGCATCGGCGCACAGGGCGGTAGTCTGGAGGAAGTATGCAAATACGGAATGATTGAGGATTGCGGTCTGCTTGTCAACAGTAGCCGTGCCATCATCTATGCCGACAACACAGAGAACTTTGCAGCCGTTGCAGCTGAGAAAGCCAAAGAGGTTCAGATGCAGATGGCTAAGCTAATTCATAATTCATAGTGCATAGTGCATAGTTCATAGTTAACAATTCATAATATATAAACGTGGAATTCAGTGCAGAAATGATAGCTGGCCTTATAGGCGGAACCATTGTCGGTGACCCTAAGGCAACAGTCAATAACTTTGCAAAGATTGAGGAAGGAAAACCTGGATGCATCAGTTTCCTTGCCAATGATAAATACGAGCACTACATCTACGAGACAGAAAGTAGCGTAGTACTTGTCAACAATAACTTCGAGCCCAAGCATGAGATAAAAGCCACCTTGATAAAGGTTGAGAATGCCAGAGAAGCTGTAGCAAAATTGCTCAAGATTTACGAGAGCATGAAACCCAAGCGCAAAGGTATCAGTGAACTGGCCTTCATTGACCCAACAGCAAAGATTGGCAAGGACTGTTACATCGGTCCCTTTGTTGCCATTGCCGAGGGTGTGGAGATTGGCGACGGATGTGTATTCCACCCCCACGTTACAATCGGGAAAAACGCCAAGGTTGGTAACAATACAGAGATCTACAGCAATGCCGTGGTATATCACGACTGCAAGGTGGGCAATAACTGCATCTTGCATGCCGGTTGTGTGATTGGTGCTGATGGCTTCGGATTCGAACCGACAGAAAACGGATATGACAAGATTCCACAGATAGGCATTGCCATCATAGAAGACGATGTAGAGATAGGTGCCAACACATGCGTTGACCGCGCTGTCATGGGTGCCACCATTATACATAAAGGTGTGAAACTGGACAATCTGGTGCAAATAGCCCACAACGACGAGATTGGAAGTCACACCGTCATGTCGGCACAGGTCGGTATAGCCGGTAGCACCAAGGTAGGCGAATGGTGTATGTTCGGTGGCCAAGTCGGCATAGCCGGGCACGCTACCATTGCAGACCGCACCATGGCCGGAGCTCAGGCAGGTATTCCCAACAATATCAAGAAGCCAGGTACTGCCGTTCAGGGCACACCGGCTATAGACGCTAAGACATTCTGGAAATCAAGCGCCTTATTCAAGAACCTGTACCAGATGTGGGCGGATATGAACGAAATGAAAAAGGAAATAAAAGCTCTGAAAGAGAAGCTTGCAGAATAATAAAGTCATGTTGAAGCAAAAGACACTAAATAACAGCTTTTCGCTAAGCGGAAAAGGTTTGCACACAGGATTGAACCTGACCGTAACATTCTTACCCGCTCCAGTAAAACACGGGTACAAGATACAACGCGTAGACATGGAGGGGCAACCCATCTTGGACGCTGTTGCAGAAAATGTAATAGATACCAAGAGAGGAACCGTACTGGGAAAGGGCGATTTCAAATGTAGCACCATTGAACATGCCATGGCAGCATTTTATGCCCTAGGAGTTGACAATGTGCTGATACAAGTTGACGGACCAGAGTTTCCCATCCTTGACGGTAGCGCCGAACCCTATGTAAAGGAAATCCTACGTGTAGGAACAGTTGAGCAAGATGCCGAGAAAGACTTCTACTACATTACCAAGAAGATGGAGTTCAAGGACGAGAATACAGGTGCCTGTATCACGCTCCTTCCAGACGAGGAATTCTCTATCACCAGCATGATATCCTTTGACGGAAAATTCCTAAGCAGTCAGTTTGCAACCCTTGACAATATGGATGACTTTGCCACGGAGATTGCAGCTGCCAGAACATTTGTCTTTGTCAGGGAGATTGAGCCACTGCTCACAGCAGGACTCATCAAGGGTGGTGACCTGAATAATGCTATCGTAATATACGAGAAGCAGACCAGTCAGGAGAATCTGGACAAGCTCTGCCAACTGACAGGTGCCGAGCATCACGACGCAGCAGAATTAGGATACCTGCAGCACAAGAAACTGGTATGGGACAACGAGCCTGCCAGACATAAGTTGCTGGACATTATTGGAGACATGGCCTTAATTGGCAAACCCATAAGAGGACGTATCATAGCTACCAAACCGGGACATACCATCAACAATAAGTTTGCCCGTATGATGCGGAAGGAAATCCGCAAGCATGAGATACAGGCTCCCAAATATGATCCCAACAAGCCTGCTATCATGGACACCGTGCAGATACGCCAACTGCTGCCACACAGATATCCCATGTTGCTTGTTGACAAAGTAATTGAGATGAAAGCCGACAGTATTGTAGCCATAAAGAACATTACCAGCAACGAGCCGTTCTTCCAGGGCCATTTCCCATCAGAACCTGTCATGCCCGGCGTGCTGATTGTAGAAGCTATGGCACAGGCTGGTGGCATACTGGTGATTAACAGCCTACAGGACGGAGCAGACTACAGTACCTACTTCGTCAAGATAGATAACGTTAAGTTCAAACAGAAAGTTGTGCCAGGTGACACCCTGATTTTCAAAGTAATCACATTAGGGCCTTTACGTCATAATATCGGAAGCATGCAAGGATATGCTTTCATTGGAGAAAACTGTGTTGCTGAAGCAACATTTACGGCACAAGTAATCAAAAACAAATAAAGCTATGAGCAAGATCAGCCCGCTGGCATATATCCACCCAGAAGCAGTCATAGGCGAGAACTGTGAGATAGGTCCATTCTGCTACATTGACAAGGGTGTTGTTATCGGCGACAACAACACGCTGATGAACAGTGTTACCGTTTTATATGGTGCACGAATCGGAAACGGGAACATCTTCTTCCCCGGAGCTGTAATCAGTGCTATACCACAAGACCTGAAATTCGTAGGCGAAGATACAACGGCAGAGATTGGAGACAACAACAAGATCCGCGAGAATGTAACCATCAACAGAGGAACGGCTGCTAAAGGTAAGACCGTAGTAGGCAGCAATAACCTGCTGATGGAAGGTGCCCACGTTGCCCATGACGCACTGGTAGGAAACGGATGTATTATCGGTAACAGTACCAAACTGGCAGGAGAAATCGTAATAGACGACAATGCCATCCTAAGCGCCGGAGTACTGATGCACCAGTTCTGCAGAGTGGGCAGCTATACCATGATTGGCGGTGGTACACGATTCAGCCAGAACGTGCTACCCTTCAGCCTCTGCGCAAGAGATCCTGCAGCATTCTGCGGTCTGAACATAGTAGGTCTCAGACGAAGGAATTTTGACAGAGAAACCATCGACAATATACATATGGCTTACCAAATCATCCTTCAGGGAACAGGCAAACTCAACGACCTGCTTGCACGAGTTGAGAAAGAGATTCCTATGTCAGATGAGATTAAGTATATCCTTGATTTTATCAAATCCAGTACCAGAGGTTTCATCAGATAAAACAATAGACAGATGACATTTAGAATAACAATATTCAGTCAGGAGATTGAAGACTTCGTGATGGAGGCAAAGATTGACGCAGAAGCCAAATTCACAGAGCTTCACAACCTCATTTTGGATACCTGTAAATATCAGGACATGAGCAACCATGGCTTCCTTATCTGCGACGATGAATGGCGCGTAAAAGAGCACATACGCCAGACCACGCCTATAGACATAGACACAGAAGAGGATGTCAACCTGATGTCGGACTGCGCCCTGCGCGACTTCCTGGAAGAAGAGGGACAACGTATAGCATACATCTTTGACCCCGAAGGCAAAAGATTCTTCTTGATGGAAATAAGCGAGATATTATTCGGACAGCCTGAGAAAGAAGGAAGAATAAGCAGAATGCACGGTGTCCCACCAACTCAGCATATCACAGAAGATATTTCAACACCATCAAGCTCTGAAAACACAGAAGGAGACGTGGAGGAAGACTTTTATGGAGACGAGAACTTCGAAGAAGACGAGCTGGATATGGAAGGCTTCGAAATAAACGAATGAAACTCTTTGTTCTTTTAGGTCCGACTGCAGTAGGAAAGACCGCCTTATCATTCAAAATCGCCAAATTGCTGGGCAGTCCTATCATCAACTGTGACAGCAGGCAGATATACAAGGATATGAGCATTGGCACAGCCGCTCCTACTGACAGGGAATTGGACGAAGTCAAGCATTATTTTGTAAAGATTCTGGAACTCCAGCAATATTACAGTGCCGCCCAATACGAAGAGGACGTCATGAAGCTTATAAACCAGTTAAGCCAGACACACGACAACCTTCTCCTATCCGGTGGAAGCATGATGTACATTGATGCCGTTTGCAACGGTATTGATGACATCCCCACCGTAACTCCCGAAGTCAGGGAAGAGCTGAAAGCAAGACTTCAAACAGAAGGGTTAGACAAACTGAGGAATGAACTCAAATTACTCGACCCCGAATACTACAATATTGTTGACCTTAAAAACCCCAAGCGGATTGTTCATGCACTAGAGATCTGCTACACCTCAGGAAAAACATACACTTCTTTTCGCATTCGCAAAAAGAAAGAACGACCTTTCCAGATAATCAAGATAGGCCTGAGAAGAGAAAGAGAAGACCTCTTTGCCAGAATCAACAAACGCGTTGACATGATGATGCAGGAAGGATGGCTTGAAGAAGCCAAAGGTCTTTACCCTCATCGTCACCTTAACGCACTGAATACCGTAGGATACAAAGAGCTTTTCAAATATTTCGATGGGACATGGGACCTGGCATTTGCCATTGAGAAAATCAAGAAGAATACAAGGGACTATGCTAAGAAACAAATGACATGGTTTGCGCATGACGAAAGCATTCATTGGTTTAACCCCGACAACGAAAAAGAAATTCTAGATTTCATTTCAAAAAACATACAATCAAAACTATGAGCTACAAAATTGTTTGGAACAAAGCCAAGGGAAAACTAAGAAAAATATACACAGGCCCCTGGTACAAAAGAACAGCTGCATGGATTTGTACATTCTTTCTTTCCATTTTATTCTTCTTTATTTCCGTTGACCTGAATTTATTCTACCTGTTTGGCAGTACACCAAGCTTCTCGGATATCAAGAATCCCACAGTCAACGAGGCGTCTGAGATTTACAGCGAAGACGGGCAACTGATAGGAAGATATTATAGCGAAGACAGAACCGCAGTAGAATACGAGGAAATCACCCCTATCCTTATACGCACCCTGGTAGATACGGAAGATGAGAGATACTACCATCATCACGGCATAGACTTCAAAGGACTGTTCTCTGCGGCCAAGGATATCTTCTCAGGACATGCCCGTGGAGCCAGCACCATAACCCAACAGCTTGCCAAGAACATGTTCCGTGTACGAACCCAAAACCGAGCAGGACTGCTGGGCAAAATTCCCGGTGTCAAGATTCTCATCATGAAAGCCAAGGAATGGATTGTTGCAACTAAACTGGAGATGATCTTTAACAAAGAAGAGATCCTGACGATGTACCTCAACACAGTTGACTTCGGAAACAACTCATTTGGTATCAAGACAGCTGCTGCCAGATACTTTGGCACAACACCCGACCGATTAACATACGATCAGGCTGCCACATTGGTTGGCTTGCTTAAAGGAACAAGCATTTACAACCCAAGAACCAACCCAAAGAACAGCCTGGAAAGGCGTAATACCGTCCTGGATGTTGTTTATGACCACAACCACATCATCATAAACGGCAACCCTGTCAGCCAAGCACAACTCGACTCACTGAAGTCACTCCCCATAGAATTAGCACAAAGGAGCAACGAGAAATCGCCAAACGAGTTTGCACCATACTTCCGCGACGAACTGGTAGAATACCTAGACATGCTATGCGAGATGGGAGAAGTGCCTGGTTATGATGCAAGTAACAAGTTGGATGTCTATTCTGATGGACTGAAGATTTACACCACTCTTGACACACGCCTGCAGAAGTACGCAGAAGAAGCCGTCAGGAAGAAAATGCAGTCGCTACAGAATCAGTTCTACTCCCATTGGGGTAATACACCACCCTGGCAGGACAGCAAGCACAAGGAGATACCCGAGTTCATTGAGAATATTGCCAAAAAGACATCGGAATACAAGAGATTAAAGGAGAAATATCCTGACAATACAGACTCAATAAATTACTATCTGAATCTCCCCCACCCCGTAAAAGTCTTTACCTATGATGGGCCCACTGTCAAAGAACTCAGCACAATGGACTCCATACGCTATATGGTCAAACTCATGCATTGCGGATTCATAGCCATGGAGCCCGACACCCGAGAGGTAAAAGCATGGATTGGAAACATCGACTATGACTCATGGAACTTCGACAACATAACAGCCAAACATCAACCTGGTTCTACCTTCAAACTGTTTGTTTATACTGAAGCCATGAACCAAGGCATGTCACCAAGCACCAGAAGAAGAGACGCAAGAATAGAGTACAAGGAGCCTGGAGACGACGAAGTTTGGATTCCCCACAATGCAGACGGAACATATTCCAACGCAGAGATGTCACTCAAGAGAGCCTTTGCCAGCAGTGTCAACACCATTGCCGTATCCGTAGGACTTGAAGTAGGAGTCAAGAACATCATAAAGACTGCTTACGACATGGGTATTAAGACCCCGCTACAAGAAGCAAAATCCATATGTTTAGGCAGTAGTGTGGTTGATTTGTTGGAACTCACCAACAGCTACTGTACCGTTGTGAATGACGGCAAATACAATATGCCCATACTGATCTCTCGCATCGAAGACAGAGACGGGAATATTATTTACAAAGCCAAGAAACACGAGAAGCAGGCAATCCCCTACAAATCAGCGTATCTGATGCAGATAATGCTGAGAAGCGGACTACATGGAACATCAGCCGGAATGTGGGAATACATTGGCGGTCATACCCAAACAACAGACTTTGGCGGAAAGACCGGAACCAGCAACAATCATGCTGACGCCTGGTACGTTGGTGTAACCCCCAAGCTAGTAGGAGGCGTATGGGTGGGAGGAGAATTCCCGTGCATACATTTCAGAACAGGCGCCCTCGGGCAGGGAGGAAAGGCTGCCTTGCCAATATTCGGAGATTTTATCAGAAAAGTCCTGAACGACAAAAGATTCAGCAAGTACAAAGCCAAGTTTGCAGAGCCGAAAGATATAGATCCCAAGCTATGGGCTGGCAGTGATTATGTTGAGGCTCCTGACAGCACATTATCTGAAAATTCTGATGGTGAAGATAACTCTGACGATGATGCAACGCCAAATAACAGCGAAATTGACACACAAACAGAGGTCACAACGGCAGAAGAATGAAAAAGTATTGTTTTATTTGTTAATTTGTCTTAAATTTAAACTTAAAAGAACACTTCCCTATTAGGGGATTCAGTAAAAAAACGTAAATTTGCTCTGTTAAGCACCTAAAATGTGCAAAAAAGTGGTTAAGAAACATAAATAATTTAAACTAAAATAACACAAAAAAATGCGTATGACAAACCGTTTAAGCGAATGGAGTAGGCAGTCATCTCGAATGATTTGCCTAATGGCAGCTTGCGGGCTGATGTATGCTTGTTCAGACGACTATCTTCTGGATGACGCAAAACCAGATTGGTTGAACTCAAGCATTTACGAAAGCCTAGAGAAGTCTGGCAATTTCAAAACGTATTTGAGATTGCTTGCCGACAAGGATGTTAATCCTGCCAACGCACGCCCGCTCACAGAGGAATTGAGCAAGACAGGTTCTAAGACCGTCTTCGTTGCGGACGATGCAGCTTGGGATGCATTCTTCAAGAAAAATGAAAAGCTGCCCGAAAGTAACCCATGGCATTATGCCACTTCTTACGAGAATCTGAGTGTAGCACAAAAGAAGTTGTTGATCCACACCAGTATGCTCAACAATGCCATCGTAATGGAAAATCTGGCAAGTAGCGAAGCAAGTGGCGAGAATCCCCCAACCCGCGGTGAGTACATGCGCCGTTTTACAGACGTAGCAGTAACAGACACTATCACATACATCAAGTCTGAAGATCTGCCTACCGATTACAACCCTGTTGACAAAGACTATTGGCAGCGTTTCCGTAAGGAGAATGGCGGTAATGGTATTTACATGGTTACCGACTCCAGCCTTACCATGATGCTCCACTTTACTCAGGAGCACATGTCCAGAAACAACATCAACAGTGATTTTGACTTCCCCAAGTTTATGGGACGTGAGCGTATCACCAGCGATGTTCATATTTACGACGCACATCTTGACAGTACTGATATTGTTTGTCAGAACGGATATGTCAACATGACCGAGAAGCCTCTTTGCCCATTGCCAAGTATGGCTGAGGTTATCCGCACCAACGGCAAGACCAACATCTTCAGTCACATGATTGACCGTTACAGTGCCCCCTTCTACAACCACCGTATTACAACGGACTACAAGGTGCTGCATCCCGAGTTTACAGACTCTATCTTTACCAAGCGCTATTTCTCTGACATGAGTGCAGGTGGTAGACCTTTGAACACTGAGCCTGGAGACAAGGGAGGAACCTACAAGGCCTACTATCCTTTCAAGTACACAGCAGAACAGATGCCTGACGATTTGAAAGACTATGCAGGCGCTGGAGAGCCCAGTCTGAAGTACGACCCTGCATGGAATGAGTACTACGAAGACAGACAGCACCCCGAGAACCGCGAGAAAGACATGGCTGCCATGTTCGTTCCCAGCGACTCTACCCTTTGGAACTACTTCATTAATGCCGGTGGTAAGCAGTTGATTAAGACCTACTACCAGCGTGAGGGTATGGGAGAACTCGAGAAGCCTTATACCATTCCTACAACTTACGAGGAACTGTACCAGCAAATCGACTGTATTCCTTTGGCAACTTTACAGAAGCTTATAAATATAATTATGTTACGCTCATTTGTTGGTTCAGTACCCAGCAAGATGACAAAGCAGAAAGATGATGCTCTGGAACAGTTGTTCTATCCCGAAGATATTGAAAAGATTGATACCTGCCTGATGGCAAGCAACGGTGCGGTATATATTATGAATCAGGTGTACGGTCCCGCCGACTTTACATCAGTTACTGCCCCCGCCTTCATCAGTACAACCAACAAGATTATGAACTGGGCCATCTACGACCAGAACAAGATGGGTCTTAACTACTACGCATACCTCAAGGCTATGCAGAGTAGATTCACCTTCTTCATGCCTAGCGATGCAGGTCTTGCCTATTATTATGACCCAACCAGTATGAAGAGTAGGAACCCACGTGTTCTTTCTATGATATACTCCCCCAGGTCAACTGGCCAGGTTTTTGTTACTTGTGATGCTTTCAGATACACAGACCCCTATGGCATCTACTCAGACGGACAGCCCATCGGCAGCATCGGAAGCAAGTTTTCTACTGGTACAGATATTCCAGAGGAAGAAATCACCAACCGTCTGAAGGATATATTGGAAAGCCACACTATTGTACACGATGGCACGAACCCCATTGATGGAGAAGACGAATACTTCCTTTCTAAGAACGGTAATGCCATTAAGGTAGTTCGTGACGAGAACAATAACATTATTGCCGCCAAGGGTGGATTCCAGCTCGAGAACGAGCGTCAGGGTTTCACAGGTAACGGCCTTAACAAGGGTGTTACAATATGTGAGGTTACAGCCCCCTTCCCCAACCTGAAGAATGGAAGTACTTACGTTTTGGACTCTCCTATGATTCCCACCTACCGAAGTGTATGGAGTATCCTGACAGACGATCTGATAGATCCCAAATACTATACCAAAGCCTATTCAGAGGCTGCATGGGAAGCTAATCCCTACAGTGCTTTCTATGACCTTTGTGACGCTAACAATTATGACACCGAGATTATGGGTTGCGGTTTGGTAAATTCAAAAGCAAACACATCAGAGCAGAAAGCAGCCAAGAAGAAATTCTACGTATTCTGCGATGACTACGGACTTGACTACAACATTCAGTTCTTCAACAACTACCGTTACACAGTATTTGTTCCTACAAATGAAGCAGTAAAAGAAGCTATTGCTAATGGTCTGCCCACATGGGAAGAGATTTACAAGGACTACCATTCTCACTGTAAGCATGATGTAAATGCAGAAACAGGAGCATGGGAGAAAGATCCGGGAACCGGTGAGTATTTGTATACCAACGAACTGGAAACCTACGAAGACAGCGTCCGTATTGCTGCCAAGATTACCTATCTGACAAACTTCATTCGCTATCACTTTGCAGACAACTCAGTATTCGATGACAAGTCAGTGCTCACAGATGCTGACGGCGAGATGGTTACATCAAGTTATGACCACGAGACAGGTCTGTTCTGCAAGATCCATGTTGACCGTATCAAGCAAGGCGACGAGACAATTCTTCGCGTGTGCGATGATGTATCATTTAAGAAGGATAAGAGCAACAAGATTCCAACTATTAAAGGACTTACCAACATTCTAGCCCGTGACATCTCATGTAGCAAGAAGTCTGGTAGTTCATCAACAGCTCAAACTCCTAGAGGTTCTACCATGAAGAACATCGTTCTCGATGCATCAAGTGCCGCTGTAATCCATCAGATTGATGGTGTATTGAACCACACTGCACTGGTAAACGGTCGTCATGACAGCGCATGGAGCACAACCGCAAATGCTAAGAAATATTTGAAGAGATACGCAATCAAAGCAATCAAATAATTTACTCCCACTATGAATAAAATAATAAAGCTAATAATGCTATGGGTGATAGCTTTGACGGCATTGCCCGCAAGCGCACAGCAACATCGTATCTCCGGTACTGTATCCGATGAATTAGATGTCATCATCGGTGCAAATGTCGTTGAGTATGATAAGAATAACCGTCCTGTTAGTCATGCGGTTACCGATATGAACGGTAACTTTACCATGAATGTAAAGGATCCTAATAATACTATTAAGATTTCTTATATCGGATACAAGGATTGGATTTCAAAAGTAGGCACAAAGACTACATGGAAGATTAAATTGGAAGACAACACCAAGACCTTCAAGGCTGTAGAAAAAACAGCTACGAAGATTGCCCCGACCACAGGTTTGGAGATTCCACAACGTGAGTATGCCGGTGCTGTCCAGAAGTTCGATATGAAAGACGTTGAAGGTCTTGCCTTCGAGTCTGTGGACCAAGCTCTACAGGGTCAGATTGCAGGTCTCGACATCGTGCCCAACTCTGGTAACCTTGGTGCCGGTACCACCATGCGTCTGCGTGGTATTACAACCATAAACGGTAACAAGCAGCCTCTGATTGTATTGAACGACCACATCTTTGAGATACCCGATGAATACAAGGATGAAAGTTTCGAGAACTACGACAACGAAGAGCAGTTCTCTACCCTCTTGAGTGTGAACCCAGAGGATATCGAGAGCATCGTTGTATTGAAGGATGGTGCCTCTACTGCCAAGTGGGGTATGAAGGGTGCCGCCGGTGTAATCGAAATCAAAACCAAGCGTGGTAAGAAAGGTAAGACACGTGTAAACTTCAGATACAACTTCACCGGTACCTGGCAGCCCAAGGGCTACAATATGCTGGACGGTGACGGTTACACCATGTATATGAAGGAGTCATACTACAATCCTCAGCAGCAGCCCACCATCGAGAGAGGACTGTATGAATTGGATTATGACCGTTCTCACCCCAACATCTACTACAACTACAACAAGAATACCGACTGGGTAAGTGAAGTTAAGCAGTTCGGTCAGGAGCACAGATTCTCTGTTAACTTGAACGGTGGTGGAGAGAAGGCAACATTCCGTATCAGTGCCAACTACGATAAGAGTTCCGGTATGGTTATTGGCCAGACTATGGACCGATTCACTACTAACACCGCTTTGGACTACTGGGTAAGTGACCGTATCAAGTTCAGCTCAACCATCGACTTGGGTTTCTATACCAACCACAAGAACTACGAGTTTACTGGTGACCGAATCATGGACCGTGCTTATAAGGCTATGCCTAACATGAGCGTTTGGGAGTATGACGCCAACGGTAACCTTACAGGTAACTATTTCAACATGCTGCCCCTGGCTGCTTCCTATTCAACAGGTTCTATAGGCAGATTATCCAATGACGGCTACCACACCTCATATGATTTGCGCGACATGTTCCGAAACGGCAACCCCGTTGCCCGTGCTATGCTGGCATGGTGGAAGATGAAGCAATACAACCTGAAGCCTCAGTTCAATGTTGAGTACAAGTTACTGGGCAAGGACGACAGCCAATTCAGACTGAACTATGTAGGTGACGTAGAGTTGCAGGTGTTCAACACCAGTAACGACAGATACTGCCCCAGCGAATTGAAGACAATGCCTTGGGTTTGGGGTGGCGAAAATGCTGCATACTACGAGCAAGATAATCCAATGCATAACGAACGTAACTATGTGGGTAATGAAGAAGACAAATCACTGCAGTTCTCTACCCGTCACGATTTGCGTTTCTACTCCCCCACTGTAGACAAGGATCACACATTCTCTGCTTTGGCACGTTTCGAATTGATTACAGGTAGCGGTAGCGATCAGACTATGAACCTGTGGAACGTACCTGACGGAATTACCGATCCTACTGTTATTGGTTTGCTCCGTGAAATTAAGACAGGTACAAGTGAATGGCGCAGCCAGCACTTCTACTTCAACACACACTACTCTTACAAGAGTAAGTATAACATTGATGCCTCTCTGCGTATAGACGGTAGTACCGGATTCGGTTCCGGTCACAAATATGCCGTATTCCCCTCTGCAGCTGCTCGTTGGAATATCAGCGACGAGAAGTTCATGAAGTGGAGCGAGAAATGGTTGCAGCTGTTGTCAGTACGTGCCAGCTGGGCTATAGTAGGTAACGGAGGAAATAGCGGTAGCGACCAGTACAACAAGTACAAGAATAGCGGCTATTACAATGGTCATCAGGTAATTGTACCGGAGAATCTTTCTCTTACCGATCTTCGTTGGGAGAAGGTTCGTAAGATTGACTACGGTTTCAACCTGGAACTCTTCAAGGGTATGATTACGGCAGACTTGGATATCTATGACAACCAGACAACAGACCTTATCATGAAGGAGCTCCGCATATCCAGCGCCAACGGTTTCAGTGAATTAGCAAAGGTAAACGGCGGTACCCTACGCAACAAAGGTTGGGAAATTAACGTTAGTACAGGTAAGTTCTGCAAGGTTGGCAAGTTCTCTATGAAGTTACGTGGTAACCTTTCTCAGAATTTCAACGAGGTAGAAGAGATGAATCCTCTTATTCTGGAAAAACTGAACGGTAAGGATACCTATCAGCCAGAAAACCTCAAATGGAACAAGCGTGTACAGTTAGGAAACGCATTGGGTTCATTCTACGGCCTGCACTACTTAGGTGTTTACAAGTATGACTATGAGCACAATGGCTACACTACCAAGTCTATGAATGACTATGGTTATGCAGAAAGTGTTCCCTACACAGACGTGGACGGTAAGATTCAGTATCGTAATGCCGCCTCCGTTGACGAAGCCAGAGCCTACGGTGACGGTTGGCATTACAAGTACAACGCTGCAAAAGACGAATGGGTAAAAGACTATAAGATCAACACCGCTGCTGCTGCAGCAAGACGTGGTGAGAACTCAACCTGTCCTATCGCATTTGATGCTGACGGAAACATGCTTACCAACGCTAAGGGTGAGCCCCTGCCCATGTACTATTGCTACAACGAGTCATACCGCAAGAAGTTCTCAGGTGGTGATGCCATCTACGAGGATATCAACCACGATGGCCAGATCGACCGTTATGATATGGTTTACCTCGGCAGCTCTAACCCAAAGTGCAATGGAGGTTTCGGTATAACACTGTACTACGGTAAGTTCTCTGTTAATACAAGCTTCAACTTCCGTATTGGCAATATGATCTTCAACAAGGCCCGTATGGATTATGAGAGCATGTACAACAACAACAACCAGAGCTATGCAACAACATGGCGTTGGCGCAAGAATGGTGATGAGACTGTTATACCTCGTGCCCTTAACAACTACGGAACAGGTTACAGCAGCTACAATTCACTGATGAGTGACCGCTACATAGAGAAAGGAAACTATCTGCGTATGCAGTACATCCAGTTAAACTATGAGTTTGATGCCAAGAAACTGAAGAAGTACCGCATCAACAACCTTAAGTTGTCTGCTTCAATTAACAACCCATTCGTATGGACAAAATACACAGGTGTTGATCCTGATGTATCTGCAGGAAGCTTCGAGTGTGCTGTTGACGAGAGTAAGACTCCACCAAAGAAGTCATTTACTTGCAACTTAATGATCGGATTCTAAAAAAACATACAGATGAAAAAGATAAATTATATATATAAATCTGCTTGCCTGTTTGGATTGCTGGCTGTAGGCGTGGCATCTTGCGATGACTACCTGACAATCTACCCAACAGACCGTGTTGTTGAGGAGAATTTCTGGGAGGACGCCAACGACCTTAGAGGTGTTCAGTATGGCGCCTACAAGCAAATGGCAAGTACAGTAGGAAAAATGATGGTATGGGGTGACCTTCGTTCAGACTCATACACCCTGAACAACCCAACAGCGAATCAGGGAATCCATAACAGATATAGCAACATCCTGAACGGAATGCCCGACTCCAGTATGGAAGAATTTGACTGGGGAGGCGTTTACACCACCATCAACCTCTGCAACAAAGTGTTGAAGCATGGACCGGAGATTCTGAAGAAAGACAAGCAGTTCACCACAACAGAGTGGATTTACATGCGTGCCGAAATGAAAGCACTTCGTGCCCTTAACTACTTCTATCTGATTCGTGCCTTCAAGGATGTTCCTTATACAACCAAGGTAATCAGTAGCGACAAGGAAGTTGAGAGCTTCCCTCTTAGCAACCAGTTGGCTGTTTTGGACTCTCTCATCCTGGATTGCGAGAGTGTAGCAGGACAGGCACGTAACCGTTTTGCCAGCAACACAGACACCAAGGGTATGATTACCAATGCAGCCATTTATTCTATGTTGGCTGATATGTACCTATGGCGTGGATCACTCCATCAGGGACGTGGTATCAAAAAGGACACTGTGGTTGCCTATCGCGAGGATGGTAGTATAGACTCTATCCCACATACCTATGAAGGTGCAGATGGTGACTACATGATAGCTGCCAATTGGGCTCAGAAAGCACTGGATGCTCACCATCAGCAGGTAGAGGATTACCTCAACTCTCAGGGTACTTTATACTCAAGCAATGAGATTATCAGCTATGGTTTACCTGGTGTGGATCTCATCAAGAACGACTTCAAGGGTGCCAGCACAACTGCACCTTATTTAGCGGCACAGAATTCCATCTTCAATTCAGGCAACAGCATCGAGACCATTTTGGAGATTCAATACAGCAATAGTGATGGCACAAAGAACTCAATCGTGCATAGTTTGTATGGTTACGCTGACAAAACACAGCTCAGGGTTGCTGAAGATGCAATGAAGAATGCACACTGTAGTGACGAGAACAACCAGAAGTATGATTCACGTCTGTGGATTGGCTGTCAGACTTACATTAACGACACCCAGGCCAAATCTGGATATTACTGTCTGAAATACGTGAGTCCAACACTTGTATTCGAGGGCGCTTCCGGTTCACGTAAAATCAAGTATGCAGGTATACTTAGTTCACTTATCGAAGATTACAATAACTGGATTATCTACCGTACTACCGATGTTATGCTGATGAAGGCCGAGGCTATGGCATGCGCAAAGATGAATGATACCGAAGTCCTGAACTTAGTCAATGCCATCAACCGCCGCTCTTACTGCGACTTCAACAACGAAACAAAGCCCGAAGAGAACTTCAACAACAAAAACAAGACTACGGGTAACATCAAGACATCTTCTGATATTGTACCTAACTCAAAGAACAGCAAGATTTCATTGCCTACCATTCCCAAACTGGTTGCAACAGTTATGAATGAGCGTCAGATTGAGCTTTTGGGTGAAGGTAAGCGTTGGTTTGATTTGGTTCGTATGGCAGAACGCTACAGCAACAACGACAAGGATCCCGCTGACGAACGCGAGAATCCCGCAGGCGTTGCAAAGGGCGATCCCGGATACGTTGGCAATGGTCAGACAGGTATGGCCGCTGTGGTTTATTACTTCATGAAGAATTCCGTTGGCGAACAATCCTGTGGAACCTTGTATAACAGATTCAAGAATCGCTGGGGTCTGTATTGTCCCATCTATTATGAAGAGGTTAAGGCCAGCAACGGCAAAATCCTTCAGAATCCTGTATGGAACAAGTCAAGATATGAACAGTAAGTTTGTATAAAATAGATTTCAGGAATTTAAAGAAATACCAAATATGACTAACAATAAATTCAACAAATACATTGGAGCGATTGCTCTGGGAGCTGTCATACTGGCAGTGCCCAGTTGCTCCGATGATCACTTCGACCTCAATTACGGAGGTGATGACAAGCAATCTGTTGATGCTACAAAAACGCTCTGGCAGCACATCTGCGAGAACCCTAAGCTGACAAAATTCAAGACTCTTGCTGAAACTGCCAAGTACTGGAAGGACGACAAGCATCCCATACCAGACTACACCTATGCCGATATTCTGAATAGCGGTCAGGTAGCTACAGTATGGGCACCGGAAGATGACAGCTTCTCAGATGCAGAGTACCAGCAGTGGCTGAACATGTGCGAGACAGACGGCTACAATGCACAGCAGCAGTTCATGGGAAATCATATCGCCCTCTGGCGTAAGAACATCTCTGACAATAACGTTGATACCATCAAGATGATTAACGGCAAGAACTTGGTATTCGACAAGAAAGACAATAACAACTGTACCCTACAGGGTATTCCCGTGGGCGAGAAGAATATACCTGCCCTGAACGGTACATTGCATACCATCAAGGGCACTACCCCCTTCCACTACAACTTCTACGAATATCTGAAGTTCAATTCCACACTGCCTATGCTCTCTCAGTACGTAGTGTCAAAGGATACAACAATATTCATCAAAGAATCCAGTATAGAGGGCTTACCCGACAAAGACGGTAACCCTTCATACGTAGATAGCTTTTACACAACAAGAAACCTTATATTTGAAAACTACAGCTATCTACCCAAGACAGGTGCAGAGAAATGGGATATGCCATTGGAATGCTTCCATGCTCGCATCGACGCAGAGGACTCTGCCTTCGTTATGGTTTTACCAACAGACGAGGCATTGGCAAAGGCTAAAGAGAAGATTGCTCACCTTTACAATTATCCAGAGAACTACGAAGATAAATATGAGAATGAAACAAGCGAGAAACTGTCAAAAGCTGTTTTGCGTACTATTACAAACCGCGACTCCTTAGCTAACATGAGTATGAATATGGACCTCACCACTCCTTTGGTATTCAATATGCACCAGCAGCCTAAGAATGGCAGCAAGCTGTGGGAAGCTGAGGACTTCATCAAGGACAAGGGTGCTTCTGCCAAGTTCTTGCTGGATACCTATGGAGATACCCTGCGTACTACAGATACTTGGGATAAAACCAGCATCTTCAATGGCAAACTGGTTAAGATGAGTAACGGATACGGATACGAAGCAGCCGCATGGTCATTCCCTAGAGAATTATTCAATCCCGACATAGAAGTTGATGTAAATGCAGGCTCATTCTACATGATGAGCGATGATTCATACTACAATGTTGGATCAAGTTCAAGAACTATTCCCTTTAACAACGAAAAGTTTGCAGCTATTACCAACAAGTACGGAAAAGTTTACAATAACAACTTCTATTACTTGGCTCCTAGTGGTAATGGACAAGGCAACCCCGTATTTGAAATTAAGCTGAGAGGCAACCAGAACACAACATCAGACATCGTTACACGCGGTAAAGCAGCCGAGGTTATGAGTGGCACGTATGATGTAAAGGTTGTTATGGTACCCTACTGGTACTCTCTGCTTGAAGATGTAGATAAAATTAGCGAGGACTTCTTAGATGAAGAAATTATCAAGTCAATCACCGAAACTAAAAAGATGAGTTTTACAGCTAAGATCCGTTACTGCGACAAGGAAAAAATAAGTAAGGATGGCACAAAAGCAGCATCTTCAACAATAATTTTTGATGGAGTGAAGGTTGACACTATTACGGTATTTGAAAATTTCAAATTCCCCTATTCCTATAAGAATTTGACCTACAGCTATCCTACCCTCCAGATTACAGGAGCAACCAAAGGTTCTGGCTCTGGTGCTACCAGTACAAAGAAGGGATTCATGTTCGGTCTGTACATTGACCGCGTGATACTGAAAAGTAAGGAGACCGGATTAGAAACAATTCTCGACCCTCAGTAAAACAATAAGATGATGAAAAATATAACAAATGATACATTCATGCACAAGACGCTGAAAACAGGTCTGTGTTTCCTGTTGCTTTCCGGTTTGAGCTTTCCCAGCGCATATGCGCAGGATGATTTGGAAGGTGCTGACGGAGAAGAAGAAGAGGTAGTTGTTCGGAAGGCCAAAAAGCCTGAGAAGCAGTACCAGACAAAAACCGTAAAGGGTATCATCACCGATGATGCGACCGGTGAACCCATGGGCGGTGTACGTGTTCAGGCATTGGGTCTGGAAAGATACTCTACTCTTACTGAGGAAGACGGTACTTATACCCTTGACATTCCCGTATTCTCAGATGCTGTCTATCTGTATGCCGAAGGTTACAACCCCATGCAGTGTGCAGTAAAGAACGGAGTTGCCAATGCTAGACTCATTGACGCCAACTTCAACGCATATTATACAGAAGGTACAACCATTGCCTCTCAGAGAACGGTAAAACTGAATGAGACCAGCAGCATCAGTATTGATGAAGATATCGAGAACAAGCTGGCAGCTGATGTCCATACAGTCTTGCGTAATGGAACACCCGGCGTTGGCAACTTCATGACCATTCGCGGTGTAAACTCTATCAATGCCAATGTACAGCCTCTGATTATCCTGGACGGAAATATCATAGACCCACAGTATGACCGTATGTCGGCTCACGAAGGATTCTTCAACAATCTGCTGGCAGGCTTGGACCCCGAGAACATAGAGTCTGTTCAGGTACTCAAGAACGGTACCGCACTCTATGGTGCCAAGGGTGGTAATGGCGTAATCATCATCAAGACAAAGCGCGGTAAGAGCATGGCCACCAAGATCAATGTACGTATCTATGGCGGAGCTGAACTCATGCCCAAGACTTTGCCCGTGCTGACCGGTGACCAGTATACTGCATATCTGAGCGATGTAATCAGTTCATTCGACAATCTGAAGGGTAGCTCAATCAATAACTTCAGATTCCTGGACAAGAGCCCTTCTAACTACTATCGCAAGATTTACAGCAACAATGAGGATTGGCAGAACGGTCTATACCAGACAGCTATGACCCAAAACTACAAGTTGAGCGTAGAAGGTGGTGATGAGGTAGGTATGTACGACCTTTCACTGGGTTATACCAGCAGCGAATCCAACGCTAAGGGTACCGACATGAATCGTCTGAGCCTCCGCTTCAACACAGACATCGAGGTTTTCCCGAAAGTGAAGACAGGTTTGGATATTTCATACAATCAGGTAAGCTATGATCTGATGGATCAGGGATGGAGCGAAGATTACTCTATGCAGAACATCGGCTCTCCCAACGTATTGGGCTTGGTACAGGCTCCATTCATCAGCCGCTATGCATATTACTATGACGAGACAGCTACAAACACCTATCCCTCAGACCGACTGAGACTCTCTGACGAATATGCAGGTAAATATGCTTCAAATTTAGCAGCCAACTATCTGGAGAACCCCTTCCAGTTCAACAACTATATTGGAAGCACAAAAGTCAACGAGTCGCTGCGTAACCCTTACTGGATTCTGAAGAACGGAACTGGTAAGATCAAGAACTATGCACAGAACAGCGTTATTGACATTAACGTAAGTCCCAAGTGGGAAATAACCCCCACATTGAGCATCAGCGACCGTCTGAACTTCCAGATTAACCGTAACAACGAGAAGTACTATCTCCCCATTAACGGTACAACCCCCTATTACCTGAAGGATCTGGGTAATATCACCAGTATGATAAAGTCTCTTTTCTCAAAAGAAAGCACAGTCAACAACGACTTGCGTATTGAATGGGCAAAGAACTACGGTGCACACACCGTTGACGTATTCGGAGGCTGGCGCTACAACACTTATTCATACAGTTATACCTACACAAGCGGTTATAACAACCAGAACGATAAGTTGCTTAACCTGAACAAGGATATGGACTATGCCAACTATGGTGGTACCAACGACACATGGTCAGACATGACATATTATGTAGATGGTGCTTACAACTACAAGAACCGTTACTTTGCAGAAGTAGCCTTGAGTGCACAGGCAAGTAGCCGTTTCGGTTCTAACACCGAATCCGGTATCAAGGCATTCGGTGTAAGTTGGGGTCTCTTCCCCTCTGTACAGTTAGGCTGGCTCATCAGCAACGAGAAGTGGTTAAATACCACCAAGGGTATCAACTACCTGAAGTTGACAGCCGGCTTCGAAATGAGCGGTAACGATGATCTGGACTACTATGCATCACGTACTTACTGGGAGAGCCAAAAGGTTACCCATTCAACCGTAGGTCTTTATCTGAAGAATATTGCCAATAGCGGTATCCAGTGGGAAACCACAACCAAGTGGAACATTGCCCTGCAGGGTAGCTTCCTGAACAACCGCTTGCAGGCTGGACTTGACCTCTTCTGGCACAAGACAGACGATTTGCTTACTATGAAGCAGTTGAACTATGTTGCCGGCCAGACCAATTACTGGACCAACGAGGGTCAGCTCACCAACAAGGGTGTAGAAATGAATGTCAATGCTGCTCTCATCAATAAGAAGGACTGGAAGTGGGAACTTGGCGCAAGCCTTGGTCACTACAACAACAAAATTACAGAGTTGCCAGGCGGACAGAGCAACACCATTACACTTAAGGACGTAAATGGCGGTAATGTACAGGTTCTGCACGGTTATACCAACAATGTATACGGAGAGGAAAACATCCTTACTGCTGTAGGATATGCTGTAGGCAGCTTCTACGGATGGCAGACTGAAGGTGTATTCGCTTCTGATGCTGATGCAAGCACTGCTTACAATGGAAATGATTACCTGAAGTACCCCACCGGTATTGCAGACGAAAGCAAGAAGTATGCTAACTTCCAGGCTGGTGATATTAAGTTCGTAGACCAGAATGGTGACGGTGTGATTGACGATGCAGACAAGGTTGTTATCGGTAACCCCCATCCCGACATCTATGGTAACATCTTCTCAAGCCTCACATGGAAGAACCTCCGTTTGGATGTAAACTTCAAGTACAGCCTTGGCAATGACATCTACAACTATCAGCGTTCTAAGATTGAAGGTTTGAACACCACCTATAACCAGACAACTGCAGCATTGCGCCGCTGGACACATGAAGGTCAGGTTACCGATATGCCTCGCGCATGCTACAAGGATAGTGAGGACTGGCGTAACAACGAGCGTATGTCTGACCGTTGGATTGAAGACGGCAGCTATCTGAAACTGAAGAATGTTCGCCTTACCTACAAGTTACCTTATACCAACAGCTGGCTGTTTGGTTTGAAGGTCTGGGGTGAAGCCAACAATGTATTCACACTGACAAAATACCTGGGAACAGATCCCGAGATGAGCAGCCACAATGGTGTTCTTTACCAAGGTATAGACACCGGCCTAATTCCACGTGGCCGCAGCTTCAACTTAGGTGTAACCATCAACCTGTAATCAGAAGAATATAAGATTATGAAAAAGAAATCAATTATAAGCTTGCTTATCTGCTGCATGACATTGGGTATGGTAAATACGTCATGCCAGGACATGCTGACACCCGATAGTGAACGCCACGCATATGACGTGGCCAATGATACCCTTTACTCCTATTGGGGTGTGCTAAAGTCTCTGCAGGGTGTTGCAGAGCGTTACGTGATTCTCAATGAGTGCCGTGGTGATCTGGTGGATGGTTCCTCCTATGTCAGCGATACCATTGCAGCCATCATCAACTTCGGTAAGAACGGTTACGAGGACAAGTACAAGGACGGTGCATGTGCATACTTGAAGGTCAGCGACTACTACCACGTAATCAACAGTTGTAATGCCTATATTGCCAAATGCGATACTGCCAGAAAGGTATCAACGGGTCAGGGAAGTAGCTATATGCTACGTGAGTATGCCCAGGTTATGGCCATTCGTGCTTGGGTATATATGCAACTTATCTACGCTTACGGCAATGTACCCTTCTACACGAAGCCTTTGCTTACCACTGATGAAATCAACAACTTCATCAGCAATCCTAACCACGCCATGGTAAATGCCCAGACTTTGGCAGAAAAACTGGGACCACAGCTGGATAGTGTAAAGGTAGTGCTGGAGAAGATGTTCGGCGAAGATATTTATCCACAGTACAACAACTACGGTAACGTAAATACAGGAAAAAGTTCCTATGTATGCCACAGCATGCGTACCATGTTCCCCTTGGACGTAGTATTAGGTGATCTGTATCTGCTGCAAGGCGACGACCAGGCTTGTGCCAAAGCTGCAGGCTACTATTACAACTACCTGAACAGCAAGTTCTGCGGTCCTCTGGAAACTACAGACTACATCAGTACCGGTGATGTCCGTGCTAATGTGGATGAACCGCAGTATGGATATACCGGAGCCCCCTACAGCGAGAAATCCCATACTTTAACCAACGGACGCTACCGTGGTGAAGCCATTACCTGTATCCCCAGCAACAAGGGACGTCTGGATGGTATGGTATTTACCGATATCAACCGCCTGTTCGGATTCGAAGCAACCTTGTCTTCAACCGGTAGCGGTGACAAGGCCAACTCATACGTCAGCCTGAATTACTACGACAATGGATATCGCCGTGAGTTGATTCCCAGTAAGGGATATGAGGCTATATGTGACAGCCAGAAATATGAATGCTACATTGGACAGACTTCCGACGAAGAGAAAATGGAGCTGGTTACATTGCCTGGTGTAGGTGATGCACGCCGTTCATGGATATATAACACACACATGACAGGAAGTAATTTGAAGGTATTCCTCCCATTGAGCGATCAATACTCTCTTCCTGTAGGCGACAACACCCAATATGGTAAGCTTATCAGCAAGCAGAATCCCTTGGGAGTCTTCAGTACCGTTTACCCCTTGGTTTACCGTAAGTCAACTATTTGGCTGCGCTATGCCGAAGCCATCAACCGTGCTGGCTTCCCCAGCTACGCATTTGCCATCCTGAAGACCGGTCTGGTAAGTGGCAACAGCAAATGGTTCCCCAACTTACTTAAGGAGGACGACTACAACACCCGCAATTCTGTAATCACTGGATCAAATGCCGAATTCGATGTAAAGGATAGCTTGTATTGCTACATTGAGGAAAAACCTGACACCACCTACCAATATGGTTCCGTAGTAGAAGATGGAGTCAGCCTCAGCACAATGGATGAACTGATAGACTATGTCAACAACGTATGGAAGGAAGATTCTATAAAGGCAAATGAAACACTGGAAGAGGGCGAAAAGCCTATTCCAGCCAGACATTTTGACCTGAAAACAGATCAGAAATATGTTTATTTCTATGCTAAGTCCTTCAACAACTACCCCGCAGACTATCTTCCCAAAGCATGTTGGTATCTGGATCGTAGAGAGATGGAGAATGCCGCTTCCAAGCCTTGGATGACCTTTACCACTTCGATTTATCTACGTGGCTACAGGACTTACATTAATCCCTTCTTTAAGAAGGAGATCTATGCAACCACCGGTTTCTATTCGAGAGAGGATGAAAACGTACCAGGTGCTTCCAAGACAGATGAATACCTGACCATTGGTGTCCACCAACGTGGTTGCGGTGTTCTAAAACCCGGTGATACTGAACAGTTGAGTTCTTACAACTACGTTGATATGGTTGCCAAGAAGATTAAGGAGAATCATGGTGTAACCGTAACCAAAGAGCAGATTTACGGTCAGGATGCCAACAACCCCATAGAAAAGGCATGGGTTATTGAGGCTGTTGAGGACCTCATCATTGACGAGGATGCTCTGGAACTTGCCTTTGAAGGTTGCCGCTTCTCAGACCTGGCTCGTGTAGCTATCCGTCGTGGTGATCCCAGCTTCTTGGCTAAGCGAGTTGCAAAGCGTAGCGGAAACCTGGATCAAAAGTTGTACAACGTTCTGTTGAACTCAAGCAACTGGTATCTGCCCTTCCCCACTGAGTAATTGCTCTGACAAATATTCCCAAGAGCGCCCGGAATAATCCGAGCGCTCTTTTTTCTTATCCAGAAAATAATCAACTTACTTTTCGGCATTAATTAACTTAAAAAAAATATTTTTCAACTTGATTTCTGTTGTTCTCCAACTTAGAAAATATTTCTCCTTAGTTATCTATAACCGTAAAGCAAGAATTCAAGAACTAGGGTCATACTGAAACACAAGATATGAGTCTACTAGCAGATTTATATAACATCCTTTTACCACGCAGATGTGTAGTATGCCAGCAAACGCTGGAACCATCCGAGCAGTATATATGCACCACCTGCTCCATTCAAATGCCCCGCTACCCTCTGCAAAGCATTGAAGACAATGAGCCACTGAGAAAAGTCTGGAACTTTGCCCCCATACAGTATGGTGCAACCCTGATGTACTACAGACATCAGTCAGACTTCCACAATATACTTATAAAGATAAAATATAAAGGGGGCGCACAACTGGGAATCAAGATTGGCGAGTGGGCAGCTACGGAATTTGCACACCTGCAACTGGCAGAGAAAATAGATGTAATTGTTCCTGTCCCAGGTGACAGGAAAAGAATAAAGGAGAGAGGGTACAATCAGGCAGAAATGATAGCAAGAGGAATGGGTAGAATCATGCACCTACCTGTCATGAACCTTCTTTCAAAGAAAGATACCGGAACTTCCCAGACCAAATTGAGCCAGGTAGCACGAAAAGAGAATACTGCGGGAAAATACGAGGCCAACATCCCACAGGACTGGAGGGGAAAACGCATCCTTCTGGTAGATGACGTACTGACAACGGGTGCCACTATAGGCAGCTGTGCCCAAGCCATACTTGCAAAAGACTCGCAAGCAACCATCAGCATATTTACAATTGCATTAGATGCATAATTTATGACGATTTGTGAATTTTTCAACACTTTTTCTTACAATTCGTTTGTAGATTAGAGTATTTTATATAATTTTGCGCCCAGAATGAAAGTAACAAACCTAAGTATTAGTTAAAATCAAATCAGAATGGACGCAAAAAAAGTCTTGGAAGATCTTAAAAGACGCTTCCCCAATGAGCCCGAGTATCATCAGGCAGTAGAAGAGGTTCTTGGTACTATCGAAGAAGAGTACAACAAGCACCCCGAGTTTGACAAAGTTAATTTGATTGAGCGCCTTTGCATTCCCGACAGAGTTTATCAGTTCCGTGTAACATGGATGGACGATAAGGGACAGATTCAGACCAATATGGGTTACCGTATCCAGCACAACAATGCTATCGGTCCCTACAAGGGCGGTATCCGTTTCCATAAGAGCGTTAACCTGGGTATCCTGAAGTTCCTTGCCTTCGAGCAGACCTTCAAGAACTCTCTGACCACACTGCCTATGGGTGGTGGCAAGGGTGGTTCTGACTTCAGCCCCCGTGGTAAGAGCAACGCTGAGGTAATGCGTTTCTGCCAGGCTTTCATGCTGGAGTTGACACGTCACATCGGTCCCGACACAGATGTACCTGCTGGTGACATCGGCGTAGGTGGTCGTGAAGTTGGCTACATGTTCGGCATGTACAAGAAGCTCACTCGTGAGTATAGCGGTGTATTGACAGGCAAGGGCATTGAGTTCGGTGGTTCACTGATCCGTCCCGAGGCTACTGGTTACGGTACAGTTTACTTCCTGCGTGCCATGCTGAAGACTAAGGGTGACAGCGTAGAAGGTAAGAAGGTTCTGATCTCTGGTGCAGGTAACGTAGCTCAGTATGCTGCTGAGAAGGTACTGCAGTTGGGTGGTATTCCTATGACAATGTCAGACTCTGACGGTTACATCTACGATCCCGATGGTATCACACGCGAGAAGCTGGATTACATTATGGAGTTGAAGAACGTTTACCGTGGTCGTATCAAAGAATATGCAGACAAATATCCTACAGCCAAGTATGTAGCAGGTGCTAAGCCTTGGTTCGAGAAGGCTGACATCGCACTGCCCTGTGCAACTCAGAACGAGTTGAACGAAGAGGCTGCTAAGGCTCTGGTTGCTAACGGTGTTATCGCTGTTGCCGAGGGTGCTAACATGCCTTCTACTCCCGAAGCTATCAAGGTATTCCAGCAGGCTAAGATTCTGTACTCTCCCGGTAAGGCTAGCAACGCCGGTGGTGTATCAGTATCAGGTCTTGAGATGTCTCAGAACTCAGAGCGTCTGAGCTGGTCAGCTGAGGAAGTTGACGCTAAGTTGCTCTGGATTATGGAGAACATCCACGAGAACTGCGTGAAGTACGGTACAGAGCCCGACGGCTATGTAAACTACGTAAAGGGTGCTAACGTAGCTGGCTTCATGAAGGTTGCCAAGGCTATGATGGCTCAGGGTATTGTGTAAACAATGACCGCCCATAGCCGCGAAAAGCTCGGCGAAACGAAAGCGAAGCCAACGTTCTTTTCGCTGATGGCTCAGGGCATTGTATAAGCTGCTGCCATAGCAATTATATACGTAAGCCTCAGCTTGGTGAATTACCATGCTGAGGCTTATTTTTTATTCTCAAGCCCGTGATTCTCAATTATTTTTCGTACTTTTGCAAATAATTACGCAAAAGAAACCATGCAACTGAAAGATACCTCGTTTGTTGACTTGATGCTAAACCGCATCTGCAACGTATTGCTGATTGCCAATCCGTATGATGCCTTCATGTTGGAGGATGACGGACGCGTTGACGAAAAGATCTTTTCGGAATATGCACGCTTAGGCCTCCGCTTCCCTCCCCGATTCATTCAGGTAGCCAGTAAAGACGAGGCAGAGAGGCAAATGGCCGGTGGTAACATAGACCTTGTAATCTGTATGCCCGCAGCTGAAGACAACAGTGTCTTTGATATTGCGCGCTCTATCAAGCAAATATACACCACAATACCCATTGTAGTACTTACCCCGTTCAGCCACGGTATTACCAAGCGTATGGAGAACGAGGACCTCTCCGTCTTTGAATACGTCTTCTGCTGGTTAGGTAACACTGAACTATTGCTTTCCATCATCAAACTGATGGAGGACAGAATGAACTTGGAGCATGACATACGCAGTGCCGGTGTACAGATGATTCTGGTGGTAGAGGACAGCATCCGCTTTTACAGCAGCATCCTGCCCAGCCTGTACAACTTTGTGTTGCAGCAAAGTCTTGAGTTTGCCACCGAGGCCCTGAACACCAGTTTGGAAACATTGCGAATGCGTGGTAGACCAAAGATTGTTCTGGCCCGCAACTACGAAGAAGCATGGAGCCTGTACAGCAGGTTTGCCAACAACACCTTGGGAGTAATCAGCGACTGCCGTTTCCCCATGACGCCAGATGCAGAGAAAGACGAGGATGCCGGCTTCAAGCTTTTGAGTGCCATCCGTACCAACGACCCCTACATACCACTTATTCTGAATTCCTCAGAATCAGAGAAGGCCAAGTTGGCGGACAGGTGCAAGGCACTCTTCATTGACAAGAACTCAAAGAAGATGGCCGTAGATCTGAGAAGCCTTGTGCAGCGATTCTTCGGTTTCGGAGATTTCATATTCCGTAACCCCGATACCATGGAAGAGGTTGTAAGAATTCACAACCTGAAGGACCTGCAAAACAACATCATGACAGTGCCGGCCCGAAGCCTGCTCTACCATATCAGCCACAACAACGTCAGCAGATGGCTTGCCAGTCGTGCCCTCTTCCCCATCTCGGAATTCCTGAAAAATATTACATGGGAGAACCTACAGGATGTAGATGCGCACCGACAGATTATCTTGGATGCGATTGTAGCCTATCGTAGGATGAAGAACCAAGGCGTTGTGGCTGTATTCCAGCGCGAACGTTTCGACCAATATTCTAACTTTGCCCGGATTGGCGATGGCAGCTTAGGCGGAAAAGGACGTGGTCTGGCTTTCATAGACCATATTCTTATGCGCCATACCGACCTCAGCGAATACCCTGGTGCTCAGGTACGTATTCCCAAGACCGTTGTGCTGTGTACGGATATCTTTGACGAGTTCATGGATACAAACGAGCTTTATCAGATAGCACTGAGCGACCTGCCAGATGAAACAATCCTGCAGCACTTCCTCCGTGCACGTCTGCCAATGCGACTGTTGGGCGACCTGGAAGCTTTCCTCTCTGTAGTCAGCACCCCCATTGCCATACGAAGCAGCAGTTTGTTGGAGGACTCTCATTACCAACCGTTTGCGGGCGTCTATTCCACATACATGATTCCCTATAGCATAGACAAGTACGAACGTCTCTCTATGTTAGCAGGAGCTATCAAAGCCGTATATGCCAGCGTATTCTATCAGGGAAGCAAGGACTACATGACAGCTACCAGCAATGTGATAGACCAGGAGAAGATGGCTGTAATCCTACAAGAGGTAGTAGGTGAACAACATGGAGACCGCTTCTACCCCGTGATAAGCGGTGTAGCACGCAGCATCAACTACTACCCTATCGGAGACGAGAATGCCGAGGAAGGAACCGTTTCACTTGCCATGGGATTAGGCAAGTACATTGTAGATGGCGGCGTAAGCCTACGCGTTTGCCCCTATCATCCCCACCAGGTACTGCAGATGAGTGAGATGGAACTGGCACTGCGTGATACGCAGACACACTTCCTGGCCCTTAGAACCAAAGAGGAGGAAGGCGACAAGGAATTCAAGGTAGATGACGGATTCAATCTGGTCAAGGTTCCCGTCCGGGATGCCGAGCAGGACGGAACATTGCAGTGGATATCCTCTACCTTTGACCCCTATGACCAATGTATCTACGATGGATATTACGAAGGCAAGAATCGCAAGATTGTTTCCTTTGCCGGTGTACTTAAGCACGAAGTCTTCCCTTTACCGGAACTGATGCAGAAAGTGCTCAAATACGGACAAGATGAGATGAAGCGCCCCGTTGAGATAGAGTTTGCCGTGAACCTGCATGCCGACAAGACGGGAGAGTTCTACATGTTGCAAATCCGCCCCATGGTAGACAACCGTATGGAACTGAACGAGGACTTAAAAGAAATACCCGACGAAAAGTGCCTCTTACGCTCGCACAATGCTATCGGGCATGGCATATTCACCGAGATAAGAGATATCGTTTACGTCAAGACGGAAGGCTACACACCCAGCATGAATTATGAGATTGCTGATGAGATAGAACGTATCAACCGATCCTTCCTAAGCACTAACAAACAACCCGATATAAACGGAGAGAACGGTCTGCAGGGACAGAACTATTTATTGGTTGGCCCCGGACGTTGGGGAAGTAGCGACCCTTGGCTGGGCATTCCAGTAAAATGGCCGCATATCAGTGCCTCACAGATAATAGTAGAGGCCGGGCTGGACAATTACCAAGTTGATCCCAGCCAGGGCACCCATTTTTTCCAGAACCTTACCTCCTTAGGCGTATGCTACCTTACCATAGATGCCTTCCGCGGTGATGGCGTATACCGCCAGGATGTGCTCAACAAGATGCCCGCTGTTCAGGAGACCAAGCATGTACGCCACGTACGATTCTCTGAACCGCTGACCATAAAGGTTGACGGCCAGAAGAAAGAGGCTGTTATACTTCAGAATGAAGAGTGAAAGCCCCTCCAACTCCCCCGAAGGAGGAGAGAATAGTTGAATAATGGGCTTTTATATGAATTAGGAATTAGAAAATGAAATGACGGATTTCTTTAACATAATAAGTGATTGGCTTTGGACCTACGTGGTGATAACCATGCTGGTAGGCTGTGCCCTATATTTTACATGGAACCTGAGAGCTGTGCAGTTCACGATGCTACCAACGATGCTTCGTAACCTATGGACTCCCTCAAACTCCTCCTCTAAGGGGAGAAAGGTATCTTCGTTCCAAGCATTTGCCATCAGCCTATCTTCAAGAGTCGGCACAGGAAACTTGGCAGGCGTGGCCAGTGCCATCTTTGTTGGTGGTCCTGGTGCAGTCTTCTGGATGTGGGTTATGGCACTCTTAGGTGCCAGCACGGCCTTCATGGAAGCCACCCTTGCCCAGCTTTTTAAACGCAAGGGCGAGGACAGTTTCTACGGCGGACCCGCCTACTATATGAAATATGGTTTGAAGAAACCCTGGATGGGTATCCTCTTTGCCGTCTTCATCATCTACGGCTTCGGATTGTCCAACCAGATTATACAGAGCAACACCCTCTGTGACGCTATAGGAAGTACCTTTAAGGTGCCAACATACAACGTTGCCATCGGACTGGCTTTGATAACACTCGTCATTATCTTCGGTGGCATACAACGCATCGCCCGTTTCTGTGCAGTGGTTGTGCCTATTATGGCTTTAGGATACATCTTGTTGGCACTATACATCCTCATCGTCAACATTACGGAGATTCCTGCCATGCTGAGCCTCATCGTTCGCAGTGCATTCGGATGGGAACAAGCTGCAGGCGGCGCAGTTGGAGTAGCCATAATGCAAGGCGTAAAGCGAGGACTATTCAGTAACGAGGCCGGTGAAGGAAGCGCGCCCAATGCCGCTGCTACGGCTTCTATTCCACATCCCGTCCAGCAAGGATTGCTACAAAGCCTGGGGGTATTCACCGACACGCTTGTCATATGTACCTGTACCGCTTTCATCATCCTGCTAAGCGGACTCTACAAAACTGGCCACGACGGCATCATCCTTACCGGTCATGCCATGGAACATCACCTGGGTAGTTTTGGAGGTTGGTTCCTGATGGCTGCAATTTTCCTATTTGCCTACAGTACCATCATCGCCAACTATTTCTATGGCGAGACCAACGTACGATACATCACAAAGAAACCATGGGCTGTAACTGTGTTCCGTTTGCTAAGTGGAGTTGTTGTACTAATGGGCGGCCTTATGACGTTGCAACAAGCCTGGGGAATTGTAGATTTTGCCATGGCACTCATGACAATCCTCAACCTTATAGCAGTCTGCCTGCTGAGCCGTTATGCCTTCCGGCTATTGCAAGACTACAAGGAACAGCGCCGCAAGGGAACACAGGAACCCGTATTCCACAAAAACTTATTCCCTGATGCCGATATTGAAGCGTGGGAGTAAGTGGGATTAG
>Ga0265298_10001670_pt1 | contig 32636 bp, 30 predicted proteins | sample AusTroGonzalo_MG_3_FD_193486 | JGI IMG/M metagenome (GOLD analysis project Ga0265298, IMG submission 193486) | Bovine rumen microbial communities from tropical cattle in Woodstock, Queensland, Australia - Gonzalo_01 | ecosystem: Host-associated > Mammals > Digestive system > Stomach > Rumen ... | reverse complement strand
AACCTTCTTGTAATACTGATCTTTCAAAACAGTTCGATTACTCTTCATTGTTAACTCGGTTTTGCGAGTCAACTTTTTTTAGGGAAAGACAACGTTTTTGCAACGCACAATCCTTGCCTTTTGATGATTTGACAATTACTTTTGTCAGCAAATAAACAGACGCATTTATGAAAACACGTAGAATTAAAGTCCTTATGGCTAAAGGATGGTGCAAGGTGGTATGCTTTGTGTCATTCTCTCTGTTATCAGTTTTCTGCAATCACGCATCGGCCCAGAAGGCGGGTGATATGATAAGCGGCGTTGTTCGTGATAATGAGGGCCCTATGATGTTGGTTAATGTAACACAGCGGGATTCCTTGGATCGTATAGTTGCGCAAAGCATTACAGACAAGGAAGGCAAGTTCTCTTTCCCTCTGCTTAATCCCGGGAATACTATTAAAGTGACATATTTGGGCTATGAGACTGTGGATATACCTATTGACAAGTCCTACTTTGAAATCAGGATGAAGGACAATCCGGGATCCGAACAGGTTGAACTTACAGCTGACGGTAAGCATGGCGGTAGTGGAATCATTGACATGTCAGTATATGATGGCCTGCCTATGACTACTATCGATGAGGCCTTAGTGGGGATAGTTCCTGGTTTAGATATAGTATTTAATTCCGGTGATTTGGCATATGGACCTCCAGTCCGTTCTCTGATGAAAAAGATTGACGGAGCTGATGTCTCAAAACCGCTTGTGGTGCTTGACTCTAAGATAAGAGAGATTGATGATGCAAAACTGCAATCATTTGTTTTTGAGGACTTCTTTAACCGTAAGAGTCTGGCCAGTCTGCTGGGAGTAGAAAAGAGCAGCCTGAAAGCCGTAAGATTTGTGGAGCATCCTAGGGCATCGGCCGTATGGGGCCGCCAGGGATTTTATGGCGTAGTTGAGATATTAACCAAGGAACAGTACCGCAAATACAAGAAAGAGGGCAAGCTTGAAGACGATTGGCAGCTCCTTAAATAAAGGAAGATTACCAAAGGGGACGGTTCTGTTTGGCATCATTCTTGAGATGAATGCCAAACAGAACCGTCCCCTTTGGTACCCTTTGGTTCTATCGTACTATCGTGTACTCAGAACGGCAGATCGTCCTTCTCGTTACTGGGAGCGAAGGGATCCGGAGCGGCGGCAGCGGGAGCGGCCTGAACGTAGGGCTGGGCAGCGGGAGCGGCGCCGTTGACGTCATGGCTTACGCGCCAGGCACGGATGTCGTTGTACCAGCGGCCGTTGAATTCACGTGCGTTGATATCGAAACTCACTACAACCTCATCACCTATATTGATGGCGGCCTGCTGTATCTTGTCCTCACCAAAGATGCTGAACATCATCTTCTTGGGATACTGCTCACCAATGGTTTCCAATACGTACTCCTGAATTTTCCACGGATTGCCTGATGCCTTGGCCACACCTGAACGGGGCTCAAGGACTGCGATAATTTTACCTGTAATATCCATTATTCTGAATGTGTTTGAAATTGTTTCCGCGAATTTACAACTATTTTCCCTCACAAATAAGAAACTGCCGGAATTTGTTTCCACATTTTTCTTCTCTTTTTTACCGGTAAAAACTTTCCACTTACCATTACTTTTCACTACCTTTGTATGAATCAACCCGCCATGCTTAAAGGCGGGCAGAAACAGCAAAAACAAAAACAACGCATATATGAATTTCACAGTATCAAGTTCGGCTCTTTCAAGCCGTCTGCAGGCTATCAGCCGCGTAATTAACCCTAAGGCTATCTACCCTATTCTTGAGGATTTCCTGTTCCGTATCGAGGGCGGGAAACTGACCGTAACCGCTGCCGACAACGACACCACCCTGGAGACCGTTGTCGATATAGTTGAATCCGATAATGACGGCCAGATTGCACTGCCGGCCAAGACCCTTCTGGATGCCCTCAAGGAGATTCCCGAGCAGCCGCTCAAGTTCATAGTGAATGACAGCACCTATGAGGTCACTGTGAAATACCAGAACGGTGAGTATCAGCTGGTAGGCCAGAATGCCGATGAATACCCCACCCCCGCCGTACTCAAGGAGGATGCCGTATCACTCACACTGTCTGCCCAGATAGTATCGGACGGACTGGCACGCACCATATTCGCCACCGCCGATGACGAGCTCCGTCCCGTCATGAACGGCATATACTTTGATATAAATGAAGAAGGTGCCACATTCGTGGCATCCGACGGCCACAAGCTGGTCTGCAACCGCAACAGCAACGTAAAGGCCGACGGCAAATCATCATTCATACTGCCCAAGAAGCCCGCTTCACTGTTCCGCTCACTCATCGGAAAGGAGGCAGAGGAGATAACGATTGAGTTTGACAGCCGCATAGCACGCTTCTCACTTCCGGAGTTCCGCATGGTATGCCGCCTTATCGACGGCCGTTATCCCAACTACGCATCGGTAATACCCCAGAACAACCCGCATCACCTTATCATGGACCGTCAGACCATGGTTACCGCATTGCGCCGCGTATCGGTGTTCTCACCTGCCAGCAGCGGTCTCATCAAGCTGCGCATAGAGAAGGACAAGGTTGACATTTCAGCACAGGACATTGATTTCTCAACATCGGCCAAGGAGAGCCTGACATGCCAGTATGAAGGCGTACCCATGAGCATAGGTTTCAAGGCCACGTTCCTGATTGACATCCTGAACAACATACCCAGTCAGGAGATAACCATCCAGCTGGCCGATCCCTCACGTGCAGGCGTGATTGTTCCCACAGAGCAGGCAGAGGGCGAGAATCTGCTCATGTTGCTTATGCCAATGGTTCTGAACGACTGATGAAACTGAATCTTGACAAACCCGTAGTGTTCTTTGACCTGGAGACCACAGGCACCAACACTGTACAGGACCGTATAGTGGAGATTTCATATCTCAAGGTCTCACCCAACGGCAATGAGGATATGCACACCCGCCGCGTAAACCCCGAGATGCATATCCCGGAGCAGGCATCGGCTGTACACGGCATCTATGATGACGATGTAAAAGACTGCCCCACATTCAAGGAGATGGCCAAGGAGATTGCCCGTGACTTTGAAGGCAGCGACATAGCAGGTTTCAACTCAAACCGTTTTGACGTACCTCTGCTGGCCGAAGAATTCCTGCGTGCCGGCGTGGATATAGACCTGAGCCGTCACCGTTTCATCGATGTCCAGGTCATATTCCACAAGATGGAGCAGCGCACCCTTACTGCAGCCTACAAGTTCTACTGCGGCAAGGACCTGACCGATGCCCACAGCGCCGACGGTGATACACGCGCCACGTATGAGGTGCTGATGGCCCAGCTTGACCGCTATCCCGATGGCCTCAAGAATGACATGGGATGGCTATCCGAGTTCTCATCATTTACCCGCAACGTTGATTTTGCCGGCCGTATTGTAATGAATGACAAGGGCCAGGAGGTATTTAACTTTGGCAAATACAAGGATATACCTGTAATAGAGGTGTTCCGTCGCGACCCAGGATATTACTCATGGATACTCCAGGGTGATTTTGCACTCAACACCAAGCAGGTACTTACAAGAATAAAACTGCAGTCCAGATAATGGAGATACTGAACGGTAAACATATAGTGCTGGGAGTAACCGGAAGCATAGCTGCCTACAAGGCTGCCTATCTGGTGCGTCTGCTCATAAAGAAGGGAGCCGAGGTTCAGGTTGTAATGACCCCCGCCGCAAAGGAGTTCATCACTCCCCTCACCCTCTCCACCCTTACCCGCAAGCCCGTGGTAAGTGAGTTCTTTGACCGTCGTGACGGTTCCTGGAACAGCCATGTGGACCTGGGTCAGTGGGCCGATGCCATGCTCATTGCCCCCTGCACCGCATCCACCCTGGGTAAGATGGCAAGCGGTGTAGCCGACAACATGCTAATAACCACCTATTTCTCAATGAAGGCCCCGGTATTCATTGCACCCGCAATGGACCTGGATATGTACAGCCACCCCGTAACCCAGCGCAACATTCAGACTCTAACCTCCATAGGCAACATCTTCATTGAGCCCGCCAGCGGCGAACTTGCCAGCCAGCTTGTAGGCAAAGGCCGCATGCAGGAGCCAGAGGTGATTGTATCGGCACTTGAAGAGTATTTCTCAAAACAGGCTCAGCTTTCAAAAAAAAAAGTCCTGATAACGGCGGGCCCCACCTATGAGGCCATAGACCCCGTCCGTTTCATTGGCAACCACTCAACCGGCAAGATGGGATTCGCACTGGCCGAGGAGTGCGCCGCACGCGGTGCCGACGTAACGCTGATAGCCGGCCCCGTGAATCTCAAGACCCCACATCCCGGAATAACCAGGATTGACGTGACATCGGCACAGCAGATGTATGAGGCAGCCATGAAGCATTTCCCGGAGTCCGATGCCGCCATACTGTGCGCTGCGGTAGCTGATTTCACACCGGCAGAGGTGGCACAGAGCAAGATAAAGCGTAAGGGAGAGATAACACTTACCCTAAAACCAAATCCGGACATAGCAGCATCACTTGGAGCCATCAAGCGCCCGGACCAGCGCATGGTAGGATTCGCGCTTGAGACCAATGACGAATTCAGCAACGCCCAGGATAAGCTGGAGCGCAAGAACCTGGATTTCATAGTGCTCAACTCACTGCGTGACGAGGGCGCCGGATTCGGATATGACACCAACAAGGTCACGCTGATAGACCGTAACGGGAGCGATGAGCTGCCTCTGCAATCCAAGAAAGACGTAGCCAAAGCCATCATCAGTAAACTTGCCGGCCTGCTCTTCTGTCTTGCTTTCCTGCTGATGCCATTCCGTGCACAGGCCCAGGAGCTCAACCCAACCCTTACAATCAATACATCTAAGATCCAGGGCACGGACAAGGATGTGTTCAGTTCATTGGAGGGTGCAATAAAGGAATTCCTGACTCACCAGGTCTGGACAGAATACCATTTTGCCGAGAACGAGCGCATCCAGTGCAGCTTTAACCTGATAGTCAACCAGTATGATGCACAGAGCGGCAAGATGACATGTGAACTGACCGTACAGAGCAACCGCCCTGTATATGGCTCCACCTATAACACCACGGTTTTCAATTTCCGGGACACCGAGGTGGAGTTCAGTTATACCGAGCAGGACCGCATAGAATATTCGCCGGGCATTACCCCTGACAACAACCTGACAGCTATCCTGGCCTATTACAGCCTGCTTATCATAGGGCTGGATTTTGACACCATGTCACCCAACGGCGGCACGGATATACTGCGTCAGGTTGAAAACATAGCCGCAGGCGCACAGTCACTCGGCAGCGGATGGCGTTCTTTCGATACAAAGGCCAACCGCTACTCCATCATCAATGACTACATGAACGGCACACTGGCGGCATTCCGCCAACTGCAGTATAAGTATCACCGTCAGGGACTGGACGACATGACCGCCAATGCAGACCGCGGCCGCGCCACTATCACGGAGAGCCTGAGCCTTCTGCAGCAGACCAGACAGGCCAAAAGCACATCGGCCCTGCCCACATTGTTTACCGAAATAAAGAAAAACGAGCTTATAAGCATATACAGCGAAGGGATAAGCAAGGAGAAGCAACAGGTAAAGGAGTTGCTTAGCCAGATAAACCCTTCACTCTCAAATGACTGGAATACCATAAAGACTGACTGATGCTAAAGGAAGTACACATTAGGAACTACGTTCTGATAGACCGTCTTGACATTGATTTCAGAGACGGTTTCTCTGTTATGACCGGCCAGACAGGTGCCGGCAAGTCAATAATATTAGGTGCCATGAACCTGCTTCTTGGCGGACGCGCTGATTCCAAGACTATCCGCCAGGGTGCCGACAAATGTACCATAGAAGGCACGTTCTCAATTGCAGGATACGGGCTGGAACAGTTCTTCAGCGAAAATGAACTTGATTTTGACCCTGATGAGACAATCATGCGCCGTGAGCTCTCCGCATCGGGCAAGAGCCGCGCATTCATCAATGACACTCCCGTTACGCTCACCCAGATGCGTGACCTGGGGTGTCGCCTTATAGACATTCACTCACAGCATCAGAACCTGGCCCTAGGTACACAGTCCTTCCAGCTGGATGTTGTGGATACCATAGCCGCCAACAGCACAGAAAAAACGGCATACGGACAGAGTTTTGACAACTGGTCAGAACTCAAGGCACGCCTGGCCAGGCTCAAGGCAGATTTCGAGTCTGACAATACCGACCGCGAGTATCTGGAGTTCCAGCTTGAAGGTCTGGACAGCGCAAGACTGGTTGACGGCGAACAGGAGGAACTTGAGCAGGAATCGGATATCCTGGACCATGCCGAAGAGATAAAACAGGAGCTTTTCAGCGCATCGCAGTCAATGTCGGCCGATGAGGACGGATGCATACATAAACTACGCGGAGCGCTGCAGTCCCTGCGTACAGCACAGAAGAGCTATCCGCAGGCACAGGAGCTTGCCGAGCGTCTGGAGAGCTGCATCATAGAACTCAAGGATATTGCAGCAACCGTAGATGACGCCCAGGAGAGCGTAAACTTTGACCCGGCCCGTCTGGAACAGGTAAACGACCGTCTGGACCTTATCTATTCACTGCTCAAGAAACATAAGAAAGACAATATTGCACAACTGCTGGAGCTTGCCGAGAATATCCGCAAGCGTTTGGACCGTACAGGTTCATACGAGTTTGACATTGAGCAGTTGACAAAACAGACTGAATCCGCACGCCTTGAGATGGGAAAGAGAGCTTCAGAGCTCACCAAAACCAGAAAGAAGGCATCGGAGGCAATCATAAGGGACATCAAGGAACTGCTGGTTCCGCTGGGCATACCTAATGTCCAGTTCAGCATCAATATACAGCCATCCGCGGGATATGACCGCACCGGACATGATGACCTCAGGTTCATGTTCTCGGCAAACAAGTCCGTTCCCATGCAGGAGCTGCAAGCTGTGGCATCGGGCGGTGAGATTGCCCGCGTCATGCTGTGCATCAAGTCACTCATGGCAGGTGCACGCGCCCTGCCCACCATCATATTCGATGAGATTGACACCGGCGTATCCGGTGCAGTGGCCGAGCAGATGGCACTGCTCATGAAACAGATGTCAGCAGGTGGCCGACAGGTCCTGGCCATAACCCACCTGCCCCAGATAGCCGCATTGGGCCAGACCCATTACAAAGTATTCAAGACCGATGATCAGGATGCTACCCATACACGCATTGCCGTGCTTGACGGCGATGAGCGCATACATGAGATAGCCGGAATGATGAGTGGCGCTACCCTCACCCAGGCGGCTCTTGACAACGCAAAAGCACTTTTGGAAAACAATGGAAGATGAAATGATATTCGGCATACGTGCCGTAATTGAGGCAGTTGAAGCCGGTAAGGAGATTGACCGCCTGCTTATCAAGAAGGATATGCAGGGCGATCTTTCAAGAGAACTGTTCGCAGCCATCAAAGGGCTGGACATTCCCGTTCAGAGGGTTCCCGTGGAGAAACTGAACCGCATAACCCGCAAGAACCATCAGGGCGTAATAGCATTCACCACCCAGATAACCTACCAGCACGTTGAGGACCTTGTACCGCTCATCTTTGAACAGGGCAAGGACCCGTTCTTTGTGCTTCTGGACGGCGTGACCGATGTACGCAACTTCGGAGCCATTGCACGTACGGCCGAGTGCGCAGGCGTGGATGCCATCATTATCCCCTCCCGCAACAGCGTAAGCGTGAATGCCGATGCCATAAAGACATCGGCCGGAGCGCTCCATACCCTGCCCGTATGCCGTGAGAACAACATAAGCCAGACCATCAGGTTCCTCAAGAACAGCGGAATCCGCATTGTAGGTGCTACTGAAAAAGGTGACAAGGACTACACCAAGGGTGATTACACCGGTCCGGTCTGCCTAATCATGGGAGCCGAGGACAAAGGCATACCGCAGGAGCATCTGGCCCTGTGTGACGAATGGGCACGCATCCCAATACTGGGCAAGATAGAGTCGCTCAACGTATCGGTTGCAGCCGGAGTGCTTATGTATGAGATAGTTAAGCAGAGACTCTCCTAAACAATCCTTTTACAGTCTTAAAACGCTGATTGTCAATCTGTCAGCAGCGCTGTGTTATTTTGCGACAAATTGTCGCAGAATTGCGTCTGGCGTACTTGTTGCGTGGTATTTCCATAGGAACAAAAAAAGTAAAAACTATGGAATACAATCAGAACAAACCGCAGAACCTTGAACAGTTCGCCATAAACCTGAATGAGCGGGCCCGTAAAGGTAAGCTCGACCCGGTCATAGGCCGTGACGAGGAGATTAGGCGTGTTCTCCAGATTCTGAGCCGCCGAACCAAGAACAATCCTATCCTGATAGGTGAGCCTGGAACCGGCAAGACCGCCATAATAGAGGGCTTGGCACAGCGTATAGTACGCGGTGACGTACCCGAGAACCTTAAATCCAAGACAGTCTATTCACTTGACATGGGCGCTCTGGTAGCAGGTGCCAAATACAAAGGTGAATTCGAGGAGCGTCTTAAGGGCGTCATAAACGAGGTTATACAGTCAGACGGAAATTTCATCCTGTTCATTGATGAGATTCACACCCTGGTGGGTGCCGGAGCCGGAGAGGGAGCAATGGATGCCGCAAACATCCTCAAGCCTGCCCTGGCCCGCGGAGACCTTCGCGCAATAGGCGCCACCACCCTGAACGAGTATCAGAAATACTTTGAGAAGGACAAGGCCCTGGAGCGCCGTTTCCAGACAGTAATGGTTGATGAGCCCGATGTACAGAGTTCCATCTCCATTCTGCGTGGACTAAAGGAGCGCTATGAGAACCACCACAAGGTACGTATCATGGATGAGGCCGTGATAGCCGCTGTGGAGCTATCAAACCGTTACATAACCGAGCGTTTCCTGCCCGATAAGGCCATTGACCTTATGGATGAAGCCGCAGCCAAACTGCGTATGGAGCGCAACTCGGTACCCGAGGAACTGGATGAGATTACCCGACGCCTAAAGCAGCTTGAGATAGAGCGTGCCGCAATAAAGCGTGAGAACGACTCCGTAAAACTCAAGCAACTGAACGCCGAGATTGATGATCTGCAGAAGCAGGAGAAACAGATCCGTGAGAAATGGGAGTCAGAAAAGGCTCTGGTAGCCAAGATTCAACAGGATAAGCAGCATATAGAGCAGCTCAAGATAGAAGCAGACAATGCCGAGCGTGACGGCAACTACGGCCGTGTGGCCGAAATCCGTTACGGCAAGCTTAAGGATTTGGAAGCCGATATAGCCCGCATCCAGGAGGAACTTCACACCAAGCAGGGCGACAGCGCCCTTGTAAAAGAAGAGGTTACCGCCGATGACATAGCCGAGGTGGTATCGCGCTGGACCGGCATACCTGTAAACCGTATGCTGGAGAGCGAGCGTGAAAAGCTTCTGCATCTGGAAGAGGAACTTCACAAGCGTGTAGTTGGCCAGGAGGAGGCCATAAGCGCCGTAGCAAACGCCGTACGCCGCAGCCGTGCCGGACTGCAGGATCCCAAGCGTCCTATAGGCAGTTTCATATTCCTGGGCACCACCGGTGTGGGTAAGACAGAGCTTGCCAAGGCCCTGGCCGAGTACCTGTTCAATGATGAGAAGCTGATGACGCGTATCGATATGAGTGAGTATCAGGAGAAATTCTCAGTGACACGTCTTATAGGAGCGCCTCCAGGATACGTGGGTTACGATGAGGGTGGCCAGCTGACCGAGGCAGTACGCCGTAAGCCCTACTCCGTTGTGCTGTTTGATGAGATTGAGAAGGCTCACCCCGACGTGTTCAACATACTGCTGCAGGTACTTGATGACGGCCGTCTGACCGACAACAAGGGCCGTACGGTTAACTTCAAGAACACCATCATAATCATGACCAGCAATCTGGGCAGTGACTACATACGTGAGCGTTCCGCACAAGTGGGCACAACCGATGAGAGCCGTCAGCAGTGGCTGGACGAGACCCGTAAGCACCTGCTTGAGATGCTAAAGCAGACCATACGTCCGGAGTTCCTGAACCGTATTGATGAAACTGTAGTATTCATGCCTTTGCGTGAAAGTGAGATTCGCCAGATTGTAAAACTCCAAGCACAGGGTGTATGCCGTATGCTTGCCGAGAGCGGAATCAATCTAACCATTGACGATTCTGCAATTGACCTGATATCAAATGCAGGTTATGATCCTGAGTTTGGAGCCCGCCCTGTAAAACGTGCATTGCAGACACTGCTGCTCAACAGGCTCTCAACTATGATCCTTTCCGGAGATGTTGACCGTAACAAACCGGTTACAGCTTCAGGCAGCAACGGAGAAATAATATTCACTTAAAAATAACAATCCCCTTATGGGGTTTCATAAGGGGAATGTTACTTTCAATTATTGGAAAAAGTATCTGACTAGTATTTCTGTATTTTTACAGTGACAAAATTAGTTACTGAAATATTCACACACAGAGTTTTTGTTTTCAAAATGATTAATCAATGTTCCATTTAAGTTGTTAAAAAAACAAATTCACACTTTTTATAGATTACAAAACAGATTCTTAGTGCAATTGAAAGTTTTTTTGGAGGCAAAACAAGCAGAATAAAAAAATTCCATTACCTTTGCAACCGCAAAAGCAAATGGTACCTTGACCGAGCGGCTAGGTATCGGTCTGCAAAACCGAGTACGGCGGTTCGAGTCCGCCAGGTACCTCCAAAGCAAGAATCCGGCCAGAGCCGGATTTTTGTTTTGGAGGCACATGGCCAAATACCTTTTAAAAAATGACTTCAAAAGCAGTTATTCGTTCAATGCGTTTGCGCACTTTGCCGCTTTCTACGGCGGGGATTGTGCTGGGAATTATGCTGGCTTGCGCCGGGCATCGGGTTGCCTGGTATGTCATTGTGTTGACTATTCTGACTACAATTTCACTGCAGATTCTTTCAAATATGTCCAATGAGCTGGGCGACTGGCTTAGCGGAGTGGACGGCAACGGACGCGAAGGACCTAAATACGGCATTGAGGGCGGCGGACTTACCGAGGATGAGATGCGTTCCTGCATCAGGATAATGGTGCTGGTCTGCTGCATTCTTGGCCTTGGAATGATAAGAGCATCATTCGGAACAATACTATGCGTGGAATCAGAGTGTCTTGTAGCGTTGGGCGCCGCAGCAATCTGGGCAGCAATGCACTACACCCTGGGCAAACATCCTTATGGCTATATCGGGCTGGGCGACATATTCGTATTCATTTTCTTTGGCCTGGTGCCTGTAGCAGGAGGTTATTATGTATGCTCACACCAGCTGGATTTAAGTACGCTTCTTCCCGGAACCGCCATCGGTCTCTTCAGCATGGGAGTGCTTAATGTCAACAATATGCGTGACATGAAATCGGACGCAGGCACACGCGTTACGGTTCCTCTCAAACTTGGAGAGAAAAGAGCCAAGATATACCACACGGTTCTGATTTGTGGTGGCTGGTGCCTTATGCCGCTGTACACCATACTGTTCACAAAAGGCTGGCAACCATACCTTTATATATTGACCATACCTCTTTACATAAAGCATCTTAACGGGGTGTGGAAACGCTCCGGCCGCGAGCTTGACCCCATGCTGCCGCTGCTGGTCATATCGACATTCATTTTTGCCCTGCTTGCAGGCACCGGTCATATTCTGCAATAGCTATGCCCAAGAAAGAAGGAATACGTGAACTTTTTGATGACATTGCGGTCAAGTATGACCATTTCAACCACATTTCATCATTCGGTGCAGACCGTTCATGGCGTCGCAAGGCGGTACGTGCCATAGCCGATACCGACCAGCCCTTACAAGTGCTTGACGTGGCCACCGGCACTGCCGATTTTGCCATAGCCGTATCAAAAAAAGCGGCCCAAGGCTCACTCATAACAGGAATTGACCTATCTGAGGGAATGCTTGAGGTAGGTCGCAGGAAATGCCTGGGCCTGCCCATTGAGCTTGAGGCGGGAGATGCCGAGAACCTCCGCTTTGCAGACGGCACTTTTGACCGCGTATGCGTGGCATTCGGAGTGCGTAACTTTGAGAATCTCATGCAGGGGCTCAAGGAGATGCTGCGTGTACTCAAACCCGGCGGAAAGCTGGTGATACTGGAACTCTCCTACCCAAAGAACAGGCTGATATTCAGTTTCTACAAATTCTATTCCCTCAAGGTCCTGCCCAAGATAGGAGCCGGCATGACAGGCAACAAAGGGGCTTTCACCTATCTGCCTGATTCAATACTCAAGTTCCCCCTGCCGGAAAAATTCATACCTATGCTCACTGAGGCCGGATACTCCTCTGTAAAAGCCCGTCAGTTCATGTTCGGGGTATGCCGCATGTATATTGCTGTCAAATAACAGCCTATTTGAACAACAAGAGAATAACCAAACGACTTTTTTTCTAAATTCGCAGTCATAAACAAAAACAGAAAAATATGAAAAAGTATTTGCTCACCCTGTCCGCTGCATTTGTTGCATTATCAGCATTCTTCCTTACATCCTGTGAGAAAGAAGATCCGGATTTCATATCCATGAGTGATGTCGAGAAAGGCATTCAAATAATCAAGGGCAAAGACAACAAAGAATATAAGGTTGTCAATCTGGGTCTTCCATCGGGCAACCTTTGGGCAGTATGCAATATAGGGGCCTCCAACCCTGAAGAAACAGGAAGTTTCTTTGCCTGGGGTGAAACCGCACCCAAGAACAGTTTCACATGGGAAAACTACAAATGGGGTGAGAGACTCGATTTGACCAAATACTGCTTTGACGAGGAGAAGGGAGACGTTGACAATAAGTTTGTCCTTGAAATGTCAGATGATGCAGCCAGTTACATTATGGGTGAAGACTGGCAGATACCTACAAAAGATGATTTCACCGAGTTGCTCAGCTCAAGGAACTGTGAAAAGAAATGGTGTAAGCTGAACGGAGTGGGAGGATTCCTTTTTACCAGTATAAAGAAAGGATATGAAGGCAACAGTCTGTTTATTCCGTTGGCAGGAATGAAAGACTATGAAAAATTGCGTTTCCAGGAGCAGTATGGCTACTATTGGTGCAATGAACTTTACTATGATGACATTAACAAGAAATATATCTCAACCGATGCCTGCGCACTTTGGCTTGAGCATTTGGAGGATGTTGACAACAAACTTGTTGATTTCAGAACCCGTTATTTGGGATTGCCCATACGTCCTATTTACGTAGAGTGACCCTGAAGTCTTTGCAGCCGTATATAAAACAACAGTACAATGGCAATAAATTTCAAGGAGATAGCAGGAGCTTTCGTGGTTCTGTTTGCCATTCTGGATATCACAGGCTCCATACCAATCATTATAGACCTGCAGCATAAGACGGGTAAAGTTCCCGCCTTAAAGGTTACGCTCATTTCATGGATAATGCTCACCATCATCTATTTTCTGGGTGACGGTGTCCTGTCACTTTTTGGAGTGGATATTGAATCATTTGCTGTGGCCGGTTCCATTATCATCCTGGCCATAGGATTTGAAATGACATTCGATATAACCATATTCAAGTACGATGCAGGTCCTAAGGAGGTTTCATCTTTTGTACCGTTGGTTTTCCCCCTGATTGTGGGCGCCGGTTCATTCACCACCCTGCTCTCTCTAAAGGCCGAGTATTCCGCCATCAATATCATGATTGCCTTGGCATTGAACATGCTGTTCATATTCATTGTGCTCAGGTCTATCAGCAGAATTGAAAGGATTCTGGGTCCCGGACTCATCTACGTTCTGCGCAAGTTTTTCGGCATTATCCTGCTGGCCATCGCGGTCAAGCTCTTTACAACGAACATAGGACAGATTATCGGATAGAATGATAGAAAAGCACCTTGTCCTGAACGATGCTGACCCCGCAGTATTCTACGGAGTCAACAACACCAATATGCAGCTTCTCAAGGCACTGTTTCCCAAGCTGCGCATAGTGGCACGCGGCAATGTGCTCCGTATCATGGGCAGTGAAGATGAGACCGCCCGTTTTGAGCAGGCCGTGCTTAAGCTTGAGCAGTACTGCACCAAGTACAATTCGCTCAAGGAGGAGGTGATTGTAGATATCGTGAACGGTCAGGAACCAGGTGGAGAGAAGAGTTCCGATGTGATTCTGTTCGGAGTGACAGGCCGCCCTATCCTGCCCCGCAGCGTAAACCAGAAGAAACTGGTCACTGACTATGAAACGCACGACATGCTTTTTGCAATCGGCCCGGCAGGATCCGGAAAGACATACACAGCCATAGCACTTGCCGTACGTGCCCTCAAGAACAAGGAGGTAAAACGCATAGTGTTGTGCCGCCCCGCAGTTGAAGCCGGTGAGAAGCTGGGATTCCTGCCCGGCGACATGCGTGAAAAGATAGACCCGTTCCTGCAGCCACTCTATGATGCACTGCAGGATATGATTCCCACGGCCAAGCTCAAGGAGTACATGGACCTGAACATCATACAGATTGCGCCGCTGGCTTTCATGCGCGGCCGTACCCTGAATGATGCCGTGGTGATACTTGATGAGGCGCAGAACACCACCCCGCAGCAGATCAAGATGTTCCTCACGCGCATGGGTTGGAACACCAAGATGATAGTGACCGGTGACCTAACCCAGATAGACCTGCCGCCCACGCAGATTTCTGGCCTGGTACAGGCACTGGACATACTGGACGGCGTGGACGGACTTAGCATCATACGCATGACCAAGAAGGATATCGTGCGCCACAAGCTTGTTACACGTATTGTCGATGCGTATGACCGTTATGAGCAAGACCACAAAACAGTAAAGAGAACAATAAAACATAAGAAAGATGAGTAACGCACTTACAAGAACTGACTTCAACTTCAAAGGACAGAAGAGTGTATATCACGGCAAGGTTCGTGACGTGTATAACATTGATGATGACCTGATGGTCATGGTTGCCACAGACCGCATATCGGCCTTTGACGTAATCCTGCCCAAGGGTATCCCATTCAAGGGACAGGTTCTGAACCAGATTGCAGCCAAGTTCCTGGATGCAACTGCCGATATCTGCCCCAACTGGAAGCTTGCCACCCCTGATCCTATGGTTACCGTAGGACTCAAGTGCGAGGGATTCCGCGTTGAGATGATCATTCGCGGCTACCTGACCGGATCTGCATGGCGTGACTACAAGGCCGGATGCCGCAACCTGTGCGGAAACATCCTGCCCGAGGGCATGAAGGAGAACCAGAAGTTCCCGGAGCCGCTTATCACCCCCACCACCAAGGCCGAAGAGGGTCACGATGAGAACATCTCCAAGGAGGAGATTATCCGTCAGGGTCTGGTTAGCAAGGAGGATTATGAGGTAATGGAGAAATATACCCGCGCCCTGTTCCAGCGTGGAACCGAGATTGCCGCACAGAAAGGCCTCATTCTGGTTGATACCAAGTATGAGTTCGGCAAGCGTGACGGCAAGGTATATCTGATTGATGAGATACATACCCCCGACAGCTCACGTTACTTCTATGCCGATGGCTATCAGGAGAAATTTGAGAAGGGTGAGCCTCAGAAGCAGCTCTCCAAGGAGTTCGTACGCCAGTGGCTCATTGAGCACAACTTCATGAACCAGCCCGGTCAGGTTATGCCAGAGATTACCGATGCTTACGCAGAGAGCGTATCGGACCGTTACATAGAGCTTTACGAGCATATTGTTGGCGAGAAGTTCGTGAAAGAGAGCGGTACAGACCTGGCTGCACGCATTGAGAAGAACGTTACTGACTGGTTGAGCAAGAGATAATATGCTGTTTTCCCTTTTTGTGCTTGGCAGCGTGCTGCTGATCCTTGTCAGGACAGTGAACAACAAGCTGAACAACCCCGGAGATACTTCTCTGGAGCCTGATGATACTGAACCACAGCCAAAGGAAGACGTCAACATACCCGTCACTGAACCCCTTGACAAGCCTTCAGAACCCAAACAGCCGGCTGTTCAACCTGAAGCCGCTCCAATCAGCACAGAAGAGAAACCCCGGACAGCAGAAAAGCCGTTATGGGAAACAAAGGCTAAAGGTGAAGCGCCTGTACGCCCCAACAGTTCCTACGGACATCTGTTCGGACTGATAGGCAAGCCGCTGGCCCACTCCGCGTCTAAGGTCCGTTTCAACAAAATGTTCCGTGAGCAGCATATCGATGCACACTATGAGAACTTTGAACTGGACAGCATAGAGCAGGTCAAGGATCTTGTAGAAAACAATCCCAACCTGTGCGGATTCAACGTGACCATACCCTACAAGCAGGACATTATCCCCTATCTGAACCGTCTGGACGAGACAGCAAAGGCCATAGGTGCAGTGAACACGGTAAAGGTGCTTCACCGTGACGGAGGCGTGGAACTTGTTGGATACAATACGGACTGGATAGGATTCTGCAAGTCATTCGGAGAACTTATAGAAGGTCATCACAAGGCACTTATTTTGGGTACCGGAGGAGTCTCAAAAGCCGTAAAATATGCCCTTGACAGCCTTGGAATAGAGAATAAGTTCGTGTCACGCAACTCCACGTTCGATATCATGGGCTATTACGAGCTGTCGCCTTCAATCATGGATGAATATGACGTGATAGTAAACTGCACTCCCATGGGAATGTGGCCGGAAACCGGACAATGTCCCGATATCCCTTATACATTCCTTTCGGAGAATCATCTGCTTCTGGATGTGATAGCCAACCCTGAAGAAACGCTGTTCATGAAGAAAGGCCGTGAGCACGGAGCTACCGCCAAGGGCGGCAAGGATATGCTTGAACAGCAGGCTGTTGCCGCATGGGAAATCTGGAACAGGATAGGAGAATAAAAAGCATGAGAAAAATAGTCATAGCTGTTCTGTTGGTCATTAGCACTGTACTGGCATCGGCCAAGGTATATAAGCCTACCGATGTTTCACCCGTTCACCTGCAGGACCGCGACCGCTATGTGTGCAACCCTGACGGGATACTGTCACAGGCGGCTGTTGACAGCATAGATGCTGCATTCCGCATCATAGAGGACAGCACAGGCATACAGACTCTGGTGGCCGTATTGAGTGAGATAGACCCTGATGACTGCTTTGAGTTTGCCCACCAACTGGGTGAGAAAGTCGGTGTAGGCCGCTCCAGTTCTGATAACGGTCTGGTCATTCTGCTCTGCACCGGTGAACGCTGCATCCAGTTCGCCACCGGATACGGCATAGAGGGCGTACTGCCCGATGCCATCTGCAAACGCGTGCAGGAACGGTATATGAACCGTTATTTTGCCGATGACAACTGGGATGCGGGTATGGTAGCAGGCGCACAGGCCCTGAAAGAGATACTGCTCAAGGGCGAATATGATGAAGATGACGGTGATGATAAAGCCGCTATCGCCGGAATATGTGTTTTTCTGGCCATGTTCCTTGGACTCATTATCCTGATTGTCATTATAGACCGCAGGAGCCGCAAGTGCCCACAATGCGGAAAGATAGCTTTGAAACAGGTGGGTGTATCCACCATATCAAAGAGAAACGGGGTAAAGAAGGAACTGCTTACATTCAAGTGCAGCCACTGCGGTTTCATCACTACACGTAACCGCACATCATACTACTCTACCGGCACCAGCGGCGGAGGCCATAACCTGGGCGGCGGATTCGGTGGAGGATTTGGCGGAGGCGGAGGCCATTTTGGCGGAAGCTACGGCGGAGGTCATTTTGGCGGAGGCGGTGCCGGATCGCGTTTTTGAATAACCAGAACTAAAAACTATACAAAGATGAAAAAGAAAAGTACTTGGATTATCATTGCTGCGATAGCAATTGTTGTGATTTGGGGTATCAAGGTCAACAACAACATGGTAACCATGGAGGAGACCGTAACCAAAGCATGGGCCAACGTAGAGAACGTGTATCAGCGTCGCGCCGACCTCATTCCCAACCTGGTCAACACTGTAAAGGGCTATGCACAGCACGAGACATCGACCTTTGAGGCAGTAACCACCGCCCGTGCCAAGGCCACATCCATAACAGTCAATCCTGAGAACATGACTGCCGAGCAGCTCAAGGAGTTCCAGAAAGCCCAGAACGAGGTAGGCGGTGCACTGGGACGTCTTATCGCCATCAGCGAGGCATATCCTGAACTCAAGGCCAATGAGAACTTCAAGGAGCTTCAGGCCCAGCTTGAAGGCACCGAGAACCGCATAGCCGTGGAGCGCAAGAACTTCAACGAGGAGGCTTCAAAGTTCAACACCTACATCCGCAAGTTCCCGCAGAGTTTCATTGCCAGCATGCGCGGTTTTGAGAAGAAGCCCTATTTTGAGGCCGATGAAGGTGCAAACAAGGCTCCTACAGTACAGTTCTGATTATGAATGAAAGGTATATGATGCGTGGCGTATCGGCATCAAAGGAAGATGTCCACAACGCCATCAAGAACATAGACAAGGGACTTTATCCCAAGGCTTTCTGCAAGATCATCCCCGACATCCTGGGCGGTGATCCGGAGTATTGCAACATAATGCATGCCGACGGCGCAGGCACCAAGTCATCATTGGCCTACGCCTACTGGAAAGAGACGGGCGACCTCTCTGTCTGGAAAGGCATAGCACAGGATGCGCTCATCATGAACATTGATGACCTGCTCTGCGTAGGTGCCGTAGATAACATTCTGGTAAGCTCCACAATAGGCCGCAACAAGAACCTGGTTCCCGGCAGCGTAATAAGCGCCATAATAAACGGCACCGATGAACTGCTGGCCGAACTGCGTGAAATGGGCGTAGGAGCCTACGCCACAGGCGGTGAGACTGCCGATGTAGGCGACCTGGTACGCACCATCATAGTTGACAGCACCGTGACCTGCCGCATGAAGCGCAGCGACGTCATCGACAACGCCAACATCCGTCCGGGCGATGTGATTGTAGGTCTTGCATCCTACGGTCAGGCCACATACGAAAAGGAGTACAACGGCGGCATGGGCAGCAACGGACTCACCAGCGCCCGTCACGATGTATTCAATAAGGAGATTGCCAAAAAGTATCCCGAGACATACGACCACGCAGTACCCGAGGATCTGGTATATTCAGGAGGACTCAAGCTGACCGACAAGGTAAGCGGCTCACCCCTTGATGCCGGCAAGCTGGTACTCTCTCCCACCCGCACCTATGCTCCGGTGGTAAAGAAACTGCTTGATGCGCTGCGCCCGCAGATTCACGGTATGGTTCACTGCTCAGGCGGTGCCCAGACCAAGATACTGCACTTTGTGGAGAATGTACATGTGGTAAAGGACAACATGTTCCCCATCCCGCCATTGTTCCGCACCATTCAGGAGCAGAGCAAGACGGACTGGAAAGAGATGTACAAGGTATTCAACTGCGGCCACCGCTTCGAGGTATATCTGCCCCAGGAGTATGCCCAGCAGGTAATTGACATCAGCAACTCATTTGGAATCGATGCCCGGATAATCGGCCGCATCGAACCCTCCGACCACACTCACCTGACCATCCACTCCGAATACGGAGTCTTTGAATATTAAGATAAGTCTCGCAGAAAGCGCAGAATTACCTTGCGGGACGTTATATAATTGACCACGAATTACACGAATTGACACGAATAATACATTCGCGAGATTCGAGTAATTCGTGGTCAATTTATTCTGCGATTTCCGCGATTTCTGCGAGTAATATTACTGCGAGAGATTAAATAGAAAGTCCGAAAGTCTTTTTGATAGGACTCATAACAAACATAGACTGAATGGAGCCGACAGTATCGGTAGTACCCAGCACATTCATAATGAACTCCTTATAAGTACGCATATCAGGGCAATAGACCTTGAGAAGGTAGTCGAACTCACCCGATATGTTGTAGCATTCGGCCACAGAGCCCATGCTGAGTACGGACTCTTCAAAGCTCCGTGCAGTCTCGCGAGTCATCATGCGGAGCTTGACGCAGCAGAACACCACAAAACCCAGGTTAAGTTTTTCAGGGTCAAGCACCGCTATATACTTCTTTATATAGCCCTCACGCTCCAGACGTTTCTGACGCTCGAATACGGGGGTGGTTGAAAGATGTACCTTGGCGGCAAGTTCCTTGGTAGTAAGGCGTGAATTATCCTGCAGGCAAGTCAGGATTTTGATGTCCGTGGCGTCCAATTCGCCGGCTTTAGGCTCAATCAGAGTTGATTTATTCTCCATTTCCATAATAATTGTATGTTTTTGCGTTTTGTTTTTCTGCGATTTTATGCAAAGGTAGTTAGTTTTTCCTTAATAATACATTATGTTTGGTGGATTTTTCTATCAGCCGTACCTTTGCGATGTCAAAAGAACAAAACGGAATAATTCAAATAAAAAACATACAATTATGGCAAACAACAAATTACATCTTGAGACTTTGGCACTTCATGTAGGCCAGGAGCAGCCCGATCCCGCGTCAGATGCACGCGCAGTACCTATCTATCAAACCACGTCATACGTGTTCCGCAACTCACAGCACGCAGCTGACCGTTTCGGCCTGCGCGATGCCGGTAATATATACGGTCGTCTGACCAACTCCACACAGGATGTGCTTGAGAAGCGTATCGCAGCCCTCGAGGGTGGTGTGGCAGCTCTGGCAGTGGCATCAGGCGCAGCAGCCGTGACATACGCCCTGCAGAACATTGCCCAGGCCGGTGACCACATTGTAGCTGCCGACAACCTTTACGGCGGTTCATTCAACCTGATAACACACACACTTTCAACTCAGGGCATTTCAAACACCATTGTAAAGGTGAATGACCTGAAGGCCCTTGAGGCCGCTATCCGCCCCAACACCAAGGCAATCTATGCCGAGACATTCGGCAACCCCAACAGTGACGTTACCAATCTGGATGAGGTGGCTCGCATAGCCCACAAGCACGGAATAGTATTTATTGTGGACAACACATTCGCTCCCATACTTATCCGTCCGCTGGAGCACGGTGCTGACATCGTGGTTCACTCCGCAACCAAGTTCATCGGCGGTCACGGTTCATCATTAGGCGGCGTGATCGTTGACGGCGGCTCATTCAACTGGAAGGCCAATCCCGACAAGTATCCAACCTTAGCACAGCCCGATCCCTCATATCACGGTGCAGTTTTTGCCGATGTGGCCGGTGCAGCCGCATTCGTAACCCGTATCCGTGCCGTCATACTGCGTGACACCGGCGCTGCCATCAGCCCCTTCAACGCATGGATATTGCTTCAGGGTGTGGAGTCTCTGCCTCTGCGTATAGAACGTCACGTTGAGAATGCCCTCAAGGTGGTTCAGTACCTGGCAAAGCATCCCAAGGTTTCAAAGGTTAACCATCCTTCACTGCCGGATCACCCGGACCACAAGCTCTATCAGGAGTATTTTCCTAACGGTGGCGGCTCAATCTTCACATTCGAAGTCAACGGTACCCTGGAGGATACCTGGAAATTCATTGACAACCTGCAGATATTCTCACTGCTTGCCAATGTGGCCGATGTAAAGAGCCTTGTAATACATCCTTACACCACCACACACTCTCAGATGACCTCAAAGGAGCTTGCCGAGCAGCATATCACTCCTACTACGGTACGTCTTTCAATAGGTGTTGAACATATTGATGATATCATCGCTGATCTTGATCAGGCTTTTGCCAAAATATGATATTTATACCTAGTTGTTTTAAGTTTAGCTAATTTTGCCAACGAATTCACTGCCTTATAACGGGGTGGTGAATCGTTGGTTTTACAATAAACAGAATAATATGCCTCTTAAACTGCCTGATAAACTGCCCGCCATAGAGATCCTGAAGGGTGAGAACATATTCGTGATGGATACATCGCGTGCCACGCATCAGGATATCCGTCCTTTGCGTATTGTGGTGCTCAACCTGATGCCTATCAAGATCACCACTGAGACAGACCTTATCCGTCTGCTCTCCAATACGCCGCTTCAGATTGAGCTCAAGCTGATGAAACTGCGCAGCCACACCTCAAAGAATACCCCAGTGGAGCATATGAAGGTGTTCTATCAGTCTTTTGAGAGCTTGCGGGATGAGAAGTTTGACGGGTTCATCGTGACCGGTGCCCCATTGGAGCAGATGGAGTATGAGGATGTTGAGTACTGGGATGAACTTAAGGAGATATTTGACTGGGCACGTACCCATGTCACATCCACCTTATATATATGTTGGGCCGCCCAGGCCGCATTGTACCATTTCTACGGCGTGCCCAAGTACCCGCTGCCTGAGAAGATGTTCGGCATATTCAAGCATAACACCATTGATGAGCCGTTGCCCATATTCCGCGGATTTGATGATGAGTTCTATGCACCCCATAGCCGTCACTCGGAAGTGAGGCGTGAGGATATACTGGCACATCCGGAACTCAAGATTCTTTCTGAGTCCGATGAGGCTGGCGTCTTTATGGTTTCGGCCCGTAAGGGACGTGAAATATTCATAACAGGACATATGGAGTACTCTCCAGATACGCTTGACAAGGAGTATAAGCGTGATCTGGACAAGGGTTTGCCAATAGAAAAGCCTAAGCACTATTATCGTAATGATGATCCTTCTTTGGGGCCTCTGGACCGTTGGCGTGCTCATGCAAACCTGTTCTATGCTAACTGGCTTAACTATTACGTTTATCAGGAGACTCCTTATAACCTTCAGGAGATTAGGTAGACCGGAAATTTAGGGGTATTGACGTCAAAACTACGCGCCCCGTTGGGGCGCTATCCCTCCCACCGCTTCGCGGCGGGCCCCTCCCTCTGACACGCCGAGGGTGGCGATGGTTTTGACTGTCAATACACCTAAATTTCCTTCTGCAAATGGAAAGATTGGGGCTATATTAAAGTTTTGATTAACAAAAACTCCTTTGTTTCGTCTTTATGGTGTATTTGGAGAAATTGGAACTAAACATCATAAAAATGAAGACTCGATCTTATTTTGTTTACGCTTTGTGTGCTTTGTTGCAGTCTTGCAATATGGTTAATGCACAGGTTGTATGGCTTTCTACCAAGAATATGGACTTTACGGATTGTGACCGTGAGGAACGGCAGGTGAAACCGTTTGACGCTGTTTCAAACTCCTGCCCGTTTGATGTCTATTATGAGCAGTCCGATGAACAGTATGTTGTTGTTGAGGGCGATAAAGAGTACTTCGGGCGGCTTCATACTGATGTCAGGCGCGGAGTTCTGGAGATTACCATTGACCCTGCACGTTACCGCAACGTGCGTTTGAGAGTCAAGGTAGGATCTCCTGAAATCAACCAGATTTCCATGGCCGGAAGCGGCAGCATACGCTGTACATCCGATATTGTTTCTGACGCTGAGTTAAACGTTCGTTTGGCGGGCAGCGGTGACATTATTGCTAAGAAGATCACATGCGCCAGCTTACAGAGTGCCGTATCCGGATCCGGTGACCTTCAGATAGACGATGTTGATACAGGTGACGCCACCATCAGCATCGCAGGCAGCGGTGACTGGGGTGCCGGTCGCATCAAGGCACGTAACATTACTCTCTCAATAGCCGGATCAGGTGATATAGAGATTGATCATGTTGAGGTTGATAACACTCTCACGGCTAACGTGGCAGGCAGCGGCGACATCAATGTCAACGGCCGTGCCCGCAACGTTAACGCCAAGGTGGTAGGTTCAGGCGATATTTCCGGCAGACTCTCTTACGATAACATCAGCAAGAACAAATCCGGCAGCGGCGATATCGACTGGTAACCATCCGGCCAGGGTTGGCCGGATATGGTTAACCGTCTCTTAATCAGGGAATATTGCGCAGAATTGCCAGCAGATGGTCAAATACCATCGGCACCGTGGCCAGTTCCAAACGCTCTGACGGTGAGTGGACTCCGCGCAGCGTAGGTCCTACCGATATCATGTCCAGGTCCGGATATGAAGTCAGGAACAGGCCGCACTCCAGGCCTGCATGGATAGCCTTGACCTTGGGATCATGACCGAACAGCTCCTTGTACGTGCGAACGGAGATATCCAGAAGTTCTGACTTTGGATTGGGAGCCCAACCGGGATAGCCGTCATTGCGCTCCACCTTGGCCCCGGCCAGACGAAAACAGGCTGCAAGAGTCTCTTGAACGGCATATTTGGCTGATTCCACGCTGCTTCGCTGGCTGGCCAGCATGGTAACCTTTCCTTTCTCCGTGCGTATGCGGGCCAGGTTTGAACTTGTCTCCACCAGCCCCGGTACATCCATGCTCATGGCATACACGCCGTTGAACACGGCAAACACGGAACGAATTATGTTACGTGCCACAGCCGGTTCTATGCACTCTGCCACTGCATCGGTACTCTCCATGAAGAACTTGGCCTCACGCTCTGTCACATGATACTCATCCTGTATCTCAGATGCAAACACATTGAAATCAACCCTTATCTTCTCGCGGTCAGCAAAAGGAACGGCTATGACAGCCTGTGCGTCACGCGGTATGGCGTTGTGCAGGTTACCGCCGCTTATTGAGCAGAGCCTCAGGTCATACTTGTCAATCGCACCGTTCAGGAAACGCGCCAGAACCTTGTTGGCATTGGCATAACCCTTGTCTATGTCATCGCCCGAATGTCCGCCGTGCAGTTTATCTACGCCCACGCGCAGGAAGAAATAACCTTCCGGTACGGCAGCAGGCTTGTAACTGAACTCTACCGATGTGTTAATGCCGCCTGCGCAACCTATGAAAATCTCACCTTCATCCTCTGAGTCCAGGTTAACCAGCATCTTGCCGTTCATCATGCCGGGCTTAAGATGTGTGGCACCGGTAAGACCCGTCTCCTCGGACACCGTGAACAGGCACTCCACAGGGCCATGCTCTATCTCATTGCTGTCCAAAACCGCAAGAGCCATTGCTATGCCCATGCCGTCATCGGCTCCAAGAGTGGTGCCGCGGGCCTTTAGCCAGCCGTCCTCCACGTATGTCTCAATGGGCTGGGTCATGAAATCATGGTCCAGGGTGGCGTCCTTCTCGCATACCATATCCTGATGCGCCTGCAGTATTACCGTCTGACGGCCCTCATAGCCCGGAGTTGCCGGCTTACATATAAGCACATTGCCCACATCATCCTTGCGTGCAGCCAATCCACGGGCTGCGGCAAAACCCATCAGGTACTCTCCCATTTTCTCCTCACGTCCCGACGGACGCGGAATCCTGCATATCTCCAGGAATATGTCCATCACTCTCTTTGACCAGTCAATCTTATCCATATCTCCAATATTAAAATCTAACAAAATATAATGAATTCTTAACAACTCCAAAAATACATTATTATTGGCATTTTATCAACTAAAATCAATATCTTCGCGCCGCGTATGTGGAAAACGTTTCTGACAGTTGCACTTTTACTTCTTGCTGCGGTTGCCCTGCTCTCAGTAAGCATCCTGCTCAAGAAGAACGGCCGGTTCCCAAACATACATGTAGGCAAGAACCCCGCCATGCGGAAGCGCGGCATAGGATGCGTAGAGTCACAGGACGCACAGGCACAGAAGAGCAGTCCTCTGGCCGTTAATGAAAGGAGTAATAATTAACAAGAACAATATGAAATTTCAGTCCGTTTCTTCAATTGTAATTTCGGCAATCGCCATCATGGGTTTCAGCCAGTGCAAACAGCAGCCCGAAGCAGTCAGTCATTCTGAGCAGCCTGCCACAATTGCCGTTTCAGGAATCAAGATAGCCTTTGTAAACGTTGATTCCCTTCTGGCCAACTACGCACTCTATCAGGACCTTGCCGAGGAGATAACCCGCAAGGAGGAAAACTACCGTCTCCTTTTATCAGAAGAGGGCAAGAAGCTTCAGAAGGAAATAGATGACTTCCAGAAAAAGCTGGAGAACGGAGTCTATTCATCCAGGGAACGTGCCGAGTCAGAGCAGAACCGTCTGGCCAAGAAGCAGCAGGCACTTCAGGAAAAGACTGTCAAATACAGCCAGGAACTGGAAAATGAAAGTGCAACCAACTCACAGAAGATCAGTGAGACAATTGATACATTCATAAAGGAATACAACAAGACTCACGGCTATGACCTCATAATAAGCAAAGGAAGCCTGCTGTTTGCCCAGGAGGCAATGAATATAACTGCAGACATTCTCAAAGGTCTCAATGCCGAATACATTTCACCGGAAAAATAAAGCTGTTTAAGAACATATATCAAGGGAAGGTTAAGAATCTTAGCCTTCCCTTTTGTTTTTGTCCATTTTTTCATCATCTTTGCCTTAACAGAAAAATCTCAACAAGAAATGAAAAAGACAATTCTTTTAGCTGCAGCACTGATTGTCTGCATCCCATTGACGGTAAACGCACAGTTCATGTTTGGCGGCGGAGGTAACCGTGCCGCACAGGACAGCCTGCGCAAGATTGCGGCTGCCGATTACGCCGACATGCTAAGCAAGCTCAATATCCAGCCGCCCCGTGAGGGACGTCAGCCCAACAGCCAGGACGAGAGCAAGCACCCCAACTATGATGAACTTATAGCAAACCCCTACCCCTTCTACCCCGATCCTCTCATTACCGAGAGCGGCAAGAAGGTCAAGAACGCCAAGATGTGGAACAAGGTGCGCCGTCCCGAGATTGTAAAACTCTTTGAGGACAATGTCTACGGCCGCATCCCTGACAACGTACCGGGCGTGAAATGGGAAGTCACCAGCGAGGAGAAAAAGGATTTTGCCGGCACACCCGTAGTGGTACGTATGCTCAAGGGCGTGGTGGACAACTCCAGCTACCCCGCAATAACCGTTGAGATCCAGGCCAATGTAGTCTATCCTGAAGGCAAGCAGAATCTGCCCGTTATAATAGAGTTCGGATTCGGAGGCGGTGACCCCACCCGTGTCCGTGCAGGCTCCACATCATGGCAGCAGATGGTCATTGAGCGCGGTTGGGCCGCAGCCACCATCAATCCCTCATCAATCCAGGCCGATGCAGGCTCAGGCCTTACCAACGGCATCATAGGCCTGTGCAACAAGGGTCAGTTCCGCCAGCCCACCGACTGGGGCTCACTCCGTGCATGGGGTTGGGGCCTGTCACACCTGATAGACTACTTTGAGACCGACAAGACTTTCGATGCAACCAAGTGCGCCATAGAGGGCGTATCCCGCTACGGCAAGGCATCACTTGTGGCCATGGCGTTCGAGGAGCGCATTGCAGCCGGATTCATAGCCTCATCGGGTAAGGCCGGTGCAGCAGGCTGGCGTCGTGACTGCGGTGAAAGCATAGGCAACATAGTTTCAAACGAGGAGTACCACTGGGTATGCGGCAACCTTATCAAATACGGTGCCGACCCGCTTACCGAGGATGACCTGCCCGTTGACCAGCATGAGCTGATAGCCCTGTGCGCACCGCGTGCCTGCTTCATATCAACCGGAAGCTGGAACGGCGACAAGTGGCAGGATGTGGTAGGCTCATTCATATCGGCCTCCAAGGCATCACCCGTATATGAGCTGTTCGGATACAAAGGTGTGGGAACAGACCTATTTCCCGGAATGGACAACGGCCTGATGGATGGAAGGCTTACCTACCGCCAGCACCATGGCGGGCACGAAGCCGGGCCAAACTGGCCGTTCTTCCTGGACTTCTTTGAACGCGAAGTGGTTAAAAAATAAGTTAAAAAGAAACGTGGATTTAACAATCCGCGTTTTTTTACGTCTTAAGGATAGAGAACCACTTAAAGACTACAGCTATGAAAAAGAATTTGATGATGATCGGCATAGCAGTTGCAGCGCTTCTGCTGGCTACAGAGAATGTTCAGGCACAGTCCAGAGAAACAAGGGGAACACGCACCGAGCGCAGGAATGAGCGTATCATCCGTCAGGAAGACCCGCGTCGTTCAGAGAGAGGCAGAGTAATAGTAGTTGAAGAGCCGGCGCGTCGCATCAAAGTGGTTGACCATGAAGTTATCCGCGCTTTTGACCGCGAGGCATTTGACTCCAACCGTCTCAAGATGGCCGACATGGTGTTCAGCACCGGCGGTTTCATGACAGCGGCACAGATAAGGGACGTATCGGCCATGTTCGATTTTGACAGCAACCGCATCAAGTTCCTTAAGAAAGCCTGGTTCAACTGCGTGGACCGTTACAACTTCTACCGTGTACTTGAAACGCTCGAATTCAGTTCCAGCCGTGACAAGATGATAAAGTACGTAATGGATACTCCCATAGATGATCCGCGTGACCTGGAGCCCGCTCACAAGGTAAACAATGCCGAAATGAACGCCATCATAAGGATGCTCAAGAAAGAGGATTTTGATTCTACCCGCGAGAAAATGGCAAAGATGATTGTAAGCGGAAGCATGCTCACATCACGTCAGATTGCCGATATGGCCAAGACTTTCGACTTTGACAGCAACCGCTACGAATTCCTGCTCTACGCATATCGCAGCAGCGTTGACCCGCAGAACTACGTGATTGCAGCCAACACGCTTGAGTTCAACAGCAACCGCGAAGACCTTATGCGCAAGATTACACGCCGTCCGTGAATCCGGATGTGATGAATAAAAAAAGACGGTCCGTCGGACCGTCTTTTTTATTTATCTGATTTCAGTTTCAGTTCTTGCTGAAGTAATCCTCCAGAGCATCCTCCAGCTCATTGTCACGGAGGTTACGCCCTATGATGGTACCCTCGGAGTCAATAAGGAATGTGGCGGGAATTGCAGTAATTGAGTATTTTACGGCAGCGGAGTTCTCAATGTCATCTTCACCGTTCCACAACTGCACCCAATCCATGCCATTGTCCTTGACAGCCTTTATCCAGTCCTCACTCTCCTCATCCACCGATACGCTCACAATCTCAAAGCCTTTTGACTTGAATTTTTTATAAGCAGACTTAAGGTTGGGAATCTCGTTCATGCAGGGAGTGCACCAGCTTGCCCAGAAATCAAGGAACACCACCTTGTTCTTCTGTACATACTGCGAGAGCGATGCCTTTGTGGAGAAACCATACTTCTTGTCCAGCAGCGGAGCCTCAAACTCAATATAGGGATGTCCTAAGCTGGTGCTCAACTGGGCATCAATCATGGAACTCAGCTGAATGAACACAATGTCCTCGCCGAATGCAGGCTCCAGCTTGTCAATCATCTCCTTGGTCTCATCGGGCTCAAACAGGCTGTAATTGTCTATCAGCTGCCTGTAGGCATAGAGCTTGTCGGCATTATCGGTGATGCTCTTGGCAAGCAGAGCCTTGAAACGGTCCTGCAAATCACCCATCTGACGGTAAAGGTCAGTGCAGTCACCCTGTGTAGCCATGGTGGCCTTTATCTTATCCTCCAGCTCATCGGCCTCATCGTTAAGAACTTGTGTATCATCGTAGAATTTCTGGAAAACATCATTGTTTGGCGTGCCGGACACATGCTGTTCGCCCGATATGGCACTCACGCTCACTTCAATGCTACCACTCTCCACAAACAGTTCGCAGCCGCTTATGTTGTCATCAACCTCAAAGGTAATGACAGCAATGCTGGGAGACTCTATCTCACCCTTGAATGTAAACTTGCCGTTCTTGAGCGCAACTGAATCCAATGTGTTCAGCCCGTCAAGGTCCAGAGTGCTGAGAGTCATCATAGTACCGTCCTCAAGACCCTCGGTGGTACCCTTTATCCTGAATGAGTCCTTACTGCCGCATGATAAAAGCAATACTGATGCAATAAAGGCAAATAAAAGTTTCTTCATAAATTATTTGATTAGATATTGTGAGCTGATTGATTCGTTACATATCACCCTGCGAATGGTCTCTGCAAACATCTGGGCAATGGAGATTTGCTTGAGCTTCTTGCAAGGGATGGGATTGCGGTAAGGTATGCTGTTGGTGAATACAATCTCCTCCAGGCATGAGTTATCCACGCGCACGGGAGCGTCACCCGACATCACGCAATGCGATGCAAGCGCACGTACAGACTTGGCGCCGGCCTCCATCATCACGTCACCGGCCTTGCAGATGGTACCGGCGGTATCAACAATGTCATCCACTATCACCACGTTCTTGTCCTGCACGTCACCTATTATACGGATGTCATCCACCACGTTGGCACGGGTACGGGTCTTCTGGCAGAGCACCAGAGGTACATCCAGGAACTTGGCGTATGCACTGGCACGCTTACTGCCGCCTACATCGGGAGCAGCCATTACCAGTTCATCAAGCTTAAGGCTCTGGATATAAGGCAGGAACACCATCGATGCATACAGATGATCCACCGGCACGTCAAAGAAGCCCTGGATCTGGTCTGCATGAAGGTCCATGGTGATGAGGCGGTCTATGCCAGCCGTGCTAAGCATATCGGCCACAAGCTTTGCGCCGATAGATACACGCGGCTTATCCTTACGGTCCTGACGAGCCCATCCGAAATAAGGAACAACCGCATTCACAGACTTGGCCGATGCCCTCTTGGCAGCATCGATCATGAGCAGAAGCTCCATCAGATTGTCCGATGACGGGAATGTGGACTGCACCAGAAATACATCGGCTCCGCGCACAGACTCCTCGTATGAAACCGCAAACTCGCCGTCTGCAAAGTGAGACACATTCATGTTGCCCAGGGGGCAGTTAAGGTAATCGCATATCTCTTTGGCCAGGTACATGGTGTTAGTACCGCAGAAGACCAGGAAAGGATTGCTTGAATCCATAATGGAAATGACTGTAAATGTTTATAGTTTTTGCTGTGCAAAGTTACAAATAAAAAGCACGCGCCCCCCGCCCTTTTCTTCTATTTTTACATTAGTTATCAACAATGAATGCCAAAGGGATGATGCCAAAGGGGACGGTTCTGTTTGGCATTCACCTAAATATTCCTTTAGCACGAAATTAAAGAATGTACAATTAGCTGGCTAAAGAATGATGCCAAACAGAACCGTCCCCTTTGGCATCATCCCTTTGGCTCACTTGGAAACCTTATCAGGATTATTGTTTATATATTCTTTCCAGCTCTTAGGGCCTTTTTTGCCGGTATCGGGCCGGCCCATCTGCAGGTAGTGGCAGTACGCGGCGGCTAGGGCATCAGTGGCATCCAGGAACTTTGGCATTTCGGCTGGATCCAGATGGAGCATACGCTGAAGCATCCCTGCCACCTGCTCCTTGCTGGCACTACCGTTTCCGGTTATGGCCATCTTAATCTTTAGCGGAGCATACTCCGTAATAGGTACGCTGTGATTGATTGCGGCGGCTATGGCAACTCCCTGAGCGCGGCCTAATTTGAGCATGGACTGTACGTTCTTGCCAAAAAACGGAGCCTCAATAGCCATTTCATCGGGCAGATAGGAGTCTATTATGCCGTTTACACGCTGGAATATGTGCCCCAGTTTCAGGTACATGTCATCCTCCTTGCGCATGTCTATCACTCCCATCGTAATGATTGAGGCCTTTTTATCTTCCACTTTGATAACGCCGTAGCCCATCACGTTGGTTCCCGGATCAATCCCAAGTATTATCTTCTCTGCCAGTTTCCCTGTCATTTATAGAAAAATTTCTATCGCGAAGATAGCAATTATTCAATCCTTATCATTACCTTTGCAGCCGAAATCATCAACAACGGGGCATTAGCTCATCTGGCTAGAGCGTTTGACTGGCAGTCAAGAGGTGACGAGTTCGAGTCTCGTATGCTCCACTGAAAACGGCTTTACAGGTATCTGTAGGCCGTTTCGCTTTTTCTCGTGGTACTAATATGTTACTATATTTTCCAGTGATGCCTTAAAATTTGCGGAATTGCAGGAAATAATCTTCCATCTGATTACAATAGATTATATCCACTTGTCTTTTTAGAACCCTTTCTAACAAAAACTGCCAGTGCCCATACCGACACCGGCAGTTTTCATATTACCAAGCTAAAATCCTAATATCCGCTGCTCACACTCTAATCTTTAAGACAGCCTACCGGTACAACCAGCACTCCGTCTTCGGGACGTTTATATGCATAATCTCCTATTCCGGTCAGTACCATCAGGAAAGAAGGTTTCTTCATCCTGGTAGTATCAATCTTGTCAGACAGATCCTTTAAACTCTTGGCACCGGCATTGATAAGGTCTGCACCGCCAATCTTGATTTCAACAAGTCCGTATGATCCGTTTCTTAGATGAACAACGGCATCACATTCCAGATTATTCTTGTCGCGGTAATGATACACCTTACCATCCAACGCATCGGCATATACACGCAAATCACGGACAGCAAGGGTCTCAAAAATGAGCCCAAATGTTTCCATATCATTAATCAGGTCGTTAGGGCCCAAGCCTAATGATGCGGTAGCAATGGACGGGTCAATGAAATAACGTGTATCCGATGTGCGGATTGCAGTCTTGCTCCTAAGATTGGGATTCCATGCCACAGAGTCCTCTATGACAAAAATCTCCTTTAAAGCCTTTATGTAACTGTAAACGGTACCGTCTGACATCTGCTCGTCTCCATTATTCCGGATATCTGCCAGTATGGTTCCGGCTGTCGCCTGACTACCTTGATTACGGGCATAGGAACGCATAATCCGTTTTGCAAGTTCTTCATCGCGGTCAATATCATCAACACGCTTTATATCATTACTTACAACAGAGTCAAAGTAGTTAAACGCCTGGGCAAGAGCTGCCTTCGCAGTCTTTTTCAACACAGCCTTGGGCCATCCGCCGCGGCAGGTAAGATATGCCAGCCTGTCCAGATCTATATGACTCACTCCATCAATCTTATCTGCATTGACAAAAAGATTCCCCAAACTCACATCGC
>Ga0265298_10001667_pt1 | contig 32682 bp, 50 predicted proteins | sample AusTroGonzalo_MG_3_FD_193486 | JGI IMG/M metagenome (GOLD analysis project Ga0265298, IMG submission 193486) | Bovine rumen microbial communities from tropical cattle in Woodstock, Queensland, Australia - Gonzalo_01 | ecosystem: Host-associated > Mammals > Digestive system > Stomach > Rumen ... | reverse complement strand
CCTGGCCTTTTTTGAAAATTTTATTTTTGACCAGGGGGATCCTACAGCGCCACATGTCCCAGCGCGTCAGCTCGCCAGCGTTTCTTCCGGTGCTGTTCCTGGTGACATTCCTCGCAAAGTGCCATCAGGTTGCTGTGATCCAGAGTCACCGCCGGATCGTTCAGGTTCTCCGGCGTGATAGGCTTCTTGTGATGCACGTGCACCGCCGGTTCGATCAGTCCTTTGCTGAAACAGATCTCGCACAGTCCGCCGCGTTCACTAAGGAACGACACCCGGCACTTCCTCCATGCACGTGTCGTGTAGAAGGCCTCTATTTCCGGATCAGAATGCAATCAGGACCCACCTCGCCATTTTGATTGCGACCACCCAGGCACTGGAAAGGATAAACAGCGCCGGCCCCCGAACGTTGTGAGTGAAATAAAAGTCGAGCGGCGCCCGATTGCGCCGCCCGTGTGTCTGTTGCTTGTGCCTTGTGACATATTGTCATCATATACTAAATCACAGGTGTCCTGCCAATTCAAGCAAATCATGCCAACGAATTGAAATAATCAGATCTAATCTTCTGCACAGTCTGCCTGGACAGTTCCATGTTCTCCGCAATCCGCTCATCCGTCCATCCCAGCGCGTAGTAGTTCCGGACAATGATGAACAGCCGGCGGTCCTTGATCCGGTTCACGATCGTTTCAAACTCCATCATCATTTCCCGCAGATCCCGGCTCAGTTCCTCAATCCGGAACAGCGGATCATTCTCTTCGATCTGCTGAAGCATGGCCGCCTCCGGATCGTTCGTTCCTCTTGGCATTCCCGTCAGCTGCGGAGACCGGACCGGCCTGGGCCCGCCGATGTACTTGTTGAGAAACTTGGATTGACGCTCCAGGGTTTCAATTTCCATGACAATCAGCCTGTAATCCGTCAGGATCTCCTGTTCTCTCGTCATCTATCATTCCTCCCATTCCGCCAGCGAATACGGGCAAATGAGCCCGTCCCCGTAGTCCTCCATCGGCGTCGTCGCTTCCAACAGTTTGTACAGCTTGCACTGCCGGCAGCCTTCTCCGTCCTCGACGCACCCGCTGCACTTCCACCGTGCGCACTCCAGAAGCTCTTTGCCTTCCTCTTTCGTCATGACGATATTCGTGCTCATCGGTGACAGTTTCGGCATCAGCCGCATCTCGAAGTCCTTCATGGTGCCGTAGATCTGCCGGCACTGCGCTTTGCTGATCGTTCCGACCAGGTCGTCGCACACAGCCTTCAGCCCTCCCAGCGCCATCCGGAGGCGCCGGTTCCCGTCCGGCACGCACTTCAGCCGGTCAACCAGGTCGTCCTTCGCGTATCCCGCCGTGCTGAGCCCCGCCAGGAGCATCCTCACCGCCGTCATCTCCGACCGTTTCAGCCGCTCGCACTGCTCATCCGGCAGCATGTATGGTTCCCGCATTTATCGTTTCCCCCTCCGTATGTTCTCCCAGAAAATCCGCTTCATGGACGTGCTGAACTGCGTTTTTTCCTGCCTGAGCCGTTCCTTCGCCGCCCGCCATTTGTCACGCCATTCGATATATCGCTCACAGTGGTCATGGCAGGCCGGGTGCCGTTCAGGGCATTCCTTGCATGGGCATCTCATTTCAGTTCCCCCCGCGCCAGCCTGTCCTGGATGCTGCCGGGCCTCATGTAGTTGTAGAAGTACAGCGGCTCATAGATCGTCCGGATCGACCTCACCAGCGGCATCATCTCCTGCGTGAACGGCAGATCGTCGCTGTGTTCGATGTCCGGAAAACGATGGTCCCCGATGAACTCCCGCCGCCATGCCTTTGTCCACGGTGCGGCCCATACGCGGATATCGTCGGAAAAATTCTGGTTATTGCTCAGGAAAGTGTGCAGGCCATCAAACCCGCAGAAGTCGCGGGCCTTGAACCCGAACGCGACGACATCCACGTCGTCCTCGCATTCCGGCGCGATCATCTCAAACGCGCATTCATGCAGCCACCAGTCGTCGTCATCGCTGAACAGGATCCAGTCCCCTTCCGCGACATCCAGCGCGGCGTTCCTGGCAAGTCCGCACCGGCCGAAGTCCGTCTCAATGATCTTGTCGCCGTATTCGCAGGCGATCCCTACCGTCTTATAGTCCTGGCACCGGTCACAGACGATAATCAGCTCGTAATCCTTGAAACTCTGGGCCCGGATAGAGTTCAGCATCTTCCGCATGTACGCGGCGCTGTTATGTTCCGTTACGATCACACTGAACTTCGGCACTTTCAATCACCTCCAGATCGTCCCTGCTGAGCACGGCCCGGCAGTCGTCAACATAGATACTTTCGTCGTTATACGGGCAATCCGCGCACTTGCCGAACGGATCCTCGTCGTTCATGCTGACCATGCAGCAGCTGAGCCCGGCCTTAACCTTTGCTTTGTCAATCATCGTTTCACTCTCCTTAATTGCGGCCTTTAAGTCTGTTAACCGCCGTAGTTTGGTTGCGGACAATTCCACATCCAGTCATCATCATTTTCATATTCGTGTATTATGTCTTTCATTGTTCCGTCTCGGAGGATTATTTTGATTTGTGAAAAATGCATACCCTTCTCATATCCGGTCATCTTCACATCAAAACCATATTTTTTTGCGATGTCCTTCCATATATCGCAACGTTCAAAAGACCATGCCACTTTAAAACTATCAACGCAGACAATAATTTCTTTTTCTTCATCCTCTTCTTCCATCCAGATTTCAAGAATATCGTTATCAAAGAAATTTCTGTGCGTGTCTTTGATATAAAACCAGCTATGTTTTTCTGGCATTGTAATAATCAGGCAATAATCCTTGTTATCAATGACGGGTCTTTCCTCAATTGTTTCATGGTTTTCCATTCTGCAACAAACGATCTCATTTAGCAAAAACCGTTTAATGTCTTTCTTCTTCCCTCTGAATCTGATATTGCCCTTACACCAATTCGGCATCCTCTCACCTCACGTTTATTTCGTCATTTTAACTTGGTAAAAACATGTGGATTTTTCCACGTTCAGCACGGTTTTATTCCCTTGCTTGGAAACGTTGCCATTTTACAGTCGGTGCGATCCTATTCCGGATCTCCTCGTAATCCTCCATCACCCGGATCTTGTGACCCAGGAGCAACAGCGTGTGATCATAAAACGCGCCGATATTGTCCGTGTTCACGCACACTTTCCCCCTGGGCGCATAGTCGCGTTCCCCGGTCATGTCGTCCACGTCCATGGCCGCGCCTTCGAACTCAATGAACATCCTACTTCCTCCCTTCCAGTAGCCCGATGATCCTCGACACGTACCCCGGCAGGATCTCCCGCTCTTTCTCCAGGCGCCGAAGCTCCTGGGTAGCGTTGGTGATGTTCTCCCGCAGCCAGTCAATGCGCCGGTTCAGCCGGTTCTCTTCGTCCGTAGGCCCGGCAAGGCTCTTCTCCAGTGCGTCCTTCAGCACGGCGTATTTGTACATCGTGTTATCCGTGCTCCGGCTGCCGCTGTACGCGTACCGGTCCTGCGCGTCGTTGTATGCCCGTTTCAGGCGCTCAATCTCTTTCTTTACGATCTGCTCCGCGTCCATTCGTCTTCCACCCCTTCCCAGTCAATCGGCGTCCCGCACCAGCGGCAGGCTTCCATCTGCGGACGGGCTTTCCGTGGCACATTCGCCCCGCCGGTTATGATCAGCCTCCCGCACTTCCCGCAGTAAACCTTGTACGGCACGTCAAAAAAGTATTCAATCTCCGGCACGGCCTTCTCCGTTTTCACTTCGCTCACTGTATTCTCCCCTCCGTTTCCGTCCGCATCTCGTTCACGATCTCCGTCAGCAGCTGCTCCGGAACCTCGACGAACGGTATAAACGGCACATCGCAGAACCCGTCCAGCATCGGGCACGAATCGCACCCGCCCGGCCTCATGCAGCAGTCAATCGCCGCGATCAGCCGCTCCTTCCTCTCGTTCATGCGTACCTCCTGTATGAGTTTTTCACGTCGTCATTGTTCAGAACGACATATCTCATGGTCGTGTCCAGCTTCTCATGCCCGAGAATGCTCGCCACCTCCTGAATCGGCATTCCGCGCCGCGTCATGCTCGTGGCCAGCGTCCGGCGGAACTTGTGCGGATGCACATGCTCCACGCCGGCCCGCTTCGCCAGCACCTTCAGCATCTGCCGAACTCCGCCGGGCTGCAGCCGCTCGCCACGCAGGCCGATGAAGAGCGCGCTGTTGTCGTCCTTCCGCCCTTCCAGGTACTCCCGCAGCAGCATTCCCGTCACGCTGTCAAAGTAGACCTTCCGCTCCTTGTTGCCTTTCCCGTGCACGATGCACTCCAGGCGTTCCAGATCCAGGCATCCCCTGTCGAGCGCCATCGCCTCGCTGATCCGGCACCCGGTGGATCCGAGAAAATGGATCAGCGCGAGGTCCCGCAGCGTCCGGCAGTTCCGGTACAGCTTCTCGAAGTCCGTTTCGCTGTAAATCGCCTTCGTCTTCTTCGCGCACCGGATCGTTCCCAGGTTCTCCGCCGGATTCCGCTCAATCAGAGATTCCCTCCGGAGCCATCCGAAGTACGCGCTGAAGATCTGCCTGTCTCCGTCCAGCGTGCTGTCCGCGATCCCGCGCGCCTTTTCCGCGGACAGCCATCCGCGCAGGTGGTAGACCGTGATCTTCCGCGTCGGAACCTTCACATAGTCCATCAGCTTCCGGATCTTGTACCTGTACCGATCGATGGTCTTCGGGCTCCGGCCCTGCACGCGCATCGCGTCGATGTAGCAGTCCAGCAGGTCGTCCTGTTCGTCACCGAATCCGGCCGTCTCGCGCATGTCGAACCCCTCCAGGATATCGCTGACCGTCCGCAGCGTCTGGTTCATCGCGTCCACCGTCAGGCTGCTGCTCAGCTGCTTCTCGATCTGGTTCAGAAAAGATATTTTTGCGTCTATTGCCATTGTTACACTCCTTTCCTCAGAACGGCAGATCCTCATCCGCCACGTCCGCCAGGGAATACCCGTCAGGCACTTCCCATCCGTACCGGATCTCCCCGGCGTCCTTGTCCGTATACATCCGTCTGCTCTTTTCGCTGTACAGCAGCTTGATGTCGTTCTTCCCGATCCTGTGCCGGCCGAACAGCCGATTCTTCAGAATCTGAATGTGGTTAATCCCGCTCAGCTCCCGGTCCCGCGCGCAGGTCAGCACCACGTCCGCCTTGTTCGTCACGTCCGCCGATCCGCTGACGTCGTCGTTGTCCAGTTCCCGGTTCTTCTTCTGCGTGTACGGCGATTTCCGCGGATGCGCCACGACGATGATGCACACGTTATATTTCATCGCCAGCTTTTTCAGCCGTCCGACGAACTGGCTCTGTCCCAGATACAGGTCGTTCTGGTTCATGATGCTCTCCAGCGCCGTCATCAGGTTGTCGATGGCGATAATCCGCACGCCGTACTGCCGGATAACTTCCTCGACCGTCCGGATCAGCAGGTTCGTCATGTTCACGTCGTCCTCCGGGATCACCGCGTTGTCGTAAATGTAGATCCGGCCCCTGTACCACCGCGTAATCGCCTCCACCGTTCCGCTTTCGATGCTGTAGTCCTTCTCGCCGTATTCGTTCATGGCTTCCTGGATGTTCCCGGGCCCGGCCAGCTGAAAGTCCAGCCACCGCTTGAAAAACTGATCCGTCAGCTCCCCGGAATACACGAAAACCGTGTAGGGATTCCCGTTCGGGTCCTTCTGATCCAGCACGTTGCAGATCATCTGGCTCAGAAACGTGCTTTTCCCTTGTCCACGTTCCCCCGTCAGAATCACCACCTGTCCCATCACAAGCCCGCCGGTGGCCCGGTCGATGTCCTTGATGCCGGTTTTCACCCGCTCCAGCGCGTTCAGGTCCACGTTCTTGACCGTGCTCAGGTCCTTCACGTTGCTGATCCTCGGTTCCTCCGCCTTCTCAACGGCCTTCCGCACCGCCTGCGGTCCGAACTTTGTCAGGATGTCGTTCGCGTCCTTCTCGCCCAGGTAATCCTGCCGCCGCACCGCGCGGATCCGCACGTCCAGCCGGTCCTTCAGCGTGTCCAGCAGTGTCATTTTCCCTTTTTCCCAGTCTCCGAAAACGACAATCTCCCGGAACCTGTTCACCCATTCCGCACACGGCGTCAGCCATGTAAACGATGTGCATCCGTTCGGCACGCTGACCACGTCCGGCCGCTTTCCTTCAAACTCTTTTCCCCGGAAAGCCTCCGCCACGCTCAGCGCGTCCATCTGCCCCTCGGTGATCACCAGCGTCCCGAAGCCCGCACATTGTTTCATGCCGAAAAGGATGGGCATGGTGTCCTTTTCAAACCACTCCTTGCTTTTGTCCTTCCCTTTCCGGAACATCATGTTCCTGTATTTGATCGTCACCAGCTTCCCGGCCTCGTCGTAAAACGGAAAGCACAGAATCCGCGGATTGTCCTTCCGGGCCGTCACGTCGTACTTCTGCGCGGTCTCCCGGCTGATCCCCCGGCCTTCCAGGTATCCGACGCTGCTGTCCCGCATCTCCGCCGGCCCTTCCGGCTGCTTCAGGTCCCTGTATACCGCCGGCTTCGACGTCTCCAGCGGATAGTCGAAGTCCCGGCACAGCTCCACAAAATGCCCCTGTTCCCCGCAGCTGGCGCGCTTGCAGTTGTAAACACCCTTTTTCACGTTGACCGCGAAGGTGTCCTTGTCCTTTGTGTGTCCGTCCCCGCCGTGGCAGTACGGGCAGATCCGGAATACCAGTTCATCCCCTTTCAGATGCGTATCCGCCCCCAGGAACGCGGCGAATCCGTATATGTCGCTCTCATTCAGCTGATAGCTCAATGGGTCCGCCTCCATTCCTCATAGTCATCCCATCCGGTGAACCCCATACTGCGGAGATTCTCCGGGAACCGCCCCCGGCCCGCACCGCCCGCGTCAGCGCGGCGGGCGGATTTCTCATCATCTTCTTCTATCTTTCCGTTTTCCTTTTCGTTTTGTTTTCCGTTTTGTTTTCCGTTTGGTTTTCCGTCTGTCTGGTAGGAACTATATTTTGCAACGGTCAGAAGCTTTCCGTTTGATTGTCCGTTTCTGTGTCCGTTTTTATGGACGATAATCATTCCGTCGTTTTTCAGACGCTCCAGAAACCTTCTCGCCTTGCCGTGTGACCATCTCCACCTGTTCGCCAGATACAGCACGCTGCAGCACACGGCGCCCGGATCGTCAGAATCCGGCCGCTTCGCCATCAGAATCAGATCCACCCACGCCTGTCCCCTGGTAAACGGTTCCTCTGTCCACATCGGATTGTCGATCAGCTTCCGCCAGACTTTTGCCCATCCTTCATGCGCCACGCCGTCCAAGCCCCCTGTCGCGCTCCAGCTGCTCGAACACGGCAACGGCCAGCGCGACCATCAGCGGGTGCTCCCCGTGCCGGACCGTCGTGCCGCTCATCAGCTCGCAGCACTTCACCCAGTCCTCCCGGGTGTTTCCCATTCCCTGCAGCGCCTCGTGCAGCTTGTAGGCGTCCGCCCACATCGCCCGGATGTCCTCCGGCAGTTTCGCGCTCATTTCCTCACCCCCGTCAGGTATTCAATCAGCTGTTTTCCGGTGCTGTTCGGATGGCAGAACCGGAACCTCACGCCGTATTCTTCCTGCATCGTGTACATCGCCTTCCGCAGTACGTCCGGACGGAACCGGTGCATCGGCAGGCCGTCCCAGCCGATGGGAGAGCGCCAGTTATCCAGGCGCCCTCCCGGCAGCTGTTCCTCAATCAGCACAACCAGCACAATCCCGCAGCGCTTCGCCCGTTCGCATTCATCCCGGAACCGCTCGTGCTCCTGGAAGATGTTCCCGGCCAGCTCCGGAACGCCGTATTTGGTGTCGACGGATATGTCGCCCTTCCCGGCGATCTGGTAGTCGCCCACGTTCAGCGCCTGGCGGATGATCTCGATGCCGTTCCGTTCGCAGTACCGGTGGATGTTCCGATGCTTTCCCGCCTGCTGGCGGGTGTCTTCATACAGAACCATCTCCGCACCCCCGTCAGAACGGGAGTTCGTCTGTCTCGACCGGCGTGAATCCGCGGTCCTCCGCCTCCGCCTGCTGCGGCTGTCCGCGGTCTTCCTTTGGCCGCATGGTCTCGATAATCCCACGCCGCACGTCGTCCGCAACCTCCAGCCGGCCGATCTGCGTGTACGGCGTTCCGTTGTATTTCCCCTCGCGGACGTTGATGCCGACGGTCTTTCCCTTCAGCTTCTTCTCGTCCCAGTCCCATTTGAATCCGGGATTGCTCTTCTCGATGCAGAACATCGAATTGTTGAACGTGCGCAGGTCCCATTCCGGGTGATTCCGCCGGCTGTTCTCCGGGTTCGGAATCTGAATCCGGAAATCTCCCTTGTATTTCGCCTGGTACTTCTGCTCGAAACCGGCCTTGCCGTTGTCGTTCTCGTACCGCTTCGTGTAGTATCCGGCCCACTCGCCCTCGATGATATCCAGCCGGAGCACCAGCTGCTGATCCGGCTCCGCTCCGTCGATCTTCACGTTCTTGATGGCCGCCACATACGTTCCGGCGGGCAGCATGGGGAACTTCTTTCCGCGCTCTTCGCTCTTGAATCCGTCAAACTGTTTCATTGTTTTTTCCTCCTTATTTTTCATTCATTCCGTAATATTCACGGATGGTTTTGTCCACGTAGGCCAGGTCGTTCGGGATCTTCTCCGGGAACATCTCTTCCGGGCTCTTCACGGTGTCGCCGCCGTTACTCTGCGTCCGGAACCAGTGCCCTTCCGGGTCGATCTCCGTCCGCAGAACGATGTCGAACAGCCCCTCGACGGTCAGCTTTTCGTCCAGCATCCGCCCGATAGTCTTCGCCTTGATCCGGCCGTTGCTGTCCGTCTCCGTGTGGTGCAGAAAATAGACGATCACGTCGTCCGGCGTCTTGTTGATCACAAAATGGATCAGGTTCCGGAAATTCAGCGCCAGATCCGTGAACTTCTGGTATCCGCTTTCTGCGGCCCTGTCAAAAAACTCATTCACCAGCAGGTACTGGCTGTCATCGACGACGTACTGCTTCAGCTTCGGGTCCGCCAGCGCCTTCAGGATGCTGTGGTACGTGGCGTTCTTCAGGCACCGGAACTCCTTCCGGAAGGGAAGCCGGGGCTTCTCCACCAGGAAGATGCCCACGGCCTCCGGATCCATGCTCTTGATGCTGAAGGTCTTTCCGCTGCCGCTCTCGCCCAGGATCAGAACAGGAATGCCCATTACCGGATCACCACGCTTTCCGTCTCTTCCAGCGCCGCCCCCGGAATTACATACCCGTCCTTCAGCGCTTTTTTGATTTCATCTTTTCTCAGTTCCGGCTCCGGGAATTTCAGAAACCGGTCCGGTTCCTCCAGCGTCTGCAGAAACTTCACCAGCTTCGCCTCATCCTCCACGCTCACCCGCTGGCTGTGCGTCTGGTAAACGTTGCACCGCGGAGTCTTCAGCTTTTCGCCGTCCAGGGCGATCAGCAGCCAGGCTTTCAGCGCGGCGATCTTGTTGTCCAGCGCCCGCTTCCGGGCCAGCAGCTTGTCCGCCTCTTCCTTCACGGCGGCGGCCTCCGCCATCATGTCCTTCTCCCACAGGGCCACGCCCTCCAGTTTGCGCTCGCGCTCCATCTGCAGCGCGCTCAGCGCCTCGCCGTCGATGATCTCGCCGGTCTCCATGTCCACGCAGTTCAGAATGTCCTGGTCGATTTCATAAAGCGCTCTCATTTGTTCATTACCCCCAACTCTTCCATAATCGCCGTCAGCTTATTACTGATCAGTGTCAGCAGTTCGTTGTTCCGTTTCAGCTCTTCCATCATGTAGTGCGTGGCCTCTATCTTGATCTGGCCGATGTTCATGCCGGTGCTGGCTGCCGGTGCTGGTGCCGCGTCCTGGTTTTTCTTTTTCTGATTTTCCGCCTTGACCCTGGCTTTTATTACTGACATTTCATGCTTGTAATCGTCGTACGTTTTGCAGCGCTTTATCAGCAGAACGGTTTCCTTCTTGCACCCGAACGTTTTAGCGATAACATCATCAGCCTCTCCGCTTTCAATCAGAATGCGGATTGCTTTGTATCTCTGGAAGGTTAACATGATCCGTTACCCCCCCCATGTGGATTTTTTCATTGTTCTGTTTTCCTTTCTGTGCTACAATAAGCACGGTTCATAATTGTCTCCGGCCGGCTGAGCGTTCGCACCGCTCACCGGCTTTTTCCATGCTTTCCGACATATTCCGGCTCTCTTTTGTATCCGCCGAAGCAGTTCCGCTCAAACGCCCGCGCGGCCTTTTCGCTGAACGTGTGCGGCGCCGGCTGTTCCACAACGGCCCGGTAGATCTTCACGGATCCGTCCCTGAACGCCATCTTCAGCGCGTCCGGATACTGGCTGGCGCTGTCTTTATCCCACAGCGGAACGGGATTGTACATCGGCATCACCCTGGGCTCGCTCATGTTCCTTCCTCCTTTCTTCCTCAAGTCTCTTCAGGGTCTTCTTGTATTCCGCCGTCCTCTGACTGTTCTCGTGCATCCGCTTCTGCAGGTTCTTCTTTTCGTACCGCAGATCCGACAGGGCGTTCCGGATCTCCGCGATCCAGTATTCGTATTTCTCGCCGTTCGTCACAGTTCCACCCCCAGGATCTGCGCGGCGTGCTCCATCTCTTTCCGGAAGCTCCGCCACTGTTCAATCGTGTAGCTCATAACGTCCAGGCTCTCCACCGGTTCAAAGTCGATGTAGGTCTTCTCGTTCACGTCGCTCCGGCGGTACCGTCCGAAGACTCCCTCAACTTCACGGACCGTCATGCCGTCATAATTCACTGGCTTCCGGATCTTCGGGACATCTGCAGGCGTTTCCGGAACCTCAATCTTCAACCCCATGTCCTTGCACTTCCCGAAGAACTCATCCGCGGCGGCCTTCGCGCCTGCCATGGCGCCCGCAGCAGTGAATTCGCCTTCCGGCGTCTCAACGGATTTTGAGTCCTTCCTGGGCAGTTTGTCCGGCAGCTTCGCGTATGTATCCGGATCCGTGTCTTTCAGCTTCGCCTTGATCTCGTACCATTTCTGTGCCGGCGCAGATCCGCCGCATTCCTCCAGGTACGGAAGCGGGTTTCCTCCATCCAGCGCGATCCGGACGGCCTCCGATTCCTGTTCCTTCGTAAAAATCCGTTTGTGGCCCACTCTCTTTTCCTCTCCTTTCCTTTCCATCGCCCGAAAGCATTTCCATGTGCACCAGTACCTGTAATTCCCTCCGCCGTACAGTTTCTTGTAAGTCCACAAGTGCGGATAGAGCACAGGAAACCACTTTCCACATTCAGGACATTCCTTCATGGCTGGTTTGCTGAATGAATTTTTGTAAAACGCCATCCGGTTCACCTCGCAAAGAACACGATGCCCATCAGCACGGAAGCCAGGAACGGAAGACAGGTCACGACCATCCAGTACAGTTCCCGCTCGGCCTGTTCGTCCTCGCTCATCCGCACGCGGAACTTCCGCCCCTCCGTGGTTTTCAGGGTTTTGTAATTGCTCATTGCAGCGCCTCCTCCTTGTCCATCAGCCGCCCGGCGATCTCCGGCGCGGTGACTGTCAGGATCCCGATCACGGCGCCTGTCAGCACCTTCACGAGACCGATCAGTTCCTTCAGCTGCTCCTCGATCCCGTCCGTCCGCTTCCGTTCTTCCGCCTCCGCGCCGAGAAACCTCAGGAAACCGGCCCGCGGGATCTTCACCCGGTTTCCGCTGACTACCACCGGGAACGGCAGCTGACCGCTCCGGGCGTATCCGATCAGCCGACCGACGTCCATCTTCATCACGCTGGCGGCCGTGGCCGGGGTGATAAAGTCGTCCGTCATGGCTTTCACGTCGTCCAGTGTCAAGGTGTTCCCTCCTTTCTTCGCTTAAAGCGAGCGTTTACCGCAAAAAATAAAGTCTGCCGGGTACTTGTACAGCTTGCAGATCTCCATGAACTTGTCATACGGCGGAGAAGTCTTCCCTTTTTCCCAGCTGCGCAGCGTCGCCACATCGACGTGCAGCTTCAGCGCGGCAACCTCCTGAAGGAATCCGGCGTTGACCCTCGCGGCCGCCAGGGAGATCTTCGGCGGGTAATTCGTGTACTCCATTCTTGCTTCACCTCCTTTGAAATTTTCTGTAACCATTGCTCATTATACTCGCTTAAAACGAGATGTCAAGCATAAAGCGAGATTTTTTTATTTTGGCGCTTGTTTTTCTCGCTTTTATCAATTATACTAAGGTTCCAAGGAGGAATTGAATATGCCAGACAATATTAAGGAAATCTTCTCACGGAACCTCCGGTATTTCATGGAATTGGGAAAAATCAGCCAGGCGGACATCTGCCGCGATCTGAAAGTGTCCTCCGCCACCGCTTCCGACTGGTATAATGGAAACAAGTTCCCGCGGTCGGACAAGATCCAGCGCCTCGCCGACCTGCTGGGCGTCCGCCTGTCCTCCCTGACGACCGAGAACGGCCCGGAGGATTATGAGTATCAGCGCCGTCTTGAAGCGCTCCACAAGAATCCGAAGCTCCGTATGCTGTTCGATATCCAGATGGGCCTGAAGCCGCAGTCGCTGGACGCCGTGACGGCCGTCGTGAAGGAGATCGCGAAAGAGCGCGGAGAGGATGATTGATTTTTTCCTCATGCGCTCCGGTAAAATCCTTTTTAAGGAGAACAAAAGGAGCGTGATGGAAATGAGCGAAGTCCCGATTGTCCTGAAGGATCTGCCCGTCGGCATCCGCGGGTTCATCTGCCTGGGCTCCGATTATGAGCCCGTCATCGTCATCAATTCCCGCCTGTCCAGAGAGCAGCAGCAGAAAACATACGACCACGAGCGGGAACATCTCCGGCGCGGTGAAATGTTTAATGAAGACTATCACGAATATGAAGGAGGGTAACACATGAATTTTTTCGGAATCATCGAAGCGCTCGCCAACATCACCTGCCTGGCCTACATCGTTATCCTGACCATCGACGTCATTTACGACGCGGTCTATGCCCGGCGGCATGATTCCGGAAGGAAGGCGCGGGCAAAATGATTTGTACTAAGTGCAAGCAGGAGCTGGTACAAAGTACAAACTACTGTCCGAACTGCGGCAAGAAGCTGGCGACCGAATCCCGGAAGCGCCGCCAGAAATCGCGCGGCAACGGCACCGGCTGCGCGTACTATGACCGGGCGCACCGGTACTGGGTCGCCCAGGTGATTGACGGATACCGGCCCCTTCCTCCGTTCGATCCGGCCAACCCGGAGAACCGGAAACAGCGCGTGCCGATCAAGAAAACCAAGAGCGGATTCAAGCGCCGGGAGGACGCGCTGGCGTACTGCCAGACGCTGAAAAACGGCCCGCAGAAGCCCTCTCTCGCCCCGACCCTGGCAGTTTACTGGGAAACGTACAAGAAGGGCGCGTATGAGGCGCTGAGCGCGTCAAAACAGCAGGCATACAGAACCGCATGGAAGAAGCTGGACACTATCAGCGGGACCCGGATTGACCAGCTGACGGTCTCAGATCTGCAGGCTGTGGTCGCGGAGAAGTGTAATTCTTATTACACCACCCGGGATGTCCGGACGCTGCTGATCAGTCTGTTCAGGATCGCAGCTGCGGAGGGATATGCGAATAAGGACCTGCCGACCTTCATCAATCTGCCTCAGCTGCAGGAAACAGAGCAGACGCCGTTCTCGGAAACCGAACAGAAGGCGCTCTGGAAGCAGTACGAAAAACCGGACCTCCGCGCAGCCGTCCCGCTGCTGATGATCTACACAGGAATGATGCCCGGAGAGGCCATGAAGCTCAGAGCGGACCAGATCGACATCGAAGGCCGCCGGATCCACGGCGCCGGGATGAAAACAAAGGTCCGGAAGAACTCGGACATTGTCCTGGCGGATGACATCGTCCCGATGGTTCAGGATCTGATCGACCACGCCCAGCCGTCCGGATACATCTGGAAACGCGACGAGAAAGAATGGTACGCAAACTATCACGCCGTGCTGGCCGACGCCGGATGCCGGGATCTTCCGCCGTACTCCTGCCGGCACACCACAGCGACCGCGCTGGCCGTGACGCAGAACATCGCGCCGCAGACCGTCAAAAAAGTTATGCGGTGGTCAACGGCCCGGATGCTGGACCGCTATGCTCACCCGGATCAGGACGATGCGCTGAAGGCCGTCAACACGCTGAAAAAGGCCTCGGAGTAACTCGGTAGTAGCTCGGTAGTAGACCGGATTTTGAGGGTATCTCAGTGGAATTTTGATCAGGGTCGCGGAGACAAAGAAAAACCCGCGATCCTTTATATATCGCGGGTTTGAGCGGAGAAGCCGGGATTTGAACCCGGGCGACCTTTAACAGTCCTACTCCCTTAGCAGGGGACGTCATCGTATAGTATTTTCAACGGTTTGCTGTCTTGTTCTCGGTAGTAACTCGGTAGTACGACCATTTTCAGGCACAAAAAAAGCGCCCTGGTTACTTTCACCAGGGCGTCGTTTTACTTGACGGCTACTTGATTATTCCGGCAGAGTGTCGTCCGGATCTTCCTCCGGCTCATCGTCAGGCGGTTGCTGTTGCTGTTTGACCTCCGGCAGTCCTGTTGCCAGCGATGTCAGGATGCTGAGAACAGCGGCCGCACCACTCACACTCAGCGCACGGAGCCACTGGATCTCCTCCAGGGCCGCACCCACTGCGATAAATCCAACAAATGTCTGTGCAAATGTCCTCGCCGCGCGGATCAGCGCCGCGACTGCCCACTCTTTCCAATTCCACCGCATTCCGCTTCCTCCCTTAAATCGTCGTCATCTTGACGATGGCTTCATACATCGTCTTGATTGTGTCATCCGGCTGGCCGTCTCCCAGGGCCGTGTAGCTCTGGTAGATGCTGACCACCGCGTCCTTGCGTGATACGCTGATGTGGTTCCCGTCCGCGACACACTTCTCATAGGTGTCCAGGATCTGGATCCGCAGGATGCCGCGCAGGCCCTGTTCGATGGCCTTGTTCTTCGCCTTCTCCTTCCGGAATTTCGCCGCCAGCCTCGCGTAGGCCGCGCTGAGTCCCGCGACCACCACGCCGAACAGCACCTCCAGCCAGTATTTCAGAACAAAATCCCACATACGCATCATTCCTCCGAAATATCTCCGCCAAACGTCTCTACGATCTCCCTGGCCCGGTTCTCCGTCAGGTGCAGGACCGTCACCGTGTACAGCTTCTCCGGCGCCTGGATGACCTCTCCGGCCTCCAGCGCCGCGTCAATGGCCGCCCAGGTAAGCGGACCGCAGACCCCGTCCGCCGCCAGACTGTGATTAGCCTGGAAGGCCTTGACGGCGGTCTCGGTGTTCCGTCCGAAGATCCCGTCCGCGCCGGAGGGCCCCACGGCGTACCCCAGCGCCAGCAGATCCTTCTGCAGTTCCGTCACGAATTCGCCCGTGGATCCGCGCCGCAGCGTGGGTTTTGTCACCGGCACAGGCGCGTCGCCGTCCAGCCCCTTCGGGATCGCCCAGTGTGTGCATTTCTTCGACAGCTTTTCCTTCTTGACGGAACCGCTGCAGTGAATCATCCAGCCGTTCCCGATGTACCACCCGATGTGGCTCATGATCGTTTTGTCCTGCTGGTTCTGCCAGAAGACGCAGCACAGCTTCTCCGGCAGCGTGTCGATCGTCCCTTTTGCTTCCCAGTTCGCGCTGTTCCGCCACATGGTGGAGCAGCCTCCGCCTGTCAGAGAAATCCCGACCCGGCTGGCCAGCTGCTTGATGAATCCCTGACAATCGTCAATCAGGACCCTGCGGTTGTCCGGATAATAGGTGCACCCGCCGCAGCTACGCCCGCTGCCGTTCAGCGCCTGGCACCGGCTGATGATCAGTTTCGCCTCCTCCTCCGGGCAGCTGCTGCGGCCTGCGTAATACTGCCGCTTTGCCGGCGTGCACTGTGCTGCTACCGCACCCCAGACGTACGGCCATCCAATTTCCGCCTCCGCCGTCCGGATGATCAGTTCCTCTTTCGTCAGCCCCTGCGCCTTCCATCCCTGAAAGAGCTCGTCAACGTCTGCTGCGCTGTTCATTCGCTCACTCCCTTCTCAGACTTATTGCGTACTTTAACTCTTGCCCTTGCGCCTTTCTTCCCGTGCGTCCTCAGCGCAGATGGCGAGAAATGCCCCCACGCAGAAACCCAGCGCACCACCTATGCAGAGCAGAGCCACAGCATAAAGCCATGTCATTCGCCCTCACCGACTTCCGTCTGTTCCGGTTCGGTCGGTTCTTCTTCCGGTTCCGGTGCGGGTTCCGGGGGAACAGGAGTCATGTCCGGGAAAGCACCCCACGATTTCAGATAAAGCTGTTTGCCGTCCCCGGCACGGATGATCGAAACAGACCATGCGACCCGGTTGGGACTGTCCGCATTGGCAAGGGCAACAACCTCGTTGGAATAGTCTGCCTGTGCGGCGAGCAGAGCGATCTCCGGGTCACCGTTGGGGTTTTCTTCCGTAGCCTTGTAGGTACGGGAATCGAACGGCTTCGGATAGCCGGGAATGTCGGACAACACGCCATGCGGATTGGATTCGGAAACTACTACCTGTGTTGCAAAAACTTTGTAGATCTGTCTGAGTGCCATTGTGGTTACCTCTCTTTCTTTAATCGCCTTTTGCTCTTAATATGATAAGATCATGACCGCCGGGGATTTTAACCTCTTTATTCGCTCCAATATACAAATTTATTTGATCTTTCGTTGTTGTATCGACATATACACATCTTACGCCCCAATAATCTGAGTTTCCGTTTGATCTAATAACGTAAGTTTGTCCCGTTGCAATTGTATGATTTGGTCCACAGATTGCAAACTGGCAAGCCTTTAATATATGCTTATTTTCTGCCAAGCCATCAGAACCATTAATAACAGGACTCATGATAGCAATATAAAATCCATTTCCGGGACTCGGAAACGTTACATCGTCTACGGTTGTTTCTATATGAATCGTTTGTACAACTTCCAAAAGGCTTTCGAGCAACGAAGCATTTCCTGCCATCTGTAGCATCATCCTCCTTATCTGCATCAAGTCCATGCACACGCCACCCCCAGACAGCCGTCAGCAATGTTGATTTCATACGTGGTATTCGCTTCAAGGCTTGTCGGATCAAATGAATTTGCCCACCGCATCGTCATCCCTGTGGGTGGCGTGACGGTCAACACGGTCGGCGTTGAGCCAGACTCAAACGTTACATCAATGATTCCGCTTGCCGGGACTACGATGGTCAGAGTCGATACCTCACCGCAGATGTAGCGAACCCCGGCTTTTGCGTTGATGGTCGGAGTGCTACCGCTGACGGTTTCCGGTGCGTTCAGCATTCCGCTGATGGCGGATTTTGCAGACTCCGTGTAGGTTCCGACAGTGTTCGCACTACTGCTCTGTGTGCTATCCCCGGCGGCTTTTGCGAGTCCGTAGAAAACAGACTGATGCTGATTTAAAGGAACGATAGGTTTATATCCTTGCGTTCCTGCTTTAATTTGGTCGTCATAAGCTGTCGCAACGTATACCTTTCCTGTTGATAATCCCGTTCCAAGGCTTCCATCTGTTTTTACAACGCCAAGTGTTGAAGCAGTAGCCATCGGCACATTCGCCACACCCTGTGACAGGATCGATGTGCCGTTGACCTGCACATCCGTCACAGGAACGGTCACCGATGCAACCCCACTACTGACAACGGAACTGCCGTTCACCTGTACATCGGTGACGGCTTTCTTCGTCACAATGCCTGTGTCCGCACAGTAAGTCAGCGTGACCGTCCCTTCATTGTCTGCCCACGCATGATTCACGCCAAGCACGGAGCGCATCTCAACCGGGGTCAGATAATAGGTAATCGCCTGTGCTAACTCATAAACCACCTGCGCTCCGGTTGTCGGTGTGGTTCCGCTGGCGTAAACATCACGGTCTGAAATCCATTCACCCGGCAGAGTCTCGCCGTTGTAGGACGCAATCTGTCCGTGTGTGACGGTCAGGATACCCTTTACGATATCCACCGTACCGCCGTAGACGGTTCCTGCCACCGCAGACCAATCCACTTCCGCTTCGCTCCGAAGCTGTGGTTTAACATAGGTTTCCCTTGCGTTGCCGATGGTAACCATCAGTTCCCGGGAAATCCACCACGTAAGAGTTCCAAGGATGGACGCCGCCTGCACAACAAAGAACCCATGATTCCCGGTCGAAACGGACTGCGCAACCGCTCCGCTGAAACCTTTGTTCTCATATACATTGTCACCGTTTGTCAGCGTGAAATTGTCAACTACGCCGACATTCCCGGCATCACTGTCCGAACTCTTTTTAGTTGCATAAAGTCCGGCATTTTTCGGAACGGCAAACGAAAAAACTCTTGCGTTCGTTGCGCTTGCGATCTTGCTGTTGCTGATCGTTCCTTTTCTCAGGCTTGTCGGAACGTTCCCCGGCAGAAGGTTGTGACCGCTCACATACGCAGAAACTTTCGTCTTGCCCGTAATGGGTCTGATGTTTTCCGGTGAAGGATCTCCGGTTCCACTCTGCACCGCATTGATCGAAATGACCATGCTTTCCAGAGGCAGACCGTCCGCACCATCGTTAAACGTGGCAATTGTCCCGGATGCGCTTTTCAGAATCACAGGGGACTTTTCCCGGTTCAACTGTTCCGCATATTCCTTGACGGTTCCCTTCCGCAGACAGGTTCCGGTACAGATCACATTGACAATCAGAGTAACCGCATTTTCCGGTGCGGTAAGAATCAGACCGTTTTCTGTAACATCCTCACCGGAAACAGACAGCACTGCACTGTTTGCATCCACAAACGCCCACAGACGTGGATTCATCCGTCCCGTTCCGGTGATCTTAAACTGATCTCCTTCACTGCAAGATACAACGCAGTGTTCAAGCGACCCGGAATACAGAATCGTGGACATATCAACGGTTGCGCTACTTGTGACGATGTACCCCGGCTCAAACGGGCAATTAACCCATTCAGACTCAGCAGATCCACTCTGCGGAGTAGACCACACCGGATCAAGATTGCTGTCTAAGGCAAGCACCTGTCCTGCCGTGCCAGCGGTTCCCGGCGCATTCTGCTTCTGCTGAATTTCGTTCTTTAAGTCTGAGAGCTTATCAGCCGACCAGGTCTTCCCGGTGGCCCCGCTGCCGGCGGTGTCGTCGATCAGCTCCGTCGGATCTCCCGGGCTTCCGTCCTCGCCGTCGCTCACGGTGGCCGTGGTCGTCCCGTCCTTGTCCGTGATCGTGATGGTCGCGGTCTTCCCGCTCTTGCTCACGCTGGCGCTGGGAGAATACCCGTCAGCGCCGGGTGCGCCGTCCTGGCCAGGGTCGCCGGTATCGCCCTTTGGAATCCCCAGCTTCAGCACCGGGTTCTCTCCGCTGTGGTCAATCTCCGCCGTCGGCGTGGATCCTTCCGGAAGCCCGGTCGCCGTCGCCGTCATGGCGTTGTAGCTGTCCACCGCGGCCTGCGTCGCCGCCGCTGCCGTCATCAGCCCTTCAACCCAGTCCGCCCAGTCATCCGGTTCCGGATCCACGGACGTGATCAGGCTTTCAGAAACGCTGAACCGGTAGATCTTCGTCTTTGCGACCGTCTCGCCAGCTGAATACACAATTTGCGCGTACAAAAATCCCTGGCGCTCGCACTCCCACGCGCTGACCGTCCAGACCAGATCCGTTCCGTCCAGCACGGCGGAATTGCTCGCCACCGCCTCCGTGTCGCCCGGCCTCCGGACCGTCAACGCAGCCACCCCGCCGGGGAACTCCGCCATGATGTCCGAAATGTCGAACCGCACCTGCATCCGGTCGTTTTCGCCCTGGTATGCGATCCGCGCCGTCTGCCCGCAGCATGCCCTGATTTCCATGGTTAACCCCTCCTTGAAGCAAAATAATAACGGTGCGCTTGCTCAAGGCGCGACCGCTTACAGCTTGGTCGTAATATTGTGCCAGTTGCTCGAAATCACCCGGCTGATGTCGTGGTTTTCGCTCCCGATCGTCACGGAGACGGCCTCCGGCTGCCTGTGCGCGTCCTGCCAGTCCATCTGCACGATCCTGTCCGTGAAAACCTGGCTCTCTGCCCCGTTATACCCCGGCACGCAGACCCGGCAGAGTTTCCCGACCGCCAGCTGATCCAGCGGCTCCGTGCTCCCCTGCGGGATCACCGCTGTCGCCGTCAGCCGCAGCTGCGGTGTCGCGTGTCCGTGCCATGCCTGGTTCATGGCGACGATCAGCGCGTCCTCATCCTCCGCGTCGTCGAACTTCTCGATGTGGCTGACGGTGCCGTACGGGTTCCATAACATGTCCACGTACCGCCCGGTCACTTCCAGACCGTCCTTGCCGATGGGGTAGAACCGCGTGAACATCCCGCTCCGGTTCTGCTCCCAGATCAGCGTCCGCAGGTTCCGTCCGAGCCTCAGCTCGCAGTCGAACTCTGCAGCCGGGTCCAGGTAATCCACATTCAGCTTGAACGGATAAACGCTGGTGTCCATGCTCCAGAAAGCCCCCTCCAGCGTGTCCATCACCTTCTCCAGCGCGTCAAAACAGTTTTCGTTCTCGAACCGGTATTCTCCCTGAATCCCGCCGAACTGACTGTTCCACCGGCCCAGGATCCAGTCGCTCTGCCGCCCCAGAATGTACTGAACGGCCTGTTTCGCCGTGCACGTGGTCGCGCCCGGCGTCCCGGTGATCGTCGCCGGCGTGATCTCCTTGAAAAGCACCGTATCCCGCAGCACACAGATGATGTGCTCCAGGCTCACAGTGTCGATACCCGTGTGGAACTCCCGCCGGATGCTGCGCACCCGGAAAACCATGCCCTCCGCCGGCGTCCCCGGTTCGCCCATCATCCAGGTCGTGATGCTGGTGCCGTAGATGTCCTGCGGCGTCAGCTCCGCGGTAATCTCCCGCTCCTTCACGCTCAGCCGCAGCGTGTCCTCCGGAATCATCCGGAGCGGCGTAATGCTGTGCCCGCTCACCTGGATCATCAGACATACCTCCCCGATGCCGTCATCACAAGCGTGCCGGCCTTGTTTGTCTGAACCCTGATTGTGTTTGTCCCCGGATTCAGGTACAGATCGTCTCCGCTTCCTCCGACCCGGTACCTCAGCAGGTTCGTGCTCCCGCTGTAGATCCGCAGACGCCCGTTCACGTGCGTCGCCGTCAGCGTTTCCCCTCCTGCGACCTCGAAACCGGTCATCTGGAAAAACACCACGTCCGTCCAGATTGACAGCAGATCCAGTGCAGTGGTTCCGCTGTTTGTGAAGGTGAAGTCCGCCACCGTCTGCAGGTGCCCCGGCACGCTCAGCGTGAAGCTGGTCTCCGTCTGCGCCGGAATGCTCTTCGTAACGCTGACCGGTTCCTCATCCTGCCAGAACGGCACGCTGATGGCGTGGAACGTAATCGTGTATTCGTCCGTCCAGTTCCGGAAGTCCCCAGGCGCGGACATTTCCGCCCGGTCGACCCACAGCCGCCTGTCCTGGATGAAATTCAGCCGGAGCCAGTTTCCTTCCCCGCCCAGCGCCCACGCGGCGACGGATTCCCATACCGCCCGCCGGTCCGCCAGCGCGGTCTTCGGCAGCAGGATCGCGAAATTGACGGTCACGTCCATCGTGTCCCAGTGCCGGCTCAGGATCCGCTGCCCGGACCCGCCGGCCAGGCTCGCCGTGGAAACGCTCTCCGACGGCGTGCCGACCTCAACGCTCCGGATCACGATGCTCGTGTCCAGGCTGTCCAGCTGGGTGGCGCCCAGCTTCACCCGTCTTGATAAAATCACAGGATCCCCTCCCGTTTAATTGACATAGGTAAACACGTCGTCCCAGAGGTTTTTCCGCGTTCTCCTGCCGATCTCGTTCACCACCACGCCGGAAACCGTCAGGTTCGCTTCTTCCGCGCCGCTCCGCACGGCCTCCTTCAGCTTCTCCGGCAGGTTCCGGAAAACGGCGATGTCGTCGTGGGTCAGCGTGTTCTTCCGGCTCTCCTGTTCCATGTAGCCCTCGATCCGCCGCAGCGTGTCGTCCATCGGAACCAGGAAAGAGTCGATTTCCTCGTTCGAGTACATCTCGTCGCCTTCCAGGTACTTGCTCAGGGAAAGCGCCAGCTGATCCGTCTGCTCCTGCCCCAGCACGTCGTACAGGTTGTACAGTTCATCGTCCTCCACGGTGCCGTCCCGGTCGTTGTACCATTCCATGAACCGCTGCGCAAAAGCCGTCATGGCCTCATATTCCGCCGCGGTGTCACCGCCGACGGTGCGGTATCCGTTCAGCGTCTGCCAGATGTCGAAGAACTCGCTGTCCGCGAAATCGTTGGCGACCTCCGCGGTATGCTCCATCTGTTCCTCGCCCTTCTGGTACGCGATGTTCACCAGCTTCATGTCCCGGATGATGCCGTCCACCATCAGCGCGCCGGCCGCCAGCACGCCGACTCCGGCCAGCCCGCCGCCAGCCAGGAAGGAAGTCTTCATCCCTCCTGCCGCCGCCGCGGCGCTTGCGCCTCCGCCGCCTCCGCCGCCGGCCAGAACCCCGTTCAGACCGGAGCTGACGCCGCTTCCGGCGCCCGCTGCCATCTCCGCGCCTCCTCCGCCGCGCATCAGCTGCAGGCCCTTCAGCATGTTGTAAACCTGCAGGCCTCCTCCGGCCAGCTTCAGCCCGGCCCATCCGGCGATGATCCACTTCAGGGCTTCCACGACATCATCCTTTTTTTCAATCAGCCACTGGAACGCGCCCGTGATGCCCTCCAGCATCCCCTTCAGCCCTTCCATGGCAGCCTCCGGGTCAATCTGCGCGATGTCCTCGAAGAACCCGGTGATCACCGCGCTCAGCTTGTCCATCATTTCCTGGCCCGCCGGGCTGTTCAGGTACGCGTTGAACTCCTGCAGCAGCCCCGTCAGCGTCTCCATCACGCTGGTGATCGCCGGCGCCATGGCCGCCTCAAACTCGTGCTGAAAGTTCTCCCATTCGGTCTGCAGCTTCATCTCCGTGTCGTTCAGCGTGGTCAGCTTCTGCAGGTCCTCGTCGCCGATCCAGTTCCAGCTGTCCCTGACGCGCTCATATTCTTCCCGCCCCGCGGAAAACAGCGGAATCAGTTCGTCCCAGCTCTTGCCGAAGGCCGCCATGGCCGCTTCTTCCCGTTTCAGCGGTTCGTCCATCGCCATGATGGCCGCGCCGGCGTTCCAGAATGTGTCTTCCAGGCCTTCGTCCGTGTGGTTGCTGGTATCAATCCCCAGGATCTCTTCAATGGTTTCCGTCTTGCCCTCGTTCAGCAGCCCCTGCTTCAGCTTCTTCCTGGCGGAAATAATGGTGCTGACGTCCGTGTCGATGATGTTCGCCGTCTGCTGCATCCGGTACAGATCTTCCGGTTTCATGCCGTACACCGTGGCCTCGGTCGCCAGGTCATCCGCCCACGCGCCCGCGCCCAGCGTCGCCTGAACGATCCGCTTGCCCAGGTTCCACGCCGCCTTCGCCGCGTTCTCCAGCGTGCCGGTAATCTTCCCGATGCCCTCGGTCACCTTCTCGACGCCCATGCCCTGGCCGATCTGGCTCAGCTTGTCATTCATGTCGCCGACGCCGGCGCCCGCGTCCTGCCCGGCCGCTCCGACGCCCTCCAGGTCGCTCTCCATGTTTGTCAGCGCCGTCTGTGCCCGGACCATCTGCTGCTGCATGCTCTGGAACGCCGCGCTGTTCTCGTCCACGCCGTTCTTCTTCATGGTCTCCAGCGCCTTCTGGCTCTGCTCGACCACGCGCTTCTGTTCCTCAATCTGCCGCTGCAGGAGCTCGCTCTTCTCCTGCATGTATTTCTCGGCGTCTCCCGTCAGGCGGAACTGCGCCTCGTTCAGCTTCAGCTGCTCGTCCAGCGTTTTCACGGAGGCCTGCGCCTGTTTCATATTTTGTTTGAATTGTGAAACACCGCTGACGCCCATCTTGACGTTCACGCTGTTCGCCATGCTTCCGCCCTCCTTAAATCCGGAACCCCGGACTGTATTTCAAGTGATAGACAAACAGGTCCGCGACGGCCCCCGGACGCATCCGGTGGATCTCATCCAGCCGCAGGCCTGCCTCCAGCCCCCAGCTCACCACCATCAGGTAAGTCAGCCGGGATTCTCTTTTTTTCTCTCAATTTCCTCCAGCGTCACGTCCACCGGCCCGCCGTCGTTGTCCTTCGGAATCTCGCTGAGCATGCCCTCGTGGATCGCCTTCGTGCACACGATGATCGCCTCCGCCAGCCGCGCCGGCTTCAGCGCCCTCAGCACCGCCTTGTCCGTCAGATCCGCGGTCTCCCCGGCCTCTTCGAGACCGGCGTTCCCAAGAATCCGGATCAGCGACGCGATGGCTCCCAGGTGTCCCGGGCTTCCGTAGGACTCCGTGTCCTCCGGGTTGTCCGGGTTCCGCCCCGCGATCAGGTACTGGAATTTTCCCAGCGGCGCGATGTCCTCCTGGATGGCCTTCATCTCGTATGTCGTGTACAGCAGGGGAATTTTCCGCCCCTTCAAAGTGATTTCCGCCATTGTCCGCACTCCTTTCAAAAAAGCGGGACGGCCCCGCCCGGAGCCGCCCCGTGTCCTTATCAGGTGATTCCCGCCTTGCCCTTGACGTACGCGATCGCGTCCGCCGCGCTGGTAAAGGTCTTGTGCACCGCGAAGCTCAGCGTGTCCGCACTGCTCAGCTTGATGCCGCTGCCGACGCCGTTCAGCGTGGGCGTGCGCCATTCGATGTTCCTCTCCTTCGTCCGGGTTTCCTCGGAGCTGACGCCGAACTTCAGCTTGTAGTACCACCAGCCCTCGTAGGAATTCTCCACCACGCCGCTGCTGTTGGTCGTCCGCATCACGCGCACGTAGCCGAAGCCAACGTCCGGGCTCGCCAGGCTGTTCACCGTGTACTCGTTCGTCTGCACGGTCTCGCCCAGCACGTAGCCCCTGGCCTCGTCCGTCAGTCCGCTGGGCTCGAAGTCGATCGTGTAGCCCAGGACGCCGTTGTCCGTGTCGAGCTCGACGTCGTCGCCGTAGAAATGGCCGTCCGCGCGCTCCCAGTTCACGCTGGCGCTCACCGCCTCCGCCAGCACCTTGCCGGTGTTGTAGCTGATGCTGGATCCCGCCGTGTAGGTCTGTACCGTCGCCGCCACCGGCGAAAGCATTCCGACATTCGCGTTCATTCCGTTATCCTCCTTGTTTGTTCAGTCTTTCCTCGATCGTCCTCGCGATCGCCTGTTCAGCCTTCTTCTTTCCGTTGCTCGCCGCTTTCCGGATGAAGGGCTGTTTCTTCATAAAGCTCGTGCCGCTGTTGATCGCGTTGGCAATCTTCGCAATCGGCACCTGTCTGCCGTTCAGCTGCGCGTATCCCGCATTCCCGTATCCGACGGAGGTGTCCACCTCGCTGCCGTTCTTCGCGAACTTCGCGATGCCGATCCCGCCGGCGGCCTGAACCACCGCGGCTTCCTCCGGGCTCGCCTCCCGCTGCCATCCGCTGGCGTAGCGGAATCTGGCGGTTTTCAGCTTCCCGGCCTCCGCGGCGATCTCCGCCGCCATGATCCCGGCGCCCTCATACAGCCCCGCGGCCGCAGCGGCCTCCGCGCCGCCCTCCAGCCTGGCCAGCATTTCGCTGATTTCCTCCATGCCGGTGGTGCTCATCGTTCCGGCCATCAGCCTTCGCCTCCGTCCGTCCCGTCAGGCTCTTCGTCCGTTCCGTCCGGATCAGGCTCCGGTTCCGGCTCCGGTTCCGGCTCTTCCGGCTGGTTCACGCACTGGAAAACCCATTCCACATGAAAAAGCCCGCTGTCCGTCTCGAACTGCGTGCTGCTCAGGAACCAGCTGTTCCCCAGGATCTCCGTCAGCGTTTCCTCCACGCCTTCGATGATGTCATCACGGTCGGTCAGCTTCGGGTAGAAAACGTCCACGGATCCCTCCCAGGACCGGTCCGCTTTCGTCCCGTCGCCGTCCAGGCTGCCCGCCTCAAAGTCGAGCGCCACAACGCCGTAGGCGCCTTCCGGCCGCGTCCGCCATCCGTATTCCGCGAAGGGGATGTCCATCAGCTTCAGCGCCGCCACAAGCTGCGCGTATTCAGTCGGCATCCGGCACACCTCCGTTTCCCCTGGCGTTTCCGGCCTCCCGCTGAATGGTCAGCTCAATGCCGTCCTCTTCCGTGATGTACGTCCGGATCACCCGGAACCGCACGCCGCACAGCTCGCACAGCGGCTCGCCCATGTACTCGAAGTCGTGCGCAAGGATCACCTTCATCTCCGGGCTCAGTCCCTGGCCCATCGCCTGATAGGCTTCCTGCATCCCGATGCTCCGCAGCGTGCAGAACACGGTCCTCCGGTTTTCCGCCGGTTCGGTGCCGACGCCGTGGGCCGCCGGGTTTTCCGCGATCAGCGTCACCACGTTGCTCTTCAGCATCCGCCGTCACCTTCCCACTGCGTGTAGCCGTCCGCGTGCATCAGCTGCACCTTCTGCTCGTCGTAGGCCGCTTTCAGCCGGTCATAGTTCGGCGGGTTGCCGAACCGCGCCGCCACATAGGTGAGAATTGCCCGCTGCACCAGCGGATCGTTCACCGTGGACTGGTCCACCACCGTTCCGCTGCTCACTGTCCAGGCAATCCTGCCCGGCACCCGCACGCCCGCGATCTCCAGGTCGCGCGCGCCGGCCTGCAGCAGCAGCATGATCTCCCCGTCAAAGGCGTTCACCGTCACACGGAGCGCCGTTTTCGCCTCGCTCAGCATCTGTCTCACCTCTTTCGTCAAAAAACCGGGGCGGGCGAGTGCAGTTCCCGCCCCGTACCTTCAAAGCCCGTCAGGGCTGTCCGGCCTTTTCCATCACTGTGTCGCGGAACGCCTCGTCAACGCTCAGGCGCATAATGTGCCCGATCTTCAGCCGGCTGTCGCAGTGGAATTTCAGGTTCAGCTTCCGCGCCCTCCAGCAGAAGGTGAGGTCTTCCCCCATCCCGCCGACCGGATAGAACGGCACGCCGTAGATCCCCATGGCCTGCAGCATGCCGATCCGCATCAGCACGCAGGCGAACCCGCACGCCTCCACCTCGAACACCTGGTCACGCGGGTAGTCGTACCAGTTCTCCGCGATCGGCCGGACCATGTTCCCGTCCTGGTCAACCTCCAGCCGGCTGTAGATGCACGGCTTGAAGGGCGGACGCCGTCCGAAGCACAGCCCCGTCACCGCGTCCTTTTTCACGCCGTCCTCCGCGCCCTCGATGTCCGCCATCAGCTTCTCCATCAGGTCGGCGTCAAAGGTCATGTCGGAATCCAGCCACAGCACAAAGTCGAAGTCCTCGCCCAGCGCGTATTTCGTAATCTGGTTCCTCGCGTCGTAAACCAGGCTGCCCTTCAGCAGCCGGATCTCCACGTCCCCCACCGGCTTCAGCTGCAGCAGACAGTTCACAAAGTCGGATTCGATGGTGTCCATGCACGGCACCGCGATCAGTGTTTTCATCAGGTCTGCACTCCTTTGAAAAAGTCAGGCGGAGGAACCGAAGCCCCTCCGCCCGTGGTTATTCAGTTTTTCCCTATTCCTTAGGTGGTAGCCACGCACCAGACGATGGCGTCGGTGCTGCCCAGCTTGCCGTCCGCCAGGGTCATCGCGCGGTACACCGCGGAACCGGTCCGGAAGGCCGCCTCTTCGCTCTTCTTGACCTCGATGCCCTTCGCCAGGTTCAGCTTGTAGGCCTTGAAGTCGCCGAAGAACACGTCATCGGTGCCGGCGTTGGCGTCCAGGATGCAGGGATAGCCCAGGATGTTGTACTTCCGGGGGCTCTGCGGATCCAGAACGACCACGCGGTTGTTGGTGCTGTCGACCATGCCCAGGATCTTGGAGAAGAACAGGGCGGGCCGCATCAGGAAGCTGGCGTTCGGATGCCACTCACCGGGCAGCTTGCTCATGATGCCGGTCAGCTGCGCCCAGGTCATGCCGGCGCGGGTGAAGGTGCCGTCGTTGGTGCTCTTGGTCTTCTTGATGCCTTCAGCCTGAGAGCTGGCCAGGCCGCCGCCGTTGATAATGGCGCTGTCCAGGGCCTTCTCGATCTTGTTCACCAGGCGGGAAACGAGCCAGCCTTCAAAGGCGTCGATGCTCATGGCTTCCACGTCGGCGGTGATCTCGAGAGTCTTGATCAGCTTGTAGGCGCCCAGCTGGATGCTGGAAAGGGTGTCCTCGCTGTCCGTGGACGCGCTGCCCATGGCGACCCAGGACGCTTCATTCGTGGTGCCTTCCACCGGGAACTTGACGTATCCGGGGATGTTGGTCAGGTCAACCGCGGCCAGCAGGGGATTCAGCTCCAGCTTGCTGATGATCTCGTTCATGGTCACGATCGGGATCACGTGGCCGGCGGCCACAACGGCGGTACGCTCTTCAGCGGTCAGTTCCTTGCCCTGAAGGTCCTTCAGGAAAGCCTCCCGGTATTCCGGGCTGTTGATGGCAAAACGGGTCTCTTCCATTTTCTTGTCCTCCTTGAATTCTTTGACCACCGGGTCGTTCCCGGCGGCGATCTTCTGCCGCAGTTCCTCTTCGGCCGCGGCGCGCTCCTGGCGGGCCTTCAGCTCGGCCTTCACGGCCTCCAGCTCGTCCGCCCGCGCTTCCAGTTCCTCCGTGGTGACGCTTTCGTCCGTCGGCAGGCTGATCAGTTCGTCCCGCCTGGCCTCCAGCTGTTCCACGTTCATTTCGGTCATGTCACTCATCGGCATGAACCTCCTGTTCGATCAGATTCTTCAGCCGGTACAGAGCCGCAAGCCTGCGGTCATGCTCGGCTATTTCGGCGCGTGTTTCCTCCAGCTCCCGTCTGGAACTCTCCAGTTCCTCCTTCGCGCTCTCCAGCGAGGCCCTGGCGCTCTCCAGCGCCGCGCCTGCGGAAGCCGCCTGGATATCCGTGCCCTCATAAGCGGGGAACGTCACCGCGCTCACCTCGAACACACGCCCGATGCTCCGGATGTGCCTCAGAGGCTGGTCGGTGTCCAGATCCTCCCACTCGTCTCTATCAACCGTGAACATGAACGACATTCCGGAAATGTCGCCCCGCTGCACGGCAGAATAAAGCTCTTTTGCCCGCGGGTTGTTTTCGGTGTCCAGATCCACCCGGATCTCCAGCCCGCGCTCCGTCACTGTCAGCTGCATAGTGCTGTTTTCGTTGTTGTTCCGGCTCCTGGCCAGCGGGATCATGCTCGTGTCATGCCCCACCAGGAAACGCACATCCCGAAGGTCGGTCGTGTCCAGCGCGCCGGGCTCGATCACCTCGCGGATAATCCCCAGGTCCGTCTCCTGTCCGAAAACAATCGGCGTTCCGGTCAGCCGTCCCTTCCGGCCTTCCTTCCCGCCGTCCTCCGCCCGGATCTCAAATTCCAGGCTGCGTACTTCCTTATTCATCGCTCTTTTCCTCCTGTCCGTCGTCCTTCGCCTGGACGTCCTTGTACTCGCCGCGGATCGGCGTATACTGCCCGGCGCCGTCCGGCAGCGGGGCATAATTGAACAGCTCGCGGATCTCGTCAATCGTCAGAACGCCGCGGTCCCCCAGCTGCTGCGCCATGCTGATCTTCTGGCCCACGTTCATGTACTGCAGCCGGTTCGCCGTGAACAGAATCGCGTTCCCGCCGTTCCGCTCGCGCTCCGTGAAAACCATCCGGGTCAGGCTGTCGCTCAGCTTGATGGCGAAAGGCTCGATCGCGCCGTTGAAAAAGCTGTCCATCACGTCCGCCGTGGCGCTGTTGTTGATCACGCTCTCCGGCACGCCGAAGTAGTTGCACACGTTCTCCCGGATCAGCTTCTGCTGCTCGCCGTTGACCTCATAGCTCCGCTGGCTCAGTTCCTTGATGTTCTGCATCTGGTTCCCGAACAGCAGGAGCCCGCCGCCCCCGGCCTGGAAGTTGTTCCGGTCGAAACGCTCGCGCTCTTTTCTTAAATCTTCATCGAAGGCCTTGCCCGTCAGCTGCGCCATAAAGCGGTACGTGGCGCTGTTTTTCACACCTTCCATGATCCCCTGTTCGACCATGTGAACCAGCTTCATGGTGCTGTCCAGCGCGGTGTTTTTCTCACCGAAGAAGTCGTCCTTCAGCTGGTGCTTGGTGATCACCGCGCACCGGCTCAGCTCCATGCTCCGCCGCTGGCCGTTCATGAACGTGTATTTCAGGTACGGAATCCCGCCGTGGTCGACGACCTCACAGCTGCTGGGCATCACCGGGAAATACCCGGAAACCTCGCCGGCCCTGTCCAGCACCGGAACGACAAATAAGTTGTTTTCGATGTCGTAAATATTGCTGCACCGTTCCAGGAACTGCGGCCAGGTGTACCACGGATTCGGCTCTGTTTTTGTCGCCGTGTAGAGCTTCTGCCTCGCCGTGCCGCTCATGCTGTATTTCAGCTTCGCTACATGCCTGGCTTTCGCGTCCACCGCCGCCCGCACCAGTTCGCTCTCGTAAATCTGACCGCCCCAGCTTGTGAACACCGGCGAATAAGCCGTGAAGGTCTCAAACCTTCCGTCAGCGCCTCCGGAGACCTTCGGCCTCCCGAAGATGCGATCAATCAGTCCCATTTTCCTCACCTCTCGTTGCTCAGCTGTGCCGTCATTTCCTCGTAATAGTTGTGCCGCATGCAGATGGCGTCACTTAATGCCGCCATTCCGTCAATGTGCGCCCGCGGATTCATCTTGATCAGCCGGCGCCGATTCGTCCCTTCTTCAAACTTCAGCGCGGCGTCCAGCATGTGCACCTTCATCAGGTCGTTGTCATTGATGCACCGGAGCCGCCCGTCCTTGATCATGCCTTCCATGTCGATCAGCACGCCCGTCAGATTGCTCCCCTGGGAAACCGACTCCATGTCGAAGCCGTCCGCCTGCATGTCCTGCACCAGGTACGCCGCGCTGTACCGGTCGTACCCGACCTTCAGCGGCAGAATCTCGTACTCCCGCTCCAGCCGGCTGAACCACGCGTGCACCTCGTGGTAGTCCACCGTGTTCTCCCCGCAGACCGTCAGCAGGCCCCGCTGCCGGTAGATCTCATACGGCAGACCGTCCCGCTGCGTGGCCTCCTGAACCTTGTTCGCCGGCATAAAGAACATGACGTCAAACCAGCTGACGCCGTCCTTCTCGATCACGATCACCGCCGCCGTCAGGTCAACCGCTAAGGAAAGATCGATCCCTCCCAGCGCGTAACTGTGCCGGAAGTCCTCCAGCATCAGCCCGTTCGGTTCATGCGGCGCCAGCGGTTCCCATCCGGGCCCGTATCCGCCCAGGAAGCATTTCCGCACGTCCTGCGCCGTCAGCCACGCCTGCGAGGAATTCTGTTTGATGCAGGCGAACTTCGTCATGAACTCCGCCTTGTTTGCCAGGCTTTCCTCCGCCTTCGCGATTTCCTCCAGGATGTAGGAGGCGCTCACGCTGACGCCCAGGTTCGGAATGCTCTTCTGCAGTTCGTTCAGGTCGTTCCATTTGTCCAGGTCGTCAATCTGGTATAAAAAAGGCAGCAGCCTCTTTTCCCGGCTGTTGCCCTGCAGGAACGATGTGCCGCGCCTGAACAGCTCATCGTAGATCCCGTCGTTGATGTAGTTCGCCGTCGTGATGCTCAGAATCAGCGGCTGTTCCCGGGAACCCAGCGCGCTTGTCATCACCGCGTACTGTTTGATCCCCTGGTCCCCGACCCACGCCGCCACCTCGTCGCAGACTGTCAGGTGCGGGTTGAATCCGTCGCTCTTCTTCTCGCTGAACGGCACCTTCTTGATGGACGTGTTCGTGCTCTCGATGTAAATGTCCATCTTCCGCTTCTTTGTGATCTTCATCAGATCCGGCTCCGCGGAGATGCTCTGCCAGAAGTCATTGAACACGATATCCGCCTGGTCCAGCTTCGGCGCCAGGAAGTAGCAGTCCGCGCCGCGCTCCCCGTCCGCGTAGGCCATATACTCCGCGATTCCGGATGCCAGCAGGCTCTTCCCGTTCTTCCGGCCCATGACCACGAACACTTCCCTGTATACCCGGGTCCCGTTCTCATCCACCAGCCCGAAGATGCAGCTGATCAGCGCCTTCTGCCAGGTCTCCAGCTTCACCAGCTGCGGCGCCAGCTTCCCCTTGGAATGGTGGCAGAAATTCTCAAAAAAGCGGATCGCTTTGTTTGCCTTCTTCTGGTCGAAGAAGTAGACCTTGTTTTCCAGGTCGGAGATGATCCGCTCGTATAAAAGACGGATCCAGTGACCCACCGTCACACTGCCGTCTTCTATTGCCTGATAATATCGGAGGATCCAGTTCTCCGCGGACACCGCCATCCTCTGCAGCCGTCTGGCCTCCGCGTCCAGTTCACGGTTCGGCACGTCCGGCCGTTCCCATACTTCGGACTTAGTCATTCAGGAACTCACCCAGCTTATCCCCCGCCGGCGCTTCCCGGCCCAGCTTCCCGATGATGTCCAGCATCACGCCCAGCGTTTTGTTCGCTGTGTCGTTATACTTCGGCAGCTGCGTGGCCATCGGGTGCGCCTCGATCTTCTTCTGCCCCGTGGATCCGATCACTTCCATCACAAGGCCACGTTCGTCCAGATCCGCCTGGATCTTCCGGATCATATCCATCTGCCCGGCGTACCGGTCCGCGGCGGAGACGAACAGAACATTGTCCTTCACGCCGTACTGATCAGCCAGCCGCATGATCTCGTCAAAACTTAGCTTTTGTTTTGCCATCTCCGTCCCTCCCTTCCGAAAATCTTAAGATCCGTCTTAAAACCATCTGAAAATCGAAAACTTTTCCCAAAAGAGCGAAATTCGTGAC
>Ga0265298_10001666_pt1 | contig 32685 bp, 29 predicted proteins | sample AusTroGonzalo_MG_3_FD_193486 | JGI IMG/M metagenome (GOLD analysis project Ga0265298, IMG submission 193486) | Bovine rumen microbial communities from tropical cattle in Woodstock, Queensland, Australia - Gonzalo_01 | ecosystem: Host-associated > Mammals > Digestive system > Stomach > Rumen ... | reverse complement strand
ATTTTCTCCTTTTTAAATCCATAGATTGCCGCGTCACCTACGGTTCCTCGCAATGACGTTTTTTCCACTTACGTCCACAAGCTTGTTATAAACATCGGGCTTGCATCATCCGCTTTCTTGAAGCCGCAATGCTCGTAGAAGGCGAGTTCCTCGTTGTAGGCGACAACGACGATGCGTAGATAATCCCTATACTTTTCGTGGACTTTATCGACGAGGACTTTACCAATGCTTTGGCCCTGATATTCGGGGCGCACGAGCAGGTAATGTACGTAGGCATTCATGATGCCGTCGTCCATGGCGCAGATCATGCCGACGAGTTTATCGCCATCCCAGGCGGAGATGACGGTCTTGAAATTCTTCATCGCGATGACGAGTTTGTCGGGGAAATGTCCCGAGGACCATTCGACGGAGAGGAAGAGGTCTTTTAAATCTTGTTCAGAAAATTCGTGGGTGTTTTTGTATTCAATGCTCATATTTTATGGGAGGTTTCAGATTGTCTTAATCGTTTCCGGATGAGTCGAATCTCGATCGAAGTCGCTTTTTTCTGGTCGACAAGTTCCTTTTTTCCGCCTTCAACCTTATACATCTTGTGATTCTCAATAAGAATCTCTTTGAGCGTCTGTTTTCTTACATCAAAATATTGAAAACGGTTCTCGTTTATGTGTTCAATGTCGTAAAGATGCTCGATGAGGTGGGAGTTGTATTCGGATATTTTGTGAGAGAAAAACTTCTTAGAAACGCCTATGACCTCTGCTATGTAGTCGTATGGTTTTGCTAGGTCAATGAGCTTCTTTAGAGGCCAGCAATTCCCCATGTCGCAAGATAGTTCGTAGTAATCCTTGTAGTAGTCTTCGTAAACAGGGGGAGGGATGATGGTTTTGGGATATGTGTTGAAAAAATCAATCTCTTCGGGAACGATTAGGCTGAAATTGACCTTGTCAAAAAGCTTGTAGACTAGCTCAATCTTCTTGTTTAGTTTCTTTTTAACCTTGGGCTCGTTTGTTTTGGCTGTCGTGACTTCCCACCAATAAAGGGTTCCTTGGTCGTCCAACCCCAGAATGTCGAATTCGGCAAGGTCAATATCGTGTTGGGTATAGTATATGGATCCGTTGTTCCTGTATACAAATCCGTTTATAAGTTTTGACTTTTGTGTTTTTGAAAGGATGATGTGAATGTCGGGATTGTCACTTATGATTTTGTCGTAACAGTAGTATTCGTAAATATGGCTATTCAGTATTAGACGGGTTGTTTCTATACCCGTCTTCTTCCATTTGTCGAGAGTCTTTTTTAGAGAAATTTTTTGCGACATTTGTCCTCTGTTTTTTTATTCCTTTCGGCGATAAACGTTCGCGAGTATCGCGCCGGAGATGTTGTGCCACACGGAGAAGATGGCGCCAGGCACAGTCGCCATCGCAAGCGACGAGAATGCGGTCGCCGCAAGGCTTGTGGCAAGCCCGGAATTCTGCATGCCGATTTCAATGGAGAGCGCCTTTGTCTTAGGCGTGGAGAACTTGAGCATTTTGCCGAGTCCAAAACCGCAACCGTAACCGAGCAGGTTATGGAGAATCACCACAGCGAAAACGACCGCACCTGTCGAAAGAATTTTTGCGGCGTTATGCGAAACAACGGCAGCCACAATCATCGTTATTGCAATCACGGAAACGAGCGGCAAAACCTTAACGGCGCGAGCGGTGAACTTGCCGAAAAACTTGTTGATGACGAATCCGAGTGCAATCGGTACAATCACGACTTTTACGATAGAAAGGAACATCGCCATCACATCCACGTTTACGGTCGTGCGCAAAAGCAAATACGTAATCGCCGGAGTCAGCACAGGAGCAAGCAAAGTGTTCACGCTCGTCATGCCAACAGAAAGCGCAACATCGCCCTTCGAGAGGTAAGTGATAACATTGCTGGAGGTGCCGCCCGGGCAAGTTCCTACAAGCACCACGCCCGCCATCAGCGCAGCATCGAGCCCGAAAATCTTGGAAAGCAAAAAAGCAAGCGCCGGCATCACGATAAACTGCGCAGCACAACCAATCGTAATTTCTTTCGGTCGCGCAAACACGAGCGCAAAATCGCTAAGCTTGAGTGTAAGCCCCATGCCAAACATCACGACCATCAAGAGGTAATTCACCCACGAAAGTTCAATCCATAGCGTTGATTTCGGAACGAACAGCGAAAGTGCCGCAATCACGAGCACGACAACCGCCATCCACTTGCCAACGAATTCACTGATTTTTTCAAGAATGCGCATCACTACACCTATTATTTAAACCTTGTATCCGTACTTTCTCAATTTTTCGACATACTGCGGGTCGCTCAAGCGAGCCTTGGATTCCGCCATGTACTTGTCATTGTTCTTGTTCTGGAATCCGAGCTTGATACGCAAAGCATTGATTCCACAAGCAATAGCACCCAAAGCGCTCGCCACTCCCGCAATAACAACCTTCATGGAGTAATGTCCACCATTGTACTGGAAATAAGTCAGCACGCCACAGACAAGGGCTAATGCCAAAAGGAAAAGGGCTCCCTTCACATAGAGTTTCGCATTGTTGCTGCGTGGATCGAATCCGTCTATCGCCACCTCGCGAAAACGTCGGTCTAAATATTCACTACGGCAGGCCTTGCACTCGCGAATCGGGCTGCCGTACATCCAAGTGTTGCAGGATTCACGATTTTTTGTTTTACATTCAGGACATACCCATTCAGCGTAACTTACTTGCATAACGTTCTCCTTTTGTCCATAAAAAGATAGTTCTTTTTATAAAAAAGACCCCGGCGCAAGGCCGAGGCAACAAATTAAAATGTTCGAGGAGGCATGCCTAATTCGTCATTCTAAAAGTCCGAAGGACTTGAAGAATCCAGTGCATTAGCAAGACTTCACTAGATTCTTACCCAAAGGGCATAACTCAACTAAATAAATTGTTAAGTTTCGTTTATCGACTTCGTCCTCACGGGCTTCGCTCAGAATGTCAATTCAAATTCGAGCCTGTGCGCATTTTTCGTTGCATCGTGCACTATCACATTTGCTTTATGCGCATTTTTCGTTGTATCGTGCGCAGTTCACCGACTCATTTACTTCACCGGTACAATTCTTCCGTAGTACGCGCCGCGAGCGGCTTTTTCACTATTGACTTTGCAACCCTTGAGGTTATAGTCGCGCTGCATCTTGTACTCGGTATTCCGCTGAATCACATTGCGAATTGCTTCAATAGAATCCTTGGGTGGTTCGGCAGCCTTGACAAACGTAATCTTGTAAAGTTCACAATCTTCGAAAGCGTCAATCGCATCGCCCTCTTTATACGTAGCGCCCTTGTATTCGCCAGCCGGTTCCGTTTTTTCCTTAATATTCTTTGGCTTGGGCTTCCAAATCTTGAAGTTTCCTGTCAAGTGCAGCATAGCCAAGTAGTGCACCAATCCATCATAATAGCGATCCCTGCCCACAATGGGCTTTGAGTCCCAAGCCTTCTGCAAGACCTTCTTGACCAAATCCTTGTAGCTGTCTTCGCCGAGCAAAGCATAAGTCGCTACAGCGTTTGCGCCCGCCTGCCCAATCGTGAAACTGCCTGTCGGATCCGAGCCATCCCATTCAAAATGGCCGTGTCTGTAATCATCCTTTTCGAAGAAGTCGGTGATGAGTTTTGCAATTTTCGTCTGGCGTTCTGCATCCGCGCCGAACAGGTAATAGTCCATGCCGTAATTCATCGGGCAGCGAATAGCATCGAAAGAATATCTCTTCGAATTGTCGCTAAAAGCATAATGCGGAGTTCCGTCAAAGTTGCTGTAGTCGGTGCACAATCCCGATATAGAGTTCGCCGATTTATAAATGTGCTCGCGAGTAGCCTTTGCAGCCTTCAGCCATTTATCCTTATTGGTATCAGACCAGCGGCTAAACAAATCAACGAAAGCAGGCAAGCTGTAGGAGGCGTCGCCCCAAGTGTTGTTGCCATCTGTCGGTTGGAAGGTTGCAATGTAAGATTGTTCGCTATACAAAGAACCGCCATTGCCCTTCCAACAGGCCTTTAGAATAGTCTGCGCATCCTTCATATAGTTCGCATCATCCCAGCGATTTGCCGCAAACAAGAGCGACATCATAAAGTAAATTTCGCCATCGGGAGCATTTCCCTGGTCACGCGTAGAGCCATCGCGGTTCGCCTGCCAAGAAAAATAGCCGTTGCCACCACGGGCGGGGTCATGCCATAAGTGACTCTTGGCCCAGTTCCAGAGCTTTTTGAATTCTTCTTTGTGATTGGTCTGCACGGCAATCATCATGCCGTAAGACATCCCTTCGGAGCGAATATCGTTATTGTTGATATCGACAATGTACCCACCATCACGATCTTCATAATACACTGTCTTATCGCTTTGGCCACCGAAGTAATGATCCCATAGTTGATCCAACTTTTTTTTGATATCTTCGTCGGTCTTACCCAAAATCGTCTTGAAAGGGCTTGTGTAATCGCCTGTGTAATAGGCACCCTTGTAGTTGACGGAATCGCAATCTGGGCCATAGTAGGCACCATCTTCGTCGAAGAACTGGGTTGGGGTGGAATTTTTTGCAGCGGTCGAATCTTGTGCTACAGCAAAAGACACGAATGCACTCAGACCGAAAACGGTCATAAATGAAATTAACTTTGAACTCCTCATAGTACTCCTCTTTGTAATAAAGAAAAATATAGGTAGCACGCCCCAAGAGAACCAATGCAAAATTTTTTTTGTTGTATTGTTTTAAACGTCAAAATTCGACTAAAAATACAATTTTTTTTGTTTTATATTTCAATAGTCTCTTCGTCGCTCTCGATAAAAGCTTTAAGGCGTTCTATAGTGTAATCAAAATCGTATTTAATGGAACATTCCCAAACAGTCGCCACGCGAAAGCCCTGTAACGAAAGAGCCCAATTCGTCTTGACATCGCGTACAATGTTATTGTCAAATTTTGCATTCCAAAATTCAGGATTGCTTTTGGGGCGGCTCGTAAATTTGCAGCCATGCTGGTGCCAAAAACACCCGTTGATAAACACCACCACGCCAAACTTGAGTATAAACAAATCCGGCGAGCCGGGCAAATCACGGCGATGCAACTTGTAGCGAAAACCAGCCTTGAAAAGCGTCCGACGCACCAATATTTCCGGCTTTGTATCTTCGGAATGAACCGCCTGCATCATCTGCGAGCGGTTCATAGGAGAACGTTTTTTACGCCGGCGTTTCATTTTATTTTTGTCTCTCTGGCCTGTCCCAGATTCATTCTAGAACGGAGGGCGGCTTAAAAAGAATTTACGGTTCGCGACTATGGTTCGCGACCGAGAACCGCTTTGGCGAGCTGGTCTGCACATGATGTTGGCTTGCCACCGCAAGTGTTGCCGAGCAATTTTGCAGCAATATCTTCGGCAGTCATGCCTTCGCAAAGTTTTGCAATGGCCTTGAGGTTTCCATTGCAGCCACCCGTAAAACGAATATTGCGGATTTTATCGCCATCACGGGTAAATTGAATCGTCGTGGCGCATGTGCCTTTAGTCTTGAAAATTTCTTCCATCCGATATCCTGTTTGACAATCGTTAAACATACCATGAATATAGATTATTTACACTTTTCACAAAAGAACAAATATCGTTATTCCGTAAAAACGAGTATATTAATAGAGTGAACGACATACTTCAATTACTTTCAAAACATAGAAGTGCCATAATGGGATTTGCCATATTATGGGTTATGTTGTTTCATTTGCGAGTTCCCACGGATTTAACCGCCATCGATTTTTTCAGGTCTGTCGGTTACGGCGGCGTGGACATTTTTTTATTCCTGTCGGGATTCGGTTTGTATTTTTCCATGTCCCGAAAAAATTTCGAAATAAAGAAATATTATCGAAGCCGATTTTTCCGAATTGTCCCTGAATTTTGGCTTGTGCTATTCATTGTTTTTTTGGCACAAATGGATTTTAGCCCCAGAGGTTTTTATTTACTGGTTTGCAAAGCAACAACACTAGGCTATTGGATTGGGTACCGTGATGAATCGTGGTTTATTTCTTGCATTTTATTTTTGTACGCCATATACCCCATTTACTTCGGACTGTTTAAAAAATATGGAATGAAAGTCTCCGCTTATTTTATCGGCGCTGGTTTTTCTTTAATGTTAATTTATGCGTTAACTTGTATTCTATGCTACAACAACAAGAATTATGGCGGGTTCATTATACTGACTTACGCAAGGATTCCAATCTTTTTCATTGGTGCCATTTTTGGTCATTGGGCAAAAGACGGATGCAACATTGAGCTCACCAAGAAACTCAAAGTAATCGGATTGTCAGCCGCAACGATAGCTGCAATTATTTTGGTTTTATTTCAGACTTATTTTTATTACGCTTTGCAAACTTGTTCCCTAGCCTATCTCCCCTACATCATCATAACACCCATTCTTTGCATACTGCTTGCAATGTTTTTCGAGAAATATAAAACCATTGATAAAATATTCACGATTTTGGGGCTAATGTCATTAGAATTGTATTTGTGCCACATATTCATATACAAATTATTCTTTGATTTTATAGACTTTTTAGATAAAGATTCTTCAAACTTCTTGACCATGCTTATTTCATTTTTCGCGGCATACGCATTGTATCTCGTCAACAAAAAAGTTCTGACACGCAGAACAAACATTAGAATCAGGCCTTAGCGCCATTCAAAAATGTCCAAAAGCCATGTTGCAAAATCGTTTTATTACATTTTAAACATGAGTCTAAAGAAATTTTTCAAGCTATACCTCACGGCAGCGATTTCTGTTTTCGCGGTCGCATGCACTGTATCTCCAAGCGAAAGCGGCAAATGCCAACTGGTTCTTGTCAATTGTTGGGCTTACGGCCCCCCGGACGAATGTGGCAACGCAACATGCGCTCCACAAGATGTCGAAGATAGCATTTTCCGCGTTCAAGACAGCATCTATTACGCAAGCATTTACGAAGCAATCCAAGAATCCGGCAAATACACCACTAAAGATTCCGTGGCCGCATACTTGTGCAAGTTCGACAAATTGCCCTCTAATTACGTCAGTAAAGCCGAAGGCCAAAAGCTTTACGAATCCAAGACCGGCAAGACCTTCGAAAAGTGGAATTTCAACCCGTGGACAACAATCGGTGTGATGATTGGCGGAGACTCGTTCAGCAACGACAAATCCATGTTACCCCAAGGTTCCTATCACGAAGCCGATGTCGATTACTCCGCAAACAATCGTGGAACAAAGCGACTTATGTATCAAGGCGGCTGTACAATTTACTACACCGCAAACCATTACAAATCTTATAGCGAAATTAAAATTCATTAAATTTTACAAAACAAGCCCTACCCCATTCTTGAGGAGCTTTTATGAAATTTGATATCAAGAAATTTTTGTGCGGGACAGCGTTCGCTCTTTCTGCAACGCCAGTCTTTGCAGCGCAGAACGTCATCGAGGTTGACGACACACATCCGGGCATCGTCATCAACAAGCAGAACATGATGGGTGCAGATCTCGCCATCTGGAATCCGCCCTCACGCTATTACGACATGACGCCAGCCCTCGTTGATGGAGGCTACACGATTTTCCGCTTCCCGAACGGAAGCTTGAGCAATGACTACCACTGGAACGGCGCAGGAAAATACGACAGCACAGGCCTCTGGACGCCAAGCGAAGAAAGCTGGGCCCCGGGATTCCTCGGCGAAACGATTTACCGCGGCACCACCAAGGACAACTACGGCTTTATCCGTCGCAGCCACCTTGCCGATAATAACATGGAAACCATGTGGTGGGGCGAAATTCTGGACCCGAAAGATCCGCCTTGGATTGTCATTGAATTTCCTGAAAAGAAAGACCTCGATTCCATTATCATTGACTGGGGCAATCTCCGCCCGAAATCTTTCGATCTCTCGTACTGGACCGAAGACTACGCCGATTATCCAGGCGTTCACCAGCATGCAGAAAATAAATTAAAGAGATGGGGCACGGTCAAAGTCACGGGCAACCAAACCAAGTACAAGTTCCCGACAACGCGGGCACGTTACGTCGCTGTAAAATTCAAGACGACCGACCTTCCGTCAAAGGGCGTGCAAATCCGCGAAATGAAACTCTTTAGCGGCTCTGACGATTTGCTCGCCGGAAACGATTACAAGTTCTTCGCGATGTCCACCCGCAACGGCGACAAGCCGCGCACCGACTGGACAAACATCAAGTGGCACTTCGAAGAATTCATGACGTACATCAACCAGCTCCCGAAACTCGTGAACGGTCAAAAGGCTCAAGCAGTCATCTGCGTGAACGCAGGCACAGGCACGTCCAAGGAAGCTGCAGCCTGGGTCAAGTACGCCAACAAGGTCAAAAAGTACAACATCAAGCAATGGCAAATCGGTAACGAACTCGATGGCGAATGGGAAGAATCCGGTCCGCTTTCGGCAAGACATTACGCCGCACGCTTTATCGAATACGCCCGCGCCATGAAGGCCGTTGACCCGAGCATCATCTTGCACGGTCCGCTTTTCAGCACGCACAAGATGCTACAGAAAGGCGCAGGCCTCAACGATGGCAAATACTGGATGGCAGAATTCTTGCGCATCGTCGGCGAAGCCGAAAAGGCCGATGGCAAGCGCTACCTCGACGTCGTTGACTTGCACACTTATCCGTACTGGGCACCCGAAAACCTGAACGCCAAGGACATGCTCAAGGCAAGCCTTGAAGTCGCTCAAAACGCAGACACGCTCAATGCATGGATGAACAAGTACCTCGAAGGCAAGCGCCGCGTATTCCTCTCGGAATTCAGCACGTCCGTGCAAGGGACGCAAGTTTGGATGGACTACCCGCAAGCCGCAGGCATGGCAAATATTTTCGCGCAATATGCAGTCCGCTTTGGCGACCGATTCCAAGCGCTCCCGTGGGACGCATTCGGCGATATTTTTGAAGGTCCGGACCACACATGGGGCGTCATCAGCTTGTCTGCACTTGTCAAAAACGGATCTTGGAACCGTTGGGCAAGCCTTGAACCCACCGCCGAATATTACGGTGTCTACATGGCATTCAAGCGATTCCTCGAAAGCGGCTACGCCGTGGTTCCCGTTAAAAGCACCACCGCAGACGTTGTTCCGTATGCCATTTGCAAAGGCACAAGCTGCAACACACTTCTCATCAACTTGACCGACAACAAGCAAATCGTACAAATCGACCGCAAAAGCGACAAGAAAAAATCTAACGCATCACGCATCGAAGTCGATGTCTTTGGAGCCGATCAATTCAAGTGGATTGGCGACCAGAGAAATGCTTACCCGTACCCGAAAATGGGCCCGAGCGGGCGCCGCCTCGAAGGCAAAAATACCGACATTGAAGTCCCGCCATTCGGAACCGTTGTCGTCCGCATGAACCCGCCAACACAGGCAAACAATGCGCCAGAAGCTCTCGCCATCGCACTCGAAAAGAAGGTGATGACCGTAGGTGATACGCTAGACCTCTTTATGACTGCCGTGCAAGATGGTGGCGAACTCGCTAGCGCTGACATTCAAATCGACAAGTGGGAAAAGAAAAACCTCACAGTTCACGCAACTCCTGACGATGGCAAATGGAATTCTTCTATCGAAAGTTTCCACGTTCAAGTTCCGGTCACAGACAAAGTCGTTAAAGGCGCACAAGAACTCAAAATTACGCTTACCGGCAAGAACAAAAAGAAGACAACCTTTAAAGTTCCGTTCCGCATTCGCGGTGCTTACCGCACCACAAGCGTCATGCAGAACTTCGACAACGGCTTAGACAACGTATCGTGGTTCCCGGTGGTAAACGGTGACAACGCCACATCCATGGACGCCAAAATCATCAACGGCAATCCGCCTCTCGGTGGCTACATCCGCCACGATTTCATCGTCGAGCAGCCGCCTGAGCTTGGCTGGCCGAACTACTCCGGCGCATACTACGCTGTTCCCGAAGAAGTCAAAAAATCCGTCGGCATTGTTTTCGATTACGCCACAACGCACAATAATCCCAAAGGCTACCACGAATTGCAAATCATGTCGAGCCAAGTCGAAGACTACGACGAATTCATGATCCGCCTCAAGAACACGCGCGGCAACTGGGTCCGCGACACGCTCATCTGGGAGAACATGAAGCAGGAAGGCTGGGGCAAGACCATTCCTCAGCTCGACCCGACCAAAATCAAGAACTTCGCATTCCGCGCTCGTCACAGCGGCAAGGGCTACATCAGCCTCGACAATATCTACTTGCTCAGCGAAGACGGCAAGGAAGTCCCGATGCCCCGCGGCCTCAGAAGGCTAAGGTAAGGAGTTTCCCGCCTGCGCGGGAATGACGACGCTTTTGTTCAAATGATAAACGCCGCCCCACCGGGCGGCATTTTTTGCCTTAATTGCGACTATTAAGCGAGTTCGTTCACATGGTCGAGCACAAGCTTTTGTGCAGCTCCATTGTACAAGACAGCGTCATAGTTTTCGCCATTCTTGCCCACGCGCGGTTCCGTCACAACGCCATTCATCGCCCCAGTTTCCGTCGGCACAAAGAAAATCTTGCCAAGCGCATTCTTCTTTTCTTCAAGATAATTCTGCGAAACAAACCAGTCACGGATTGTCTTGAAATAAATCTTTTCGATATTCGAATCCTGCGGAAGCAAGTCATTCAAGCGCCTTGCAATTTCGCTGACCGGCACCGGAGCTTCATCCGTTGGGTAATTTTTAATTTGTTCTTCGGTCACATGGAATTTTTCTTTGCCGCTACGAATAATTTCGCCAGATTCAGCACGTTCCTTGCGCCTAGCCAAACGTTCATTAGCCTGAGCAACGCACTTATCAATATTATTCAAAATAAACTTTTGAGCATCCTCATTGCACTTCGTGTAAATCGAATGGTGTCCACGAATATCGGCTTCCACGCGGGCAAAACCAAGTTCCTCACCGTGCGGCGTCGGCAAATTCAAGTCCTTGCCCTTATCGCCTTCTTCCTTCAAAAGAACACCTTCTCTCGAAAGCACTTCAGCAACATCCGCATACACAAGCGGCATCATTCCGCTATCCTGCGGAATCAAAAAATTCAAGCGGCGAACAACACCCGAAACAGAAACCGGTTCATTCGAAATCTCAAACTTGGACAACATCTCAGGAGTAAAGACAAGCTCTTTCGTAGCCACTTCGCGCACCGGGCGCGGTTTCACCATTTTTGGGGGCTTCGGAGCGACCGGTTTTTCATGGCAATCCATCACCGGCATCACTTTTTGCTTTAAATAATCGGCTACATAAGTTAAGCACTTGCTAATACGTTCCTGTCGGCAGACATCGCTATCCGACAACGGCTCCTCAGTCAGAGGATTTACACCACAAGAAAGCTTTCGCAAATACATTTCAGCACGTTCAAGAATCTTAATTTCTGCTGGCATTTTTTTCGATCCCTCATTAATCTTTTCAGGCATACACCAATATAAAACTTTTATAGACAAAAAAAGCTGATGCAGCTTCTAACCGCACCAGCTTTACGCCATTACACCAATTTTTTTTAAAGATTAACCGTAAACAAAACCAAGGACTATGGCAATTAATGAAAAAATCACAACTTGCCGCAAAACTACCATGTCTTCTTTTTTCATAGCAACCTCTCTGTTTTTTCTACCTTAAACTAGATTTTTAGCGAAAGTTTCGTGCCGATGTAAGAAAAACATCATTTTTATACAATTAGAGCGTGACATTCATCATATTGTCATTTCGTCAATAAAACTTAAAAAAACGATATTCCGGGGCTTTGTAAAAAATCTATTTCATAATAGAGGCTTGTTCATGTTAAACATTGACGAAATTGGCGATTACAGAGATTTACTAAAAAATTTCTTCGTGCAGAAGAAATTGGAATTTCCGTTATTTTCCTACAAAATGATGGGGCAAAAACTTGGCCTTGAAACAAGCCAGGTTTTTCGAGTTCTCAACAAGGAATCGCATTTGCCAGCCCAAAGCATCCCCCTCTCCAAAAAATTGCTCGGACTTAAAGGACGCGACGGAGAACTTTTTGAAATCCTAGTAGCCGCATCGAGAACAAAATCCAAAACAAAAAAAGACAAGCTTTACAAGATGGCTCTAGCACTGCAAGACGTGAGTCTTCGCAAACTGAATTCCAACGAAATACTTTTTCTCAGCCGTTGGTGGATTCCTGTCATCCGTTCGATTATAGAAATCAATGGCGGCAAGGCCGATATTCAAACACTGATCAAGCAAATTACGCCTGCCATTTCTGTAGATCAAGTCAAAGAAGCCATTCAAGTCTTGAAAGAACTCAAGATGATAACCCCACTTGCCTCAGAACGTTACGCCGTCACAACGGTCAATTTTACCTCGGCAGGAGCAACCAAAGTCACCGCCATCCGCAGTTACCAAAATCAGTTGCTGACACTGGCGCAAAACGCACTCGTCAACATTCCACCTAGCGAACGCAACATATCATCGATTTTAGCCTGTGTCGATGACGAATGCCTTCAAGACCTCATCGAAATGACTTGCGAATTCCGCAGGCAAGTCCAAAAACGTGTTGCAGATGTCCCAGCCCCCAAAAAAGTAGTCCAGTTTATCTTTTCGCTATTCCCCGTCGCAGATATTTCAGACAAAAAAGCTTCTAAAGAAAATGCGAGGACAGCATGAAACAATTTCTAGCATTCCTATCTTGCATTTCGCTTTTCGCCTGTTCTTCCGATAAAAATATTGCAGGCGCAAGCACTGTCGAAACAGAAAACGCCTGCATCATCAACGTGGTAAACGTTGATTCAAAACCGGTCGCTTATGCGGTTGCACGAATCCGTCCGCTTTGGCATGTGCAAGGCACAACCTCTCAAGCAACAGATTCGGCACCTCAAACTTCACAAAACGCGACCTTAGAAATCACCGCTGATTCTCTCGGCAATATCATCATAGATTCCATACATTTCGACAAAGGCTACATCGAAATCAAAGACGGAAACTCAGGCGTATTCAGAACCATCACATCAAGCGATTTAAAGAAGAACAAATTAACAACTTTACAAATGGAAAAATTCGGTTCCGTCTCCGGCAAGGCAGAACTCCCAGAAGGCACTGACTACGCCTGGGTCCAAATCTACGGCACAGATAGAATCGTCAAAACCGACAAGGACGGTGTATTCACGCTAGATTCGCTCCCGCCCGCAAGCTACCAAATTCGCGCCATTTTACCGGATGAACAAGCCACCATCGGCGAAGCCTCCGTGCAAGTTTCTGCAAGCGCAAACAGCGATGCAAAAACACTCGCGAAACCGGACCTCAAAAACGAACACTTAGAGCAATGGCAATACTCTCGCGTCATCGCGCTAGATTCCACAATCTCGGACTGGATGCGACCCATCGCAGACACGACCGTCATCTTCGTGCGTTTAAATTCTGCAAATTTCAACTTTAGCGAAGCGATGAAAAACGGAAACGATATCCGATTCACCGACCAAAGCGGAACACGACTACAATTCAAGCGATCCTATTGGAGCGATTCACTCCAGCAAGCAGAACTGCAAATCCGCATCAACGGCACTTCCAGCGTTGAAAGTCTCACGATGTACTGGGGAAAGACCGCCGCAATCGACGCAAGCTGCAACACAAACGAAAACAAATGCGACGTATGGTCAAACCTCCCCGACTCGCTCGTGACCGCCATCCATTCCGTCAAGCTCCTCGACTTTGAAAACCAGAAACTTGAATCCACATTCGACTACGGCAACCGCACACGCGACTGGTATTTCAACCCACAAGATTCTAACGTCACGACAATCCCCTCTCGCGAAAACGTGCAAGAAGCTTTTGAAAAAAGTGATGAGCGCGGCGGCTACGTTTTCCATTGGAAGAGTTCATCCAAGAAAAACGGCAAATGGTCCATGATTGGTTCCCGAGTCAACAAAAATCCCTCTAGCTTAGAAGGAATCGATTCCATTGCATTCTACGCCAAAGGCTCCGGCGAACTCGGTTTCGCCATTGAAGTTCTTGAAGAGCCAACCGGCAAGACAAAATATGTCGATTATCTCGATTCCAAATGGAAACGCTTTTGTTTCAAGCCTAGCGACTTTGTCGCCGGCGATGGAGAGTTCGGCAACATGGGCTGGGACTTCGTGAAACAACGCGCCACAACAATATCCATTTGGATTGTCGACGAAAGCGAAATGTGGATTGATGACGTAATCCTATACGGAGTCAACCGGGATAATTTTAATTAAGGGATTACCTCTCTCATCAAAGATCCTTTTCTCTTTTTGCAAGGAACGCCAAAAGAACAAAACTTCCGATAACCACGCCAATCAGCGGAAGGTCCGAAAGCAGGCGCAATCCCATTCTCAAAAGGCGCACGAGCTGCGAGCTTGCAAACGCATAGCCCACGCTGCACAGCACCACGAACAACGCAAAGCGCACCACAAACGGCAAGCTCTTGGTAATCCGTTTGAAGTAATCGTTGATGTAGGAACCGTAAAGAATCAAGAAAGTCGCAACCAATCCCACAGAAATAGAAGTCAGGTGGACTCTCAGAAAACTTGCAAATTGATGAATATAAGGCAGCATATTTTCCCCTTTTATCACCCTAGCGTTTCACCCCGGCCACCGTGCCAGAGTCGCCATGTTTCAATAACTCATTCAGTTGATTTTCCAACAGCGACCGATCCCCGTCATTTGTCAACGCCCGAATTTGCACGCCAGGGAACAATTCCGGAGCGCAAGCACCACGCTGGTTCTTGATCCGGCGAAGCGCATCAGATTCTTCCAATCCACGCGCCATCAAGCGATGTAAACGAACATCTTCCGGCGCCCCGACAATCCAAATTTCATCGAGCAATTTGACAAGTTCTGGCGCCCGTGAAAAAAGCGCGGCTTCTACGAACATAGCACCTTTGGCAGCTATGCTAAACTCGCCGCAGTTCGATTCGTCCGTAGCCCCAGCCGCAAAAAACTTTTCCACGGCAATGGTCAAATGCGGATAAACTATCTGTTCTAGTTTTTCGCGCGCAGACGCATCCGCAAAAATACGGTCCGCAATGAGCGCGCTATTCACACCCGTTGGCGTAAGGCACGCTTCGCCAAAAAACGCAGCCATTTCAGCACGCAATTCTGCCGATTCTCGGTACAGCTCATGGACTTTACGGTCGGCATCCAGCACTAGGAAACCGCGCTCGCGCAAGAGCTCGCCCACAAAGGACTTGCCCGCGCCAATCGAACCCGTAATCCCAATCTTTAGCATAGCGCCCCTATTATCCGAACCTTTTATCGGCCCAGCGAAATCAGGCAAAGTCCTATCACCACGCCCAACATCGCAAAGAATTTCGTTTTGCTCTTGCGTTCCTTGAACACCAGGATTCCGGCCAAGAAGCTAATGAACACGCTCGAACGACGCAACACCGTAATAATCGAAATCAACGCGTCCGGATGGCTCACTGCTAAAAAATAACAACGATCAGCCACAATCAAAAGTCCGGCCACCGCTAAAAACGACCAACGGAACTGGAACGGAGTCGTTTTCTTGCGTGTCGGGTACCACGTCATCATCGTTGTCAGGAACTGCACCGCGCACATGTAAATGCTGAACCACACCTGCACCGTCAAAGGTTCAAAATTCATCCGTTGCAAAATCAGCTTATCGTAAATTCCGCTGCACGCCGCAAGAATCGTTCCGAGGAGCATCGCCACAACCCAGCCATTGCTAAAGAAATGCCCCATTTCCTTGCGCCCCGCGAGGCTAAGCCCGATGTATGAACAAACGCAAATGGCAATACCAATCCACTGCAACACCTGCGGACGTTCTCCCAAAAAGCCGACCGCAATCATGATTGTAAACAAAGGAGCAAGCGCACGAATCGTTGTCGAAATGCTGAGCGGCATATGCGCAATCGCGCTATACGTGAAAAGCCAGCTCCCGCCCACAATCACAGCCTTGACCATCAAGAACAAGTGATCATGCAAAGTAAGCGGTTCGCAATGCCCTGAAAGGAGAACCGGCAACATCAAAAGCGCATAAAAAACACTGCAAAGTAACAGAACCGGTCGAACAGCGTTATCTTGAACCGATTTTTTCTTGGCTAAATCGTAAAAACCGAGAAAAACTGCAGAGGCGAAAGCCAACAATAACCATGACATAGCGCGGCAAATTTAAAAATTAGTAGCCAACCTTTAAAGGTTTTTCTAATTATTTAAATACAAATCAAACCTACAAGGAGAAATAAAATGGGTCTGAAAAACAAAGCAGCTTCACTCATTGAAGAATTCAAAGCCTTTGCATTCAAGGGCAACATCGTCGACATGGCCATCGGTATCATCATCGGTGCTGCATTCGGCAAGATTGTCAATTCGTTCGTCAGCGATGTCGTAATGCCGACCGTTACCGCCCTCATCGCCAAGTGCGGCGGCCAGAACGCAGGCGAAGGCATCAAGACCCTCGTCTACACAACCTCCGAAGGCATCGCCATTCCTTACGGCACCTTCATCGGTGAAGTCCTGAACTTCCTGATTGTCGCTTTCGCCGTATTCCTCCTGATGAAGAAATTCCTCGGCTTCATGCAGAACATGCGTAAGAAAAAAGAAGCAGAAGCCGCAGCAGCACAGGCAGCACCTCCGGCACCGAGCGCCGAAGAAAAGCTCCTCACCGAAATCCGCGACTTGCTGAAGAATAAGTAGTCGGTAGGCAGTAGGAAGTAGACAGGATCGCAATAGTAAAATTCCTTGTTTACTGAGGGGGAAGCATCCCCCTGATTGCAGCCTCGGCTACATTGTCACCCCGGACTTGTTCCGGGGTCGCCTATTATGAGGCAAAATCGCCGAGTCTTCCATCACCCTCTCTAGCGGGGACACCCCGCAACGCCCCGAAGCAAAAAACGCGCAATCCAATTGCGCGTTTTTTTTGTACAGTCATCCCGCCCACACTGTCACCCCGGACTTGTTCTCTTTGACCACTTAGAGCTTCAGCTCTTATGTGGTCATGATCCGCGAATGGGGACGGGGCGGAATCGCCTTTCTCGTTTGCTTTATTCGATGAATTTTCTGGATTCTTCGCTTCGCTCAGAATGACGTCTTGGGAGGATTACTTTTTTAATTCCTAATTCCGAATTGCTCTAAGCTCTGAACTCTAAATTCTAAGTTCTAAAACTGCGTCCGCCTTAAACGGCAAATCTTCGGCCTGCGGGGTTGCAATCACCACTTGGCACTGTTTTTCGCGAATGAGCGCAGCCACGGCATCGCGGCGGTTCACATCCAGTTCTGCAAAAATATCGTCTAACAGCAAAATCGGTTTTGTCAAGTAGCGCGATGCCACATCCACAGCGGCAAAGCGCATAGCGACAGCCGCCGAACGGCACTGCCCCTGCGACCCGACAGAACGCATTTCGTAACCCGAGGCGCAAAGCGCCAAGTCATCACGATGCGGCCCCGCCATGGTCATTCCTTGCAAGCGTTCTACAAATTCCAAATCGGCAAGCTTCCGCGCAAATGCATTTCTCAGCATTTCTTCGCTCAAGCCATCATCTGCACCCACGCATTCAGCACAAGCAGGACCCGACGCATTATCCAAAGCATTTCCGGTCGCATTACCGGCATTCTCAGGCAATTCATCCATCATCTCGTCTGTCATCGGATCCGCAACATCGAGCGCATCCAGCGACTTGAGAATAGAACTCTTGTAAGCGCAAGTGATTTCATCCACCCCGCCCGATAATTTACGGTAATACCGCGTGATAATTTCAGAAACTTCTTTCGAGAGCGCAATGCGCGCAGCCCACAGCTTTGAGCCCAGTTCAATCAGTTGCTGCGTCAAGACGCGGAACAAGTCCTCGCCGCCAACCGCAGCCCCTTTCTGCTTAAATTCCTTGAGCCATTTATTACGTTGTTGCAACACGCGCTTATAACGGCGCAACACTTGCGCATTCGCTGAAGAACGGTAACAGAGAATTTCATCAAGCCAATGCCTGCGAACTTCCGGCCCGCCGCGCAAAAGCTCAATGTCCGAAGGCTGCATAATCACCGCCGGGCATGTCCCGAAAAATGATGTCGGCGACTTCAGCGATTCCCCGTTTTCACGCACTTCGCTCCCGCGAGAATGCACGCGAAGCGCCCGCATCCGCGAACGCCCCTCATCTTCGAACTCACCACGCAAAATCAACTCATTGTTTTTCCACGTAATGAGTTCCCGCAAATCGCGCGAACGAAACGAGAATCCTTGCGCCAGCAAATGAATCGACTCAAGAATCGTCGTCTTGCCGCAGCCATTAGGCCCGCAAATCACATTTATGCCAGCATCGAAGTTGCAGTCCATAGATTCAAGACTGCGCACCTTCGAAATAAACACCTTCGAAATCAAGGAATGTATCCCCTCAAACCAAGGCTAAACGGAGACCAAAGTCCCGCACTCGTCTCGTAAAGGAACGCATAGTTCACTTCTATCGGGAACTTCCTTCTGCCAACACGAATTTCAAACTTGTAACCGGCGCCAAGCATCCAGTTCAAGTCATCCATACCGACGCGGAATGTAGCATTGGGGACGACTTCGCATTCGAAGCCGACACGGCCCGTCCAAACATGGAGCTGCGGGTCAAAAGCCAAAAGCGTGTCCGCAACTTGATAATCAAGCGCTTCCATCCATGCATAAACCGGTTTGCCCAAAATCTTCGAGCGGTAACCAAGGCCAATCTGCAAAATCTTCGGACGCACACCTTCGGTGGAATAGAGCGAATTATCCTTGCTCGGATTTTTCGTCCATCTTGCAGACAAATTCTTGCTAAAGCTCAAGTTGCGGATTACAACCGATGAAGACCACTTTGCATTCCACTGGCGGAACCAGCTCAAGTTTACGGTCACAGGACTGCGGAAAGAATCTTCAACTTCGATGCCTTCGAAATATTTCGAATCTGCAATGTCCAAATTGTCATAGCTCATCGAGAACGAAAGGCCGAACGCATCTTGACGGGTGGCTCGATAAGCAAAGCCAAGGTAGAACATCGAGAAGAACGGTTTTGACGTGCTTACCGTCTGGTCATCTTCATCGATAATCTTGAAATCCCGGTCACCGCGGTAAAGAACAGCAAAGCCAACGCCCATGCGTTTTCCAACCTTGCCTTCGATGCCCAAGGCGCCACCAAGACGATCCAAGTCTCGTTTTTCCACGTTCAACGTATATCCAAGATTTTCACGGAAACCAAGCAAAGCCGGGTTCCAATAAGCAGCCGGCATCGTCGCCGTATCTGCAGAACCCGTATTACCACGGCCAAGTTCACGGACGCCGCCACCCATACGTTCAACAAAACCGTCAAAACCACCTAGTTCGGATTTTTTCGTAAATCCAATCGCCATGGCCGAAGAAGTTAAAACACCAACCGCCAAAGAAGCAACTACAAGATTTTTCAAATTGATCATCTAAAGTTACCTCCAAGCGTCATAGCCTTGCCCCAACCGATGTGGCCGTGATTATCCTTCACCCTGATGTAGTAAACACCCATTGTGCAATCCTTGCCATGGTCATCGCGACCATCCCAATAATCTTCTTTCGGATTCGTGCTACGCACAGCATCTGCATTGCGCACAGCGTCCTTCACGATTGTACGCACTTTGCGCATATCATAACTGAAAACTTCAATCGTTATCTTCGATTCACGACCGACTTTATACGAAACAAGGGATTCATCTCCAGGAGCAATAATCACGGATGGCACCATGCGAATCGATCCCAAATTATTGTTGAGTTTTGCTCTATTCAGAACAACGCTCCACGTTGCACCAGAATCTGCAGAAACGGAAACGCCATTTCCAAGCGTGGCAATTGCAAGTCCCATCCGATTTTTCGAAAGCGGGAACGAGCACATCGATGTTATAATCGCCTTGCGGTCTGTAGCTCCCGTTTCATAGCCGTAAAGCCACTGGAGTTTTCCATCTTCATCTAGTTCCCATGCCCTTGCACCCAAAGAATCTAGCTTAAGATAACCACTTATCGATCCACCAACAGTACGCACCAACACATACGCCGTTTTCCCGATAAACGCGACATCGCTCACCGTGTAATCCGCTTCATCGTAAACGTCCTTTTTCTGAACCTTGCCGGCCGTATCCAAGAAATTCACCTTGGAAAATTCCTTGGCCTTATCATAACGGCGCCAAAGACCGCCCTCAATTTTGTCTTTGTTCTTGTAAGAGGTTTCCGTAATGATCTGAAGCGGAGAGCCGCCCATCCAAATGCCTGTCACACGAGAATTTTTCAGCGTATCCGAAGCCTTCTCGAATTTGCTCGACGACCAAGACCAAACGCCCTTGGACGTTGCAAGCCAAAGGTTGCCCGATTCCGGGTGAATGCTCACATCAAAAATCTCGGGATACAAGTTAAGGTCCAAGCTCGACTTGTCCTTTATTTTTTCAAGCAATCCCGTCTTGCTATTCAAGACAAACGTTGTATCCTTCGCTCCATTTTTTCCGGAAATATCGTGGACCATAAGGCCCAAGGCACCACGAGCAACCCAAAGACGTTTTGCCGTAGAATCATAAGCGAAACCGCTAATTCCGTACATTATCGGATTATTTTTCAACGTATCCAAGTCAGTAGCAATCGACGGAACATCAATCGGATGCTCATTTACGTTTTTCAGATCAAGAATAGAATAGAAACCAGCGGGTTTCGAGTAGCGGTCATTTTTGTCCATCGCATACATCGGAAGCAAAAGCCCGAGTTTCGAGCCGGCATAAACAGCCGGAATGCGCCTGCGCTCCGCTAACGATTCTTCAAGGATTTCGTACCGAGCCGCAGTCATTGTATCCGATTCAACAGGAGATTGCCCCGTCGAATCCGTAACTACAGAACCTTTACTCGAAACGTTGAAATTCAACAGCGTAACACCGCTATAGCTACCGTCTCGAGAAAAAGCCCACAAAGCACCATTCTGCCCGGCAGGCCCCACTGCATAAACAATATTGCCAAACAATACATCGCCAGCATAGGCGTTTCCGCACAAAGTCATCCCCGCAAGGAGGCTCGCCGAAAACGCAAGCGACTTCAATGTGACCGATTTTTTCATCAAGCCCAATTTCACAAGCTACCTCATATCGATTTCGTCAACGCCCGCAACAGGCTTGTACTTGAAATCATCGTTAGAAACATTCTTGACCACTTTCATGTCGATAATGCCATACCAAGTGGCGTTACCCGCCGGATCTTCTGTAAAAAGTCGCACCGGAGAATAATCCTTCTTGGAAAGCCATACTTCCATCTTGTTAAACTGGCCCGCATACTTTGCAGGGTCCAGCTTCAATACCCAAAGTTTTTTGCCAGAAAATTCACCCTCGCCCATTTCGAGAGCCTTGCAATTCAAATATTTGAATAAAAGTTCCGACGGATGAAGCGAGCTCGACAAGTCTTCCACCGCCTTGATGAGCACCTGTTTCTGTTCCACATTCCATTGCCAAAGACTCTCGCCATCGCTATAGAACTTGATTCCCGAAAGGTCCAGCTTGAACTTGTCACCTTCGGCGACAACAAGACTGCCCGACTGGGTCCTGATATCCGGAGAATCCACCTGATAAAGTTGCGCCCTGAAACTGAGACTCCAAGCCTTACCCGATTTGAACCAAGCCTTGGACTTGTCCAAAACCTGATCGGCCGTCAACGCAAAAACACCTTGCACTAAGGCAAGCGACAATAAAACAAAAAAACGGGGGGAAAATTTCATATCCACCTCTTTTAAAGACGCTATTAAATTTACAAAACTGAATCCATCAGGGCGTAACAAATTCGTATTTTTAAGGGTGCACGGAGCCAAACATTGGTCTCACAGCAAAGATATTTCTATCTTTTGCACGTAAAATTCAAATTTTTCTTTTTTGGAAGGATTGTATGCGCAAACTCATTTTACCGATCGCTCTTGCCGCTACCGGTTTTGCCATGGCCGCTGACATCGAAATCAACGGAAACGTCGACTTTGACTTCGCCAGCTATTTCGACAGGGATTTTGACCCGACCAACGCAGCCAACCAGGACATCGACTTGTCCGTGAAAGCAAACCTCGATGAAAACGTTTCCGTGACTGTTTTCACGAACACAAAGAGCAACATCACCAATGGAGAAGGTTCTGCAGAAATCCGCCACGGCCTCGCCCGCTCGACCGCAATTACAAGCGATGACGACCGCTACACGGCATTCAACTTTGACGGCGTGGAACTCCGCTGGAAGCCGTTCCAGGACGTAAGCTTCGTATTCGGTGACTTGACCTATAATGCAGGCAAGTTCAATTATTACTTCTGGCGCGATCCGAGCCGCTACGCCGTGATTTCTCGCGACCAGAGCGTCCGCGGTTTCGGTGTCGAAGTCGGTAATGAAAAGTTTGGCGACGGCAAGTTCTACATTGGCGCTACTGACGACAGCAAGTCCGCAATCGCCGTTTTCGCAACCTACGGTCTCAAGCTTTTAAACCGCCCAGACGAACACTTGACCATCACCCCGAGCGTTGACTGGGTCTTCGGTTCTGAAATCGGCCGTGGTTACACCTATTTCTTTGGTACAGAACTCGACTACTCCAAGAGCCTCGAAGTCCTCAACTATAGCATCTATGCAGTCTACGGCGTCCATCCATACAAAGGCGAAGCCGTTCACTCGTTCCTCGTTGAACCGAGCATGAACTATGGAATCTTCAACTTGGGCTTCAACTACTTCTATGCTATCGTGAACAAAGGCGAAGGCCTCACTGCCGCTCCTCAGATGTTCACTGAAGACCAAATGCTCTTCGCTGTGGAACCGAGCTTCAACATCACAAAGAAGTTCACTCTCGGTGTAAGCTTCGAATACCACGATCCGGATTCCGAAGTCAGCAAGGACGAATTCAAATTCCTCGGCATGAACTTCTATGTTTACCCGACGCTTAACACGAATCTCGTGTTCTGGTTCGGTTACAACTTCAGCAAGGACAAGAACCCGGTCGTCGGCAAGTCCAAGTTTGCTCTCGGCATGAGCGCCCACGCAGAATTCTAGTTGTTAGTTGTAGATCATTAGTTGAATTTGAATATATTCCCCGGCTTTTGCCGGGGATTTTTTTTGCAATCTTTTTCCTTTGTCACCCCGGACATTGTTCCGGGGCTAGTTAGCTTGTTATTCAACACTTTCGCATTACCAAGGCGAACAAGTCATGCGTGAACGCAATAACAGTCTCCAAGATGACAACACCAGCGGCGAAGCCGCGATTTTATTACCGATGCAGGAACGAAGTCCGGCATGACAATTCCTCCCCCCTACAATCTCCCCCATACCTCATACCCCAAAGCACCCGTAAGGGTGCGTGCTCATACCTAATTCCTAACCCCTACAACCTACCACCTACTACAAAAAAGACCCGCCGCGCATCCGCGACGAGTCCTAAAAGATCTTTAATTCTGTTACGAATTAGTGACCGAGGTACTTACGACCAATGCCGAAGTTATCCTTGTATTCGATGTAATCCGGAACAAAGCCTGCCGAGAAGGAGAAGCTCACGTTCACAGAGCACTGGAATTCGTTCATCAACTTGCCCTTGCCCTTGAACTTCTTCTGCTTCTTTTCAATCTTTTCGTCACCTTTCTTGCCTACGAGCACTTCAGCTTCGCACCAGCCCGTGTTACCCTTGGCAAAAACTTCCTTGCCTTCGGTTGAAACGAGCTTAATCTGAGACGGATCAAGTTCGGTGTTGTTACCCGTAGAAGCCCAGAACTGGAGTTCGCCAGAGAGGGAGTTCTTGGTAATCTTGATGGTCGGCATGGCCATCACGTAGCCCCACTTGTCCACGCGCTGCTTGCCGCTCAAATCCGGAACGTTTTCGCCGAAGATGAGGAAGTAACCGCGAGTAGCCTTGCGGCTCTTGTTCAAAGCAGCCTGAACTTGCGGATTCGTCGGAGCCATTTCAGCCATGCGGAGGAGCAAGTATTCGCTCACAACCGGATCGTCTTCGGAAGTGGCTTCGTTTAAGTTCTTAGCAACGTAGACTTCTTCTGTCTTTTTGCGGATATCCTTCACGGCAGATTCTGCGACATGACGGGTCTTGGCGACAGATTCAGCGGAGTCAATCTTTGCAAAAGCATTGATGATCGTTGCATAGTCAACGCCTTCCTGCGCTGCCTGACGCATACCGATGTCAGCAAGAGTCTTCACATATTCTTCAATGGTAGCGTCTTCCTTGACCTTACCGATATTGGACGCAGCCTTTTCAAAATAGTTGCTGATGAGGTCACTGCTCAAATCCTTCTTGGATTCCATATCACCGGCACGCACGAGAGCGAGGGTGAAATTATCAAAGAATTCATCGGACATTTTGCCCTTCTTCTTTGCTTCAAGATAAGAATTGATTGCATTGCGGAAACGGCCTTCTTTAAGGTGTTCGTCGCCGCGCTTCTCGTTCGTGCCCTTGCAGCCAGTCAGCGAGAACGCAACAGCCGCAGCCAAAGCAGCAATGAAAATTTTCTTCATTTTGTATCCTTCAGATGAAGTTATATTATAAAACGTTGAAAAGGACTCTTTATCACGTTAAAAAAGAAAATACACCCTTTCACTTGAAATTTAAATAAATAAATTTATACATACTTACTTTTGTAGGTAAATTTTTATTTGGAGTGCCAAAAAAGCAATGAATATTCTCGTCGTAACTCCAGAAGCGGGAAACTGGAAGGTTCCGAGTCCACTCGCTACCGCAGTAAACTGCATGACACAGGCGTTCGCCAATGCCGGTTCCAATGTCATAACCTGCTCACCGTTTTATAAAGACCATATCAACGATCCCGACAAGTATCATTGCGTATATAAAGGCGTCGAAGCTTTGCAGAACATGCCGTTCGAAGTTTGGCGTTCTGACGACGACCCGCTCAACACCTATATATATAATGAAGAATATTTCGGACGCCCCTATGTTTACGGTCCACCGCATTCTGTTCCCTACAACGATAACCACTTGAGATTTGCCATGTTCGCCTCGGCTGTGCTCACATACAGCGCGCAGAGCGACTTTCATTTCCAGGCTATTCTCGGTCACGAATGGGGCGGAGCCCTCGTTGGCGCACTCTGCCATACCGTCTACCAAGAGGCATTCCACAACATTCCGTTTTTCTTCAACGTCCACAACATCACCTACGACTTCCATGTCCAGCCCGGCGAAATCGAAAAAATCGGTCTTCCACGCAAGGACTTCAACATGGACGGCTACGAGTTCTGGGGCAAGGTCAGCCTCCTCAAGGCCGGCATCCTGTACGCAAACAAGGTGCTGTTCCCGTCTTCGGGTTATCGCGACGCCATGCTCAACACGAACCTCCCCGGTGGTCTCAGCGGGTTCCTCAACCGCAATAGCGAAAAGCTCCTCGGTATCCAGTTCGGCGTGAACTACAAGTTCTGGGATTTCAACGACGAGGCAAAGCTCCCCATCAAGGAAGCAAAGCGAATTGCAAAGGCGAGCCTCGGGCGCCAGTTCGACATGGATCTTTCGAACAAGTTGATTATTTACAGCCACATGGATATGGAATCGGGTAACGCCTCCGAGACGCTTGCGACAATTCTTTCGGACATCGCAAAGCAGAACGCCCTCATCATCGTGGGCATCTCGCCGGAACACCCCGAATGGAACTACTATCAAGAAGTCTCGCACCAGTACAGCAACTTCGTCCGCGTCCTCCAGTTCGACTCCGAAGAAGCGAACAACAAAGAGAACTTGAGAGACACTCTCGCTGCTTCTGATATTTTGTTCGCGGCCAACCTGCAGGAGCCGTCCGCCTCGATTATTCTCAAGGCCATGGCTGCCGGTACGCTTCCGCTCACAGGACGCAACGTAGGCATTGCAAGCATGCTCACCGACTACACGCTCGAGACCGCAGGCGAAGCAAATGCGTTCCTCGTCGATGACGCCAACGCTCCACACCAGATGTTGCGCCGCATCAAGGATGCAATAAATGTGTACAACACGGAAGTCGCCGATTGGGACAAATGCGTTGTGAACGCCTACAGCGGATTCCATTACGAATGGGCGAAGACAATTTCAAAATATTTACTAACTTTGGGTGAGCTGGGGCTTTAGCTCAATCGGTTAGAGCAGCGGACTCATAACCCGTTGGTTCCCGGTTCAAGTCCGGGAGGCCCCACTAATAGCGTTATCTAAAAAGATAGCGCTATTTTTTTATTCTATTGGCGTAATAAAAAATTATGATGCCATGCTCGATTTCACCCCCAAATTATCGTATTTTTAAAAGATACCTAACAAGGATTCTTTATGAAAAAGCACGGTTTTTCCATCATCGAATTAATGGTTGTCATCGTGATTATGGGTGTTCTCGCTGCAGTCGCGGTACCAAAGCTATTTGGGTTCATGGCCAAATCAAAGGCCTCCGAACTTCCAATCGCAGCAGGGACCTACATCAAGCTTCAAGATTCCTACATTCACGAGCATTCCAGAACCGGAAACTGGCAAGAAATCGGCTACAAATCTCCAGCCGGGAACGCCACCGGTAAAGCAAACTCATCGACATTCGAATACGATGCAACGCAATCATCCTACAACTGGACCGCAACATCTCTTGTAACCTTGAACGACTGCGCCAAAGGCAGTACATGGTTCATCAACTACAAGTTCGACAGCGCTCCGCTCCAAATCGTTTATTGGGCTTCTTCAGACAATTTGATTCATTGCCTCAACGCTTTGACGCCAACATTTAAAAACTTGAGCACAACCGCGACAGCAATTACAACCGCCGGTGGCGAATAGATAAGCACAAAACAAGAACAAACCACGCTTTTCAGGATGAAGGAGCGTGGTTTCGATATTCTGAACCCATCGAAGTTCAAAGCACTCAAATATTATATATTTCTTGTGTAAACAATTATAAATATGGTGCTATGAAAATTCCTTTTAATCAGCCGCCATTCGTGGGGCCAGAAATCGATTACGTCAAGCAGGCAGTCGAAAGCGGCCGAATTTGCGGTGACGGGCAATTCAACCAAAAATGCCATGCCTGGTTGCAACAAAAGACAGGTTGTGCCCGCGCACTCCTCACGACCAGCTGCACCCACGCACTTGAAATGTCCGCGCTTTTGTGCGGGATTCAGCCCGGTGACGAAGTCATCATGCCATCGTTCACATTCGTCTCGACAGCCGATGCATTCGCCATGCGTGGAGCCAAGTGCGTATTCGTGGACATTCGCCCCGACACAATGAACCTTGACGAAAAGCTGATCGAAGAAGCCATCACGCCGAAAACGAAAGCAATTGTCCCCGTGCATTATGCGGGTGTCGCTTGTGAAATGGATACCATCAACGCCATCGCCCAAAAACACAACCTGTTCGTCATCGAAGACTCCGCGCAAGGGATGATGTCTACATACAAAGGACGTTCACTTGGCGCACTCGGCGACTTCGGTTGCTACAGTTTTCACGAGACCAAGAACTACAGCATGGGCGAAGGCGGAGCCATTTTAATCAGCGATAAAAAATACGCAGACCATGCCGAAATCATCCGTGAAAAAGGCACGAACCGCGTGCAGTTCCACCGTGGCGAAGTCGACAAGTACACTTGGGTTGAACTCGGTTCCAGTTACTTGCCGAGCGAACTAAACGCGGCCTACCTTTACGCCGAACTCGAAAACGCGCAAAAAATTTATGACAACCGCATGGCTAGCTGGAACGCCTATCGAGAACGTTTGCAGCAGCTAGCTGACGCAGGCGATTTGCAGCTCCCATACATTCCGGCAGAATGCTCGCACAACGCGCACATGTTCTACTTGAAAGTTGCAGACTTCAAGACGCGAACAGCACTCATCGCACACCTTGTCAAGAACGAAATTTTGGCAGTATTCCACTACGTGCCGCTCCACAGCGCCCCTGCAGGCAAACGCTTCGGAAGGTTCGCGGGCGAAGACCGCTACACCACCAAAGAAAGCGACCGACTGCTGCGCCTACCCATGTTCTACGGGCTTAAACCCGCCGATATCGAATTTATCTGTAACAAAGTCAAGGAATTTTTCGGGAAATAGAGCTTGGTTGCGTAATGAGTGAATATAGTGAAATAAGGGAATTTATTAAAAGAAAATTCTCCATTGAAAATTTCTATGAATCAATAGAAGCATGTTTTTGGGCAATTCAATTTCGATCTTTAGATAAATTCTACACAAAAGACGATACACACAATTCCACATACCGGCTTCTTTATTTCATTTCCTATTCATACGCTTTTATCAAAGACATTTTATATAGGTCTTTACCCAGAGAACCTATTCCAGACAATCTTGACAAAATCTATTTGGATTTTTCAGAATCCGAAATAAACAAATTTCTAGATCTAATCAAGGAGCTATATCTTCATTTTGAGGAGTTTCTTGATGCATATAACTTTGAGCTAATAAAACTACACTACCACAGGGAAGTCGCTCGCGATATATACCCTTTTATCATACCAAGAGACCCTAAATATACATACAGATGTATTAGGCGTGTAAACGAGTTTCTGGCTTTTCAAGACAGCGAAAAATTATTTGCCAATAGCATTCCCTTAAAAAAAAGACTTGACAAGTTTATCGATGATTTAACGCATATAGATGATTTAAATTCTTTTATTCAAAATTTCATTCAAAGGAAATGCATCGCCATTGCAAGCATAAAAACAAATCATCAAAAGTTTTATTACGCATTAAGTGGCTACGACGCTGACGAACAAACATACAAATCTAAAACCAAACAAGTCAATAAAACCCTTGAAGAAGCTCTAAAGTTAATGTCCTTTGCCCATAAGTACACAAGATGCATAGTCACAGATTCTATGAAAAGCTGGTATAATCCTCAGGCAACACAAAAACGAATACCACCACTAAATCATTCTTCAGCAAAAACAGTTCTGCAAAAGGACGCTTTAAAAAAAGAATTTTCTTGTTGTGAAAGAAAAATTTTCGCCCAATTGGAATCTGATATTCCAAACTACAAATCCACCAACAGCCCATTAGAAATGTCTATTTTGAAGCCTCCTTGTCAAAACTGTTCTTACGCCATAGAAAATCAGAAGACAGAAAACTTTAAACTCTTTTTTTATCCTCACAAAAAACTTCTCCTCCTCGGTGGCAGCCACGCCGAAATCCCACTGATTCAAGCCGCGCAAAAACTCGGCTGGTACGTCATCACTACAGGAAACGCACGCGAAGGGCTCGGCCACCCCTACGCCGACAAGAACGTATTCGCAGACTTTAGCGATAAAGACGCGATGCTTGCGCTTGCCCGCAACGAAAACGTACAAGCCGTTTGCTCCGGCTGTAATGACTTTGCATTGCTTTCGACCGTTTATGTTTGCGAAAAGCTCGGTTTGCCCGGCCACGACTCTTACGCAACAAGCCTCGAAATCCATCACAAGGACAAGTACCGCGCACTCGCCGCACGACTCGACATCCCGACACCGCACGCACTCGTTGTTCGAAACACAGCCGACTTCGAGACCGCCATTTCGCAACTTACGTTCCCGATCATCGTAAAACCGGTCGACCTCACCGGAGGCAAGGGAATCCACCGCGCCGCAAACGCCGATGAAGCCCGCGAAGCCTACAAAGATGCTTGCAGCCGCACCCGCGAAGACCACGTTGTCGTCGAAGAATTCGTAACTGGCACAAATCACGGATTCTCGGCCATGCTCGTAAAAGGAAAAGTCGCATTCGCGTTCGCCGACAACGAGCAATACTTCATCAACAAATATCTAGTCAGCGGAGCAAACTCGCCAAGCACAACGCCATCCACAGGGCTCGCCAAGCTCCGCGAATACAGTGAACGCATCGCTCGCGAATTGAACCTGGTTGACGGCATTCTGCACATCCAGTACATCGAACGCGATGATGGAACACCCGTCATCATCGAAATCTGCCGCCGCCCACCGGGAGATTTGTACATCAAGTTCGTGAAGTTCGCAACCGGCATTGACTACCCGAAATTCATCATCATGGCAGAAACGGGCATGGACATTTCTGGCATCGCTGATGTTCCTACGCAAGGCTTTTGGCTGCGCCACTGCGTCATGGCCGACCGCGAAGCCGGCGAAAACGGCTGCACCGGTATAGTCCGCGATGTCACCTTCGCTCCCGAAATTCAGGAAAACATCATCGAGAAATTCCTGTGGTACAAAACCGGCGACACAGTTACAGACAAATTACTTTATAAGGCAGGCATTGTATTTTTCCGATTCAACACCCTTGCCGAAATGCAGGATAAAACAGCCCGCATGACAGATCTTGTGAAAATCGTCGTAGACTAACCCGAAATGCTCCCTCCGGCTAACTCAGGGTGGATTCTCTCGTCTTTCGTCTGTCGTCTCTCGTCTATTCCTTTACTATATTCAAAAACATGAAGAAGGAACCCTATCAAATTGCGTTTATCGGAGGCGGCATAAATTCCGCCATCGGCGAAGTCCATAAAGCCGCAAGCCAAATGGACGGTCATTTCGAACTTGTTGCAGGCGCATTCAGCACGCACGAAGAAACAAACCGAAAAACAGCCAGCACCTGGGGTGTGTCTCCTGAACGCACTTACAGCAACTACCGCGACCTCCTAGAAAAAGAGCAAGGCAAACTCGATGCCGTAGTAGTCCTAGCCCCAACGGACCTTCATAAAGACATCGTGATCGAAGCCCTTAAAGCAGGTTATCCCGTGATCTGCGAAAAGTCGCTTGCCACGAGCGTTGCCGAAGGCGAAGCCATCGCGAAAGCCGTCGCCGAAACCAAGGGATTCTTCTGCACCACGTACAACTACACCGGTTACCCGATGGTGCGCGAACTTAAGCAGTTCATTGCCGACGGCAAGCTGGGTAAAATCCAGCAGGTGCAAGTCGAAATGCCGCAAGAAGGCTTCATGCGCCTGGGAGCAAACAACGAGCCCCCCAAACCGCAGGCCTGGCGCCTCAAGGACACCGTCATCCCGAAGATTTCCTTGGACCTCGGCAGCCACCTGCACAACATGATTTACTTTTTAACCGGCGAACGCCCGGAACACATTGTGGCCGACCAGACCACCTTCGGGCTCTTCCCGCAAATTGTCGATAACGTAGGCGCGCTCGTACAGTACACGAACAACGTTCGTGCACAAATCTGGTTCAGCAAGACCGCGCTCGGCAACCGCAATGGGCTGCGCATTCGCGTGTACGGCAGCGAAGGCAGCGCCGAATGGTTCCAGCTGGAACCCGAAACGCTCAAGACCTGCGACCTGCGCGGCAATGTATGCTTACGCGACCGCACCGGCGATGTAAAAATTGCAAACCAGCAACGCTACAATCGCTTCAAGGCAGGCCACCCCGCAGGCTTCATTGAAGCGTTCGCCAACTACTACAAAGATATCGCCGATTGCCTCGGGCAATATTTCGCCACGGGCCGCTTTACAAGCCAATACGTTTGCGGCATCCGCACCTCACTCGAAGGGCTCGCCATGATGCAGGCCGCCACGAAATCAGCACAGACAAACAAGTGGGAATCCGTTCAGCAAAGGTTCTAGATGAAACTCTCTTTTGTCATTCCCTGTTACCGTAGCGCAAACACCATCGAAACCGTGGTGCAAGAAATCCGCGACACCGTAGCCGCACGCAACGCAGCAACGCCACTCACAGAGTCCGCGCAAAAATTCAATTACGAAATCATCCTCGTAAACGACTGTAGCCCCGACAACGTCTGGAGTGTTATCGAGCGCCTCGCCGCCGAAGACAACCATATCAAAGGAATCTGCCTCGCCAAGAATTTCGGGCAACATTCCGCACTCATGGCAGGATACGCACAGACTACAGGCGATTACGTTGTCAGCCTCGATGACGATGGACAAACCCCAGCCAGCGAAACATTCAAACTCGTCGACAAACTCGAAGAAGGTTACGATGTGGTGTACGGCTATTACAAACACGCCGCACAGCACCTTTTCAGAAGATTCGGCACGTGGGTCAACAAGAAAATGGCCGAAGCCATCATAGGCCAACCCAAGACACTCCGCACCACAAGCTTTTTCATCATGCGCAAATTCATCGTCGATGAAATCGTGCGCTACCCTCACCCATTTGCCTACATCAGCGGACTTGTATTCCGCGCCACAAAGAGCCTCGGCAACGTCGAAGTGCAACACCGCCGCCGTCTCGAAGGCGAATCGGGCTACACCCTAGCAGGACTAATCGGCCTCTGGATCAACGGCTTTACAGCATTCTCCGTCAAGCCGCTCCGCGCCGCCACCTACATCGGCTTACTTTGTGCGTTCATAGGATTTGCCTCCGGCATTTTCGTCATCTACAAAAAACTCATGTTCCCCGAAGTTCCCGTAGGCTACACCAGCATGTTTGCCACGCTACTCTTTATCGGTGGAATGATCATGTTCTTGCTTGGACTCATAGGCGAATACGTCGGTCGCATTTACATCAGCATCAACCAATCGCCGCAATACGTGGTAAGGGAACGGACGTTTTAAGTTTATACAAAAAGCAAAACAGCCACCCCTTGACAGACTATTTTAGCCGAATATAGATTACTCCTTGCATGTTAAAACAAGGAGTTTTTTGTTAATGGCAATGAAAAAGATATTCATCAGCAGTGTCCAAAAAGAATTCGCAAAAGAACGTAAACAACTTGCAAAATACATCCGCAACGATATAATTCTTAATAATTTCTTTGACGTATTTCTTTTCGAAGAAGTTCCCGCACAAGAGCAAACACCTTCAGAAGTTTATCTAAATGAAGTTCGCGAAAGCG
>Ga0265298_10001665_pt1 | contig 32703 bp, 37 predicted proteins | sample AusTroGonzalo_MG_3_FD_193486 | JGI IMG/M metagenome (GOLD analysis project Ga0265298, IMG submission 193486) | Bovine rumen microbial communities from tropical cattle in Woodstock, Queensland, Australia - Gonzalo_01 | ecosystem: Host-associated > Mammals > Digestive system > Stomach > Rumen ... | reverse complement strand
CTCGAGTTTGAACATGTCTTCATTATTGCCGCCGATCATTCAGCCTGGGGTAAAGGCAAGGGGAATAATAACCTCCTCGCCTTGCCAAAGAATCTCGCCAACATCCGCCATACTGGCACTACTGATGGCGAACGTTTGCGCCTGCTCTATGTTGCTATGACTCGTGCTAAAAAACATCTCGTCATCACCAACTCCTTGAAAGATTTTAATGAAAAGTCGCCAGAACGTCTAGAATACCTCGGTGAATACGTCGAAAAACAGTCAGACGGAAAGGAGATTGTAATCACGCCAAATTTGCCTGCCAAAACCACCGTCTGCCATTATGATTATGCGGACGACGCATTAACCTCAATGTCGCAAAATATTAGCACTTGGCTCAATCGCTATGTTACGCCATCGCCAGATATGCGCGCCATCTACAAAGAACGCGTCGAGCGCTACTGGATGTCCCCAACCAGCCTCACTAGTTTCATTGATGTAGTTTACGCTGGTCCAGAAGAATTCTTTAAGCGTAACATCCTGCGCGCCCCAGCCGAACCGTCCACCGAATCCGCAATTTTTGGTACACTCATTCACTCTACATTCCAGTATGTTACCGAGCACCCAGAAGTTACCGATGACGAAGCCATCAATTACTTCTTATCCGAATTGAATAAGCAAAATGTCGAGCCAGAAATGCTTACCAAACTCCGCGAACGTGGCCCGGCTGACCTCGCCATTTCGCTCCAAGCTTTCGGAGAAATCTTACGCGCTGGAAAAGCCGAAGTTAATCTTACTCCGGATAAAATTTCCATCGACGGCATACCAGTTACCGGCACCATCGACCACCTCGCTATTGACGAAGAAAACAAAACTATTGAAGTTTATGATTTTAAAACCGGCGGCTATCACAAAGAAAAATGGGCTTCGCACCCAACTCTTTACAAATACATGCTGCAACTCGGCTTCTATAAGCTTCTTCTTAATCTCTCGCCAACCTATTCCAAATACAAAGTTACTCGCGCCCACATTTTGTTTGTTACACCAGACCGCGATGGCGAAGTTTACGACAAAGTCTATGAATATTCCGACAAAGACGAACAAGAATTAAAGGCATTGATTAAGGCCGTCTATCAGCAAATTACTTCGCTTGAATTTCTCGATGATCCAGATATTTTCATTCCGGCCGACTCGAACAAAGGCATCAAAGACATCCTTGAATTTGTTAAGCTTATGCTTGCAAAATAACCTCAAAAATAATATAATATGCCTCAACCAAAATTCACCACTAATTTTGAGTTCTTTAGAAGGAAGGAGGCGAAATGTATTGGTATTTGATTCGCTTTTCGGGTTTCATTCCGATGGGAGGAAAGACACTTCCATAGGTATCGTTCCGACCGCCGCAGGCTACGATCAGCTCTTTGATCAGGCTAAAGCCGTAAGAGCAAGCGGTAAACGTCTTGACCGAAACGATCCTAGTCTCGCGAGACTAGCAGAACAGCGCGGCAAAACGGTTGATGCCTTGCTGAGTGAGGACTTCGGCCAGTATTAAACGCTTATTAGTGGGTATCCCCCAAGTATCCATTAATAATATTTTTCCCCCCTCGATTACGGCGGGTCTTTAGACCCGCCATTTTTATGTTTACTTTTTTCAAAAACTATGGTAAAATACATCTAATTATGGCAAAAAAGAATAATACTAAGCGCAAACTCGTTGGCCTCGTTTCTGAGGAATCTGGCGTTCGTGCCTATTACACCAAGAAGAACACGATGAATACTCCTGATAAGCTTTCTTTGAAGAAGTATGATCCAGTTCTAAGGAAGCACGTTGTCTTTACCGAAACCAAGAAAAACCTTGGTCGCAACGAAGTCAAAGAGAAGAAACGCTAAAATAAGCCCCACGCGGGCTTATTTTTGTGTTATAATAACAAAAGCGCTAGGGGCGTAGTACAACGGTTAGTATAGCGGTCTCCAAAACCGTAGATATGAGTTCGATTCTTGTCGCCCCTGCCAAATACCCAGCTTGTGGCTGGTTTTTTGTTGTGTTATAATGGGGGCATTATGGAAGGTAAGAAAGTTCAGCCACGCGCCATTCTCGTATTCGGGGCACCTTGCAGCGGCAAGTCAACCTTTGCCGAAAAATTTGCTAAACGCTTCGGCATCGCTTATTACAATCTCGACGAACTCAAAGAAAAATATGCTCTAAATCGCAAACTAGTTCTAATGTTACTCGAGCAAATCAGCCACACCAACCAAGATCTTGTTATCGAGGGTGGCATTGGTACCGAGAAAGAACGCGAAGAAATTCGTCGCACCCTCCGTCCACGCGGCTATAATGTTCGCACTGTTTGGGTCCAGACCGACATTGCTACCATCCGTTCTCGCCTAAAATCCCGCTACAAGACCATCGCTAAGGCAAAAGAAGTTTACAACAGTATTATTCCTAAGCTTCAAGCTCCGTCCGAGCTCGAATCTCCAATTATTCTCTCTGGCAAACACACTTTTGAAACTCAGCTTCGTCACATCCTAGCGGCCCTAGCGTAAGAGGCAAAATGATTCTAGAAGATCCCGAATTTGGCGAAGTCATCGTCAGAAAAAGCCCCCTTTCTCGTAATATTAAGTTTTCTGTTTCGACCTCTGGCAGATTGCAGATGTCGGTACCAGAAATTACCTCAAATTTTCTCGTCAAACGCTTTCTCAATCTTAATCGTGAAGTTATTCGTGCCAAATTGCCGTTGCGCGACCCTAAAACCCAGCGCACGCGCGACTATCAAAAAAAGCTCCTCATGAAGAAAGCTAAGGAGTATTTACCGTATCGTCTCGAATATTATGCCAAGCTCTATGGCTACACCTATGATAAATGCCGTCTCTCGCATGCTAGCACGCGCTGGGGCAGCTGCTCGTCTAATCGCACAATTTCGCTCAATATTGGTCTCATGAACGTTCCCGAGCCACTACGCGACTACGTGATCCTTCATGAGCTTGCCCATTTAAATCACATGGATCATTCCACGGCTTTTTGGGCCGAAGTCGGCCAGCATGATCCTCGTTATAAAGAGCACCGCCGCAAAATTAAAGCCTTTAGTCCAGGAATTTAGATTTCATTAGCGTACACGATGGTACGATGTGTGGCGTTGCGGCCAGGCAGAGGTTGTCCAGCACAAGTCATCAAAGAAACTGAGTACTTAACACCGTTATGGATGGCTCTAGCCACCTCAGTTTCCATTAAATCGTCAAGTTTTTGATCATTTGGCACGGTTTGATTAATCATAATTTTATAATTACGCGTTACACCATCCAAAGTAATCGAAAAAGTTGAACCAACTGGCATATTAGCCAACCCACCAAGCAAGTCTGCGGTGTTATGGCCAAAATAGAATACGCCAGGGTATTTATCTGGACGATTTTTACCCACAAAACGCGCGATTTGCGCCTCAGGGGTAGTAGCGGTAGTATTAGTCGTTACGATCTCGATTTGGCGGCCCATAATCGACATATAGTTACGTGGTGCAACATAAGCCGGCGCAGTATAAACTGGTGCCGTGTAAACAGGGGTAGTTTTTGGCGCAGTCGCCAACTTACCAGTGTCAATTTCTTTGATTTGATTCTTAGTCTCAAATTCGGCATAGGCAAAATCAGCCACTGCAGCACGATCGGCGAAAGCTAAAATATCAAAATAATCACCGAGTTCAATAAGTATTGCGGCTAAGGATAAAAACAAAAAAATGCGCGGAATAATACCTCCGCGACTTCTTACAGTCCTTTTCATACACCTTCCTAATTAGCGTATACTATTATTATAGCATAAAATGCCAAAAAAGTAAAGAGTAAATGCTTAAAAAATCCCCTTTTATTGAAATTACTTATGCTATAATAAATTAAAAGGAGTTATTGTGAGGATAGAATCAAGAAAACCAAATCGGTTTCTGACCTGTTTGTATGCAGTTTTTTGTATTTTATGCCTCTCTATCGGTGTTCAGACCGCCGAAGCTTCCGATTCGATGATTACTGGTCGTCTCGAAATCCCAGCCATCTCACTAGATTCAGCCGTTACTACGCTTACTCTGGAGAACAATCGCCTCTCTACCCCAGAACGCATCGTCGGCGCATTTTCTAACCATACCAATAAAACTCTCCTCATCGCTCACTCTGTTACAGCCTTCGAACACCTGGATCAGCTTAAAATTGGCGACAAACTCACTTATAACGACGTCTCGTATGTGGTTACCAGCCTCGAAACCAAGGCCAAAACCGACATCTCTATGTCTGAAATTCTCGAATCCGCCCCTAGGGAAACCCTTGTCCTCATGACTTGCGCCGGCAAGCTTCTCCCAGACGGCGACGCTACCCATCGTTTACTTGTAACCGCGAGGATATCTAGATCGTAAAATGTTAGAGATTAAGGGCATCACAAAAATCTATGACACTGGTGGGTTCAAACAAACTGCACTAGATAATGTCTCGATTAACTTCCGTCAGGCAGAATTTGCCTCTATTTTGGGGCCTTCCGGCTCCGGTAAAACCACACTCCTAAATATCATTGGTGGCCTTGATCATTACACTTCTGGCGATATCAAAATCAACGAAGTCAGCACCAAGAAATTCAAAGACAAAGATTGGGACAGCTATCGCAATCATCGCATTGGTTTTGTATTTCAAAATTACCATCTCATTCCGCATCAAAGCGTTCTACAAAACGTCAAACTTGCGCTCACTATCTCTGGTATTTCCAAAAAAGCCGCCACTGAGCGTGCGACCGAAGCCTTAAAAACCGTTGGTCTCGGCGATCATATTCACAAATTGCCAAACCAGCTCTCTGGCGGTCAAATGCAACGCGTCGCTATTGCTCGCGCTCTCATTAATAATCCAGAAATTATCCTCGCCGACGAACCAACTGGTGCGCTCGACTCTGAAACTAGCCTTCAAATCATGCAGATTTTGAAGCAAATTTCGGCCACCAAGTTAGTTATCATGGTAACTCACAACCCAGAGCTCGCCAGGGCTTATTCTACGCGCATTATTGGTCTAAAAGATGGCAAAATCATCGCCGACAGCACACCTTACGACGCCGCTACCGATACTAGCACTATGAACACTGCCGATAAACGCAAAAGAACTAAAATGTCCTTTAGAACTGCGCTATCGCTCTCGTTCAGCAATCTTCTCACCAAAAAAGGCCGCACGCTCCTAGTAGCTTTTGCTGGCTCAATTGGTATTATTGGTATCGCACTGATTTTGGCGCTTTCTACCGGCTTTCAACGCTATATCGATTATACTCAAGAAACCACGCTTTCATCTTATCCATTAAAGATTCTTCAGAAAAACGCCGATATCGCCAGTGCCTTACTTAATACTATCGTCAACAACAATGCTGCCGAAGCCGAACCTGGCACGCTTGTCGAAATCCAAACCGTCACCGAAACTCTAACCGATATTGGTACCAATGACCTGAAAAGCTTCAAAAAATATTGCGAAGAACACAGCGACGAATTATCCGAAGCCGTTCTTCATGCCGATTACAATTATGGCGTCGATCCAATCATCTACTCCAAGACTGAAGAAGGGGAACTCAAGAAAGTTAACCCAAACATCGTTTTTCAAGCTGTCACCGGCAGTCCAAATGTTCTAAGCGCCTATACCTCGCTTACTTCAATCTATCGTCAGCATAGCAACGAGGCTCTCGCCAAAGATTACAATATAATTGCTGGCCGCCTACCACAAAAATACAACGAACTCGTCATTTCACTCGCCAACGATCATCAAATCTCCGAATTGCTAGTTTATGGTCTCGGCATCCGCGATATCGACGAAATTACCGCCATTATAGGCTCAATCCTAAGCGGACAAACCATAGATGAACAAAGTGATCCATATACTTTTACGTATGACGATTTACTAAACCATGACCTCAGGCTAATCTATCCATCCGAAATTTATCATTATAACGAAAAATACGACATCTACGAAGATATGAGCAGCAACGCTGCCTACATGCAGGGCGCCTACGAAAACGCCGAAAGGCTCAAGATTGTAGGTATTGTCGTGCCGAAAACCGAATCCATCCTCGCCACCAGCGGCATTCTCTATACGCCAGACCTTATTACTCACATTATTGAAGAATCCGCCAATACCGAAGCTGTTCAAAAACAATTACTAAACCCTGAAACCAACATTATTTCTGGCCAAAAGTTCGACACCGAAAATAATGGCTTCAATTTTAACTTCAACGATCTAGTTACGGTTAACAATCAAGTCGTGCAATCACTTATCGGCAAAATCGATCAAAACGCCATCAACCGGGAAGTTACTAATTACATGTCTGGTATTGCCAACGAAATTACCACCGATATCACCCCAGCCAAAAACGAATATATTAGTACTTTCGAAAGCTTAGCTTGGGGCCTGCAAGCCAGCCTGCCAGGTCGTTACACCGATAATCAAACTGCTTCACTCGTTTCAAATTATCTAAACACCACTAATACGCACGAACTTTTGAAGCCATCTTACCAAGTCTTACTTCAGACTATTCTAAAAAGTAATCTCATTACCGGAGATTATGCTAGTGCCGTTAATGCTGTCAAAAAGAGTAGCGCCTTTAATGATGCTGCCGAAGCTGCTGGCACTGCCATCACTCGCGCACGCGTACAGCAAGCCGTATTAGCCAAAGTTGGTGGTTTAACTCAGTATCTTTCTGCAACTTTCTCCAGCGCCGCCTACGTTGATCCGGATCGCCTATCTTCCGCCTTCACTCTTAATGTTAGCGAGGAAGAGCTTGTAAGCATCGTTACTACTATGTTTACCAAAGAAAAAGCTTCGCTCACCTCCAATCTCAACGCTTTAGGCTACCAAGATCTCGACGAGCCAACTTCCATCTCGGTCTTCTTTAATAGTTTTGATGGCAAAAAAGAATTCATCAATTTTATCGAAGAATACAACCGAATTGTTACTGATGCTGGCGAAGAGTCTAAAACTATTCAATATACCGATCTCACTGGCATCCTCACCGATTCAATCAGAATCATTATCGACTCGGTATCATATATCCTAATTGCTTTCGTATCGATTTCCCTCGTCGTAAGCTCCATTATGATCGGTATTATTACCTACATCTCTGTTTATGAGCGCAAAAAAGAGATTGGTATTCTTCGTGCTATCGGCGCGTCCAAACGCAATATTTCTAACATCTTCAACGCCGAAACCTTCATTGTGGGTCTATTATCTGGCCTTATTGGCATCGGTATTTCATACACATTAATCCCAATTATTAATCTCGTCTTGCATCATTATCTTGGCAATGTTCCACTAAATGTTCAGCTAGATTTCATCAGTGCTGCTATACTAGTAGGTATCAGTATCGCACTGACTTTGATTGGAGGCTTGTTGCCAGCACATTCGGCAGCCAAGAAAGACCCAGTCGAAGCATTACGCAGTGAATAAAGGAAAATTATGAAAGCACCAACCAGTTATATATCTCGCACTCGCAAGATTATTAAAGTTAGTATCATCGGCATCGTCGCTAATGTTGTTCTAGCCGCTTTTAAAGCTGTCGTCGGTATTATTACCGGATCTATTGCTATTACCCTCGACGCCGTTAACAATATTACCGACGCCACCTCGTCTATCGTTACCATTGTCGGCACCAAACTTGCTACCAAAAAACCAGACCGTAAGCATCCATTCGGCCACGGCCGCATTGAATATTTGAGTTCAATGCTCATCGCAATGATCATCCTATACGCTGGCGTCACTTCATTAATCGAAGCAATCCATAAAATCATCGAACCAACTTTACCAGAATACAATACGTTCGCCATCATTGTTGTTGCAGTAGCAATAATCGTAAAAGTCGTGCTGGGAATGTATGTCACTAAATCTGGCAAAAAACTTAAATCCAGCGCTCTAGCTAATTCCGGAAAAGACGCCCTACTCGACGCAATCATCTCTGCCTCCACTTTGATCGCTGCTATCGTCTTCCTATGTGGCGGCCTATCGCTCGAAGCTTACCTAGGTGCCGTTATTTCACTCATCATCATCCGTTCCGGCTTCCAAATGCTCAGAGAATCAATTTCGTCCATCCTCGGTGAACGCGCCGAAATTACTTTGGTCAAAAAAATCAAACAAACTATTGCCAGTTTTGACGATGTTTATGGCGCCTACGATGTAGTCTTAAACAACTATGGCCCAGAAGCGCTCAGTGGCTCAGCACACATCGAAGTTCCAGATTCACTTACTGCCGACAAAATCGATACCCTAACGCGCAAAATCACCGCAACCGTATTCGAAAAACATCAAGTCTTGTTACACGCCATCGGAGTTTATTCCACTAATACTAAAGATCCAAAAATCGTCAAAGTAAAATCTACTGTCGAGCAGATTATTAAAAACCATTCCAATATTCTGCAAATGCACGGTTTTTATGTCGATCAAGACACCGACACGGTTCGTTTCGATATTGTAGTTGCTTTTAGCGAGAAATCTCGCGACGAACTCTACGAAAAGGTTAAATCAGAACTCTCCGAGGCCTTACCGAAATATACTTTCGATATCACCATGGATACGGATTTTAGCGAATAAACTTAACAAAGGGCTTATTTATGGTACAAAAAATTTGTCAAAGCTGTGCAATGCCGCTAACTTCAGAAGACATATATGCCACTGAAAAAGATGGTAGCGTCAATAAAGATTATTGCAAATGGTGCCATAAAGACGGCGAGTTCATTGATAAAGTTTCAATGGAAGAATATATTGAGATGTGCTCAAAGTTTGGTGAACAGGCTGGCATGACTAATGAACAAATGAAAGAATATTGTACTAAAGTATTCCCAACGCTCAAGAGATGGAAGAAGGCCTGATGGCAAGCACTAAAGAGTATCGTGATTATATATTCGAACAGTTATCGGAAGTTCCAGACGTGACTTGCCGTCCAATGATGGGCGAGTTTTTACTTTATTCAGCAGGTGTTCTGTTTGGTGGTATTTACGACGATCGCCTACTTGTTAAGATTGTTCCGAAAAATGAGCAATATGAAATGCCAGAATCTATCCCATATACGAACGCGAAGCCAATGTATTTAGTTGAAGACGTAGACGATAAAGAAAAACTAGCAGAGATAGTAAAAAACACGGTAAAAGGATTATTAAATAAAAAATAAGAGCCCTAGAGGGCTTTTATTGTGCTTATGATTTGGCTGGAGCGGAAGGATTCGAACCCTCGCATGGTGGGACCAGAACCCACTGCCTTACCACTTGGCGACGCTCCAAACTCCACTTATTATACCACACTTTCTATGCCCATGCTATAATGTATCTATAATGGTTAAGAAAAAGACTTTTACTAAAAAACAGCTCGAAAAACTCTCTGCCGCAGAAATTATCGACAAAATTATCTACGAAAATTATTCTTTATTAACTACGCTTGGTGCCGAAAAAATGCGTAAAGAAATGGTGCCGGTGGGCAAGATTTGCCATCTCGCCATCTCAGCATTCTTAAAAAACGGTCCCGAAAAAGCCCCAAAAAACATCGTTCGTATCCTTCGTAAAGTCTCTCCGGCCAAATATTCTAAAGATCTTTTTCCGACCGACTCCAAAAAGGGAATCGTCATTGGCTTCAATCATCCTAGCCTCGGTGAAATCCCGAGCATTGTTCTCGCCAAAACCGACCTTCTTGGCAACCGCCCGATGCTTTTCCCGGTCAACTTGCCTTGGTACGAATCTATCGCCAGAGATTTTGATCGCCTCAAATCTATGGGCATCATCATTACGCCTACCATTACACCATCTACTTGGAAAAAGATGGGACTAAAAGAAGGAGACAAGCTCTTTGAAGTTGCCACCCGTCTCAAAAAAGACTTTCGTAATATCTATACCGAGCTATCTCAAAGCGTCGTCAAAGACGGCGGCATTATCTTCGTTGCACCATCTGCTACCCGTCAGGCTACCGTTTTTAAAAACAAAGATGTTTACGATAAAAAAGAAGACATCATCCCGACCATGTCTGTGCTTGCACTTAAGCTCTATTCCGATCCGAAAATGGACTGCAGCTTCCTACCAATTTCGGTTCTGCCACCAAAAGATTACAAACGTGGCCTCAACCTATTCAAATCCTATACTCTAAAATCTAGCGAAGAGTTTACTGCTGCCGAAATTCACAAAAAATACTACAAAGAAAAATCACCAAAACGTCTCGACAATTTTGACTATGATTTTCATACTCGCATCGCTTCAAAATTGCCAAAATCTTTCTGGTACTAGGCTTGACAATTTTATGCCCTATAAGGTATAATATTGACAAGTCTGGTAACAGACTTTTTTTAATCAGGAGTTTACCATGGCCAAAGCGAAAATTACCCGCATCAAAGCCAACGATAAAACCGAAGTAGTAAAACCTACTGAGAAAAAAGTCGTTGAAAAAGACAAAAAACCAGTCAAAGACAAAAAGAAGCCTTTTATTCTATTCCGTCCGTTTTGTGCACTTGGTCGCTACATTCGCGATTCTTGGCGTGAAATCCGCCAAGTCCGCTGGCCAAATCGCAAAGCCACCTGGAAAATGGTCTTCGCAGTACTCATCTATACTGCATTATTCGTCACCATTCTAGTGCTTCTAGACTTACTATTTCAATTTATCTTTAATACAATTCTAAAATAAGGAGTAAACATGGCAGTAAACCGTTATGACGACACCCGCGCTTGGTATGCAATCTCTACCTATAGCGGATACGAAGACAAAGTCGCCGATTCTATCAACCAACGTGTCGGCAGCGTCGACATGGCTAATAAGATTTTCGAAGCTATTGTCCCTAAGGAAAAGCAAATCGAAATCAAAAATGGCAAACGCAAAGTTGTCGATCGCAAAATTCTCCAAGGTTACGTCCTTGTTGAAATGAAATTATCTGACGAAACTTGGTACATCATTCGCAACACCCCAGGCGTTACCGGCTTTATCGGCAATGGTACTCAGCCAACCCCAGTTTCCGAAAAGGAAATCACCAAAATCAAGAAACGCATGGGCGTAGAAGATCCAAAGTTCTCCGTCAAATACGAAATTGGTGAAGTTGTTTCTATCACCGATGGCCCATTCAAAGGTTTCGATGGCACTGTATCCGAAATCGATGCCGCCAAAGGCAAGCTCAAAGTCATGGTTTCCATGTTTGGTCGCGAAACACCAGTCGAGCTTGACGCTCTCCAAGTTAAGCAATTGTAATTTTAATCAATTTGTAGTATAATAACGCACAGTTACGCACTATTAAAATTTAAGGAAATATATGGCAGAAAAGAAAGTTATCGGCAACCTCAAGTTGCGCGTGCCAGGTGGCAAAGCCACCGCAGGACCTCCGGTCGGTTCCACCCTCGGTCAATGGGGCCTCAATATGATGGATTTCATTAATCCATTCAACGAGAAGACCAAAGATCTTATGGGCAAGAACGTCATCGTTCACATCCGTGTATTCGAAGATCGTACCTTCGACTGGAAATGTCTTGGTCAACCAGTAGATGATCTCATTCGCGAAGCTATCAAGATTGAGAAAGGCTCTGGCAAACCAAACGCCACCAAAGTTGGTAAAATTACTCGCGCTCAGCTCGAAGAAATCGCCAACAAGAAGATGGATCAGCTTAACGCTGTCGATCTCGAAGGCGCCGTCAAGATTATCGCCGGCACCGCCCGCTCTATGGGCGTCGAAGTAGTCGACTAATTTAAAAAGCAGCTCCTTCAAAGGGGTTGCTTTTTTGTGCAATTAGTGACATAATTAAAAAATCATGACAATGAAGGAGGGGGTACACCGTGCCATGCGCACATTCAACACAGCTAGAAGAAGAAGTTATTGAACCTGGTATGTATTTCGAACGTCTGCAAAAAGTCATCGACTATGGGATGAGTTTATGGAAGGGCGCCGAAAAGTATCGCGAAGCTCGTCGGCAGTACGATTTAAATTGTGATCTTGCAAGGAGTACAAAACACCAAATGCGGAGGATAATTAAAACAGACATCGCGTCACATCCGAGTTCCGATGCGTTCCTCGGCATCACGGTGGAAGACGATGCAAAAGTCTATATCGTCGAACATTACTTTCAGATTGACGATTTAGACAGTCTGTCGACAGACGAAGTAATACATCAGATTCCAAATTTAACACCATTAATTGGAATGGCTAAAATTGAGGCAGATCGCGTGCAGAAGACTATGGAGTCGATAAATTGCGATATGAAGTATTATCGCAACACACTCCATCAGCGCAAGCCAGTTTATGGCGGTATCATTCCGGATACTATCAGCCAAGTTAATACTGCACGAAGGAATACTTCGAGTTTTACAATCGATAACTTCTTCTAGCAAAAAGGGGCCCTTCTAAAGGGCTCTTTTTCTTGCCAAAATCACCAAAATTTGCTATAATATCACCATTATTAATTCAGGTTGGAAGGGTAAACACCCGTTATTACCACAGAAAGGATATTTTATGGCTGAAGAAGAAGCCAAAACCCTCGAAACTCCAGTTGTTGAAGAAACTCCAGCAACCGAAGAAAAATTTGCCAAAGCTGGCAAAAAATCCAAAAAACACGTAGAAGAAGTTAAGGCCGAAGAAGAGCGCCAAGAACGCAAGGCTGAACGCGCCGCTGCTGACAAAGCTGCTGCCGAAAAGCCAAAGGGAGCCAAGCCAATCACTCGTTCCAAACTTGAACGCCGTGGCAAAGCTTACCAAGAAAAGGCTAAACTCGTCGAAAAAGGCAAAAATTACAATTTGAAAGATGCTCTTGATCTCGCTATCAAGACCAACCCAGCCAAATTTGACGCTAGCGTTGAAGCTCACGTCCGCCTTGGCGTTGATCCACGTCAAGCCGACCAAAACATTCGCACCACCATCGTTCTTCCAAACGGTAATGGTAAGACTGTTCGCGTCGCCGTCTTTGCTCCACTCGATCTCTGCAAAGCTGCCAAAGCTGCTGGTGCCGACATCGCTGAAGATGAAGAATTCTTGAAGCAACTCGAAAAAGGCGTCATTGATTTCGACGTACTTATCTCTACCCCAGCTTACATGCCAAAACTTGGTAAATATGCTCGCCTCCTTGGTCCAAAAGGCCTCATGCCAAATCCAAAGGCTGGCACCGTTACCATGGACGTCGAAAAAGCCGTCAAAGAATCCAAAGCTGGTAAGGTTGAATACCGCGTCGACAAGCAATCCATCGTCCACATTGGCCTTGGTAAAACTTCCTTTGGTACCGACAAGCTTCTTGAGAACGCTAACGTGTTCTTCGATAGCCTAAAGAGCCAAAAACCAGCCTCTCTCAAAGGCACCTATGTAAAGTCTGTTTTCATCACCACGACCATGGGTCCATCCATCGCCGTCGAAAACCTTTACAACTAATAAGTCTACAAAAAGAGCCGTATCCGCGGCTCTTTTTTGTTGTATAATAAAGCTTATGGAAATATTAGAAACTTATCTACCACTCATTCTCGGGGCATTTATCTGCCTATTTGGCTATCGCCTCAAAAAAGCCGTTTTCTTTGTCGCTTGGTTCTTAATCGGCTTTACTATTACCTCTAAGGCTTTGCCACTACTCACCGGATCTCTTCCGGAGATCGTCAATTCAGACTTCTGGCAGCACCTGCTTCCAGTCGCTGGCGGCTTACTTTTGTCGCTTATCGGCTTCTCAATCGAAAAAGTCTGCGTATCTTTACTAGCATTCTTTGCCGTAATTGCGCTCGCCGTCAGCTATTATGGTGTAGATATACAAGTCATCGTTATTGCTGCCATCATCGGCGTTGTCGTAGCTGGCTTCGCCACTATGCTTATCAAACCGTCCGTCATCATTGTTACAGCAATTATCGGTAGTCTAGTGGTTTCACAGTTCATCTTGTCGATTGCGCAAAATATGCCAGCCGAGACCTATCAATGGCCACTCCTTGCCGCCATAGCACTTGTTAGCTCCGTCTTCCAATTTGCAACTTGCCGCAATATCGACTAATTGTTACTCGTGATGATATTTACCGCCGCTCACGATTTCCTGAGCGCGGTAAATTTGTTCTGTGACCATAATTCTAAACAACATGTGAGGGAAGACTAACTTCGAAAATGACCACATGAAGTCGGCTTTTGCACGCACTTCGTCGGAGAAACCGTAGGCGCCCCCTATAATAATCACCACATTTTTACCATTCACGAAATTTTGTTCAATCTTATCGGCCAACTCTGGCGAACTCATTATTTTGCCGCGTTCATCGCACAGAATTACATAATCTCGCCCATCAAACGGCCACTTTGAAAGCATCCCAGCGAGTTTCTCTTCATCATAAATCTCCCACTTAATATCAAATGGTTTCCTCAGGCGTTTTTCGTATTCGGAAATACCTTCAAGTGCCCATCCCGAAGCTTTCTTTCCGCCAGCAATAATTCTAATCATGCTCTAATTATAACAATTCCTTGCATTTTTACGGTAAATTTGCTATAATGGTCAAAGTTACCAAAGACAGTAGCGGGAGAAAATCCTTAATTATGCTACCGAGGCAAATTCTTGTTTAATTTGGTGACGCTATTTAACAATTTAGCTAACCAATAAATTTTAACCAAAGGAACTTTTTATGGCAATTTCAAAAGATAAAAAGACTACATTGGTTGCTGATTTAACTGAGCTTCTTAACAACTCCAAAATGGTCGCCTACGCCAAGTACGAAGGCCTCACCGTTGCCGAGCTCCAAGAACTCCGCAAAATCGCTCGCGAATCCGACGTCAAAATCAAAGTCGTCAAGAACCGCCTTTTGAAAGTCGCGATGAAAGAAATCGCTGCTTACAAAGACACCGAGACTACCGGCCTCACTGGTCAACTTCTCTACGCCATTGGCGCCGACGAAGATTTCAGTGCCGCTAAGGTGCTCGCAAAATTCGCTAAGACCCACAATACCATGGAACTAGTTGGTGGCTTCAACAACGAAGGTGCCAACCTTAGCAAAGAAGAAGTTACCGCTCTCGGTAACCTCCCAACCAAAAACGAACTTATCGCCCAAGTGGTCGATACGCTTCTTTCTGGCATCAATGGTATCGTCTCTGGTCTCGAAAAACACGCAACCAACGAATAATAATTTTAATTTGATAAGGAACTATTATGGCTACCGATATTAAAAAATTGGCCGAAGAACTTGTCAACATGACTGTTCTCGAAGTCAACGAACTCAAAACCGTCCTTAAGGATGAATATGGTATCGAGCCAGCTGCAGCTGTTGCTGTTGTTGCTGGTGGTGATGCCGCTGCTGCCGATGAAGGCAAAACTGAATTTGATGTCGTCTTGAAAGACGCTGGCGCTCAAAAGATCGCCGTCATCAAGGCTGTCAAGGAAGCTACCGGACTTGGTCTTGGCGAAGCTAAGGCTATCGTCGATGGTGCTCCTGCAACCGTCAAAGAAAAAGTCGCTAAAGCTGATGCCGAAGCTATGAAGAAAGCTCTCGAAGAAGCTGGCGCAACCGTCGAACTCGCTTAAGTTATTAAATAGGTTAGCTAATTGTTGCAAAAATCCCCAGAAATGGGGATTTTTTGCGGCGAGCATGATAAAATTAAAAAATAATAACGGAGGCTATCATGAATGATTTTGACTATCTAAAACCAAACCAAGTCTATCTTGATAGTGCCTGTCAATCACTCCGCCCACGCCCAGTCATTGATGCTATTACCAACTATTACGAAAAATACAACTCCTGTGGCGAACGCGTCAAATATGAATGGGGCAAAATTACCGACGAAAAAGTCGAAGCCACCAGGGAAAAAGTGCTAAAATTTCTTGGCCTAAAGTCAAGAAACTTCACAGTATCTTTCACACTAAACACCACTTACGGCATCAATTTGCTTTTGAATCAGCTCGACCCAAAGTATTTTGATAAGGTTATTACGTCCGAAATCGAACATAACTCGCCATTTCTTGCGACTATGGCCTTTTCCGAACGAAATCATCTTCCACGCATTGTCATGAAGCGCAACGCTGACGGTAGTATTAATGCTAAAGATTACGATTTCAAAAATGCTCTTGTCGTAGTTAACTGCGCTAGCAACTTTGATGGTCGCAAACTTATCAATATTAATGAGCTGATCAAGACCGTTCACAAAAATAACGGTATCATCATCATCGACGCCGCCCAAGCCATGGCTCACAGCTCCGAGATTCTTCATAAAACCGAGGCTGACGCAATCTGTTTTTCCGCCCACAAGCTTTATGCGCCGTCCCTTGGCGTCATCGTCTGGAAAAATGACCTCACAAGCAAACTATTATCTTATTTCATTGGTGGCGGCATGGTCGACGATGTTAACAAAGAATCCTATGAGCTTTCCGCCGACAATCCAGAGCATCGTTACACCCGCTTCGAGTCTGGCCTGCAAGCCTGGGGTGAAATCATCGGCCTCGGCGCTGCGCTCGATTGGCTAAACGGTCTAAAGAAATCAGACCACGACAATCTCAAGAAAAACGCCGAAGAGTTATTTAACTTCCTTAAAAGCTCCAGCAAAGTCCATCTTATTAATACCGAAGCCAACCCTACCATGTCCTTCTATGTTGAGGGCATCGATTCGCACCTACTTGGCGAAGCCCTCTCACGCGAGGGAATCATGGCTCGCACCGGCTATTTCTGCGCTCATTATTATCTCGATCACGTCTGCCATTTCCCACCACTCATCCGTTTTTCACTCGGCTATCACACCCGTCCAGAAGACATCAAACGCGTCAAAACCGCTCTCGCTAAAATTCTGAAGTAGTGCTAGTATATATATTATATGGTCTGCGTAGCTGCGTTTATTATTCTTGCTATCATGGGCGTCTTTGTCGCCATTCTTTCAATTTTTAAGCGCGATATTGGCAAACGCTACTGGAAAATCTTCAAAAAAGCCTGGGGCTGCGTCGGTAAAAAAGTCCGCCTTCAGAAGTGTGAAACCGGCTTCAAAGAAGATGTTAAAAACACTATCATGAGCCGCGTCATTATTAAGCACCCAACTTGGGTCAAGCCACTTAGTGTCGTTATCGAGGTCGTCTCCGTCATAATTGTTGTTGTCGCGGTCTGGTCCATCCTTACCGCCATCAAATCACTCCTCGCCCTCTGGGCGCTCGGCACCTGTAACGTCACCACTCCATCCGCCTGCACGCTTGGCGCCGAAGTTTGCAGCATCGACGAATCCGAGCCTCAAAATATCTTCGAATCTACCGGCCGTTGGTTTACCGAGTGGGGCGAAATTTTCGCCGCCGTGCCCGATAAATTCCGCGACTATAGCGCCGATAATTTTGATCTTAGCTACATCACTACCAATAACGACGATACTCTCCCGGTCGTAGTCGACATTGTCGACCCAGGTTGCATCGTTTGTAAGCGCTCCTATACCAGTCAAAAACACGCTAGCTATTTTGAATCTAACCAAGTCCGTCTTGTACCGTTTGTTATCATGACGCCAGACGGCACTCCTAAATTCAAAAATTCCGAAATCATTGTCCGCTATCTCTATGCTACTAGCGAAAAGTCTAGCGACATAGCTATCAAAGTACTCGAACGTATTTTCCTAGAAAACGACACCGAAGGTGCCACCTACCAAAACCGTTTCAACGAAGATTATTCTGCCGAAGTCGCCGAAGCCACCCTCACGAGCTGGCTAAAGGAATTTGGTCTCACCACAGAAGATATCGACACGATTAAAACTAGAGCACATTCCGAAGATATCACCAATCTCATCAATAAGAACCGCCGCATTGTCGAAGATGAAATCCACGTCCGCGGCATTCCTACGACACTAGAGAACGGCACCAAACAAACCGGACTTTGGCAAGCTAAATAGTAAAAATGTAAAATTTACAACGTTTTTGGCGCTACCGCCGTTAATTTGGTGGAAAAGTTTCTAAAAAAATTCTTGACATTGCCGCAGCCCAGATATAATATAATATTAATACTATATTTAGACAGGATGCGAGGTGATGTCTGAGTTACCAGAAAAACAAATAAAACGTCTCCGCAGCCTCATTAGCGAGGCTGAAACCAATTTGGCAGCTGCAAAAGAGCTTTTAAACTCCGTACTTGGCGATGGAGCTACTATTACTGCACCTAGCGAATCTGTTGTTACTACTGCTGAGGGTAAAATCATTGAAGGTATTTTTGATGGCCAAATTATGATCGGTCCAGATGGCAAGAATTATCCAGTCCCAGCCAACTACGCCTCCAAGTCCAAACTTGTTGAAGGCGACATCATGAAGCTCACCATCACCGACGATGGTAAATTCCTTTACAAGCAAATTGGTCCAATCGAACGCAAGACCGTTATCGGTACTCTCACTCACCACGACGACAAATACTTCGTTGAAGTTGCTGGCAAAGAATACGAAATCCTCTATGCCTCCGTCACTTATTTCCATCTTCGCGAAGGCTCCCAAGTTTCCGTCATTATCCCAGCCGATCCAGAGCGTGCCAAAGAAGCTACCTGGGCCGCCGTCGAAGCCGCCTTATAAAGCCCTTACAAAACCCGACAAAATCGGGTTTTTTGGTGCCCCTTGATATATAATAGGAGTAATGGGAAAGGCACTATATCGAAAATATCGTCCAAAGACTCTTGCCGAAGTCGTGGGCGAACCACAAGTTACCGAAACGCTTGAGAAGGCGCTCAGTTCCGGCAAGATTTCTCATGCCTATCTTTTTATTGGGCCACGCGGTTGCGGTAAAACTTCCGTTGCCCGCATCTTCGCACACGAAATCAACCAATTCAAATACGAACTTGAAGACAGCTATGTCGATATTATCGAAATCGATGCCGCTTCAAACACTGGTGTCGATGACATTCGCGAGCTCCGCGAAAAGGCCGCCATCGCTCCAGCCAAAGGTAAATACAAAATCTACATCATTGACGAAGTCCACATGCTCTCAAAGTCCGCCTTCAATGCTTTGCTTAAGACACTTGAGGAACCACCACGCCACGTCATCTTCATTATGGCTACAACCGACGCTTACAAAGTGCCAGTTACTATCACTTCACGCTCGCAAGTCTACACCTTCAAGCTTGCCGAACCTCAGACCATGTTTAATTTCCTAAAGGACGTGTGTGCAAAAGAAAAGATCAAGATTTCTGATGACGCACTCATGTTGATAGTAAAACGTGGCGGCGGTTCTTTCCGTGACTCATTGTCGCTCCTTGAACAAATTGCGACTTTGTCCGATCAACAGATAGAAAAAGCTCAAATTATCGACATTTTAGGCCTACCTGAAGACGAAATTATTAGCAATATTTTGTCTGACTATGTTGATGGCATGTTTTCTGAAATCGTGAACAAACTTCAAAATCTTCTCGACACGAATGTTAAACCCGAGACCATACTTGAAGAACTCGTGAACACGATTATTTCTGATCCTAAACCAGCGCTTTTACCACTGCTCGCTAAACTATCCGAAATCAAAGCACCATTTATCGAAGCTAAGCTGCTCGTAGCGTTGGCTGGCGACGGTGTGTCTTCGAGATATAAAACGTCTGAACCGGAGCGTGCTTCTGGAGTGGCTCCGGTAAGCGAATCGCGACCACGTTCGCGTGAGCTTTCCGACGAGGCACCTACGGAAGTCGCCCCACGTAAAGACGCCATCGAGAAGACATCGCCGGCGCCAGCCCCAGCACCGTCACCAGTTCCAACCGCGCCGGTCTCCGGCAACTTCCTTGAAGCTCTTCAAAATATCGATGCTGGCATTTATCAACAAATCACCAAAGCTACCGTTAAAGAAGATGACACTACAATTCATATTTATCCAAAGAACAAAACCAACGCGCTAATTCTCGGCAAACACAAAGAACCACTTATCCAGGCAGGGAATGGCAAAAAAGTCGAAATCCACGAACCAGGCGAACTCAAAGACGCCACCGCAAATGACCCCACGCTTTCCAAAATTTCTGATATAATGGGTGGAGTAGAGGAGGTCAATAATAATGGCGGAACAGTCCCGTTCTAATGATGGTCGCATTCCTCCACAGGATATTGTGGCCGAAAAATCATTGCTAGGCGCAATTCTACTTTCTGATGCCGTCTTACCAGAAGTTCTTACCATTCTTAAGGCTCAAGATTTTTATGATGAAAATCACCGCATCATTTTTGCCGCGATGTCCTCGCTTTATGATCAGCACAAACCAATCGATCTCCTCACTCTCACCGCCGAGCTTAAATCTACTAAGCAATTAAAAACCGTTGGTGGTGCACCATACCTCACCGAACTTACCAACTTTGTTCCAACCGCATCTCATGCCAAAGCTTACGCCGAAATTATCGAAAAAGCTTCCGTACGCCGCCGTCTCATCAAAGCTGGTGCCGACATCACTGCCAAAGCTTTTGAAGACGATGCCAATATCGACGAAATGCTAGGCTCTGCCGAACGCGAACTTTTTGAAGTTTCCGATAAAGTCATCAAAAGCGACTACACTTCAATGGATCAGCTCCTGGCCGACGCCTTTGACCGTATCGAAGAACTCCACAAAAACAAAGGCGCTCTCCGCGGTCTCAAAACTGGTTTCAAAGACCTCGACAATAAAACTGCCGGTTTCCAAAGAGGCGACCTTATCATTATTGGTGCTCGCCCAGCCATGGGTAAAACTACTTTCGCACAAAACCTAGCCTACAACATTGCTAGCATCAACAAGAAAGGCGTACTCTTCTTTTCAATGGAGATGGCCGCTAACGAAATTGTTGACCGTATGATTTCTGATGTGTCCGGTGTCGACAACTGGAAGATGCGTACTGGTAATCTCAGCGACGAAGAATTCGCCAAAATCGGCGACGCTCTTGGCGAAATGGATGAGATTCCAATTTATATCGACGATACCAGCTCTATGACTATCGTCGAATTAAGAAACAAAGCTCGTCGTGCCATGCACGATCATGATATTGGCATCGTAATCGTCGACTACCTCCAGCTCATTCAAGGTTCCGATCGCTACGCCGGCAACCGTGTGCAGGAAGTTACCGAAATTTCGCGTGGCCTTAAGATCCTTGCGCGTGAGCTCAAGATTCCAGTTGTTGCTCTAGCTCAGCTTTCTCGTAACGTTACTGGTCGCGACGACCCGCGCCCAGTCCTTTCCGACCTTCGCGAATCCGGTTCTATCGAGCAGGACGCCGACCTTGTGATGTTTCTCCACCGTGTCGACTACTATCACATGAACGAAGAAGGCTACGAGCCAACCAATATTACCGAGCTCCTCATTCAGAAGCACCGCCATGGCGCCGTCGGTAAGATTGAGCTCTACTTCCATCCAGAGCTTCTCCGCTTTATGTCACTAGACAAAACCCACGAATAAAGTTATACTTATCTTGTGAAGAAAATTATCATTTCTAGGCTTTTTTTATACAAACACCGCTTTGTAATTGGCTACATTGCACTCGGAATTGCCTTTATCGGTCTGCTTTTTGCTTTACCACTTTTGTCGCCAAATGGCCTATCAGACGCCGAAATGCAATCAGCCACCATTTCTGCTAATCTCGAGCCAGATGCTATTCTAAAAGGCAATATCGTAGATTTGCCATACCGCTTGCTGCAAAAATTCTCCATCATGATTTTTGGCCTTAGTAACTATTCCGTTAAACTTCCAAGCATCATCCTTGGATTCGCCCTTGGTTTATTACTGGTCATCTTACTAAACCGCTGGTTTAAAAACAACGTCAGCCTACTTGCCTCAGCGCTCGTCGTTCTATCTACGCCATTTCTGTATCTTACTGGCACCGGCACACCACTTATCATGCTCGTCTTCTGGCCAACTTTCTTGCTTTGGCTTGGTTCTAAAATCCAGGGCGTCAAAAGGCCAGAGCCGCGTTTCTGCTTCATCTTTGCCTTCGCCATGTTACTCTCGCTATTTACGCCATACATGGGCTATTTTGCGCTCTTTTGCGTACTCTTTGTCGCCTTCCAGCCACATCTACGCTTTGTAGTTAAAAACTTACCCCTCATCCCACTTATTATCACCACCACCATCATTTTAGTTGGTCTCATTGGCATCCTAATGAATATCATCAAAGCTCCATCCGTCATTATGGAACTCCTCTTCGCCAAGGATTATGAAATCGCGCGTTTCTTCCCAAATCTCAGCGCCGGTTTTGCACCAGTCTTCGCCTGGAGTAATAGCCTAGAAGGCACTATATTGTCACCACTTATCAGCCTACCAACTTTCGCACTCGGTCTTATCGGTCTTCTTTCCACCACCAAAGGCTTCTTTGCTTCACGCAACTCCATCGCTTCCATTTTGCTTGTATTTACGGTTATTATTACCGGCTTCAATCCAGAAGCAGCACTCTTCATTATCTTACCATTCTCAGTCCTTGCCGCTCATGGTATCAAATACGTCCTCGAAAAATGGTACGGCCTCTTCCCAGAAAACCCATACGCCCGTATCTTCGCACTCTTTCCACTCGCTGCACTTCTTATGCTCACTCTCCAGCCCAGCCTTCTCCAATACGCCTACGGCTACCGCTATAATCCAAGCGTCGCCTATCAATTCGATACCAGCCTGCCAATCGTCAAGGGCAAACTCACTAACGAAACTGTCATTATTAAAGACCAAACTAAGCGCGATTTTTATAAACTACTCGAACGTGAAACCGATCTTCGCTTCGTTGAGTCGGTCACGCCAGATATTACTGGCAATATTGCCTCATTTGGTAAACTCGAAACCGTCCCAGCCGGTCACACTTTAACACGTATAATCACCTCGGAAAAATCAGATAACTCTGATATAATATATCTATATACAGTAGAAGGAGAATAATTATGGGTCAGACTATGGACCAAATGAAAATGCTGAATCAATTACGTAAAGCTCAAAAAGAGCTCAAGAACGAAATCGTAGAAGTTGAAGCCGGCGATGGCGCTGTTGTCATCCAAATCAACGGTGAGCTCAAAGTCAAAAAAGTCACCATCGACCCAGAAAAAGTTGATCTAGACGATATCCACGAACTCGAACGTTGGATTGAAAATTGTATGCGTGACGGCTTTGCTAAAGCCCAAGAAATCGCTACTGACAAAATGAAACCACTCATGGGTGGTCTTGGCAATCTAGGATTCTAATGTTACCTCAGGCGTTAGAGAACGCCATCGAAGCTTTGTCGCATCTTCCTGGCGTGGGTCCAAAAACCGCAGAACGCTACGCGTACTATCTTTTTCGTACCAATTCTCAAATCGCCAAATCCATTGCTGACTCACTAAGCAATCTTCATGACAACGTCAAATCTTGCCCGGTTACTTTTGCTTTGATTGATGCCAGCGAAGACATCTCTCCGCTCTACACCGACCCTACGCGCGACAAGTCTACCGTACTCGTAGTAGAAGAGCCGCTTGATATTTATGCAATCGAACAGACCAAAGGCTACAAGGGAACTTATCATGTGCTTGGTGGGGCTATTTCGCCAATCGACGGTATTACGGCTAGCGACCTACACATCAAAGAACTCATCTCCCGCGTCGATTCCGACCACGTCGAAGAAATCATCATCGCTACCAACCCATCCATCGAAGGTGAAAGCACGGCGCTCCTACTCGAAAAACTCCTTCACGAAAAATCACCAGAACTCAAAATTACTCGCCTCGCTCGTGGCTTACCACTAGGCGTAGATTTGTCGTATGCCGATCAAATCACTCTTTCGGCTGCACTCGAAAATCGTACCAAACTTTAATCTAGTTGTTCTAGAGCTTTAAAGTCAATCTTATTCATTTTGGTGAGTGGCAAATCTTCTACATAGCGCCATTCACGTGGCATTTCATACTTAGCCAACTCTTTCTTGAGAATCTTCTGAATTTCATTCCTGGTGGCACGATTATTATGACCTTCTTTAAATACCACAAAAGCCTTTACGTTTTGACCGTGCGTTCTGTCTTCTACGCCAATTACGGCACACTTAGCTACGCCATCACACTTCATAATAGCTGCCTCAACTTGCGATGGATACACATTATAGCCATTTGTAATAATCATACGTTTGAGACGTGCACGGAAATGAATTAGGCCTTTTTCATCCATGAAGCCAATGTCACCAGTCTTTAGATATTTCTTGCCTTTAATCTTGATAAAGCTTTCGTTCGTTGCTTCTTCGTTATCAACATAACCTAACATGATAGTTGGACCAGTAATCAAAATCTCACCATCTTCACCAATTGGCGCTTCCTTATCAGTCTTTAGATCGCGAATCAAGAATTCACAGTTTGGCATAGCGTAACCAATCACACCAGCGTCTTTTACGCCTAGCGGTGAGAACGAAGCCACACCAGATGCTTCGGTCAAGCCATAACCGATGCGCATCTCGGCCGGAGAACCATGTGCTGCCAAGAATTTATTAATCTCATCTTTGAGAGGTTGCGACATTGCATCGCCACCCGAAACCGCTGAAGTAATATATTTAAGATCGTTCTTACCGAATTTACTGTGTAACATATATTCAAACAAAGTTGGTACGCCACAAAGAATCGAGAAATGATATTTCTTGATATACGAGCGCAGCTTCTTGGCGCTAAATTGTGGGATCAAAATCACGCGCATGCCCCAATACAAAGGAATGTGTGTACAAATACCGATCCCAAACGCATGGAAGTTTGGCAAGAAGGTTAAGAACGAACCCTCAGTCTTAAGAATCTCCGGTGCTGCATAATACGAAATCAAAGCCTCGGCATTGAAGTTTAAGTTAGACAAAAGCACACCTTTAGATTTGCCGGTCGTACCGCCGGAATAAAGAATAATCGCTGGATCATTATTGTTTACGCGTGCATGTGGATTGCCAATATATTTATTTGCCTGCAAAATAAACTTATCCCAGCGTAATACCTTTTGTGATTTCTTAACGTGATTCTTACGGCCTTTAGTTAGCCAATAAAGGAACTTCACAATCAAGCTCATCGACTTTGTTGCCGACACAACAATCACGTGCTCAACTTCGGTATTTTTGATAATTGCTTCTACACGTGGATAAGCAATATCGATACACAAAATCGCCTTCGAATGCGATTGGTTAAGATAGCCTTCCATTTCTTTTTCGGAAGATAGCGGATGAACCATGCTTGCCACTGCACCAACTTCATTAATCGCATAGAACATATAGACTTCTTCTGGCGTGTTTGGCATACAAATCGTGACGCGGTCACCTTTTTCAATACCAATCGCCTTAAGTGCACGCGCTACTTTGTTGATTTTCTTAATCAACTCTTTGTAGGTCACTTGTTTATTCGAATATTCAATTGCGATATTGTGTGGCCACTTGCAAGAAGCCTCATACACTGCGTCATATAGACCACCCTCAAAGTAATGGATATCCTTTGGCAATTTACCAACGTACCCGTATCTTGCACGAGTGAGGCGCATATCGATTTTACGAATTACATTTCTGATCTTATTAAACACAATATCAAGCATTTTTATTCCAAAATTAATTACAACTTCTATTTTACCATGTTAATGCTTTTAGTGTTATAATTTGGGCAGGAGATAGATATGACTAAGAATTTCAAAGTTCGCCTCAGTGTTTCACTACTGCTGTTAGCACTTGGCGCGCTATTTTTGTTTACTTTTAACGGCATTCCTTTTAAAATCTTCTTCGGCCTATTCGCCGTCGTCGCCGGCATTGAGCTACTTAGCTTTTTCAAAAAAAGTCACTCTGTCCTCAATATTATCGTTGCTATATTAGAAATTGCTTTTCTAGTCTTTGGTACCATCTTCGTTTCTAAGGCCACCATACTATATATAATATTGATTATCTTTGGTGTCTGCGGATACGACGTCTTCGCCTATCTCTTTGGTACCGCACTTGGCGGACTCTTCTTCCCAAAATCTCGCCCATTTCCATTCGTTTCCAAAAACAAAACCTGGGAAGGCACTTTCATGGGCCTCATCACCTCAGCCGCACTAGTGGGTATTATTTTACTTATCGCTAATTCCTACGATTATGTCTTCTTCCTTACCGGGCCACTCGCGCTCGTAGGCGACTTGTTCGAGAGTTTCTTAAAACGCACTTTCAAAGTCAAAGATAGCAACGAAATCATCATCAAAAACCCAGTCTTTGCCAAACTCGAGCTTCTAGTTGGTGGTAGCGAAGGCCACGGTGGTTATCTTGATCGTATCGACTCGGCCGCTTTCACTACTACGATTCTTCTTTTAATCGCTGCCATCCTTTAATTAAGTATTCGGCACCCGAATAAACTGTCAAAAATACCACTATATATAATGCATAGTGGCAAATTGTGCTAACTACGGCAATATCTAGACCGGTATTTAGAATCAATACCGACAATACAATCATCTGAATCGTAGTTTTAACTTTGCCATGCCAACCCGCCGCCAAAGTCTGACCGCTTCTAGCTAACATCATCCTAATCCCGTCCACAGCAAAATCGCGCACCAAAATCACAGCAAACATCCAAATTGGCACCACGTTAGCCACTACCAACATTAGAAAAGTTAAGTTTACCAACATTTTGTCGGCTAGTGGATCAAGAAATTTACCAAGCTCAGTCACTTGGTTGTATTTGCGAGCCCATTTACCATCAATCAAATCCGTCAGGGAAGCAATAATAAATAGCGCCATTGCAACAATCTTGAATGCTAGTCCATCCATGGACATCAGTACCATAACTGGCACCACCAAAATAATTCGAATAAGCGTCAGGATTGTCGGAAAATTAAGCTTCCTTTTTTTCGACATCCTTGAGATAACCCTTTCGATGTTCAACTTTCCAAGCTCTAATTCCAGCAAATTTTGCTGCTAGCACATCGGTAGACCATTTATCACCGAGCATTACGGTATTTTTAGGTGCAACCTTCAAACGTTCACGGGTTTTGGTCAATTTAATACTGAGTGGCTTCTTTGCCCACCACGCGCAGTGAATTTTAAGCGGACGGCAAAATGCTTGCACGTGCTTTTTAGAAACATGGTTCGAAACCACAACGATTTCGGTACCAGCTTTTTGGCAAGCCTTAATCCAAGCCGCGAGCGACTCAGACGGTACCTTAGCAAAGCGCGTAGTTAAAGTGTTATCAAGGTCGCAAAGTAGTAACTTTACATCTCCAGCTTTCAAGATTTCTGGTGTTACTTCTTCAAAACGGTCAAATTTTCGATCGGCATGCAAAATACTCATGGATTCATTATAGCACAGCATGTTATAATATTCTCATGTATCATAAGTTTTCAGAATTCTTAAACGGCAAAAACCGTATCTGTATTATTCAAGCCGAAAATCCCGACGGCGATTCGCTGGGTTCTGCCATTTCGCTCGATTATTTACTCGAAGGCAAAGAAGTCAGTCTCTACTGCCCAGTCGACATCCCTAAATATCTGCATTATTTTAAAGATTGGTCTCGCGTTACTAACGAATTCGATTTTAGAGCCGATGGCTATATTATTGTCGATACTGCTGCCGCAATTTTGCTTTCCAAATTACTCGACGATTCCGCCATCAAAAATTGCCTCTATACTAAGCCAGTCTTTGTACTCGACCATCACGAAACCGCCGACGATCTCGACTTCCCACACGAATCAATTATCGAAGTTTTGCCATCTTGCACCAACTTAATCTACAAGATTGCTACTGCCGAAAATATCACCATCAATAAAGATGCCGCCGAAGCTATTTTCCAAGGCCTACTTTCTGATACGCTTGGCCTCACTAGCTCATCAGTCACAGCTGAGACTTTTGAAGTTGCAGCTGCACTATCTAAGCTTGGCGCCAACGTTTCCGAACTTGAAGAAGCTCGCCGCGAATTCATGAAAAAATCCCCACGCATCCTAGATTACAAAGCCGACCTTATTAAACGTATTGAATATTCACTCGATGGCACACTCGCTACCGTCCATATCCCATGGGACGACATTCGCGAATATTCCGACGAATACAATCCAAACGTATTAATCCTTGAAGAAATGCGCCTGGTTGAAGGCGTACAAGTAGCCGTAGCTATCAAAACCTATCCAGACGGCAAAGTCACCGGTAAAATCCGCACCAGTACCGACGCTCCAATCGCCGAAAAAATCGCAGGCTATTTTGGCGGCGGCGGACACCCATTTGCCGCTGGTTTCCGCACCTACGATACCACTTACGACGACGTCGTCCGTGACCTAGTTAATATCGTCCCTCAATTTATCGGAGAATTGCAAAATGCTTAATTATTTCAAATATCACATTCTACATCAGCCACTCGCGCTCGCCAAAACTCACGATCACGGCCCAAAGAAACACCCAAAGCTTACCGTAGTCTTTTTGCATGGTATCGCCGATAGTTCTAAGTGCTATCACAACACGCTCAAATTCCTCGAAGGCACTACAACCATGAAAGATGTCCGCTTTATCGCCTACGACTGGCTCGGACATGGCAAATCCTATACTAACGACCATCTCGAATACACCTACGATGAGCAGCTTTCTGCTCTGCAAAACTCACTCGAAAAAGCCAAGGCTACTGCACCAATCGTCTTAGTTGGTCATTCTCTCGGTACGCTGCTAGCCACCCGCTATGCCATCACTCACAAGAAGTCCATTTCCAAGTTGATCCTATTCTGTCCACCGGTCTTTACGCGTGAAGAAATTCAAACTCTCACCGCCAAGCCAGAAGAAAATCTTTTCATGAAAAAGATTTCACCAAAAATCGCCAAGCAAAAATATTTCATCAATTCAATGATGAATGTTGCTATGAATACTAACAACTACAAGATGTTTGAAAAGCTCACCACTCCGGCAGCTATGCTTTATGACAAAGAAGACTGGTTTATTTCTGCCAAAAACATTAAGGCTCTCGAAAAAACCAACGCCAAATATATCACCACCTTTGCCGCCGATGGCAAACATCGCATGAATCGTACTAAATACGCCAAAGCGCTCGAAATTTTGGAGAAACTCAATGAAACTCTATAATACCGCCACCCGCAAACTCGAAGATTTTAAGCCACTCGGAGACGTGGTTAAAATCTACACTTGCGGCCCAACCGTCTATAGTACTCCACACATCGGCAACTATGCCGCGTATATTTATTGGGACCTTCTCGTTCGCACTTTGATTGCCGAAGGCTATAATGTTGATCGCGTACTCAACCTCACCGATGTCGGGCACCTTGTATCCGATGGCGATGAAGGCGAAGATAAGCTCGAAAAAGGCGCCGCCAGGGAAGGTAAGAGCGTCTGGGAGATCGCCGAGCATTATATTAACATTTATCTTGGTGACTTCCGCGCCTTGAATCTGCTCGAGCCAGAAAAAATCTGCCGCGCCACCGACTATATCGAGCAAGACAAAGCCGCCGTCGACGCCATGACCAAAAACGGCTACACCTACGAAACTTCCGATGGTATCTACTTTGACACCGCCAAGTTTGCTGGCTACGCCGATTTTGCCCATCTCGACCTTGAGCACATCAAAGCCGGCGCCCGCGTCGATTTCAATGCCGAAAAACGTAACCCATCCGACTTTGCTGTCTGGAAATTCATCAAGCCAGGCGAAAAACACGCCATGCGCTGGGACTATCTCGATCGTCCAGGCTATCCAGGCTGGCACCTCGAATGCTCTACGATTATTAATGCCGAGCTCGGCGAGCCAATCGACATCCACACTGGTGGTATTGATCACATTCCGGTCCATCACACCAATGAAATCGCCCAAACTTACGCCATCTCCGGTCACGAACTCGCCAAATATTGGCTCCATTGTAATTTTATTAATATCGACGGCCAGAAAATTTCCAAATCACTTGGCAATGTTTACACATTAGACGACCTCGCTGCACGTGGCTTCTCGCCAATGGATTATAAAATGTGGGTCCTCCAGGGGCACTACCAAGGCGACCGCAACTTCACCTTTGACAGCCTCGAAGCCGCCAAAGCTCGTCGTCTCGCCTGGAGAAACCGCATCGCGCTAACCTTCCAAGGCAACATTACTTCTAGCACCGACATCTCAAGTATTGTCGAAGCGGTTTCAAATAATCTCAATTCTGCCGAAGCTTTTGCCCGTGTTGATGGCGCCGTACTCTCGTTTGAAGATTGGCAAAATGTCGATGCGTTGTTTGGCCTGAATTTGATTAACGACTCGCCGGATATCTCCGACGCGCAAAAAGCCCTGCTCTCCGCCCGCGCCGAAGCTCGTGCTAACAAAGATTGGCAAAAGTCCGACAACCTAAGGACCGAACTCGAAGCCACCGGCATTACCATCAAAGACACCCCTACCGGCCAAATCTGGCAATATCTCCATTAATTTTGGCATGAAAAAGGCCCGCACTATGTGCGGACCTTGTGTAGGTTTTTTACTCGTCCCAATTTCTAGACTCGAGCTCTATAAGCGTCTGGTCCGGAACGGGAGCAATTTTTGATCTAAGTTCCCAAACTCTTATCTGCTTACGATATAACCTGCATTTAATCTCTCGGCCGAGATTAAAGGCTGCCTCGTAATACAGTGCGAAGAGTGTCATTGTGACGATAGCCATCACAATGGCGGCAGCAATTAAAGACCACGCTCCGTCGTCATTCGGAGCAAGATGATTGTCGAATATCTGAATTAAACCAGCTCCAGATTCTACAACCATCATCCAGATAGCAACAACTGTGGCCGGAACCGCCACAAATAACTGTGTTATTTGTTTATAGTTCTGCCTCATACGCAGTCTACCATCGCGTTTCCTAACCTTAGGGCTGTATAACAATGTAGCAAACGCCACAGCCAGGACGAACATTAGCGGCACAGCAACGTACCACCAGTTGAAGCCAACCTTAAAAGCGTGATAATATTCATTCATAAAAGTACCCCCTTGTTATTTATGATTTTTTTAAGTTGCAAGTTTTTAACCTACATTTCTAATTATAGCACAAAACGCCAAAAAAGTCAATATAAGCTTATGCTTTATCGCCGTAGTAGCGCTTCAAAAACGCCTCTTTATACTCGTAAAAAGTGCCATTTTCGATAGATTCACGGATTTTATCTACTGTAGACACTACAAAACGCTCATTATGGATCGAAGCTAGCACCTTGGCCGTAATTTCGTCGGTTTTAAAGAGGTGGTGCAAGTATGCACGCGTATAATTCTTGCAACATTCACAGTCACATTCACTACATAGCGGAGTAAAATCTTCACGATATTTAGCATTGCGAATATTAATCCGGCCATCTGGCGTATAGAGAGAGCCGTTTCTGGCCATACGGGTCGGCCCAACACAGTCAAAAGTATCACAACCATTCTCAGCGCCCACAAACAAATCAATCGGCTCCTGCCCCATGCCAAGCAAGTGCCTTGGCTTATCTACTGGCAAAATTGGACACACCGTTTGGAGCATTTCAGCCATACCATCAGCCGTAAACACTCCGCCAATACCAAAACCATCCACATCCTGAGCGGCAGCAAACTTCGCCGACTCTGCACGAAGATCTAGGAATGTACCGCCCTGAACCACGGCATATAAATATTGGTAATTGCCTTTGCAGGCCTCACGCAACCTAGCGTGCTCCGCCACCGAACGTTCTAGCCAACGATGAGTACGGTCCATAGCTTTTTTCATATCGTTATAATTCTCAGACTTCGCCAAATGGTCAAACGCCATATGAATATCCGCCCCAATCTTCCACTGGGTTTGCATCGAAAGCTCCGGCGTCATCTCAAATTTAGCGCCATTCAAATAAGAACGAAATTTTGCACCTTCCTCGGTAATCTTAACCTCTGGCAAAGAAAAAATCTGGAATCCACCTGAATCGGTAAACATTGGTCCATGCCAAGCCGAAAATTCCGCCACGCCACCAGCTTTCTCGATCAAATCCGCGCCTGGCGCTAGAAATAAATGATAAGTATTAGCCAAAATCGCTTGCGACCCCAGCTCACGCATCTCCTTCATTGTTAGAGCCTTCACTGTAGCACGCGTTGCCGCACCAATAAAAGCCGGCGTTTTAATATCGCCATGCGGCGTATGAATAACACCGGTACGCATTAGGCCATCGGTTTTTAAAACGTCAAATTTTAGATGCTCACTATTTAGCATATCAACATTGAATCTCCGTAGCTTAAGAAATTATAACCGGCCTCTACGCAGTGGTCGTAAGCCGCGTGCAAATGTTCCCAACCAGCAAAAGCCGCCACCATCATCAAGACCGTCGACTTTGGCGCGTGAAAATTTGTAAGTAACGCATCAATCACTGTAAATTCAAAACCCGGATAGATAAAGATATCGTCCTCACCCGAAGTTTTACCAGTCTTACCATAATATTCAAGCGTGCGCGCCACAGTAGTACCAAGCGACACTACGCGTCCTCCGGCAGCCTTAGTCTCTTTGATCGCATCAATCGTTTCGTCTGGAATATAAAACCATTCCGAATGCATTTGATGATCTTCCACCGAGTCGGTACGAATCGGTAGGAATGTCCCCAGCCCAACATGAAGTGTTAAATAACAAATTTTCACACCTTTAGCGCGCAAACGCTCCAACAAATCATCGGTCATATTAAGACTAGCCGTTGGCGCTGCTGCCGAACCCATATTCTTGGCCCATACAGTTTGATAGCGCTCTTTGTCGGCTTCGGTTGCATCACGATGCAAGTATGGCGGCAAAGGCACATTGCCATATTTTTCGGTCAAAACGTTAAGGTCGGTTTCAGACTCTACTTCGGCAATGCCATTACCAAGAATTTTAACGATTTTCACCTTTTCATCAGTATCTTTTACAGTTAAAATGTCACCGTCATGCAATTTACCGCGATACATCACGCGTTGTGGCTCGTCGCCATGTTTTTCGAGCACTACTAGCTCACGTTCACGACCG
>Ga0265298_10001664_pt1 | contig 32706 bp, 26 predicted proteins | sample AusTroGonzalo_MG_3_FD_193486 | JGI IMG/M metagenome (GOLD analysis project Ga0265298, IMG submission 193486) | Bovine rumen microbial communities from tropical cattle in Woodstock, Queensland, Australia - Gonzalo_01 | ecosystem: Host-associated > Mammals > Digestive system > Stomach > Rumen ... | reverse complement strand
GCAAGGGGCTGCAGACCATCGTCGTGCCCGGCTGCGGCGAGGCGCCCTTCGGCCTACTCCGCAACTGCAGGGGGCTGCGGCGGATCGAGTTTGCGGAGGGAACGACGAAAATCGGATCCTGCAGCGGGGTTTTTGAAAACTGCGACAAGGTGACGGTGCTGATCCTTCCGGATGAGATCGAATTTGACGGGAACATCCTGCGGGAGATGAAGAACCCCATCATCTGGTGCCATGAAGGGACGCCGACGGCGGAGAAGGTCGAACGGTTCAAACTGAAACACAAGTTTATCGAAAGGGAATAACGGAAAGATGAAAAAAGCCGGAAAGAGAGCGCTAGCGGCGCTGATGCTGCTGACGGTGCTGTGCGCCTGCCTGGGCGCGGGGGCCGAAGGGAAAAAGATCAACCTGATTTTTATCGGCGGGGACGCCGATATCGAGGACGGGCCGAACAACACGTTCCGGAATCTGCTGCTCCACCACGAGGACCTGCAGGAGAGCGCGGAAAACTTCTTCATCAAATCCACGATGCGGGACTACACCAACAAGACGGCCCAGATCCATACCGCGGAGGCGGAGGCTTTCCTCGACCCGGAGGCGGTGAACGTGGTATGCGGATACTCCCACGGCGGGCAGTCCGTTTTCTTCATGAACACGGACAATGTGCGGGACATCTGGCTGTTTGACGCGTGCGTGAGCATCGGCGGGAAGTGCTCCAACCCGACGTCCAACGGGAAGGTATGGGCGGAATGGATTGTGGAAACGGCAAAAAAGGGCGTGAACGTGCATCTTTTCGCCTCGAAGGGCAAGCACAATGAACCCTCCGGCGCGAAGAACGCGATCAAAAACCTGGAAAAGGTGCCGGAGGACGATCCGGCGGTGACCAGCCCGGAGGAGGGCGTGTACATCGTGCGGGACGAAAAGGGAGAGGAAATTGCCCGAATCGAGACCGCGATCCTCGAGGGAACCCATAAGGATATCTGCGTGACAACGGAGGACCGGGTTGCGGAAAGCATCTATGAGATTTTACAGAAATAGTTGAAGCGGACGACGGTTTCGTGTATAATAGAAAGGTCAATGAAACGGGATACGTTCAGAAAATGAACAATATAAACTCAGGAGGAAAAGAAGATGGACAAGAAGACCAGAAACATCGTGATTGCCGTGATCGCGGTAATCGTATTGGCTGTTGCGATCTGGCTGATCGCCGGCGGCGGGAAGAAGCAGGAGCCCGCGGCGACCGAAGCCCCCGCGACCATTACCGAAGCGCCGACGGAAGCCCCGACCGAGGCTCCCACCGAAGCGCCGACCGAAGAGCCGACCGAAGCTCCTACGGAAGCGCCTACTGAGGCTCCCACGGAAGCTCCGACCGAAGCGCCCACGGAAGCGCCTGCCGAGGAAAAGGCGGAGGACGCCAAGAGCGAGGTTCAGGAAGACCTCAAGACCCTGGCCGCAGATGCGAAAGCCGCGACCGAGACCGTGAAGGAAGACGTCAAGGAAACCGCCGAAGACGCCAAGGCCGCCGTCGAGGAGAAGGCCGAGGACGTCAAGGCTGCCGTCGAAGAGAAGACCGAAGAAGTGAAGGAAGCCGCCAAGGACACCAAGGCCGCCGTCGAGGAGAAGGCTGAGGACGTCAAGGCTGCCGTTGAAGAGAAGACCGAAGAAGTGAAGGAAGCCGCCAAGGACACCAAGGCCGCCGTCGAGGAGAAGGCTGAGGACGTCAAGGCTGCCGTCGAAGAGAAGACCGAAGAAGTGAAGGAAGCCGCCAAGGACACCAAGGCCGCCGTCGAGGAGAAGGCTGAGGACGTCAAGGCTGCCGTCGAAGAGAAGACCGAAGAAGTGAAGGAAGCCGCCAAGGACACCAAGGCCGCCGTCGAGGAGAAGGCAGAGGACGTCAAGGCTGCCGTCGAAGAGAAGACCGAAGAAGTGAAGGAAGCCGCCAAGGACGCCAAGGCCGCCGTCGAGGAGAAGGCTGAGGACGTCAAGGCTGCCGTCGAAGAGAAGACCGAAGAAGTGAAGGAAGCCGCCAAGGACACCAAGGCCGCCGTCGAGGAGAAGGCTGAGGACGTCAAGGCTGCCGTCGAAAAGAAGACCGAAGAAGTGAAGGAAAAGGCCGAGGACATCAAGGCTGCCGTTGAGGGAAAGACCGAAGAAACCAAGGCCGACGCCGAGGAAAAGTCCGCCGCCGAAGGCGCGGAAGCTGCCGCGAAGGCTGAAGTGAAGGCCAACACGCTGATTGAAAAGCTGAAGACCCCCATGACCCTGACCGAAAAGGTGACGCTGAACAAGGAAAACGTGGCCATGGTTGCCGCGATGTTCCTCGGAGGCGACGAGGCAAAGATCGCGAAGCTGGGCCAGCTGATCGACTTTGTGAACGGGCTGGAATACAAGGTGCTGTATGACGGTGTGGACGCCGAAGGCTTCATCACCTCGAAGGGCGAGGATCTGGCCTCCTTCCTGATGCTGAGGGACAAGGACAGCGTGAAGCTGTACAGCGATATGTTCCCGAGCTACTTCATGGACATCAAGATGGAAGAAATCAAGGGTCTGATTCCCAAGACGTCCGCGAACCTGGATCCGAGCAAGCTGGGCGAAGCGTTTGCCGCCCCGATGATGAAGATGATGGCCGGCGTCAAGTTCGGCGCGCCGGAAACGGTGAGCGAAACCATGTTTGACACCGAGTTTACCTCCAAGACCCCCATCGACATGACGCTGAAGGAAATGGCGCTGCTGGGCCTGAACGCCTGCAAGGATATGATGGCGAACGAAGAAATCGCCAAGCTGATGGACAGCCTGAAGGACAAGGGCGTGAACTTCTCCGTGGACCAGATCGACGAGGCCATCAAGGCTGTGGAAGAATCCAAGGACGAAGAAATACCCGCGGTCGACGCCGGCATGTACACCAACGCGAAGAACGACATGGTGTTCAAGGTTGACGTGAGCCAGAACGGCGAGCTCGTATCCCACTCGGTGGGCGGCAAGGTCGGCGACTATGGCGTGTCCGAGGTTCAGATCGGCAACCAGACGTACGTTTATATCAAGGCCGGCAAGGACGGCGTGGACATTATCTACCGCGCGCAGGGAATGGAAATCGGAATCAAGGCCGTGCCCGAGAAGCGCGAGAACGGCATAGCGGTCGTCACCACCCTGTCCCTGATGGGGATGGAACTGGCGAAGAGCGAGTCTGAACTGACCAAGGGAGCGACCCTGACCGGGAAGTTCAACACCGAAGGCAAGCAGGCGATCACGCTCAAGGATCTGAAGGAGAAGAAGACGGACCTGGCGAAGGAACTGATCACGGACGCCAAGACCAACTACATGCCCGCGCTGAAGGAAAAGATCCAGAAGAGCGCCCCCGAAATGATGCCCATTTTCTCGAGCCTCGAAAAGCTGTTCAAAAATACCGTGCAGACGCTGCCGAAGCAGATGGTGCCGGAGCAGATTCCCGAGCTGCTGGCGCAGTAAGCAAAGAGGATCCACAACGATGGACCGGTCCTTTCGGACCGGTCCGTTTTCACCCCTTTGTTCTTTTTCGGGTTTATGAAATTTTCAGCCGGGGGAGGCGGAAAACGCATGAGTTCACTGGCGGTCAACCACATCCGTGCGCTGGTATCCTGCGACGCGAAGGACACGGTGTACGAAGACGTCAATCTGCTGTGCGAGGACGGCCTGATCACTTATATCGGGCCGGAGAGGCACGAGGCGGATACCGTGATCGACGGCAGCGGGATGTTCTGCTATCCGGGGCTGGTGAACGCGCACCACCACCTGTACCAGGTGTTTTCGCGGAACCTGCCGAAGGTCCAGAACATGGAACTGTTCGACTGGCTGAAGACGCTGTACGAAATCTGGAAGAACCTGAACGCCGATACGATCCGCCTGTCCTCCCTGACGGGCATGGGCGAGCTGATGAAGAACGGGTGCACGACCGTATTCGACCACCATTATGTATTTCCCCGGAATGCCGGGGACCTGATCGGGGCGCAGGCGGCGGCCGCGGACCTGCTCGGGATCAGGATGCATTTTTCCCGCGGGTCGATGGACCTGTCCGTCAAGGACGGCGGGCTGCCGCCGGACAGCGTTGTGCAGACGATCGACCAGATCCTGGAGGACAGCATCCGCCTGATCGATCGGTATCACGACACCTCTTTCCGGTCCATGCGCCGCGTTGCGCTGGCGCCGTGCTCGCCGTTTTCCGTATCGGAGGATCTGCTGCGGGAGTCCGCCGCGCTTGCCAGGGAAAAGGGCGTGCGGCTGCACACGCATCTGTGCGAGACGCTGGACGAAGAAAAATACATGCTTGAGCGGAAAGGGATCAGGCCGCTGGCCTATATGGAAAAGCTGGGCTGGGTCGGGAAGGACGTATGGTATGCCCACGGGATCCACTTCAACGATGAGGAGCTGGCGCTGCTGGCGGAGACGGGCACCGGGATCTGCCACTGCCCGGTTTCCAACATGAAGCTGAGCTCGGGAATCGCGAGAATTCCGGAGATGCTGGAGAGGGGCATCCCGGTCGGCCTGGGCGTGGACGGCTCCGCATCCAACGACGGATCGGACCTGCTGGAGGAGATCCGGGTGGGATTCCTGCTGCACAGGCTGCATTCAAGCCGGAAGGCGCCGACCGGCTACGACATGCTGAAGATCGCAACAACGGGCTCCGCGCGGCTGCTCGGGAGAGAGAAGGAGATCGGATCCGTCGAAACGGGAAAGTGCGCGGACTTTTTCCTGGTCAATACGAACCGGCTGGAGCTCATCGGGGCGGACGAGGATCCCAAAGCCCTGTTCGGCACGGTCGGGCTGCGGGGACCGGTCGATTATACCGTGATCAACGGAAAAGTGACCGTTGAACACGGGCGGATCACAGGGATCGACGAGGAAAAGACCGCGGCGGATGCGGGCAGGGAACTGATCCGGTATCTGGGAAACGAATGAGGCGTCCGTCAGGGGCGCGGGGTGTGAGGTGATGCGTCCAGGTGTGCAAAAAAGGCTTTAAAGACAATATCGTCACGGCGGTGAAGGCGATTGCCAAAATGGTCAGCGAAAGACGCGTGACGACCTATGCCGCGGCGGCGGACTATCACCTGATGATCGCCATTCCGCCGGCAGTGATGCTGATGATCAGCCTGGTGCGGTATCTTCCGGTGACGGAGGAGGAACTGCTGAAACTCCTGTCCGACAATGTGCCGGAAGGGGTCTACAACGTGATCGAATCCATACTGTCGAGCGTTTTCAACAGCAGCGGAACGGTGACGGTGATCACCGCAGTGCTGATGCTGATCTCCGCGAGCGGCGCGATGAGATCCCTGATGAAGGGAATCTATGAAGTGTACGGCGCGAAACGCAAGGAACCGTTTCTCATCTTTGCCGGGAAGGCTGTGATCTACACGGTGGTGCTGCTGGCGATGATCATCGTGAGCCTGGTGGTGCTGGTGTACGGCGCGCAGCTGCTGGAATACCTGCGGGAGCGGGTGCCGAACCAGTCTTTCATCGACAGCCTGATCACCATCCTGAAAGACACCCGCTATATTATCTGGGGGATCATCCTCGTATTTGTATTCATGATCTTCTATCACTTTCTGCCCGCGGAGAAGCCGAAATTCCTGAGCCAGTTTCCGGGGGCGGCGGCCTGCTCGGTTTCCTGGGGGATTTTTTCCTGGGGATATTCCATCTATGTGACGGTGAGCGACAAGTTCGGCGCGTACGGGATTCTCGGCACGGTGATGATCGTGATGATGTGGATGTACTACTGCCTGATGTTTTTCCTGATCGGCGGATGCATCAACGTTTACGCGGCATCCCGGGCAAAGAAGACGGCGGCGGCCGGATGAACCAAAAACTCAAGGAGGAAACGACGATGAAGAAAACCATGAGCATCCTGCTGATCCTGGCGCTGGTGTGCGGCTGCGCCATTGCGCTTGCCGACAGTGAATGGACGGATTACCACTGCGAGAAAGACGGATTCTCGACAAAGATCCCGCTGAACGCCCTGACGGACTACCGGGACGAAAAGGGAATGGTGGGGATGATCACCTACCTGAAGGTGCCCGGATTTCCGCCGTTTGTGATGGCGCACCGCCGGCCGGCGGAAGGCAAGTTCAAGAACCCGCAGGGATATCTGAACAACACGTACCGGGAGTTTCTGGAGGAAAAATACCCGAACGATTCCGTCGGCATCAATCCCGCGAAGACCTGGGAGATCGGCGGGAAGGAGCTGATCGGCGCCCTGTATACGCTGTACAACAAGGAATATGACCTGACGACGTACCAGCTGCAGCTGATCGAGATCCGCGACGGGGGCGACGTGGAATACATCGCCATGTACAGCCCGGAGGATGACGAGGAAACGGTGTTGAAGACCCTGGATACCATCGTTGCAAACTACCGCGAAGACTGAAAAAGGTGCGGCATGAAGACGATTGACATTATTCTGAACCTGCTGATTTTCGGGATCACGGCGGCGCTCCTGATCCGCTTTGCGCGGAAGGACGGGAGATGGACGACGGAGAAGCTGAAGGTCGCTTTCCGGTTCTTTACGTGCCAGAGCAATGTGCTGTGCGCGGCAACGGCGCTGCTGACGGCGGCGGCGCTGCTGGCGGGGAACGACCCGATTCCCCGGTGGGTGTGGACGCTGAAGTATATCGGCACGGCGGGGGTGACCCTGACGATGCTGACCGTTTTCCTGTACCTGTGGCCGATGCTCGGGAAGGACGGATACAAGAAGCTGCTGGGCGGTGCCGACTTCTTTCTGCACCTGCTGACCCCGATGCTGGCGATCCTGTCCTTCTGCCTGCTGGAGAAGCAGGGCATGACCTTCCTGCAGTCCCTGTGTGGCCTGCTGCCGCTGGCGCTCTACGGGCCGCTTTACATCTATCGCGTGATATACGCGCCGGAAGGAAAGAGATGGGACGATTTCTACGGCTTCAACAAGCAGGGGAAATGGCCCCTGGCGCTTGCCGCGATGTTCGCGGCCATGTTCTGCATCTGCATGCTGTTCCTGGCGGCGCAGAATTTGTGATATACTGAAAAAGACGTCAAAACATCAAGGAGGATTCTATCATGCGGCAGCTGATCAGAAACGGAAAGATCTACGACGGAACGGGAAGCGAGCCCTTTACGGGCGATATCCTGATCGATCAGGACAGGATTGCCGGCATCGGCGAACATATCGACGTGCCGGTGGAGAGCGTGATCGACCTGAACGGCCTGTCCGTCGCGCCGGGGTTTATCGACGCGCATTCCCACAACGACTGGTTTGCGATCAAGAAAGACCCGCTGCCGTATTTCAGCCCTTTCCTGCGCCAGGGGATCACAACCTTTGTGACGGGGAACTGCGGCATATCGTCCATCGGCTTTGAAGGGGAATGCCCCTATGTGGACAAACTGGGCGGCGGCCTGTTCAGCTATGAAAACGCCACGGGCCAATACGGCACGGCGGAGGACTATTTCCGCGCGACCGACCGGCAGATGCCCTGCAACATGGCGGTGCTCGTCGGGCACTGCTCCGCGCGGGCGGCGGCGGGCGGAAACGAAAACCGGAAGCTGACCGCCGAAGAGGAAGAGAAGATGCTGGGCATCCTCGAAAAGGCATTGCAGCAGGGAGCGGCGGGGATCTCCCTGGGGCTGATGTATGAACCCGGGCTGTACGCGGACGTGGAAGAACTGAAGAAAGTGGCGGCGCTGTGCGTGAAATACAACAAGCCGCTGACGGTCCACCCGAGGGCGGAATCGAAGGTCTCCATGGCGTATCCGCAGCTGTTCGGGCGGTCCCACCTGCTGCGGGCGTTTGACGAGCTGGCCGAGATCGCCAGGGGAACCAACCTGAAGCTGCAGTATTCCCACGCGATCTTCGTTGGGCGGAAATCCTTCGGCGCGAAGGAGGAGCTTCTCCGCATGATGGATCAGATGCGGGCAGAAGGCGTGGACGTCATGTTCGACATTTACAATGAATGTCTGGGGGTTTCCGTGATCACGGTGATACTGCCGGCATGGTACCAGGGGATGAGCCCGGAGGAGCGCAAAAAGCCGGCGACGCGGGTGAAACTGGCGGCGCTGGTGAAGGCGACGGCAAAGCTCCTGGGATTCGACTTTCCGGACATCCAGGTGGCTTACCTCGGGCCGGGATATGAGAAATATGAGGGGAAGAGCGTGCACGAGATCGCAAAAGAAGAAGGGAAAAGCGATCTGGATACCTACCTGAAGCTGTGCGAGTACAGCGACTTCAAGGGCAGGGTCAACATGGGGCCCTATTCCACGCCGGAAGTGATTTCCGAATTTGAGCACAATGAGCACTGCCTGTACATGACGGACGCGTGGGTGGAAGAGCACGGGGTCCAGAACCCGGCCATCTATGACTGCTTCCCCAAGTTCCTGCGGGATTCCCTGCTGGGGACCGGAGATACGATGCCGAAAACGATCCGCCGCATGACCGGCGCGACGGCGGACCGGTTCATGCTGAAGGATCGCGGATATCTGAAAGAAGGGTACTACGCGGACCTGACGGTGTTCAACGAGGAAGAGATCCGGAAGGCTGTGCCGGATCAGGAGAAATCCTTCGGCATCGAAAAAGTGATGATCAACGGCCAGCTCGTCCTCAGCAACGGACACCTGGACGAAGACGCCCTGAAAACGACGGGGCGGGCGATCCCGGTGGCGGGGACATAAACGGAGAAGACTACAGGACAGGGCCGACGGCAAGACGGGAGGGAAGGAAAATGTATTGTGAAAAGTGCAAACGAATCATACAGGAAGAACGCTGCCCCTTCTGCAAAAGGAGCATCGTCCGGGAACCGGAACAAAAAGATCTCTGCCTGCTGACGGAAAGGGACTATATTTCCTCCGGGATTCTGGAGGACATACTGCAGCAGCGCGGGATTCCTTTCCTGCGGAAGGGGGTCATGGGCGCCGGGCTGGCGATCAAGGTCGGCCCGATGCTGGACCGGAGCAGGTTCTATGTTTCGTTTGATCAGCTGGAAGCGGCCAGGGAGGTTGCGGATGAACTGTTCGCGGCTGCAGAGGAAGCCGGAGGAGGGGAAACGGAGTCCGGCACGGGCTGCGACGAAGAAGCAGAGGGCGAGTGAAAAAGCGGAAGGGAACGGATCCATATGGAAAAACGGAAGGAGATCATCCTGCTGGGCGATTCCGTTCGGATGCAATATCAGGCAAAAGTCGAAGAGAAACTGGCGGATCTCGCAAACGTATCAGGACCCGAGGAGAATTGCCGCTGGAGCGGATATCTGCTGAACTCCTTGCGGTTCTGGCTTCCCGAACTGCCGCCGCCGGACCTGGTGCAGTGGAACTGCGGCCTCTGGGATATGGGGGACGACTATCATGAGGGGCGGCATTTCTATCCCTTGGACCTGTATGAGGAAACCTGCCACCGGATCTGCAGAGTGCTGCGCCGGATTACGGAAAAGCCGGAGCTGAAGATTGTAATTGCCACGACAACGCCGACCATGCAGGTGGACCATCAGGACATCGGATTATACAATGAGATTCTGCGGAAAGTTGCCGCAGAAGAAAACGCTGTTGTGAACGATCTCTATACAGTGGTCGCATCCGCGAAAGAAGAGATGATCTGCGAAGACCATATACACCTGACTCCGGCCGGCGTGGAAGCCGCGGCGGAGCATACCGCGGAGGTTTTGCGGGCGGCATTGGTTGGCTGAAATGATTATAGGGAGGCAATTATCGACTTGCCTCCTTATCATTTTTATCTATTTTATTTTTCTTTATCTATTTTATTCATTTTTATTCATTCCGGGTGCGGTTGACCTGCGGGGGAGGGAAGCGTATAATACGAACCACGGGAAACAAAAAGCCGGATCCGGAAGGACGGCGTAATACACAGGAGGCAAAGATGAAGAAACATTTGGCAAGGTTCATTTGTGCGGTGCTATGCATTGCATTGCTGACGGGGACGCTGGGAATCGCGGCCGCGGCGAAGATGAAGAGCGAAGCGGATTCCGGGCTTGCGGATCTGGTGGCGGACTGGTATTACGTGAAGGATACCGTGCCCGAAGGGATGCTGACGGAATTCCGGCACGGGATCTGGCTTTATAACTACAGAAGCAAGGACTCGAACCAGAGCGAAGCGCCTACCATCCATGAGGTGACTTTCAAGTCCGGCGATGAGGCACTGAAGGACGCGCTCTCCTTCGAAGAATCCAAGGATTCGGACGGCAAGGTGAACTATGTCAGCCTGGTGGTCGACAACGAGTGCCTGAAGGCGCCGGGCGAGGCGAAATTCCAGGTCAAGCTGGAGTCCGAACATTTTAACTACCAGGATACCTATACCCTCCGGGTGGTGGACTGGAACGAATATCCGCTGCTGGAAAAGACAGGTGAAAACCTGACCCTCGACGGACAGGTCGGAGACCAGTGGAGCCGGAAGGAACTGGTCGGCAGGGCCATGAAGGTCAACGAGGAAGAAGTCCGCAAACAACTGAAAGCCAAGCTTGCAAAGGGCGTCAACGAGCGGGATTTTTACCAGATTTCCTGGCCGGGTGAAGTATATGAGAATGACGCCATCAAATCCAACTACAATGAGGATGATGTGATCCTTACACCGGTGAAACCCGGCAAGTGGGAAGCACAGGTCGGCTATGAATACGGGAACGTGCGGTGCATGGAGCCGATGGTGGTGACCGTTCCCGGCCTGTATCTGACGGCGGAAGGCGAAGTGCTTCCGGGCAAGACGGTGCAGATGGCCGTGAAAGGGACGACCGAAGGAAAGACCTTCACATGGAGCGTGGAAGGCGAAGGCGCAAAGATTGACGAAAAAACGGGCTCGCTGACGATTGACGCAAAAGCCCCGCTGGGCACGGAACTCAAGGTCAGGGCGCTCAGCAGCGACGGAGAGGAAGCAACGCTGTCGCTGTTCCTGAACGACGGAATCTTCGACTCGTCCATCCAGCTTGAGATCGTGAACAAGGACGGGTTCGACATGCCCCATCCGACAGGCGGACGGTGGTACAGCGATCCGTTCATGTGCTGGTATTACGGATATGAGCTGTATGACGAAGGATACGGCGATAACCATCTCCAGGTGGACGCGTTCTCATACACGATGTTCGGAGTCGCGCCCGGCGGCTACGCCGAGGATCCGGAAGTGGCGAAAAACCTGCTGGAGAACGTCGTGCTGCGGCAGGCGGCGGATGTGAACGACGAATATGAGTTTATCGAAATTGACGGGCATCCCGCCCTGCTGATTGTCGGCGACTACTACAGGAACGGCGTTTTCGAAAACCATCACGGCCTGCTGTACTATCCGCGGGACGCACGGCTGATGCGCTACCGGGTGTTCTCCGACGTTTTGCAGGATCCCTCGAAGGGAGCGGACGAGATTCCGAAGGTGACGATGACAGACCTGAAAATGCTGGCCTCGATGTTCGGATACGACGCAAACCAGGCACCGTTCTCTCCCGCCAACGCGGCCATCGCACTGACGGCGAAGGGCGACCCGGCGGGGATCACGGCCGGGAAGAGCATCCAGTTCAAGGCAGCGTTCGCGGATACCACGAAGACGATCAGCAGCAAGAACGAGAACACGGAGATCACCTGGTCCGTGACGGACGCGGACGGCAAGGAAGTTCCGGCCGCCAAGATCTCCGACAAGGGCAAGCTGGACGTGGACAAGACGCTGGACGCACCGGTGGACCTGGTGGTGAAAGCCGCGTCCCCGATCTTCGGAACGGAAGCGACCTATCAGCTGACGGCTATGCCGGTGATCAGCGCGGTGACGATTGAACCGACGGAGCTGTTCTTCTATACCGGAACGGATACGGCGCAGACGGTAAAGGTTACCCTGGATCCGCCGATCGCGGCTAAGGGAATCAACTGGACCCCGAACAAGGAAGGCGTTGTTGAGATCACCGACAACGGAGACGGAACGGTTTCCATCAAGCCGGTGGCGGCCGGAAAGATCAGTATTGACGTGAAGGAACCGGGCGGCAAGAAAGCCAAGCTGGCGGTGAACGTGGTGGAGCCGGTGACGGCGCTGACACTGACCGCGAAAGGCGCCGCCAAGCCCGGCGGAAACGTGACGGTCAGCGCGGCGACCGAACCGAAGAACCCCGGGAACAAGACGCTTGAATGGGCGCTGAACGTGGGCGAGGACATCGCCGTGATCAACGACAAGGGGCAGGTCAAGATCAGCAAGGAGGCACCCCTGGGAACGAAGATCACCGTAACCTGCAAGGCACTCGGCGCGCCTGAACCGGTGGCTGCCACGATCGACCTTGAAGTTGTCGAGAAATAAGGGAAGGGGGGCGCTGCACCCCCCTAACCCTTTTCGGTCTGAAAAACGGAATGGAGAAATGAGGCAATGCCCTGGTACTGGATATTGATTATTATTTCCGCCATTATCGGGCCGTTTGAGGCCATGCACGCGCTGAACAAGGCGAGGCGGAACCGGGAAGAAGCGGAGAAAAAAAGAGCCATGAAAAAAGGGGAGGGCTGAAAAAAGCCTTTCCCCTTTTTGCGTAGGCGCGCCGGATCAGAAGCCGTGGCTTCCTCCGCCGCCACCGCCGCCTCCTCCGCCTCCGCCGCCGAAGCCGCCGCCACCGTGGCCGCCGGAGGAGTGCTGATGGTGGACGACCTTCCGCAGGGTGTGGGCGGTGACCGCCGTGGCAGCGCCGGCACCGACAACCTTGGTCATGGTCTGCATAGTGGTTTCCTGCTCGTTGCGCATACGGCCGGCGATGAGCATATAGGTCAGGAGGATGGCGCAGATCAGGGCCAGGAAGATATTGCTGATGATCTTCATGGACTCATTGACCGACCGCCCCTCCATGACCTGCAGGATTTCGCGGAAGGCTTCATTCGCGCATTCGGCGTATTCTCTCCGGGTGGCGTACGTATAGACGTTATCGGTGATGGTGTTCGCCTTCGCGGTTGTCAGGACCGTTTTGTAAATAATATCGCTGGAATGAATGCCTAGGCGGCGGGTCTTCATATCGATCATGAAGACGGTATACGGATCGCTGCCGAAATGCCTCTCACCAAAGAGCTTCGCCTTGACCAGAACGCTCCTGCCGTCGCTGCCGGAAGCATCATAGGTGACAAAAGCGACGTTGGCATACTCCGTGATCGGGTACATGGTGGTGAGCACGGACGTGATTTCGCTGTCGGAGAGGAGGCCGGCAGCATCACTGACCACCGCTTCATAGCCGGTGACAACGCTGCCGAGTTTCTTTTCTTCAGCGGCCAGCGCGGGGACAAAGAGGGCCGTCAGCAGGGTGGCGAGAAGCAGAACAGCAATGGCCTTACGCATTGTCATCACCTCCCTGATGGGTTTCGAACTGGGGCAGGGGATTGGAGCATTCCCTGTTATGCATGAGCAGAAGGTCAATGCTCTCCCAAACGACCGAGGCGAGGATGATGAAGCTGATCACGTACATGGCTGTATCGTTGCTGTGGAAAACGTCGGTGATCAGGATCACGGTGCCGGCGACCATCGCCAGCAGGGCTACAATGCTGCCCACGGGCGGCCTTGACATACTCTTCCGGCCGACAAAAAACGTCAGGAGCATGATGGCCGTGAGGCCAAAGGAGGCCATCCAGAAGATGTAGATCGAGTCAATCAGGGAAATGCCGTACATTGCGAGGATCAGCAGAACCGCGCCGCCGATGCCGCCGACATTGTACCAGGTGCCGCTGTGAGCGCGGTTTTCCATGCGCTTACGCTGGGCCATGCGGGCGGACATATCATCCTCGGCGCTTTCCGCCATCTGCTGCTTAAGCTGCTGCTCCCTGACGGCTTTGCGGCGGCCGTTGACAATCAGCTGGGCCGCGACGGCCAGCAGCATCGCGATGACCATGACCATTTCCGGGCGCAGGGTCAGGAAAGCGTTCAGGAGGAAGAAGAGCGGGACGGCCAGGATCAGGGCGAAGAGGGCAAAACGCGGAATATCCATCGGGGTATCCGCCGCCATCTCGCCGGTGATGCCGTTCTGCACGGCGTAGAGGACGCGCTTGCCGCTGCGGAGGGACATGAACCAGTACGGCACGAGGGTCTCGCCGGTATGCTCCGCGGAGGCCAGGGGGATCAGTTTCTTTTCCGCTTCGCCGGTGGAATAGGTGCAGCCGTCGTCCAGACTGTCCATCACGTCCTTCAGGCCCTCGCGGACGGCGGCCGCCTTGGCGAAGGAGAGGTAGGCGTTCGGGTTGGTATCCGGCGTATCGGCATAGAAGCCGCTCATATAGGCCGGGGAGAAGGGCTTAAACGAATCCGTCGGCACCCGGGCGATCCGCTCGGACAGGGCATCGGGCATCTCCTTCGAGGCATCGTGCAGGATATCGTCAAAGCGGTGGTTCAGGTTCACGGCGGTGGAATAATAGTAGGTATCGTCCCCCTTGGTCTGATGACCTTCCAGGACGGCGGAACCGGTGACCCGGGCCGAATAGGTATGGAAGGGGACGTAGATGCCGCGGAAACTTTCGGCAGTGACGTTCCTTTTCAGGCGGTGATCCACGCAGAGGCTCTTTTTCAGCATCGACTGATACTTCGCGAAGCACTGGTCCCGCGTGACGCGGAAGGGCGCGATGGTATCGGGCGGGGTGACCTCGGAGCGGGTATGGTTCAGCATCACGGGGGAACCGCAATAGCTGCAGAAGGAAGCTGCGGTGGTGTTCATCGCATGGACTTTACCGCCGCAGTTCGGGCAGGTGAAAAGGTCCATTTCAACGCGGTCGCTGGCCTGGCGCGCTTCGCGCTGATCGGCGGACTCGATGCTTTCCGTACGGTCACACATGCCGCACTTCAGCTGCTGCCCCGCGGGGTCAAAGACCATCATGGAGCCGCATCCCGGGCAACTGTACAAGAAGATCATCTCCTTTTACAAATATTCTCTAATACAAGGGGGCTTTCCGATTGCCCCCTTAAACCCCTTCGGCCACAATGTTGGCTTTCCGATCGATTCCAACAAAGGCGCCACCGGCGTCTTTGCCCCTTGACCCCTTCGGGCGAAAGAGAATCTACCAACTAAACAATTATTATACCATAAAAACGGGAGGGAAACAAAAGGAAAGATTGCGCCGGAGGGGCGATGGTGCTATAGTATACGGGTTAATTTACGCAGGAGGATTGAACGCAATGAAAGACCGGAAGATTTACTGCCTGAACAATATCGCGAAGGTCGGAACGGATCATTTCCGCCCGGGCTATGAGCTGACAGACAGCATGGAGGATGCCGCGGGCGTGCTGGTGCGCTCCGCCGATATGAAGGAAACGGAGTTCCCGAAGGACCTGCGCGCCATCGCACGGGCCGGCGCGGGCGTCAACAATATCCCGATCGACCGGTGCACGGAGAACGGGATCGTCGTATTCAACACCCCTGGCGCCAACGCCAACTCCGTGAAGGAACTGGTGCTGTGCGGATTGCTGCTGGCCTCCCGGGACGTGAACGGCGGCATCCGGTGGGTGCGGGAAAACAGGGACGACGCGGACATCGCCAAGAGCGCCGAGAAGGCGAAAAAGGCTTTCGCGGGGCATGAACTGGCCGGGAAGACCATCGGCGTGATCGGCCTGGGGGCGATCGGTGTGCTGGTGGCCAACGCAGCCCTCTCCCTGGGCATGAAAGTATACGGATTTGATCCCTATATGTCGGTGAAGGCGGCGTGGAACCTGTCACCCATGGTGAACCATGCGGACACGGCCGAGGCGATCTATGCCATTTCCGACTTCGTGACGATCCATGTGCCGGCGACCCCCGCCACCAAGGGCATGATCGGGGCGGAAGCGATCTCCCAGATGAAGGACGGCGCAGTGCTGCTGAACTTTGCCCGGGACGCCCTGGTGGACGAAGATGCCGTGGCGGAAGCCATCGAAGCCGGAAAGCTGAAGACCTACGTGTCCGACTTCCCGAACACGGTGAGTGCAAAGATCGAGAAGGCGATCGTGATTCCGCATCTGGGCGCCTCCACCGAGGAAGCGGAGGACAACTGCGCCGTGATGGCCGTGGAGCAGATGCAGGACTACCTGGACAACGGCAACATCCATAACTCCGTCAACTTCCCGGAGATCAACCTGGGCCGCTGCGAGACGGAAGCGCGGGTGGCCATCCTGCACCGGAACATTCCGAACATGCTGAGCCAGATTACCTCCTTCTTCGGATCCCAGAACCTGAACATCGAAAACCTGGCGAACAAGGCCCGCGGGAACTACGCCTATACGCTGCTGGACATCAGCCATCCCATGCCCCATGACGTGGTTGAAAAATTCAAGGCGATCGACGGAGTGCTGCGGGTGCGCCGAATCTGACAAAAATCCGGCATAAAATACGGGTTTTCCGAGTGATTTTGACGTAAAAGTGTTGAAACATAAGGAATAGTGTGCTATAATCCAGCTACAATCAAGTGCCGAAAGGCAGAAAGGAAATTACTATGAATAAAACTGAACTCATCGAAGTCATCTCTTCCAAAGCTAAGATCACCAAGGCTGAAGCCGGCAAAGCCCTCGCCGCGACGCTGGACGGCATCACCGAAGGCCTCGCTTCCGACGGAAAGGTGACCCTGGTTGGTTTCGGTACTTTCGAAGTCCGCACCCGCAGCGCCCGCACCGGCCGGAACCCCCGCACGGGCGAGACGATCAAGATCGCCGCTTCCAAGGCCCCCGCTTTCAAGCCCGGCAAGGAAATGAAGGCTGCTGTTGCCGTGAAGAAAAAGGGCAAGAAGTAAGATATAGATAAAAAACCCGGACCGAAGCAAACAAACGCTTCGGTCCTTTCATTTGGGCAAAAGGGAAATCAGCTCGCGGCCATGGTCTTTGAGCCACTTATCCCAGACCTTATAGTCAGGCATAGCCTCATAAACCAGCGCCCAGAAAGCCTTTGAGTGATTCATCTCCCGGCGGTGGCAGAGCTCGTGGACGATGACGCTGTCAATAACCTCCCGGGGGGCCAGCATCAGCAGGCAGTTGAAGTTCAGGTTTCCTTTGGAACTGCAGCTGCCCCAGCGGCTGTGCTGCGCCCGGATGGCGACGCGGCCGTAGGTGATGCCGAGCCTCGCCGCGTAATAGCGCACGCGCTCCGGAATCAGGCGTTTGGCGTCCTTTTTGAGGGCATCCAGTTCGGATTGGGTCAGTCGGCGCATATGATTGAGAGGGACCTCCTTCGGACTGTTGGGCTGAAAAGAGTTGGCTTATCAGCGGAGGTAAACCTTTTTGACCTTGTAGGCGTACATTCTGTCGGCGGTGGAGCCTTCATAGCAGGAGAGCTGCATCGGGCCCTTCCAGTCGGCTTCCGCGGCGGGCTGCTCATGATACAGGTCGATCCAGTTCAGCGGATTATTGATGTTATCATCCTGACGGCGGAGGGTGTATCCGAAGATGCCGGACTCCAGGTCCGTGGCCGGATTGAGGAAAGTAACTTTCTTCGGACAGCCGGGGCGGAAGCTGTAGAAGGCTTCGGCGCTGACATGCTGCAGGCTTGCGGGGAGGACCACCTCTCCGATCCGGTGTTCCATGAAGGCACCTTTCCGGATCACTTCCAGACCTTCCGGCAGTTTGATCTGCGAGATATTGGTCTGGGCGAAGGCACGCTCGCCGATGATTTTCAGCGTGCGCGGAAGGCGGACGGTACCGAGCCGGCCGCAACCCTCAAAGGTGCGGGCGCCGATTTCCTCCAGGCCGTCCGGCAGGTTGATCGAGCCCAGACGGCGGCAGTAATTAAAGGCTTCCCGCCCAAGACGCTTCAGGGTGGCCGGGAGCTTGATATGGTCGACCCGCGCGCAGTTATAGAACGCCCCGTCGCCAATCTCCTCCAGCGAGGCGGGGATCGCAAGCTCCCGCAGGGCGCCGAAACGGTAGAAAGCACGCTCACCGATCACCTTCAGCCCCGAGGGCAGCTTCACGGTATCGATGCCGTCACCGGAGAGATAGCGGGTTTCATGCTGCATGACGGCGGTAACGGGTTTGCCGTCGATCTCATCGGGAATCAGGAGAGAGTGATCCTGCACGGTATAGCCTGAGATCATCACGCTGCCGTCCGCGAGCAGATTCCAGACCCAGCCGGCGGGATCCGTATGGTCCTCCGAAGCGAACCAGACATGGCTGCTTTTTTCCGCGGCGCTTTCCGGCAGAACGGGGGAGACGAGCGCGGTGCGGGAAAAAGCAAGGGGCTCAACGCTCTCCAAAGAAGAGGGCAGGGAGACTTCACACAGGGAAAGGCAATCGGCAAAGGCCCTGGCCCCGATGGTCTTCAGCCCCTCGGGCAGGGTCACTTTTTTCAGGGCGGCACTGCCGCAGAAGGCCGCTTCCCCGATGGCGGTGACCTGCTTTCCGCCGATGAGCGCGGGGATTTCCAGACGGCGCGGATCCCCGTCGGCCCCGGTGATCATGAGGGTTCCGTCGGCAAGGGGGCGGAAGAGCCAGCCGTCCTGCCGGGTAACGATCCGCAGGGTTTCATCCTGGAGGAGCGGGCTGAAGAGGTCGACGCCGCCCGGGAGCGTCAGCTCCGTGAGGGCAACGCCGACAAAGGCGCCTTCGCGGATCTGGCCGGCCTCAATGATGCCGGGCATGGAGATTTCCCGGAGGTTTTCGCAGTCCCGGAAAGCGTTTTTGTCGATAAAGGTCAGACTGCCGGGAAGAAGGACCTCGGTCAGGCCGGAGCAGCCTTCAAAGGCGCTCGTGCCGATGCTTCGGACCCCCTGTTCGACGGTCAGGGTTTTCAGGACGGTGTTTCCCGCAAAGGCGGCGCGGTCGATCTCCCGGACAGGGACGCCGCCGACCTTCGCAGGGATGACGAGATTCTCAGACGCGGCGCCGCCGGTGATCACGGCATAATCGCCGTCGGCGCCCGGGACGACGCGGTATTCGACGGGGGCTTCGTCTGCGCTGGCGCAGGCGAAGACCGCCAGCGATAAGATGAGGAGGAAGAATAGGATGAGTCTGAGGCGCATTAGCATAACTCCTTTCAAGGGGGCTTTCCGATCGCCCCCTTAAACCCCTTCGGCTTTCGTGGGGGCTTTCCGATCGCCCCCACACCCCTTCGGCTTTCACGGGAGGGGCTTTTCGATCGACTTGGACCTTCGGCCTCCGTAGGTGAGAGAGAATCTCTGAGTAATAAGGACCTTCACCTAGATTTTCAGGTCGACCCATTTGCCCTGGCGGAAACGGTGTCCCATCAGGCAGAAACGGCTGCACTGGTCGCTCAGGATACCGATCCATACACCGGTCAGGCCGAGCTTAAACACGACGACCAGGAGATAGGTGACCACCGTCCGGATCAGGGTGACCGAAATGAGGGCGACGATGAGCGTGTAACGCACATCCCCGGCGGCCCGGAGCGTTCCGGTGAAGATGATCTGGGAGATCTGCAGGAGGATGATGACGGTCATGAACCGGCAGATGAGCACCCCCATATCCAGGATATGCTCTTCCTTAAAATACAGGGAGAAGATCCAGCGGCCGCCAAACAGGAGGATCAGGGAGAGGACAACGGAGATCACGAAGCCGATGCGCTGACAGATGCCGGCCTGTTTGCGGGCTGTTTCCTTTTCGCCGGCGCCGAGACTTTCCCCGGTCAGGGCGATGGCGGCCACCTGCATCCCATCGGCAAAGGAAAAGCCGAGACCGAGCAGATTCATGCCGATATTATGGGCGGCAAACTCATCCGTGCCGAGACGCGCGGCAATCAGCGCGGTCGCCAGGAAACCGACGCGCATGGCCAGGTTTTCAATGGTGCTGGAAAAGGCCAGATTCCAGATGGACCGGACGGCATGCTTCGTAAAGCGCAGTTTCAGGCTGACCATCAGGGGAATGCGCACATAGCTGGAGCGGCGGAAGAGAGAGAACACCGCCATGCCGGCCGAGACCACGGTGCCCAGGACGGTGGCGATCGCCGCGCCGCGGATGCCCCAGGCGGGGAAACCGAGGCGCCCCTTGATCAGGAGCCAGTTGAAGATAATGTTTACGATGCTTGAAACGAGGTTGGTGCTCATGGAGAGGCGGGTATTGCCGCTGCCGCGCTGCGCCGCGTTGATAACCATGGTGATAACGTTGAAGAACATGCCGCCCATGATGATCCGGAAGTACTCGACAGCGGCCTCGTGGGTATCCGCGTTGCTGCCCGCAAGCTGCATCATCTGCGGCGAGAAGACGACAAAAAGCGCTGTGAGGACGACACAAAGCCCGACCGTGAGCCAGAGGGCGGTGAGGGTGATCTCATTGGCATCCTCCCGGTTTTTTTCCCCCTTGCGCCGGGCGACCAGGGCGGAAACCGCGATATTGACGCCGATAAAGACCGTGAGGCCGATAAACTTGGGCTGGGCAGTCAGCCCCGTAGCCGCCACGGCATAGGGACCGAGCTCGGCCACCATCATTGTATCAATCATGCCGGCAAGCACGATAAAGAAACTCTCCATTACGGCAGGCCAGGCAACGGAGAGCGCCTTGCGGGTCATGCTCTTGCGGGATGGCAGGGCTTCGGTCATCGGACGATACTCCTTCATGAAACAGTGCAGAGGGAGTATACCACGTTTTGGAAGGAGAGGAAAGCAGGAGAAAGTTGACCCGGGCACGAGGGAGGCATATAATACGGCCGACGGAACCGCAACAGGCGCCGAAGAAACGGCCGAAACACCGGAGGAGAAGATGAGCGGAAAGATACGGAGAATCATATGTGCAGCGCTTTGCGCGGCACTTTGCGCAGGGCCGGGCACGGCTCTGCCGGCGACCGCGGAAGGAAGCGGGGAAGGAATTCTGAAAGGCATCCAAACCGAACAGGTTTCGGGGGACGGCTTCACGATTGCATACCCGGCCGGAGAAGAACAGCACCGGGACGAAGCCGGCGGGCTGCTGATCCGGAGCGAATGCCGGGACGGAGAGAACACATATGTATTTGAAGGTAAGCTTTTTCTGACGGACAAGGTGATCCCGGGCGGGTTTGCCGAGGATCCGGAAAAAGCCCGGGAATTCTTTGAAAACCATCTTCAGAACGCAAACGATCCGAACGTGACGGATTATCATCAGGAGATCCTGGAGGCAGACGGCCATCCGGCGCTGGCGGAGCGCTATGAGTACCGGGGAGAGGGAGGATCTCTCTGGAGCATCGGCAGACTGTGGTACCCGAGAAACAACCGAATTCTGCGGATCAGCATCGTTTCCGCGCCGGAGGAGGACAACGGCGGGGAAGAAGGCGGAAAGGTGACCATGGCGGACCTGAAGACGCTGGCTTCAAAGATCGTTTACAACGAGGAGGAGGCGCCGCTGAGCAGGAAGAACGCGGAGATCACCGTTACCGTGAAGGGCAGCCCGACGGAAATCACAGCCGGGAGATCGCTGCAGTTTGCCGCGGAATTCGCGGACAAAACACAGATCAACTGGAAAGCCAGGAACAACGGCATCACATGGTCAGTGGCGGACGCGGAGACCGGAGAGGCGACCGACGCCGCAACGATCACGGACAACGGAAAACTGACGACGAACAGGAAAATATCGGAGCCTGTGAAGATTGAAGTGAGAGCGGCATCGGAGATCTTCGGGACGGTCGGGAAGTATCAGCTGGAAGTGAAACCCAAATAAAACTTACATCGCCGCGAACTCGGGCATGGGAACGGGCCTGGAGAAGTAGTAACCCTGGAGGTAATCACAGCCGATCTCTTTTATCGCTTCGGCCATATCCGCGGTTTCGATGCCTTCGGCGGTGATGGTGAACTTCATCTTTTTAAAAGCCTGGATCAGGGCAGGCAGGAGCGGATCCCGATCCCGGTAATAGTTGCGGACGACTTCCATATCGATCTTGATATTGGTGAAGGGATACCGGCGGACGCGGGTCAGGTTGGAATAGCCTGATCCGTAATCATCCAGGGCAAACTCAAAACCGCTGCTGTGCAGGTCCATGATCTGGTCCCGCATGAGGGAAAAGTCGATCATGGACTGCTCGGTGATTTCCAAATGGATCCTGTCTGTGGAGACGCCGTACTGCCGGAGGATCGCGGTAAACCGGGCGGGAATGTCCCGGGACATGAACTGGAGCGGGGAAAGATTGACGTTGATCCACCGGACGCCCATGGCGTCCATATCGTGATCATGGATAAAACGGCAGACCTTGGAGAGGACCTGCTCGCCGAGGCGCGCAATGTATCCCTCCCGTTCGGCCAGGGTGATGAACAGATCCGGCCGGATGATTTTTCCCTGCCCGTCCCGGAGGCGGACGAGGGCCTCCGCGGCGATCCGCTTTCCGGAAACGGTATCCACAATGGGCTGGAGGAAAACTTCCAGCTCATCATGATCCAGCGCGTGTTCCAGACAGCGGCGGATTTCCAGCCGCTCGGTGATCTGCTCGATGGAATCGGTGAGGGAACGGCTGGAATCCGCATCGGAAGCACGGCCGAGCTCATCCAGGGAGAGGAACAGGGCATTGACCAGACGATCCGCCGGGCAATCCAGGATTTCGGTATCCGCCTCGACAAAGGCAACGGTCATCCGCAGCTCGCCGTTGGAGGTTTTCCACGGGGAAGCAAAGCGCTGGCTGATGCTGTCGCGGAGGGCGTCCAGATCCGGCAGATTCTGGCCCACGAGGGCGTAAAACCCGTTGCGCAGGTAGAAGGGGCTCATCTGGCGGAAGGAATCCGCCAGATACCTGTTGATGGCGACGAGCGCTTCATCCATCTGGGCACCGCCGAAGATCTCGCGGTGCTCATTGTAATTTTGCAGGGCAAAAGCGAGAATCCGGCAGGGACGCCGGCGGCGCACACACTCGGAAACCAGCGCCTGGAAGGCAGGGAGGTTATAGACATAACCGCGCTCGGACATATACAGATCGGGATTGAGAAAGGAGAGGAAGATGACAATGATCGCCATGAGGCAGAAGGTGTTCATCACCAGCCAGTTCGGCACAAGGGCGCGCACGACGATGCCGATGAGCAGGATAACCTGAATGGCAGAGATGCTGATGAACTCGTGGGTGGTCAGCTCTTTGCGGTGACGGATGGCAGCGAGCTGCGAAAAGAGGATATAGGCAACACAGCAGACGTAGAAGAGGAAATACACAGGGCCCTTCTGATATCCGTTTTCAACCCGGAACAGCCAGCCGGTGAAGGGGGACGTCAGGGCGAGAAGCGCACAGAAATAATAAACAACCGGCGTGAAGACATGCAGCCGGGAGCGGCTGATACCGCGGGCATCCAGAATACTGATGGTGAAGACAAAGAACATATAAGCCCGGGAGAAGTAAAAAAAGAAGAACAGCACGCCGAAAAGCCACAGGAGCCAGGGCGCGTGTTCGGAACAGGTTTCATTCAGGCGAGAGGAAATTGCTTCGAAGATCTCGGTGCAGATATCAATGGTCAGGATGGCGAGAAAAGAACGGTTCAGACGGATGGGCAGGCGGGGACGGAAAAAATAGTAGCCCATGATGAGGATCAGAATGAGCAGGCTCGGGATCAGGAAGCTGTAGTTCATCGTCATTTCAGTCAGACAATACCCTCCCCGGAAGGGAAGAGAACCTTTCCGTAAAGATTGTGTCGATATGCAAACTGAAACGTTACATCTTTGACGGCAAAACTATAACACGCGGTTACATCTGGGTCAAGGGAAATTTTACAAAAGTATGTACTTTTGATGTATAGCTATGTAATAAGTATTTCAGACAAAGGGAGATCAATTGAATTCTTCGAACCCGGATTCCTCCTCGGTACCCGTATCTTCAGCGAAGTCAGTATCCTCTGTAGTATCAGTATCCTCCGCGGTGCCGATATCCTCCGAGGTGTCTGTATCGTCTGCGGTATCAGTATCCTCCGTCGTTCCGGTATCCTCTGCGGTATCAGTATCCTCTGCGTCTTCCGCGTCTTCCTCTTCGGCCTGCTCATCGTACTTAATCTGCAGCTGGGTATATTTGGGCGTTGTGAACAGGCGGACCGTTACGCGGCCGACCGTCCAGAGACATTCCTCCGCGGAGGAAGTGGTCTCATTTTCGGGAAGCCCGTAGGTTTTCATGACATTCAGCTTAAGGTTTTCAAAGGGAATGCTCTTGTCGAAATAATAGTCCCCCATGACGAAGGAGGTTTTCTGCAGATTGGCGGTCAGGTTTTCCACGTTGGCGGAGCTGGAGGAGAAACTGAGCCCGTTCTTGAAGGCGGTGAAATCACCGAAGGCAATTTCCCCGTCAATCTGGGTCCAGAGCATGCCGTTGCGGGAGATCGGGGATTTGAGCTTTTCCTTGCGGGAGGAAAGAATGGATTTGACATCCTTGTAGCGCAGACCCCAGGGGATATCGCGGAAGCGGATTTCCCCGTTTGAATCTTCCTGCGGGACGGAACCGGCCGGCCGGACCGCGTTTTTCTCAATAAAGATGAAATGCTTGGCTTCGACAGTGGTCTTTTTATTATGGATTTCCTTGCAGATCACGATCTCCGATCCCGCTTTCAGGGGGATGACGGAAGTGTCGGACGCTTTTTCCAGAAAGCCGTTTTTAAACTCAACGGTTTTTTTCCATTTATCTTTTACGGTTTTGGTTCCCTTGGTGATCTCGTCGGTGCCCTCATCCTCGATCATCTCGAAATCGACGGTAAACTCCCCTGGCTCCCGGATAATCGCCTCATGCGGCCGGACCTGAACGCGCGCGTAGGTTCTTGCGCCAAGCCCGTCGGCGGCGACGCAATAAATGATGCAGTTGCCGTTGTTGACGGCGGTGACGACGCCGTTCTCATCCACGACGGCGACCTTCCGGTCGGAAGTGGACCAGACGGGGCGCTGCATCGTTGCATCTTCCGGAAGGACGTAGGCGATCTGCTCCCAGGACTCGCCCTTGGGCAGGATGATGGCCTCGTCCTCCAGGGTAATGCTTTCGACAGGCTTGACCACGAGGACCTGGCAAGTCTGCAGGACAGAAGGATTCTGCTGTGAAATGACAGTAACCGTAGCCTTTCCGATCGAAAGGCCGGTGACGACCCCGTCTTTCACGGAGGCAACGGATTCATCCGAAGAGACCCAGACGACGCTTTTATCCGCGGTGAAGGGGGCGATCTGCACCCTGAGGACAAAGGTTTCCCCCACCTGCAGGGAAATGGCATCACGGTTCAAAACCATTGAACGCACATCCGGCGCAGCCAAAGCGGGCAGAGAGAGACAGCCAACAAGCAAAACGACGGCAGCCAGAAGCACTGCAAGCGATTTCCTCATGGTCATGATCCCCTCAGCAAATCATTGCCGGTACGCCTCCGAGAAGCGGCCGGTGTATTCATCCGGATGGGAACAGTATAGCGAATTATGCGCTTTATGTCAAAACGTACCGCTTTATCTCGTGCTTGAAGAAAGGAAACTCTTCGGGTATAATTATATTTTGAAGCATTGGGGAGGCTTTCCGCGGAGGAAACGCACGCGCACCGCGCGCGTCAGCGCCTGCCCCTTCGGAAAAAATTAACCGAAAGGACACGGACCGATGAAGAAAACAGTCATGATGCTGCTCGCGCTGATCCTGCTCTTTTCACTTGCCGTGCCGGGCCTCGCGGAGGAAACCGAAGCCCCCCTGCCGGACGGATATGCTCCGGGACGGGAAGAAAACCTGTATGTCGGGCTCGGGCCGACGCGGATCGAAGAAAAGGGCCCCGACGGGGAGAAATACAACGCCAACTATGAGGACGGGGAGCTGAAAAACCTGACAATTGAGCGGGTGGACCCCACGGGAAAGACGCTCAAGGCCGTTTTCAACCCGAAGGCAAAGATCACCAAGGCGAGCTACGGGGACGGGGCGGATCAGCTGACTTACAAGGGAGGCAAATGGACGGACAGGGCGGGGAACCCTGTCACCGGGCCGGACCTTGACCTGATGAAGGAATACTACAATTACTATCCGAAATTCGAGAGCTGGTACCGGAACAATACGATGGGCCTGATCGGCCTGTATCTGAAGGAACTGAAACCGGAACTGACGGACAAGTGGTACATGATCGTGCCGGTTGACCTGCGGGAATGGGGAACGTACCGGTATCCCTGCGCGGCCAGCAACCTGTATTACCTGGGCGCGGTGGACGTGACGATCAGCACGAAGAACGTCAAGGTGGACTATGTGCTGCCTGACGGCAACATTTATCCGCAGAAAAACTGCATGTGCTGGTTTACCAGCCTGGACGAGATTACGCCGGAGTTCCTGGAAACGCTGGAGACGCCTTATCACTACGGCGAACCGGTGTCCAGAAAAGAACAGCTGAAAGGGCACGACATTGTGCTCCTGTTTATCTGCAACCACATCAACTACCGGATCCCGCTGGTCCACAGCGGGCAGAAGACGGCAGTGCGGTATTACCGCGGGAAAGACAACGTCAAGACGATGATCAGCCAATACGAGAAACTGCTCAAAGAGATGCAGGAACTGTATCCGGACGGGGCGGAATGACGGGCAGGAAAACAGGCAACAGACGGAGAAATATAACAATTTAGTATATTATGCGGTTTTGACCGCTGTGAGGAGGCTGCTTTTATGGCTCTGACCCCGAAAGATATCGCGAAAATGCTGGATCATTCAACCCTTCAGCCCTGGCTGACGGAAGACGATATACGGCACGGCTGCGAAGTCGCGCTGAAATACGACACGGCGAGCGTATGCGCCCGTCCCTGCGACGTGCCGATCCTGAACGAAATGCTCAAGGGCAGCACGGTGAAGGTCTGCACGGTGATCGGGTTCCCGCACGGCGCACACCAGACGGCGATCAAGGTTGCCGAGGCGAAGCAGGCGCTGGCGGAAGGCTGCGAAGAACTGGACATGGTGATCAACATCGGCAAGCTCAAGCACGGCGACACCGAATATGTTGAAAACGAGATCCGGCAGCTGGCGGAGACCGCGCACGCGGCCGGCGCGATCCTGAAGGTGATCCTGGAGACCTGCTACCTGACGGAGGAGGAGAAGATCCTGGCCTGCAAACTGAGCGAAAAAGCCGGAGCGGACTTCGTCAAGACCAGCACGGGATACGGCAGCGCGGGATGCACGATCGAGGACCTGAAGCTGATGCGGGCCAACGTGTCGGAGGCTGTCCGAATTAAAGGCTCCGGCGGCATCCGGGACCTGGATACGGTCCTGTCCGCGCGGGCCGTCGGAGCAAGCCGCTGCGGGGTGAGCGCCACGGAGAAGATAATGGCGGAGGCCGAGAAGCGGTACGCGGAAGGCACGCTGAAAGAAGTCAGTGAATTAAAAGAAATGGGCGGAGGATATTAAGGGGGCTTTCCGATCGCCCTGGAGCTTCGGTTTCGAAATAGATAATTATAGTTTTGTAAATGAGGTTCAGGAAATGTATAACAAAGTAGCGACAGACATGAATTTTGTTTCACGGGAGAAGGCAATTGCCGAACTGTGGAAAGAGAAGGATATCATCCGGAAGAGTTTTCATCACCGGGACGGAAATGAGCGGTTCACGTTCTTTGACGGCCCGCCGACGGCCAACGGCAAGCCGCATATCGGCCACATCGAGACCCGGGTCATCAAGGACATGATCCCGCGGTACCAGACAATGAAGGGCAAGAGCGTGCTGCGCATTGCCGGGTGGGACACCCACGGCCTGCCGGTGGAGCTGGAGGTTGAGAAAGCGCTGGGCCTGGACGGCAAGCCCCAGATCGAACAGTACGGCATCGAGCCGTTCATCGCCGAGTGCAAAAAGAGCGTGTGGAAATATCTGCACGAGTGGGAAAAGATGAGCGAGCAGGTCGGCTACTGGGTCGACATGGAACATCCCTACATCACATATGAAAACAACTATATCGAGAGCGAATGGTGGAGCCTGAAGCAGATCGCCGACAAGGGACTGCTGTATCAGGGCCACAAGATCGTGCCGTATTGCCCCCGGTGCGGAACGGCGCTGAGCTCCCACGAAGTGGCCCAGGGCTACAAGAACGTGAAGGAAACGTCCGCGTTTGTGCGCTTCAGGGTGACGGGCGAGGAGAACACCTATCTGCTGGCCTGGACGACCACGCCGTGGACACTGCCGAGCAACCTGGCCCTGTGCGTGAACCCGACGGCAGCCTACTGCCGGCTGACGGCGGAGGGGACAAAGTACATCATGGCCCGGGCGCTGGTGGAGAAGATCTTCGAGGGCAAGGAAGTGACCATCGAGGAGGAATTCCCCGGCGAAGCGCTGAAGGGCATGGACTACGAGCCGCTGTACCGCTTTGTCGAGCCGGACAAAAAGGCCTGGTTCGTGGTGTGCGACAACTATGTGACGATGGAAGACGGCACGGGCATCGTCCATCAGGCGCCGGCCTTCGGCGAGGACGACAACCGGGTATGCCGGGAGAACGGGCTGCCCTTCATCAACCTGGTGGACACGCAGGGCAAATTTGTGGAAGGAACGACGTGGGCCGGGACCTTTGTGAAGGACGCGGACGCGCTGATCCTGAAGGATCTGAAGGAGCGCGGGCTGCTGTTCGCGGCGGTGCCGTTCGCGCACGACTATCCCTTCTGCTGGCGGTGCGACACGCCGCTGCTGTACTACGCGCGGCCGACGTGGTTCATCCAGATGACGAAGGTGCGGGACAACCTGGTGCGGAACAACCGAACCATCAACTGGATGCCGGACAACATCAAGGAAGGTCGGATGGGCAACTTCCTGGAGAACGTGATCGACTGGGGCCTGAGCCGCGAACGCTACTGGGGAACGCCCCTGCCGGTATGGAAATGCGGGGAAGGACACCTGCACGTGATCGGCTCGATCCAGGAGCTGCGCGAGATGGCCATCACCGATCCGGGCCCGGACATCGAACTGCACCGCCCCTTCATCGACGCGGTGACGATCCGCTGCCCCGAGTGCGGGAAGGAAATGCACCGGGTGAAGGAGGTTATCGACTGCTGGTACGACTCGGGCAGCATGCCCTTTGCCCAGTGGCACTATCCTTTCGAACACAAGGAAGAATTCGAGGGGAATTTCCCGGCGGACTTCATCTCCGAAGCGATCGACCAGACCCGCGGATGGTTCTACACGCTGGAAGCGATCTCGACGCTGCTGTTTGACAGGGCACCGTTCAAAAACTGCATCGTGCTGGGCCACGTGCAGGACGCGGAAGGCCGCAAGATGTCCAAGCACCTGGGCAACGTGGTGGATCCCTTCGTGATGCTGGAGAAGTTCGGCGCGGACGCGCTGAGATGGTACTTCTACACGACTTCAGCCCCGTGGCTGCCCAGCCGGTTCAGCGAGGAAGCGGTGCAGGAAGGCCAGCGGAAATTCCTGGCGACGCTGCAGAACACCTACGCATTCTTCGCGATGTACGCGCAGATCGACGGATTTGACCCGCTGGCGCATCCGCTGGAGAAGACAGAACTGACGCTGATGGACCGGTGGATCCTGTCGAAGCTGAATACCCTGATCGCCAAGGTGGACGACGACCTGGCGAATTACCGGATCACGGAGAGCGCCGGGAAGCTGGCCGCCTTCGTGGACGAGCTGAGCAACTGGTACGTGCGCCGGGGCCGGGAACGGTTCTGGGGCAAGGGCATGGGCGGAGACAAGGAAGCCGCCTTCGCAACGCTGTACCATGTGCTGGTGACACTGAGCAAGCTGTGCGCGCCGTTCATCCCCTTCCTGGCGGAAGAAATCTACCAGAACCTGGTGGTGAACAACGTGCCCGGCGCACCGGAGAGCGTACATCTGTGCGACTTCCCGGAAAGCGATGCCGAAAGGATCCACCCGGAGATCGAAGAGCAGATGGATGCCCTGGTGGAAGCGGTCCAGCTGGGCCGCGCCTGCCGGAACGCCGCGAACATGAAAGTGCGGCAGCCGGTGCAGCGGCTGTACGTCAAGGGCGCCAGCTTCAGCAAAGAGTATCAGGAGCTGTGCGAGGACGAACTGAACGTGAAGGAAGTGATCTTCACGGAGGACGCCCGCCCCTTCACCACCTATAACCTGAAGCCGCAGATGCGGACCCTGGGGCCGAAATTCGGCAAGCTGCTGGGCAGGATCGGACAGATGCTGCAGACGCTGGACGGGAACGACGTGGTGGACATCTTTGCCCGGGGCGAAGAAGTTTCCTTCATGATCGACGACACGGAAGTGAAGCTGGCGGAAGGCGACGTGCTGACCGAGCCGATGCACAAGCCGGGCTTCACGGCGGCGGAGGACCGCGGCGTGACAGTGGTGCTGGACACCAACCTGACAGACGAGCTGATCGCCGAAGGCTATGCGCGCGAGGTGATCTCCAAGGTGCAGACGATGCGCAAGGACGCCGGCTTTGAGGTGACCGACCGGATCAGCCTGACCTACGAAGGAGACGACGAGCTGGCGGCGGCGCTGCAGAAGCACGAAGAGATGATCGCCCGCACGACGCTGGCCACGGCTATCGGCCGCGGCGCCGCGCCGGAAGGCTGGACGGCCCAGGAGTGGGATATCAACGGGAAGAAAGCCGTACTGGCAATCGCAAAAGCATGAAAATAACACTGATCGGGCAGGACATTCCGATGCTCCTGCCCGCCCTTTTGACTGATCTTCTTTTTGCGGGCGCGGAACATGACGCCGTGATCGCCGCGGAGGAAGGAAACCCGGCGATGCGCGAGCTGCTGCAGGGATACGGCGACGCGGTTTTCCGCAAGGCGGGCATCGGCGGGGAGATCCGCGTGACGGATCACCGGGAGGAGGCGCTGGCAGGCGCGGACTGCGTGATCTACGCAGGGGATCCGCAGGCGGCAAGCCGATTTTTCCAGGACCGCAGCGCGCTGGGAACCGACGAGGAGAACGACCCGGGACTGACGGACCAGGCGCGGGTGAACGGCGGCATTGAAGGGCTGCTGCACGCGCTGCGGGCCGGGGACGCGGTGCTGAAACTGTGCGACGGGATGGACAAAGCCTGCCCGGAGGCTTTCGTGATCAACCTGGGGCAGCCTGTGGCGCGGACGACGGCCGTATTTACAAAGCGGGGATACCGCTGCTGCGGGCTGGGACGGACACCCCTGCGCGGGGCCAACGGCGTCGATACCTACGCGAAACGCCTGCAGATCCGCCCGGAGAACGTGAAAGCGGTTACGGCGGGACTTCCGGGATTCGCTTTTCTGACGGAGATGCGCGACGGGAAGACGGACCTGCTGGGCAAGCTGGGGAAGGCGGCGGAGGCCGGCGAACTGGGCAGCCTGACAAAGCGCTGGTACGGGTGGTGGAACGCGGTGCCGGTCGGAGACGTGACGGACCACGCGGAATTTCTGCCCGCGCAGGAAGGGTATATTCCGGACGAGCATCCCGAATTCGGGGAGAGCGTCGAAAAACGGAAGGAACGCATCCTGTATATGAACACGGTGCGGGAGCAGGGCGCGGACAGCCGGGACGGCGCGATGGCCCAGCTGCTGCTGCTGTCCAAGGCGCCGCCGATCCGGCCGATGAAGCTGGCACTGGCGGTACTGAGGAAGGAAACGGCGGAGATTCCGGCGGTTGCACGGAGGAACGGGCTGACGATGCCGCAGCTGCCGGCGGAGGCGATCATTGAGGCACCGCTGGTGCTGAAGGACGGGACAGAGGAAGAACGGGAGATCCGGGTGCCGGAGGCGCTGGCGGATATCCTGGGCGAAGTGGACAACGCGAACCGCCTGGCCGCGAAGGCGGCGGAAGGCGACCGGGAGGCCGTGCGGGAATATGTGGAGACGGATCCGGCCCTGGCAGGGCTGGACCGGCTGTACTGCATGGATGTGGCGGACGCGCTGATCAGGATGCATGAGGATGTGCTGAGTAGGTTTTAGTGCGAGGGCTTTCCGATCGCCCTCGCGCTCCTTCGGCATCGGGTAAACAAGTAAGTGTGTTGAGCAAATTTGGAAGGGAAACGGTATGTTTTTAGCGGATACCTGGGAGGACTATGAGGTGCTCGATACGGGCGACGGCGAGAAGCTGGAACGCTGGGGGGATATTATCCTGCGCCGGCCGGATCCCCAGACCATCTGGCCGAAGGCGGACGAGGACCTGTGGAAGCGTGCCCAGGCACGGTATCACCGCAGCGAGCGGGGCGGCGGGGAATGGGAATTCCTGAAGAAACTGCCGGAACGCTGGACGGTGAGCCATGAGGGGCTGCGGTTCTATGTGCGGCCCACGGGATTCAAGCATACGGGCCTGTTTCCGGAGCAGGCGGCCAACTGGATCTGGATGAGCGACCTGATCCGCAAATCCGGCCGGAAGGACCTGAAAATCCTGAACCTGTTCGGATATACGGGCGGAGCAACGCTGGCCTGCGCGGCGGCCGGCGCACATGTGACCCACGTGGACGCCGCGAAGGGCATGGTGCAGTGGGCAAAGGAGAACCGGGAACTGTGCCGCCTGCCGGAAGACCGGTTCCGCTGGATCGTGGAGGACGCGCTGCGCTTTGTGCAGCGGGAACTGCGGCGGGGAAACAGCTATGACGGCATCCTGATGGACCCGCCGAGCTACGGACGGGGGCCGTCCGGCGAGGTATGGAAGCTGGAAAACGAGCTGTACGGCCTGATCGACACCTGCGAGAAGGCGCTGAGCGAAGAGCCGTTGTTCTTCCTGATCAACAGCTACACGACGGGATTCCAGGCAAGCGTGCTGAGCAACATGCTGGGGAAATGCGTGACGCCGCGCTTCGGCGGAAGGGTGGACAGCGAGGAATTGTGCCTGCCCGTGACCACCGGCGGGGTGCTGCCCTGCGGCGCGAGCGGGAGGTGGCAGCGTGGCTGAGATGGCCGACAGCATCCTGTATGAGGATAACCATGTGCTGGTGGCGGTGAAGCCCCCGAACATGCTGAGCCAGGCGGACAGCACCCGCGATCCGGACATCCTGACGCTGCTGAAGGAATATCT